>Ga0209985_10000279_pt1 | contig 57515 bp, 57 predicted proteins | sample NOAtaG_FD_187305 | JGI IMG/M metagenome (GOLD analysis project Ga0209985, IMG submission 187305) | Freshwater lake microbial communities from Lake Erie, under a cyanobacterial bloom - NOAA_Erie_Diel6S_1000h metaG (SPAdes) (version 2) | ecosystem: Environmental > Aquatic > Freshwater > Lake ... | reverse complement strand
ATCGTGCCGACCGTGCTGCGGCTGGTGCGCACCGGGTTGGTCTGGTCGATGGCGATCGCCGGCGGCACGCCGTCCACGCGGTCCACGGCCGGGCGGTCCATGCGGTCCAGGAACTGCCGAGCGTAGGCGCTGAAGGTCTCCACGTAACGCCGCTGCCCTTCGGCGTACAGCGTGTCAAACACCAGGCTGGACTTGCCCGATCCGCTGGGCCCAGTCACCACCGTCATCTCGCCCGTGCGGATGTCGAGGTCCAGATTCTTCAGGTTGTGCTGGCGCGCGCCGCGGATGCGGATCAGCCCGGTGGACATGGGTGGCTCCAGAAGGTGTGCCGCGTGAGGGGAACCGGCCATTCTAGGGAGCGGTGCTTAGCCGAGCGGCACGCACGGTCGCCCCGCCCAAGGGGCTTGTCAGCCTACCGCTTAAGCCCCCCAGGCCTTGTTGATAAGCTGCAGCAAGATCGACTGGAGCACCGGAAATGACACACAAGATGGCCATCATCGGCCTGGGCATCATGGGCCGGCGCATGCTGGACAACGCGTTGGTACACCCCCGCTTCGAGGTGGTGGGGGCTTGGGACCCATCGCCAGCCTCCGTGGCCAAGGCGCAGGAGGTGATGCCGGGGCTGCCGGTGGCCGACAGCGCCGAGGCAGCGATGCAAGGCGCTGACGTGGTGTACCTGGCCTGCCCGCCCGGCCCGCGCAAGGCCTACGCGCTGGCTGCCGCTGCCGCCGGCCAGGGCGTGTTCATGGAAAAGCCCCTGGGCACCGACAACGCCGCCAGCCGCGACCTGGTGGAACACCTGCGCAGCGCGCGCCTGCCCGGGGTGGTGAACTTCACGCAATCGTCCTCGCGCGGCTTCGAAGAACTGCGCCGCGCCATCGCCGCGGGCGAGACCGGCGAGCTGCTGGGCATCGACATCATCGTGCAGTACCCCGCCTGGCCGCGCGCCTGGCAGGCCGAGGCCGACTGGCTGCGCTTTCGCGACGAGGGCGGCTACACCCGGGAGGTGATCTCGCACTTCCTCTTCCTGGCCGGGCGCTTTCTCGGGCCGTTGAAGCTCACCCACGCCAGCCCGCGCTACCCGGCCGACCGCGCTTTGTGCGAACTCGACCTGCTGGCGCGGCTGGAGACGGCCGATGGCCGACCCGTCACCATCCTGGCTACGACGGGCGGGTGCCAGCCCGACCGGCAAGAGGTCACCGTGCGCGGTAGCCGTCTGAACCACCAGTTCCGCGAGTTCTTCCAGCTGTGGCGCTCCGACGGCGGGCCCTGGGTGGAGGCCGTCGACTGGAGCACGGGCGAAGACCCGCGGCGCAGTGCGCTGCAGCGCCAGCTCACCCAGGCCGACTTGTGGCTGCAAGGCAAGCCCCACCTGCTGGCCACGGCCGAAGAAGCGCTGGCAGTGCAGGAACTGGTGGAAGCGATGCTGGTGGGTGGTTGACACCTCTGAATGACAGCACCTATGCTGTCATTCATGCTTAGCCTCGTGATCGACACCAATGTCCTGGTGTCTGCCATGCGCTCTGAAGGTGGGGCCGCACGACAAGTGTTGCGCAAAGCCTTGACCGGCAGCTACCAGCCCGTGTTCGGCAATGCCTTGTGGATGGAATATGAAGACTTGCTCGGACGGGATGTCTGGACTTCATCCACCACCGACACCGAGCGCCGGCAGGTGCTGGCGGCCCTGGCTTCACGAGGCATCTGGGTCACCGTCCACTATGGGTGGCGGCCGAACCTGCGCGATGAAGCAGATAACCACTTGATCGAACTCGCAGTGGCAGCGCAGGCCCAGGCCATCGTCACCCACAACGTCCGTGATCTGGCCAGAGGCGAGTTGGTCTGGAAGGAGCTGCGGGTGCTGACCCCCGCCCAATGTTTGGAGATCTACCCATGAGACACCCTGTGTCAACCCCCTTGAGTTTGGAGAAGCAGTTTAGCGCTGCCGTGCAGGGCTGGGTCGTAGGGTTTGCGGTCGGTCCAGGCACGCCAGATGACGCGCAACCAGGCGCGGCTGAGGATGCGAATGGCGTGAGGGTGATCGCAGCCCCGGGCCTTGGCTTTGGCGTACACGCTGGCGGCCCATGCATTGGCGTGACGGGAGTTATCGGCCAAGCAGGTCAGTGCTGCACGCAGTCGGTGGTTGCACGCCCAGCGGAAGGTGACGGCCTTGGACTTACCCGAGGCGTAGGTGACCGGCGCGACGCCGGCTTCAGCGGCCAGATGCTCGTCACTGTCGAAGCGCTCGCGCACGCTTCCCAGTTCGGCCAGGATCTGGGCAGCGCAGATGCGGCCGGCGCGCGGAAAGCTCATCAGGATGCGGCCGTCGTCGATGGAGCTGACGTGGTTTTCGATTCGGCGGGTCAGCAGCCGGATCTGATCGCCCAGGCGATCGAGGGTGCGTGCCAGACTGAGCGCCAACTCGCCCTTGGCCGCCATCTCCAGCTTGCCCAGGGCCGCGGCAGGTGCTTGGTGCAGCCGGTCGAGCAGTTCCTCAGGGCTGCGCCGACCGCTGTAGGCGTTCTTGGTGCAGAAGGCGGCCATACGCTTGGGACCCAGGCGTTGGGCAGAAGCTGGCGTGGGGTAGCGCCGAATGAAGGCCAGCCCGATGGGCGAGTCCACATCGGCGAAGACCTCGGTGGCGCCGGGCCAGAAGGAGTGCAGCAGGCTGCGCAGTTGGTTGGCCAGTTGAACGCGGGTGGCCACGAGGTCGTCACGACCGCGCACCAGGGCGCGCAGCGACCGGATGTCATCACTCTGCGGGGCCAGGGGCTTGAAGCGATGGCCGTCGGTGCGCAGCAGATCGGCCAGCAAGTAGGCGTCGCTGGCGTCGCTCTTGCCGCCGTGGCTGCGGTAACGCGGGCGGGAGGCCTTCACCACATTGGGATGTATGGGTACGACCGACAAGCCGGCCTCCAGCAGCGCATCGACGATCAGCCCCGAAGGCCGCTCGATGGCCACAGCGGTCACCCCAGCCCCGCGCAGACGGCGGTGCAGGTCCGCAAGGCCGCTGGCGTCGTGGTTAATCTCGAACTGAGTGAGAACGCTGCCGCGCTCGTCGATGACGCAAACGGCGTGGGTTCGGCTGGCCCAGTCCAGCCCGGCAAAACAAATGCTCATGGACAAACTCCTGCAAGTTGCGGTATGACTTGCCGTGTCGGAAGGCCCGGCGGGTCGCTCACTGATCGGCGCTCCTGGCTGCACACCTTGGCGCTACACCCTGTAGCCCGTCTGGGTCTTCCGGCACCTCGAGGGCTGCGGGTCTCATGGGGGCCGTCAAGCGGCCAGCACTCTGGGCAGTCGCCCCGAGGGCACGGAAGTCGGAACGAAACATCGGCGCAACGCGTGTGCCGAGTCAAGAACTTCGCTGGCCAACACTGGCGCACCGAACACGGGTTGCCCACCGCGGCAGCCGGTCGGTTCGTCGCAGGCGCCGACCGTCCGCCGCCGTGGACAACCCTGCGCTGTGCCATGCCAACGTCCACTAACAGCCGAAAGGTAGTCCAGTGAGCACCCTAACGATCCGTTTGCCCGACAGCACCACGCAACGCCTGAAGTTCCTGGCCAAGAGCCGTGGACTGAGCGTGAACAAGTTGATGGAGGAGCTCAGCGCCCAGGCCCTGGCGAGTTTTGACGCGGAGACGCGGTTTCGCGCCATGGCCTCAGAAGGCGATCCTGCCGCGGCGCTGAAAATTCTGGATAGGCTGGACGCCCAACAAACCGGCTGACCCTCTGCCGATTGAGACCCATGACCTTGCAAGGCCCACCGAAGTGAGCTGGGCCAGGCAACGATCCAGACTACACCCGCAGCGCCCTTGGCGTCTGCACGCCCAGGCCGAAGACGCGCTTGTAGCGTTCGATCTCCTCGGCCGGGCCCATGGCTTTCAGGGGGTTGTCGCTGAGCTTGACGGTGGGGCGGCCGTTGGCCGAGACGGCCTTGCACACCAGGCTGAAGGGCGCCAGAGCGTCGTCCGCAACCAGGCCGACGAAGTCGTTGGTGAGCATGGTGCCCCAGCCGAACGAGGCCTTCACACGACCACGGAAGCGCTGGCTCAGGGTCTCGATAGCCTCCACGTCCAGCCCGTCGGAGAAGATCACCAGCTTGTCGCGCGGTTCCTCGCCGTGGTGCTTCCACCAGGCGATCGCCGCCTCAGCGCCCTCGGCCGGGTCGCCACTGTCGATGCGGATGCCCGTCCAGCGGGCCAGCCAGTCGGGCGCGTGCGCCAGAAAACCCTGCGTGCCGTAGGTGTCGGGCAAGATGATGCGCAGATTGCCGTCGTGCTCCTCCTGCCAGTCGGCCAGCACGCGGTAGGGGGCCTGGCGCAGAGCCTCGTCGCTGTCGGCCAGGGCGCAGGTGATCATGGGCAGCTCGTGCGCATTGGTACCGATGGCCTCGATGTCGCGCCGCATGGCGATCAGGCAGTTGGAGGTGCCAACGAACTTCGACCCCAGCCCTTCCATCATGGCCTGCACGCACCAGTCTTGCCAGAGGAAGCCGTGGCGCCGCCGCGTGCCAAAGTCGGCCAGGCGCAGGTCGGGGATGGTCTTCAGCCGCTCGACCTTCTGCCACAGCTTGGTCATGGCGCGGGCGTAGAGGATCTCCAGCTCGAACTTGCCCATGCGGTTGAGCACGGCGCGCGAGCGCAGCTCCATGAGCACCGCCAGCGCCGGCACCTCCCACAGCATCACCTCGGGCCAGGCGCCTTCGAAGGTGAGCTCGTACTGCCCGTCACGCACCTCCAGATGGTAGGGCGGCAGGCGCAGGCCTTCGAACCACTCCATGAAATCCGGGCGGAACATCTGGCGCTTGCCGTAGAAGGTGTTGCCGCGCAGCCAGGTGGACTCGCCGCGCGACAGCGAGAGGGTGCGGATGTGGTCCAGCTGCTCGCGCAGCTCGCCCTCGTCGATCAGCTCGGCCAGGCGTACCTGGGGCGCGCGGTTGATAAGCGAAAAAGTCACCTGCGCATCGGCGAACTTGCGGCGCACTGATTGGCACATCAGCAGCTTGTAGAAGTCCGTGTCGATGAGCGACCGCACGATCGGGTCGATCTTCCAGCGGTGGTTCCAGACGCGGGCGGCGATGTCGGCCATGGCAGGGGCTTTCGGTTCGGGGCGGCTGGGGAGGTGGGCGACCAGGCGGGTGGTGCGAGTGGCTGGCGATGGGCTGGCGAGTGCCAGTGCGTCAGGCCCCGGCCACCACGGGCTCGGTCTCCGGCTCACCCAGGTTATGCATCAGCCGGTTGGCCCAGCCGAAGATGGCGCAAGCGTGCAACACATCCAGGATCTGCTCGGCGCTCAGCCCCAAGCCGCGCAGCGGCAGGACGTCGTTCGCCGACAGCGCCTCAGGGCGCAGCGTCAGCGCCTGTGCAAAGCGGGCGATGGCGCGCTCGCGCTCGGTGGTGCCGGCGGTGGCGGGGTTGCGAAAGACCTGTTCCACGGTGTCGTGCCGGCGGGCCAGTTGGGCAAAGCGCTGCGCGTGCACCGAGGTGCAGTAGACACAGCCATTGGTGACGGAGACCACCATGGCACCCAACTCGCGCTCGGCCCGCGGCGCGCCGCCCGGTGCGTACATGATGGCGTTGTAGGCGGCCGAGCGATGGCGCAACATCAAGGGTTGGTGGATCAGCGTCAGGTAGTAGGCCGATGTGCGGGCCTGAGGGTGGCTCTCGTCCAGCACGGCCTGCTGCAGCGGCGTGGCCTGGGCCACGTCCAGCGGTGACAACCAGGAGCGCCACTGCAGCGTCTCGTTGGTGAAACCGTTCAGGCGGATCAGGGGTGGGGGGGAGGATGCGGCGGACTTGGCAGGAGCAGCTGTTGTGGTGGGAGCAGGGGTAACCGCAGATCCGCCTGCACTGGAAGCGCCTGAGCTCGCCGCCTCTCCGGCGGCGCCGCCGTCAGCGGGCGGCATCGGACTGGCCAGCGCCGCGTCCACGGCCACCAGGCCCGCCACCACGCGCGTCTGGTACGACAGAAAGGCCACGAGCTGGGCCAGGGCGACGATGGCGGCATCGGCCAGGCCGGCGGAGCGCAGCGCGTGAAGCGCAGCCCGGTCGCCGCGGCGCGGGTCGGTGGTGAGCAAGCCGGCCCAGTCCTGCATCGCCGGCAGCGCGGCAGAGGCGGCCTCTTGGGCGGGCTGCTGCGCCAGCAACGCGCGGTAGTGCGCCGCCAACTGCGGGGCCTGCGCTGCTTCGCAGCAGTGCACGGCCACGCGCAAGCGGTCGGCGGTGGACAGGCCGTCCACGGGTTCATGCAGCAGGGCGTCGTGGCTGGCTTGCGTGGCCTCCACCACGGTGGCGCGAAAGCGCCGCGCGGCGTGCAAGGTGCTGCCGGGCACCAGGCCAGCAGCGGCGTCGATCACGTCAGCGATAGCGCCAGGGTGGTCCGGGGTAACCGCCACTTCCGTGGCCATGGGTGAGTTCATTTGCGGGACCTTCCTGCAGGTTCGGGGGCTGCCGCCACCCAGGGCGTCAAAGGCGAAGGTTGCCACTCGTCGCCCAGCAGTTCGGGCTCGGCGTAGGCCTGCATGCGGGCAAAGTGGTGCTCGTGGTCCTCGGCGTAGAGCAACCCAGCCAAGCCGGTGGCCAGTTGCAAGGCCCCTTCGCTGATGGCGGGGATGTCGCCCGTGATCACGCCCATGGACAGTGCCGCCGGGTAGCAGAAGCAGTGGATGCGCTCCAGCCCGGGGCAGGCATGGCCCTCGCGAAGCTGGAACTCGAAGTCCGGGCCCAGGTCGGGCGAGGCCGACAGCTCGGCGTCCTCCTCGTCCGCCGGCGGCGGCCAGCGTTGCGCCCAGGGGCGCACATGAGGTGCGATGTGGCGCAGCATAGGCCGAGCGGCCCAGTCGATGGCAAAGCCGGTGCCGAAGATCAGGAAGTCCAGCTCGATGGGCCCGGCGCTGGTGCTCACCTGCAAGGCGCCGCCCTGCTCCCGCGCACCCTGCACTGCACAGCCCAGGTGGAAGAAGGCGTTAGGGTGGCGCGAGACACGCAGGGTGCTGAGGTGCGGCGGCGGCACCTGCTGGGTATGGATGTAGTGGCGGATGCGCCACTTGTGCGGGTCCGCCAGGCGGGCGTAGCCGTGCACGAAGCCCGGACTGCCGGCCCCTTTGCCCTTGTTGACGCGCGGCAGGTCGGGCCGGCGCACGAGCAGGTGGACGCGGGCCGCGCCGTGCTCCAGGGCCTCGGCCGCGCTGTCCATGGCCGAGGCGCCAGCGCCCACCACGCCCACCCGCAGGCCACGCAAGGTCTCGTGGTCCAGTTCGTCGGCCGAGTGGGCCCATCGGCTACGCGGCAACTCGTGCGCCCAAGGCGGCACCGAGCCGGTACCCAACCCGGCCCGGCCCGTGGCCAGCACCAGGCGCCGGGCGAAGGCCCGCAGTGGCTGATCACGGTGCTCGAGGTGCAGCTCCACCAGAGCGTCGGCACGCGGGTGCACGTCCGTCACCCGGTGCTCGTTATGGACCTGCAGGTTCAGCACCCGGCGGTACCAGCGCAGGTAGTCCATCCACTGCAGGCGCGGGATCTTGTCCAGCGCCTCCCAGGCCGCTGGGCCGAACTGCGCCTCGAACCAGGCACGAAAGGTCAGCGAGGGCAGGCCCAGCGCCGGGCCGGCCAGCTGCTTGGGCGAACGCAGCGTCTCCATGCGCGCCGTGGTGGCCCAGGGGCCTTCCAGGCCAGCGGGCGCCTCGTCGTACAGCACCACCGCCATGCCACGGTGCTGCAAGGCGGCGGCCAGCGCCAGCCCGGCCATGCCGGCGCCGATGACGGCCACATCGGCCACGGGCTGTCCTTCATGCGTGCGCGCCGGCGTCCAACGAGCGGCCGGCAGCTGAAGACAGGCCATCTCGTAGGCCAGGCGCTGCTCCAGCGCTGCCAGGCCCGACGCCTGGGGTCCTGTCTGACCCTGCTTGGCGCCTGTCTGTGACACGTCCATGCGTACCGGCCCGCCACCCAAAGGCGGCCGTAGCCCCTCGACACCCGTCATTGCACCGAGATCTTGGCGTCGCGCACCACCCGGCCCCACTTGTCGATTTCAGCCGCCAGGTGGTCGGCCAGCTGTTTGGGCGTGCCGCCAAGGGGCGAAGCGCCAATGTCGCTCAGGCGCTTTTTCACCGCGGGATCTGCCAGCACCTCATTGAGCGCCGCGTTCATGCGCTCCAGCGCCACGGCCGGCGTGCCCTTGGGCGCCAGCAGCGCAAACCAGGTGGACGACATCAGCTTGGGCGCGCCCAGCTCCACCATGGTGGGCACATCAGGCAAGGCGGGCGAACGCTGCGCCGCCATCACGCCGATGGCGCGCACGCGGCCGGCCTTGACCTGCGAGGCAATGCCCGGGATAAGCTGGAACATCAGCTGGATCTCGCCCGACATCAGGTTGGTGGTGGCGTTGCCGGGGTTGGAGAACGGCACGTGCACCATCTGCGCCCCGTACTCGCGCGAGTAGAGCTCGCCAGCCAGGTGCATGGAGCTGCCGATGCCGGTGGAGCCGTAGCTCAGCTTGCCGGGGTTAGCCCGCACGTGGCGTACAAAGTCTTCCACGGTCTTCACCGGCAGGTCGTTGTTCACCACCAGGATGTTGGGCACGTCGGCCACCAGGCCGATGGGCACGAAGTCGCGCTGCGAGTCGTATCCCATCTGCTTGTACATGGCCTGGTTCACCGCCAGGGTGCCGGCCCAGGAGAACAAGAAGTTGTAGCCATCGCCCGGCGCCTGTGCCGCGGCAGTGGCGCCAATGTTGCCGTTAGCACCAGGCTTGTTGTCGATGACGAAATTGGCCTTCAGCCGCTTGCCGATCTCCTCGGCCGCGATACGGGCGATGGTGTCACCCGTGCCGCTGCCGCCCGGTGAGGGCACGATGAGGCGGATGTTGCGGCCGGCGGCGGGCCAGTCCTGCGCCTGGGCTGGGGTGGCCCACAGGCACTCAACGGCCAGCAAGGCCAGCCCGAACAGAAGTGCGGCAGCACCAGTACTGCGACGTGAAGGCGGGGCTGGCAGGCTGGAGGCCTGCGCCGGGCTCCGAAAACTCAGCAACGACGAGGGCGCGGTGTTGGCTCGGGGTGGCATTGCGGTCATGGGGACATCCAAAGATTTAGCACACATCCGAATGATGTCATGGGCCGCTATGGCCGGCCCGGCTGGGAATCCTCCTGGACAGGCCCGCGCTCGCCCAACACGCGGCGACACAAGAGAGTGCGACGGGAGCTCATTTTATGCAATTGTGTACTTGAAATCCCTTTTTACATAGAATGAACCATGCCCTTCAGCCGCCACATGACACCGCTGCTGCGCAAACGAGCGGCACGTTCACCCGTGGTCACGGTGACGGGGCCCCGGCAGTCGGGCAAGACCACGCTGTGCCGCCAGGCCTTCGGTGACCTCCCCTACGCTAACCTCGAGCGACCCGACATCCGGGACTTCGCACAGGAAGACCCTCGCAGCTTTCTGCAATCCTTCGCCCAGGGCGGGGTGATCGACGAGATCCAGCGCGTGCCCGCTCTTCTGTCCTGGATTCAGGCCATGGTGGATGAGCAGCGCCCTGCAGCGCCCCTGGTGCTCACAGGCAGTCACCAGATCGATCTTCTCAAGGGTGTGTCGCAATCGCTTGCGGGTCGGACATCGTTGCTGCAATTGCTGCCGATGTCGGTGAATGAGATCCGCGAGGCTGGCTTGATCCGGACCACGGATGCACTGATCCACCAAGGCGGCTATCCGCGCATTCATGCCGAGGCAGTGGACCCGTCCGTCGTGCTGTCTGACTACTTTGCCACGTACGCCGAACGGGACCTGAGGCAACTGATGGAAGTGCGCCGGCTGGATGACTTCCGGCGCTTCGTGCGCCTGGCTGCAGGCCGGGTGGGGCAAGTGCTCAACGTCCACAGTCTGGCCGCAGATGCGGGCGTCTCAGACCGTACCGCGCGAGACTGGCTCAGCGTGCTGGAAGCCAGCCATCTGGTGTGGCTCCTGCCGCCCTGGCACGAGAACCTGGGCAAGCGCCTCACCAAAGCGCACAAGCTCTATTTTTGCGACGTGGGCTTGGCCACCTGGCTGGTCGGCATCACACAGGCGGCTCAACTCTCGTCACACCCGCTGCGCGGCGCCTTGTTCGAGAACCTGGTGGTGATGGAGTTCGTCAAGCACGCACTCCACCGTGGCGAACGTCCGGACATGCACTTCTTCCGCGACAGCAACGGGCTGGAAGTGGATCTTCTGGTCGGCAACGGCCTGCCACCCGGTCAGCTCGGGCTGGTGGAAATCAAGTCCGGGCAAACGGTGTCGTCCAGTTGGTTCAAACCGATGGAACGGGTAGCCCAGGCCCTGGGGCCGTCGCGGATCGGCCGGCGCATGATGATCTATGGCGGGTCAGAGCATCAAGTGCGGCAGGGGGTGGAGGTGGTCGGCTTTTCTGCTGGTGCATTGAACGCAGGCACTGAGGAATCTGCCGGTGCATGACCAGACCGTCCCCCCATTCGTGCTCCCACCGCCGCACGGCCATGCAGACCCGCAGGTCTGGCACACCGGCCGCTTCCGCCTCGTGCTGAGCCGCGTGCACCTGATGGGCATCGTCAACGTGACGCCAGATTCGTTCTCGGACGGCGGGCGGTATCTGGACGCGCGCGCGGCGATCGCTCAGGCCGAACGGCTGGTGGCGCAAGGGGCCGATCTGCTGGACCTGGGTGCGGAGTCCACCCGGCTGAACGCCACGCCCGTGCCGGCTGAAGAAGAATGGCGACGGCTGCGACCAGTGCTGATGGAGGTGCTGCAGTTGGGCGTGCCGGTGTCGGTGGACACGCACAAGCCTGAGGTGATGCGCGCCGCCCTGGAGGCCGGCGCGGACCTGATCAACGACGTGCGGGCGCTCACGACGCCCGGCGCCCTGCAGGCCCTTGGCGCCCACCCCACGGCTGGCGTGTGCCTGATGCACTCGCGCGGCGACCCCACCACCATGCAGACCCTGGCGCAGTACGACGACGTGGTCGAGGAGGTAACTACCTTCCTGGTCGAGCGATTTCAGGCCGCGTGCACTGCAGGCATCACCGCCGAGCGCATCGTGCTGGACCCAGGCTACGGCTTTGCCAAGACCATGGAGCACAGCGTGGAACTGTTGTCGCGTCAGGAAGCGCTGCGGGCGCGCCTGGCGCAGGCCGGCGTGGAGCGCCCGCTGCTGGCTGGCCTCTCGCGCAAGGGCACGGTCGGCCGGCTGACCGGCCGGCCTGTGGAGCAACGCCTGGCCGGCAGCCTGGCCGCCGCCCTGCTGGCCGCGCAGCGCGGTGCGCGGGTGCTTCGCGTGCACGATGTCGCCGAGACGGTGGACGTGCTGAAGGTCTGGCAGGCGGTGGAGCAGGCCGGCCGGGAGACGGTGGCCATCGGCCTGGGCGCCAATCTGGGCGATGCGCGCGCCACCCTGGCCTGGGCCGTGCAACAGTTGGCAGCCCACCCCGCCGTGCAACTGCAGCGCGTCTCCAGCCTCTACCGCACCCGCCCCGTGGACGCCGAAGGGCCGGACTACCTCAACGCAGTGGCCCTGCTGACCACCTCGCTTGAGCCTCAAGCCCTGCTGGGCCTGCTGCAGGGCCTGGAGCAGCAGGCCGGCCGCGAACGCCCCTACCGCAACGCCCCCCGCACGCTGGACCTGGACCTGCTGCTCCATGGCCAGCGGGTGCTGAACACCGACCACCTGACCCTGCCCCACCCCCGCCTGCACCAGCGCCGCTTCGTGCTGGAACCTCTCGCCGAGATCGCGCCCGACCTGCAGGTCCCCAGCAAAGGGGCGGCTGTCTCTCTTCAGCAAGAACTGGCTGCCGATCAGCCCGTTCAAGGCGTGGACTGCATCGACGGCCTCCACTGGTGGCGAGCCGATCTCGTCCCCGTTCGTCCGGGGCGCTGAAGGCCTTTCGCTGTGCGCATGAACCAGGCTTGTGCCGGGCGCCTGAAATTCCTATGCTCTGACGCGCGATATCGGGATGGCTGGCCGCCCCGACCCTCCACCCCCTCTGACCCCTGGAGTCTGGTTCCATGATCGATGCTGCCACCTGGATTGCTCAGACGCTGGACCTGCATGCGCCTGACATCGGAGCGATACCAGCGGCGCAGCGCCCGCCGGATCTCGACGCCGGCTACGCCCTGCAAGACCGCGTGACGGCCCTGATGTCCTCTCGCGGCCGCGGCGCGACGATCGGCTGGAAGGTGGGCAGCACCACCGCGTCGATGCAGCGCCTGCTGGGCGTGCCGCAACCTGCGGCCGGCCGCATGTTCGAGTCCAGCCTGATGCCCGCCGGCGCCACCATCGACTTCGGCCGCTACCGGCGCCCGGCCATCGAGTGCGAGGTGGCGGTGCGACTGGGCCAGCCCCTGGATGCACGGGTCGACGCGTTGACGATCGAGGCCGTGGCACAGGCCATCGACACGGTCCACCCGGCCATCGAATTGGTGGACGACCGCTACGGCGACTTTGTCCAGGCCGGCGCACCGCTGATGGTCAGCGACCACTTCTTTCACGCCGGGCTGGTGCTGGGCGACCCAGTGCCGTCCTGGCGTGAGCTCGATCTCGCTGCCGTCCGTGGCTGCACCTGGGTCAACGGACAGGAGAAGCTGGCAGGCACCGGCGCCGACGTGCTGGGCCACCCGCTGAAGTCGGTGGTCTGGCTCGCCGGGCACCTCGCTCGGCGCGGGCAGCGGTTGGAAGCGGGCGAGATCATCTCCACCGGCAGCCTGCCGCTGCCCTGCTGGGCACAGGCGGGCCAGCACATCGAGATTCGCATCGAGGGCCTGGGCCGCGTGGGTGTGGAGTTTTCGGGCTGAGTACGCCACCAACAGGCGGGCCACCGAGGGCCGTCGATGCCCTGTCGCGAGGCCCGGTTGCCTCTCATTGAGCGCCTCTTCACCTGCAACCGCCCGACCACCCCGCCGGGAAGTCCGAGGCTTGTTCGGCGAGTCAGCTCTGCGCCTGCGCCAGCCGTTGCGCCAGTTCCACCAGCCCCACCGCCTGAGCGCCCCGCCGAACCGCAAACCGCTCGGTGCCGGGGTAGACCGCCCAGCGCTGCTCGACATTCAAGTCATCGCAAGCCAAGCCAAAGCCCCGGCTGATCGCCGGGGCCGTGGATCGCTTGACCTCGATGGCCATGATCGGACGCTCACCCTGAATCAGCAGCAGGTCGATTTCGGAACCATCGCTGGTCCTGTAGAAGTGAGGAGACACCTTCGGTGGCAAGGCGCCGATCAGCGTTTCCAGCACGAAGCCCTCGTAGCTCCCGCCCGCGACGGGATGGCCGAGGACGGCATCCAACTCTCCCAGCCCCAGGAGCGCGTGGACGATACCGCTGTCGCGCACGTAGACCTTGGGGGTCTTGACAAGCCGCTTGCCCACATTGGCCGACCAGGGCTGAAGGCGACGCACCAACTGCAAGTCGGCGAGCAGGTCGATATAGCGACCCACCGCAGGCGAGGCCACGCCCAGGCTGGCCGCCAACTGGCTCGCATTCAGCAGGCCCCCTTGCAGATGCGCCAGCATCGTCCACAGGCGGCCCAGCGTCTGGCTGGGCATGCGCGGCGCGAACATGGGGACATCGCGCTCAAGATACGAACGGATGAAGTCGAGCCGCCACTCGTAACTGCTGCGGTCGTCCCGGGCCAGCAGACTGTCGGGGAATCCGCCACGGCACCACAGCGCATCGGGTTCGATGCCTGCCGCGGCCGCCTCCAGACCATCAACCGGGTTCATGTCGAGATAGGTCACCCGCCCGGCCAGCGACTCCGATGACTGCTGCATCAGGTCCAGCGACGCTGAACCCAGCAACAGGAAGTGCCCATAGCGCTGCCCCTGGGCCCGGCGGTCGTCGATGACCCCACGCAGGATGGAGAACAACTCTGGCACCCGGTGGATTTCGTCAATCACCACCAACTTCGGCGCCTGAGCGCGCAGGTAGGCATCAGCGTCATCCAGGCGACGACGATCGGCCGGGCGCTCCATGTCCAGGTACACCGCCCCCGTCGGCCAACTGTCTGCCACGCGGCGCGCCAAGGTGGTCTTACCCACCTGACGCGGCCCCAGCAACACCGCAGCGGGCACCACCGAGCTGAGGCGGTGGCGGAGGGTGGACTCGATGCGGCGATCAATCATGACCGCAAATTTAACACTTGGTGTTTGATTTGCGGTTTTTAAGACTCGCCGAGTGCGCTCAACTTGGGTCTGCCTTGTTTGCAGACTTTCAGGCGCTTCTCCTCAGGCGTCTACCAGGTAGCGGCCGACGGCGTCCTCGTTCCATTCGATGCCCGCGCCCGTCCGGTCCGGGATGAGCGCGCAGCCCTTTTCGATGCGCAGGGGCTCCTTCAACACGGGGTTCGCCCAGTCCACATACTCGAGCCAGTGCGCCGTGGGTGTGGCCGCCAGCAGGTGCGCGCTGAACTCGGGGAAGAGGTGGCTCGACATTTCCATGCCGAACGCATGGGCGAGGGCTGCGGCGCGCATCCACCCCGTGACGCCTCCGATGCGCTGCACGTCCGGCATCACGTAGTCCATGGCGTGGGCCTGCAGGGCGAGCAGCAGCTCGTGCGAGGAAACAAGGTTCTCACCTGTCTGAACAGGCGTCCGCAGCGCCTCCGCAACCCGGGCGCTGCCCGAGAAATCGTTGTGCCGGACGGGCTCCTCGATCCACGTGAGCCCCTCGTCATCCAGGAGGCGGCCCCGCAGGATGGCTTCGTTCCAGGTGAGTTTCTGGTTGAAGTCGCTCATGACGGCCGTACGGTCCCCCAGGCGTGACCGCACGGCGCGGACCGCCGCCAGGTCTTCGAGAGGGTCGTCCCGTCCAAGCCGCAGCTTGACGGCGGAGAAGTCCCCCTCGGCGACGAGCGCCTCGGCCTCATCGGCGATGCCCTCTACGGGCTGGATCCAGAGTCCGCAACTGTTGTAAGCCCGAATCGGCCGAACCGAGCCCCCGAGAAGCACCGCGAGCGGCACACCACGGGCTTGTGCCAGGGCGTCCCACGCACACATGTCCAGGCCCGCGAGCGCCAGGCCCATCACGCCCGGCGTGTCGATCAGCGTGAGGCGCCGGCGGAGCTTCGCATCGAGGTCAAGCGGGGCCAGCGCATCGCCGCGGATCAATGGCGCCAGACCGGAGAGAAGATCCGTCACGGGCTTCAGCACGGCGGGCATGAAAGCGAACACGTAGGACCTTCCCGTGATGCCCTCCTCCGTTTCCAGGTCGATCAGCACCAAGGCCGCCATCGGCATCGACCCGGTGGCGGCAGCGGGCGGGCGGCGGAAGGGCACGAGCACGGGACGGGCGCGCACCGCCCGGATGGTGAGTCTGTCGGTCATGGCGGGGCTCCTTGGTCAGAGGGCGAGGGATTGCCGGCCCTCGGCTTGCAGCTTGAGTGCCGCGTGGACAAAACCGTGGACGGGCGTGAGGGTGCCATTCGACACCCCGAGGGAGATCGAGCATAGATTCTTTTGCTACGACTTCCCTGTCTTTCGCGAACCAGTTCACCTTGACCGCTGGCGCAGGCAAGCAGCCCACGTGTGCCGCTCAGCCGCCAGAAGAACGCCGAGATGCTGCGGGCCGTCGGGGCCACGCTGGTGGAGCATGGCGAAGACTTCCAGGCCGCCACAGAGGACACGGCAGCGCTGGGCCGTTGGACACTGCCATGCGGCCGAAACAGTCAAGGGCAGCGCCTGGAAGCGACAGGACTTCGGGCAACATCCGTGCATTCAAAGCACCCGGAGACCGCATGTTCCGCAACAAGTACCTGGACCACGCCGAGATCACGACGCAGCTCAACACCTGGGCCGCGCAGCATCCGGCCGTGGTGCGTCTGGGCTCCCTCGGCCGCTCGGCCGAGGGCCGCGACATCCCGCTGCTCACCATCGGCCGGCAGGGACCGGGCCTGGACGAAGGCCGCCCCGCCGTCTGGGTGGACGGCAACATGCATGCCTCCGAGGTCTGCGGCTCCAGCGTGGCCCTGGCCATTGCCGAAGACCTGATCCAGCTGCACGCCGGAGCCGCCACGGTGGGGGGCAAGCCTTTCCCGGCGCACATGGCCGAGGTGCTGAAGGACACGCTCTTTTATGTGGTGCCGCGCATCTCGCCCGACGGCGCCGAGGCCGTGCTCAAGCAGGGCCGCTACGTGCGCTCCAGCCCCGTGAACGACCGCGTCAACCAAGGCCACGCGCACTGGGTGACGGCCGACGTGAACGGCGACGGCCTCGCCGGCTACATGCGCCAGGAGGACCCGCACGGTGAACTGGTGGAGCTTCGCGACGAGCATGGCCAGGTGGTGCAGCCGCCCGTGATGACGGCACGCATGCCCGAAGACCCGGGCCCCTTCTACAAGCTCTACCCGGAAGGCCACATTGCCAACTGGGACGGCCGCCGTATCCCCGACCCCTACTTCGTTGGCGACAACAGCTACGACTTCAACCGCAACTTCCCGTATTTCTGGGCGCCGGAGCCGCAGCAGGCCGGAGCCGGCCCGTACCCAGGCAGCGCGCCGGAAACGCGCGCGGTGATCGAGTTCGCCACCCAGCACCCGAACATCATGGTGTGGCTGAACCTGCACACCTTTGGCGGCGTACTGATTCGCCCACTGGGCGACAAGCCCGACAGCAAGATGGACCCGGGCGACCTGGCCATCTACGAACAGGTGGAGGCCTGGTTCACCGAACACACGGGCTATGCCAGCGTCAGCGGCTTCCACGAGTTTCTCTACGAGCCCGACAAGCCGCTGCACGGCGACCTGAGCGACTATGCCTACCACCACCGCGGCGCGCTGAGCTACGTGGTGGAGCTGTGGGACCTGTTCAAGCAACTGGGCATCGAGCGCAAGAAGCCCTTCGTGGACCACTACGGCAAGTTCGGCCGCAAGGACGTGGCGACCTTGGCCGCTTTCGACAAGCAGCACAACGCAGGCCGCATGTTCAAGCCCTGGCAGAACGTGCAACACCCGCAGCTGGGTGAGGTGGAGGTGGGGGGCTTCGACCCGCGCGTGGGCATCTGGAACCCGCCCTACGAAAGACTGCCCGACACCTGCGCCACGCAGAGCGCGGCCTTCCTGCGCGTGGCCGCGCTCGTGCCGCGGCTGCAGTTCGGCGTGGTACGGCAGGAGACCCGAGGCACCCACACCACGGTGGAACTGCGTGTGGCCAATACCGGCTACCTGCCCAGCCACGGCCTGCCCTCGGCCAAGGGCCTGCCGCTCGCCGAGCCGCTGCGCCTGAAGGTGAAGACCGAAGGCCCCACGCTGGTGGCGCCGTCAGAGCAGATGGTGGAACTCGGTCACCTGGACGGCTGGGGGGGTGGCCTTTACGGAGGATCCAGCATCTTCAGCCCCTGGACACGCGGCAACGGTCACGAGCGCTTCGTCACCCTGGTGGTGGAAGGGCGCGGCACGCTGCATCTGGAAGTGGCCAGCTGCCGCGTGGGACGCTGGACATTGGAGTTGACGGTGGGCTGAGGCTGGCCTATGGTCATGAGCATGACAGCCACCCACCTTGAAACCCGCCACCACGAGCTGCGCAAGTCCCGGCTCGTGATGGTGGACGGCAACCTGACCAGCAACCTGCGCAGCGTGAACGCGGGCGTGAGCGCTCGCGCCTACGTGGACGGCTACTGGGGTTTCGCCTCCGCGCCGGCCGATGGCGCGCACGTGGCCGCCCGCGTGCAGCACGAGGCGCTGGCCAATGCGCGCGCGATGGCTGGTTTCGGGCCACGTGCGGCGCTGGTGCTACCCGGCGCACACCACGTGGGCGAGCAGAAGCGCGCCGGCGGCGCCCCGATGAGCGCCGCACAGGTCACGGGCCGCATGGCCGAGCTGCACGCGTGGTGCATGGCGCGCTACCCGTCACTCAAGAGCACGCGCGTGATCGTGACCGACGAGGACCACACCAAGCAGCTGCACACCGAAGGCGGGTCTCGGGCTCTCGCGAGAATCCAACGCGCTGCAGCCTACGTGGTCATGGTGGGCGAAGACATCAATGGCGAGCCCATCGAGCTGATGGAGATCGTCTCGGGCATAGGCGGTCTGGCCGACATCGACTGGTCGGTGCAAGCGCTGGCCCCGCGCCTTGACACGCTGCACAGCCACCTGCAGGCCAAGCGCCACGCGGTGTCGGCACGCGGAGGCGAGCAGACGGTGGTGCTCTCGGCCGAATTAGCGGGCATGCTGGCGCACGAGGCCATGGGCCACCCCTGCGAAGCGGATTCCGTGCTCGCCGGTGCGGTCACCGCCGACCTGCGCGGCAAGCGGGTGGCGAGCGAGCTCATCACGATGGTGGACCTCGCGCACCACTACGGCGACAAAGAGGTGATGTGCCCGGTCTACGCGGACGACGAGGGCACGCCGGCCGTGGACGTGACGATGATCGACCGTGGCGTGCTCACGGGCTTCATGCACAGCCGCGAGACGGCCGCGCGCCTGGGGCTGGCGCCCACCGGCAGCGCGCGCGCCTACGGGCCCGACGACGAGCCGCTCATCCGCATGCGCAACACCGCCATCCTGCCAGGCACGCAAACGGTCGAGCAGCTGATCGAGGGTGTAGAGGACGGCTACCTGTTGCTCGACACCCACAACGGCCAGGCCGACGCCACCACGGAGTTCATGTTCGGCATCAGCCTGGGCTACGAGATCCGGGGTGGCAGGCTCGGCCGCGCGATCCGTGACACGACGATCTCCGGTTCGGCCTTGAAAGTGCTGGGGGCGGTAGACGGCGTGGGCAGCGAGATGAAGTGGAATTGCAGTGGCTACTGCGGCAAGAAGCAGCCGATGGTGGTGTCCTTGGGTGGCCCGGCGCTGCGCACCCGAGCGCATCTGGGAGGCCAGTGATGGGCGGCGCGGCGACAGTGAAAGAGGTGACCGCGGCGCATGCGGGGCCCGCGAGACCTGCGAGGGAGGCAGCTTTGCCGTTGGCCGGGCCGGAAGCGACGCCGTCGACCGACCTGCAGGGCCTGGCCGTAGGGCTAATCGAGCGCCTGCGGGCACGCGGCTTTGAGCATGCGCAGGTGCAGGCGGGCGAGGAGCGGCGCTGCGAGCTCAACCTCGCCCATAACGAACCTAGCCTGCTGCGCAGCAATCTGGCGCGCAAGGTGACGGCCAGCGCCATCGTCGACGGCCGGCGCGCCTCGGCCCAGGGCACGGATCTCAGCGACGAGGGCCTCGAGCGACTGGTCGACGAGCTCTGGGGCGCCGCACAGGCGGCTCCTCAGGACGATGCCCATGCGGTGTCATCCGGGCAACACCTGCAGCTCACCCGCGGGCCGCTCCAGGCCGATCCGCAGGCACTGTCACAAGCGCTGCGCACGCTGCTGGACTGGCGCGCCACCCACACCCCCACGATGATGATCGAGGAGGCCACCGCCGCCCACTGGCGCGAGCGCGCCCTGGTGCTCACGACCGGCGGCAGCCACCTGGAGAAGGACCTCGGCTGGCTCGAGATGTCGGTGTTCGGGCTGGCCCGGGAAGGCGAGCATGCGAGCTCCTTCAACTACGCCGGCGGCAACGCCGACTCGCTGGCCAGCGTGCCGCAGGCCTTCGGCCTGGCGCGGATGATGCGGGACCTCACGCGCCAAGTGCGCACGCGCCCCCTGGGCGAGCGCTTCGTCGGCGACGTGGTACTGGCGCCCGGCGCCATCACAGACCTGCTGGAGTGGCTTGCCAGACAGATCGGCGACGGACCTCTGATCGACGGCAGTTCGCTCTACCGCCACAAGGTGGGCGAGATGATCGCCTCGCCACTGCTGACCCTGCAAAGCCGCTACGACGCACCCGGCTGCTCACCCGTGACGGGTGATGCCTTCGTGGCACCGCCTGTGCGGCTTCTCGACGCCGGCCGCCTGACACAGCTGGCGCCAAGCCTGTACGGCAGCCGCAAGACCGGCGTGCCGCACACGCCGCTGGGCGAGGGCTGGGAGTTGATGCCGGGCGACACACCGCTGGCCGACATGATCGCCTCGGTGCCCCGCGGTGCAATCGTGGACCGGCTGTCCATGGGCAGCCCCGGACCTAACGGCGACTTTTCCGGCGTGATCAAGAACAGTTTCCGCATCGACGGCGGCCACATGGGCGATGCGCTGGCCGAGACCATGATCAGCGGCAACGTGGCGCGCATGCTGCTCGACGTCGCAGCCGTCAGCGCCGAGCGCATCGACAGCGGCTCGCAGGCGCTGCCATGGGTGCGCATCTCGGGGCTGAACTTCAGCTGAACGCGCGCCGGACCGTCGCAGGGACCGCTTGGCGATGAGCCCGCAGCTGGCGTCCTGGGTGGCCGATGCGGTGCTCGTGGTGCACGGTCTGTTCATCGCGTGGGTGGTGCTTGGTGCGCTGGCCGTCTGGCGCCGGCCTTGGCTGGCCTGGCTGCACCTGCCCTGTGCGGCCTGGGGTGTGGCCATTGAGTGGAGCGGCGGGACATGCCCGCTCACGCCACTGGAGTGGCGTCTGCGCGCGCTGGCGGGCGAGACGCCGGGGCAGGGCGGCTTTATCGACCACTACCTGACGGCTGCGATCTACCCGGAAGGGCTGACGCGCGAATGGCAGTGGGTGCTGGGAGCGGGCGTGCTGGTGGTCAACGGCCTGGCCTACGTCGCGCTCCTCCTCAGGACGCGCAGCGCATGAGGGGCGTAAGCGTGAGCTCAGAACCCATTCCAGTTCTCTCAGGAAGCATTACTTGGTAAGAACTATGCTCGGCTCTGATGGTCCTCGCCATTGAAGCGTCAGGCTTGAGGCGCTGGGCATGCTTGCTTCGCCTAAGCAGCGGGCGAGGCGGGGTTGGCGCCTGAGCAGGGACAACCCTGCGGGTGATGTACGCACCTTCCCCCCAACCATGACACCTACCCCCGCCCTGCGCGCAGCGCCATCTCGGCCGGGTCACGCGCCACAGCCGCGGTCAGCTCGGGCTGGTGGAAGTCAAGTCCGGGCACACGGAGTCCTCCAGCGGGTGTCTGGAGCGTCTGCCTTCGTCGGGGAAGTGACGCCCTCGCTTCAAGCCGTTGCCCAGCGCTCCCACGCCCATGCGTGCGCCACGATGGTGGCGAGTTCCGGGTACGCCGGCGCCCATCCCAAGTGCTGGCGCGCCCGGTGGCTGTCGGCCACCAGCACGGCTGGGTCGCCCGCGCGGCGCGGGCCGTCCACCACGCGGATCTCGCGGCCCGTCACCTCACGCGCGGTGTCAATCACCTGCTGCACCGAGAAGCCGGTGCCGTTGCCCAGGTTGAAGGCCTCGCTGTTGCCACCGTCCATCAGGTGCTGCAGCGCCAGCCAGTGGGCCTGGCACAGGTCTTCAATGTGGATGTAGTCGCGGATGCAGGTGCCGTCGGGCGTGTCGTAGTCCCGGCCGAACACGCCGATGTGTGGGCGCCGTCCGCTGGCGGCCTGCAGCACCAGCGGAATCAGGTGCGTCTCGGGGTCATGCCGTTCACCCAGGCGGCCGGCGGGGTCTGCGCCAGCAGCATTGAAGTAGCGCATGCTCACGGCCTTCAGCCCCCAAGCGGCGTCCAGGTCGGCCAGTGCCTGCTCCACCATCAGCTTGGTGCGGCCGTAGGGGTTGATGGGCCGCTGCGGGTGCGCCTCGTCGATGGGCGTGTACTGCGGCTCGCCAAAGGTGGCTGCCGTGGACGAGAAGATGAAGCGCTTCACCCCCAAAGCCTGCATCACTTCCAGCAGGTTCAGCGTGTTGGACACGTTGTTGCGGTAGTACCTGGCCGGCTGCGCCACCGATTCGCCCACCTGGATGAAGGAGGCGAAGTGCATCACCGCGTCGAACCCGCCATGAGCCAACAGCCCCGTGAGCAAGGCGGTGTCGGCCAGGTCGCCATGCACAAAGCGCCCGCACAGCACAGCGTCGCGGTGGCCGCTGGAGAGGTTGTCCAGCGTGGTGACTTCGCAGCCGCGCTGCCCCAGCATCTGCACCATGTGGCTGCCGATGTAGCCGGCGCCGCCGACGACGAGGATGTTCATGCCTTGCATCGTGCCATAACGATGCGCAGGCTGACTTCAGTGTCGCCGGTGTAGCGCAGCCACAGCGCCAGCAAGGCGCCTGACACGCGGTGGGGGGGGGAGGCGTGAACAGACGCCGTGCTGGTCCTGGCTGAAGCGTCACGCTTGCAAACTGGACTCAGCCGGACTAAGCTGAGCAAGTCCAGAAAGAATTGTCATGCAAACCGTCAACATCCACGAGGCCAAAACCCACCTCTCCCGTTTCGTCGACCAGGCTGCCGCCGGCGAAGAGATCGTCATTGCACGCGCCGGCCGGCCGGTGGCTCGGCTGGTGGCCCTGGCGCCAGCGAAGTCGCAGCCTCGCCCGCTGGGCCTGGGCAAGGACCGGTTTACGCTGCCCAAGAACTTTGACTCCCTTCATGCATCGGAAATCCAGCAGATGTTCGAGGCCACCCCATGACGTCTCAGGGCCTGAGCCTGCTGCTTGACACCAACGTTCTGCTTGCAGCCCTCATTGCCCCCGACACCCTGCCCACTCCCACGCAGCATGTGCTGCGGGACCCGGCGGTGACCGTCCATTTCAGCGCGGCCAGCCTGTGGGAGATCGCCATCAAGTGCTCACTCGGCCGCCAGGACTTCACCTTCCGGCCAGAAGACATCGAACTCCTGGCGCGCGAGACCGGATTCACCGAACTGCCCGTCCTCTCGCAGCACACCCACGCAGTCGCCACCTTGCCATGGCTGCAACGGGACCCTTTCGACCGCCTGCTGCTTGCGCAGGCGATCTCACTCCCGGCAAGGCTGCTCACCACCGACGCACTGCTGGCGAAATACTCTGATCTGGTGCAGTTGGTTTGACCTTGGCGTGACGAGCTGGCGCCGTGCCCGCGGCCCGTGAACTCACTGAGCTGCGAGTCCAGGGTCTGGGTCTGGAAGGCCGTGGACACAGCCAAACCAGCATGCCCCCGTCAACGCCACCCCACAGCCGTGAGCAACACCCAGCCGCTCATGAAGACGATGATCAACGAGCCGGGTGTCCATAGCGCCGCACGCACGTCATGCAGCTGGGCGGTCAGGTAGGCGGCGAAGTGCAGCAGCCGGGTCAGCACGTAGCCATACAGCAGCACCTGCGCCAGCCAGACAGGGGGGCCGCTCAGGACGAACAGGGCCCCGGCCACAAGGAAGAACGGTATGTTCTCCAGGTCGTTGTGCTGGATGCGGCGGACACGCTCCACATAGTCGTTGACCTCCAACTGCGACGGCGAGGGGTCGGGGTTCAGCGGCGAACGTCGCAGGTCCTCAGGAGAGCGCAGCCCGGCGTTGGACTTCATCATCCGGTACACGGTGAGCCAGGACATGGCGACCACCTTCAGGACCATCACACAGGCCGCAATGGCGTAAGTGGCGAACAGCGGGCTTTCGAGGCTGAGGATGTTCATGGGTGGGCAGCAGGTGGATGACGCGGGACATCATTCTTTTACCATTAGTCAAAAAACTCAACTACTATTCAAATCAATTACCTTCAACTAGATTCCGTACCTGATGCCCAGGAAAGCTGCCTCTCCAAACCCCTCCCAGCGCACGCCACCCTCCCCCCCTGCCCGGCCACGATCCACCACACGCGGCAAGACAGGATCACCCGCGGAGCCCCAAGCGCCTCAAGTGGCGACGCGTGCAGCGCGGCGCCGGGAGCGCTCTCGCGAGGAGATCCTGGATGCCGCCCGCGATCTGATCCTGGCGCACGGGCTCAGGGGGCTCACCCTGGAGGGTGTGGCGGCGGCCGTGGGCCTGACGAAGGCGGCGCTCTATTACTACTTCCCGTCCAAAGATGCCCTGCTGGAAGACCTGGGCCTGCGCAGCCTGCGGGCGCAGGCCCAGCGCCTGCATGATGCGGTCGAGACCACGGACAGTGGCCCGCAGGCCTTGCGCTCGCTGATTGCCGAAACCATCCGCATGAATGCACAGCAGATGGACGATTTCCGTCTGAGCCATCTGCATCCGCAATTGGCGCCCGATGCCTTGCGGGTAGGTCCGCAGCAGCTTGCCCGGGTGCGCCCGCTCAATGAGTTGTCCTATGCCGGGGCCGCGAGCCGGCTGGCAGCCGGGCCGCGCGGCAGAGCCGGCGTGGAGCCGCGGCTGATGGCCTTCCTGGCCAATCAGGCCGCCCTGGGGGTGGTGATGATGAAAGGCCTGGTGGAAGCCTTCGACGACCCGCTGCGCTACTCGGACGACGAACTCATCGAGGCCTTGGCCCGCATCTTCGAGGCTGCGGCCAGCCCCTGAAAACGGGCGCGTCAATCGGTGGCCTTCGAGATCTACCACATCCATCGGTTCGAGAAGGAACAGGTCTGAGGCGCACACTGCTCGCGGCAGGCGCAGACGACGTACTGCCAGCGTGGGTCAGGTCCTGAGGCACGGGTTGGGCGCTCTCCATGAGAGGGGTCGGGGGTGAGCGCCACGGCAGCACGGGTCTCAAGCCGGCCTGCGTGCGGCCGGCTTTGTATCTGCCCGCTCAGCGCAGGACCGCGGCCGTCGTCGGATCGATGACCGAGCTGACCGCCGTGACGCGTGTGGCCGGAAAGCCTGAGCGCGCTGCGTGCTCGCGGATCAGGGCCTCGCTGGGGGCGTTGTAGACGCAGTAGATCCGGTCGCCGGCAACGTAGCTGTGGACCCACTGGATCTCCGGGCCGAGGTCGCGCAGCACACCATTGGACTTCTGCGCCGCGCCGCGCAGCTGCTCGGGCGTCAGCCGCGACGCGCCGGGTATGTCGCGTTCGATCAGGAATCTCTGCTGGGCTGCCGCGGGCAGGGCGGTGGCCAGGACGATCAGGGAGGCGGTTGCAAAGGTCTTGAACATGATGTTCTCCGTGGCGGATGATGGGGACAGATCGGTTGGTGGGCTGGGTGGCAGGCCGAAGCCGTTCGCACTGAGCAGTTCGAAGTGCGCGCGAGGACCTCGGTCAGGCAAGGCCGCTGTGCGCCTCAGGTGCCGTAGGTGTAGGGGTCAAGCACGCTGACCTGGGTGATGCGGTCTACGGGAAGCTGGTTGCGCTCGGCCACCTGACGTACGGCCTCGGGGCTGGGGGCGTCGTAAATGCAGAAGGTCTGGGTGCGCTCGGCGTTGACGTAGCTGTGCACCCAGGTCACGCCATGCTCGGCGTTGTTGGCGATGACGCCGTCCATCGCCTTGCGGCCGTCGGCGTTGATCGGGATGGCCAGGCCTTCGGGGAAGCGGCGTTCGACGAGATAGCGGGGCATGGTGGACTCCTGTTGGCTGGGTTTCGGTTGGCGGCCGCGACCTGCGACCGTGGAACGAAGCATGCCCGTGCAGGCGCTGATACGCCTCGGCAACGCTGCCCAGATTGCGCCGGGCGGCTGCCTAAACTGCGCCAGGAGTGCCGCCCTCTTGCACCTGATGCGTCGCCGATCAGCGCCTCCGCTCGGCCAGGGAGCAGGCAGCCGCCCTGCCGGCAGCCCTCAGTCGAGCCAGCCCTCGCGCCGCGCGCGCTCGATGGCGTCGTGGCGCGATGCCGCGCCCAGTTTGGCCAGTACTGCGGCCACGTGGTGGTCGACCGTGCGGACCGAGCGGTGCACCTGGCCGGCGATGTCCGCGTTGCGCAGGCCCTGGGCCAGCAGCCGCAGCACCTTCATCTCAGCCGGCGTCAGGCCGGCCGGATGGGTACGCGTGGCCTCGCGCGGGCCGCGAGGCACGCCACGCTGGCCGGCTTCGCGCAGGCGGCGTCGCAGCGCGTCAGCGGCGGGGCGCGCGCCCAGTGCATCGAAGGCTTCCAGCGCCTGGCGCTGCGCCGCGGCGTCGCCCAGCGCCAGCGCACGCGCCCGCTCGAACGGGCAGCCCAGCTGCTGCCAGGCCTGCGCCGCCTCCTGCCAGTGCCCTGCCATCTCCAGGCGGTACGGCTCGGCGGCGAGCTCGGTTGCCGCAGGTTCCTCGGCATCCGCCCGCCACAGGCCATAGGCCATCTCCCCGACGAACCACGGATGCGCCCGGTCCAGCGCCAGCGGCAGCACGGCCTTCAGCAGCGAGACCGCCTCCTCAGGCCGACCCGCTGCAAGCGCTGCCTCGGCCTGGAGGGCTGCAAAGGGAGCCTGGCGCTGCAGGGTGACGCTGGCCTCGGCCAGCGGGCGCGCCGCCTCGAGAGCCTCGGTGACGCCCGGGTCACCGCGCCGCAAGCGCAGCCGCCCCACGGCCAGCCAGGACATCAGCCGCGACATCTCGTCGGCCTGCCCCCGCGCCAGCACGGTGGCCGCCTGGCTGCCGGCCTCCTGCCACTGCCCCTGCAGCAGCAGGCACAGCGCAAGCCAGGCGCGCGGGTAGTCCGGGTCAAGGTCCTGCGTCTCGTACAAGGACACCGCCTCGCGCAGCTCGCGTTCTGCGTCGGCCAGGTGCATCAGCTCGCCATCACCCGAGCCCAGCATCGCCAGCGACATCGCCAGCGGCGCCCAGCGCCCTGCCGCGCGTCGCTCATCGATCAGCGCCTGCAGCATGCCGCGGCCGGCCGAGTAGTCGACGAACAGCAGCGCTGCCCCCAGGGCCGTGCGCGCGCGTTCGCCGATCTCGGTCTCGCCCAGCTCCCGGGCCAGGGCCAGCGCACGCTCACCCCACTGAATGCTGCGGGCGTAGTCGCGGTCGAGCATGCGCAGGTGCGACTCTCGCGCCCAGATGGCGGCGTGTGCTGCCGAAGCAGGCAGGGGCTCGATCATTGCCAGGGCTTGCTCGATGGCCTGCCGCGCCTCGGCGTTGCGCAGCTGGCCGGCCAGTGGCGGCACCTGACGCGACAGGCTCAGGGCCGCGCGCACGGTGTCGCCCCGCCGCTCGGCCAGCGCCTGCAACTCGCGCAGCGCCTGAAGCGTCTGGGCATGCGCCGAGCTGTAGGTGCTGGCGGCCGCAAAGGCATCGAGCCAGTCCATGCGCTCCTGCTCGTCGCGGGGATGGCCGTGTTGCAGCACGCTTCGCCAATGGGCCGCGGCCTCTCGGTAGGCCATGCGCTGCTCGGCGTCGCGGGCGGCCTGGGGGGCGTGCAGGCTGACCGCGTCGCGGTCGCCGGCCTGCAGCGCGTGGTGCGTCAGGCGTGCCGCTGGTGTGCCGCGCGAAGGTTGCGCCAGCGCGGTCAGCACCTGCCGGTGCAGGTGCCGGGCCACGGGCGCCGTCAGTGAGGACTCGACGGCCACCCGGCCGAGCTCGTGCCGGTAGCGCAGGTCCTGACCTTCGTCCACAAGCAGGCCGCTGCCGACCGCCGCGTCCAGGTCGTCCAGCGTCGGCGCGCCCAGTGCGTCGACGAGCCAGCGCTCGGCCCGACCAGGCACCACCGCCACCACCCGCAGCAGCGCCTGCACGCCGGCGGGCAGCCGGGCGAAGCGCGACAGCACGACGTCCTGCACGCGGGCCGGCACGGCCAGTCGAGGCTCCGTGCTGTCGCGCAGCATCTCTGACACGAAGAAGGCGTTGCCCTGGGTGATGGCGTGCACGCCGGCGGCGCTGCGGCCCAGGTTATGGGCAAGGGTCTCCACGGCAGCTGCGGACAGGGGCTTGAGTGACAGCCTCGCAGTCAGCGTCGGCGGCAACTCACCGAGCACGCGGCGCAGCGGATGGCTGGCCGTGACCTCGTCGTCCCGGTAGCTGATGGCCAGCAGTGCGCGCGTGCGATCGACGCGGCGGCCCAGGTACTTCAGCAGGTCCAGCGTCGCGTCGTCAGCCCAGTGCGCGTCCTCGACAACGACCAGCAGCGGCCCTGCCGCCAGCCTGATCTCCTCCAGAACCGACTCGAACAGCGCCAGCCGCGGCCCTTGCAGCTGCCCGGCGAAGCGAGTCTGCGCCTGGCGCGCGATGTCCAGCAGCGGCGCCAGCGGCAGCGGCGTCTCCAGCGCGTCGCAGGCACCCCACCAGACCTGCCCGTGGGGCGCGGCCAGGGCCTTCAGCACGCTGGTCTTGCCGATACCGGCCTCGCCGGACACGAGCACGACCTGGCCACGCGTGCCGGCGCCTTGCAGACAGCCGCGCAGCAGCGCGAGGGCGTCGTCGCGTTCGAGCAGCAGTGGGCAGTCGGTCTCGATGGCGTGCTCCCGAGGGCCGCTGGATTTTCATCGATGCACCCTCACCCCCAACCTGAGCCTCCCCACAACGCCCGCGAGAAAGCAGTACCCCGGCACTGCGAAAAGCACCCCCAGCCACCACAGCCAGCGCTTGGGCATGAGTACCGTAAGTGGGACCGACCTTGAAACCCTGCACCCCGACCGCACCATCCCCCAACGAATTCCACAAGCAGGAGACCTATGGACGCCTCGATCTGGCTCTGGCTGCTCTCTGCAGCGCTCATCCTCGTGGGCCTGGCCGGTACCGTGCTGCCAGCGCTGCCCGGCACGGCGCTGGTGCTGGCGGGCATCTTGCTGGGCGCATGGATCGACGACTTCGCGCGCGTAGGCGGGCTGACGCTGACCCTGGTGGCCACGCTCGCCGTACTCGCCTGGACGCTGGACTACGTTGCCGCGCTGATGGGGGCCCAGAAAGTGGGCGCCAGCAAGCAAGCTCTGATCGGTGCCGCAATGGGCACGGTGGTGGGGCTGTTCATGGGCCTGGTAGGTGTGCTCTTCATGCCGCTGGTGGGAGCGGCGGTAGGTGAGTACCTGGCCCGGCGCGACCATCGCCAGGCCGTGAAGGTCGGCACCGCCACGTGGCTGGGCATGATGCTGGGGATGCTGGCCAAGGTGGTGATCGCCTTCGTGATGGTCGGCGTGTTTGCAGTCGCGCTGGCGTTCTGACGGACCGGGTCTGTCGGCCTCGATGCCGGGGCCCTTGGCGGAACACCACTGCGTACACCTGCGCAGTCGCCGTTTCAGCCCTGCGCCCTCGCCCGCAATCTCCCCACCACCCCTGTCGGGAAGTAGTACACCGACAACACAAACAGCACCCCCAGCCACAGCAGCCAGCGGTCGGGCGTGAGCACCGCGGCGAGCACGGGCACGCCTTCCACGGCGCCGGCGGCGAGCTTGAGCAGGTCCTGCAGGTAGTTCTGCGCCAGCACGAACAGCACGCTGCCGATGACGGCACCGTACAGCGTGCCCATGCCGCCGATCACCACGATCAGCAGGATGTCCAGCATGATCTCGAAGCTCAGCGTGGTGTCGGGCCCGGTGTATCGCAGCCACAGCGCTAGCAGCGCGCCAGCGACGGTGGCGAACAGCGCGGCCAGCACGGTGGAGGCGGTGCGGTAGGTGACCGGATCGCGCCGCACGCATCCATGCGTGGCGCTCTCTCTGCGCCGTGTCGAGCGAAAGCCACGGTTCGCAGACGATCGGCATCAGGCTGACAAGCCGGGCCGGCCGCGAAGCGGCGCCCGTGCTGTCTGGACCGATCGACAGTCGCCGCGATTCGTTCCCGTCATGGTGAAATCGACCCTTCCGACGCATCGGCTTGGCTGCCCGGCGCGGGTAGCGACAAAGCGCCAGTCAGCTTGGCAGTTGTTCGGCTCGCTGTGTCTACGCCTCGTGGGGCGTTGAAGCGTAGATCTTCCAGCCGTCGCCTCCGTCGCGAACGTTGTAGGTGAAGCGCGCGCTCATCAGGACGATGCCCGGTTCGCGCTTGAGGGTCCACGTCGCAGCCACCAGCATGACTTTCCGTCCTGCGGCGATGACATCGTCGACGACGAGTTCGGCCGCTTCGAAGCCCGTCGCCGCGTAACGATCGAGGGCCGCGCTGAAAAAATGGCGACACTCCGCTTCGTCGTGAAGGCAGTACCTCGACCCGTCGGCCTGCAGCGCCAACATTGGCAGGCCGTACATCGTGACGATTTCATCGAGATCGCGTCGTTCCCAGGCCGCGCGATACGACTGCATGAACTCCTGAACGCTGTTCGTCACGGTGGGCACTCCGGCTGCTGAAGGACTCAAACGGGTCTGGAATGCAATGTATCTTCGTCACACCCTGATCTCCCCGGCCGTCAGGACTCCACTATCCGGCCGAAGGACATCGAACTCGTGGCCCGTGAGCGCGAGCAACGTGGATGGCACGACTGGAGCGTCCGACACCAGGGTTGACCCGCGCTGTGTGGTGCTTGCTAACATCCCTGAGATGCGTCTGACCCCCCACGAACGCGAGGTGATCCGCCGCCTGGGACTGCGGCACTTCGGGCGCGCGCCACGCCTGTTCGGCTCCCGCCTGGACGACGCCCGGCGCGGCGGCGACATTGACCTGTTGATCGCCACCGACCTGCCGCCCGGGCAGGCCGCGAGGCGCCGGATCGACCTGCTGGCCGATCTCTGGCTGGAGCTCGGCGAGCGCAAGATCGACATCGTGCTGGACGACGGCTCAGTGCCTGCACCCATCGTTGAGCGCGCGCGCAGAGAAGGGGTGGAGTTGTGACCTTGCCCTTGCGCGTGGCCCTGGATCAGTGCCTGCGGCACGCCAGTCTGATGAAGAGTGCGCTGGCGGACCTGCCCAACCCCTTGGACGCGGGCGCTTTGGCGGCCGACGAAGACTTCCTGATCAGAGCCATCGACCAGTTCGTGCTGCGCTTCATCAAGCTGCAAGACACTCTGGGTGAGCATGTCCTCAGGGCCTTTGCCAGCGAAGTGCTTGCCGAGCCGGTGAGCGACCTGCCGATGATCGATGTGCTCGCCCGCCTGGAGCGCTACGGTTTTCTCGATTCGGTGCAGTGGGCACGGTGGCGTGCCCTGCGGAACTCGCTCACACACGAGTACCCTGGGCATCCGGAGACGAGGATCGCTGTGCTGGAGGAAGCCCGCGCCGCTGCGGGCGCGCTGGACAGGTTGGTGGAGCAACTCGACTCACGGCTCGCACGTCAGCGCTGATCGAACATTGCGCGCTTGACTTGGTGGTCGAGCCAGTCAGGGTCCAGGGCCTGCCGTTGAAGCCGGCTCAGGTATAGCGCCACTCCATCACCGCTGCGCCCTCGCCCTCAACCGCCCCACCACCCCGGTGGGAAAGTGACATACCGACAGCACGAACAGCACGCTGCCGATGACGGCGCCGTACAGTGTGCCCATGCAAGCCTCGGCCTCGACGCGCGCGGCCTGCAGCTCGAGGCGATCGACCGGGGGGCGCGGGCCGGGCTGTACTTCACAGGCTTCGACCTGCGACAGCCGGGGGTTGCTTCGCACGATCGGGATGCCAGCGGTTAGACGCTATCGGCACCCCGAAGATCAGCCAGCAGGTCGGCGTTCTGCCCTCGGCAACCGCTCATGCAGAGCTTCGACTCAACAGGCGCTCTTGGCCTGACCCTCTGCGCCGCCTGCAGCGCAACCGTGCACCAGGGCCTACTCGATATTGCGGTGTGAGCACGGTCGTCAAACTCATCACCTCTACCCGGGGCAACTGCTCGATCACGCCATCGCGGGTGCTCAAACAACGGGGCCGCAGTGCACTTCAAATCTCTCGGCCACGCGGTCGAGGACCTTGCGGCAATGTGCAATGTCGCGTTCGGCGCCGGACTTCATCTGCAACAGACCACGCAGACGACGTGGAAGGGGATACCAGCGATCGAGATCGAGGCCACATCGGTCGAGCAACGTCATCGGCAGGGTCTGTACAGCGATCACCTGGTTCATGTAGGCCTGGGCCGCTGAAGCACCGATCCACGCGTTACGGTTCTGCCGAAAGAGGCCGTCGTGATCCAGCGTGTAGAAACCCCTGCCCCTGAGCGCATCGCGGTAGAGCAGATGGGTTGCAAAGAAGCCCGAGACACTCGTGAGAAAGTGGAAGCCGTCCCTGGCCACTACGCGCAATACGGCTCCCTTGGGCGACAGGACGGTCTGGCGCTCTTCCAGATCGTCGCCCCTGAAGAAACTACCCGTGCAGTTCACAACAATGGTGCCAGCCTCGACGGTCTCTGTGGCTCCGCTTCGCAACGTCATGGTCACACCCGACTCTGTATCGGTGACGTCAACGAGATAGTCGGAATGGGTCTTGGCCAGGCCCTTCGTCACGCGGGCGTTTTCCTCCTCGGATTGCAGTCCGTAGAGGAAGACGCCATTTGTGCTCTTCGGGTCGGTCGAATGCTGAGTGCGAAAGTGCTGGATCGTGTGATCCTCGTTGTCGCCATCAAACACGAGTGCGATGTCTCGAAAGAGGCGAGAGATCAGCTCCCCCGACGTCCAGCGCTTCATCCCTGTCGGAATGTACTTGGTTCGATTCAGAAAGTTTGTCCCTCGTCCGTTGATGAGGGAAACCTTTCGCCCGGGGTCTGCTCCAAGAACGGCCAGCACCGAGTCCATCCCGGCCTTGCCTCCGCCCACCACACAGACCGGTGCGTTCGGATACGCGGCAAGGGTTGCCAGCAGATCCTGAGGAATGATGGAGATAACGTTCTGGCTGGACAAAGAGAGGGGCTTTGCGAGCCGATAGTTCAGCGCAGACGCATAGATCGCGCGCGGAGCCTCGACCGTGAACGTCTGCTCAGGCTGGCCGTTGGGATGGAAGACCACTCGGGCACGAATTCCCCGACTGGTCTCGACCTCTTCGCAGGAGACAACCGTATGACCGAAACGGGTGGACAGGTCGACCCGCTTGGCGACGGCCTGCACCGAACTGGCGAGGTGATCGCGCACTTCGTCACGTTTGGCGAGGTAGTCCCTTGGCTTATTCCAGGCCCACTTCATGTCACCCACGGTGAACATGGGGTGGGGCTGGTGCAGGCGGACGTAGTCATACGCCGTGTTCCACATGCCGCCAGCCCCGGCCTTCTGGTCAATCAGCAAGACAAGTGCGTTCTTCGGGAGGTACTGAACGGCCGCATAGAGAGCGTTGAGCCCTGCGATCCCCGCGCCGACAACCACAAGGTCGTAGCAGGCCGTCTCTGCGTCGCCTTCTGGAACGGCCCCGCGAATCGATTGATCAAGCATCATCTTCCCCTGTAAGAACTGGGATGTCCGGGCGGTGCCCGGAGGACGTTACCTGCTGCAATGAGCCTTGAGATGCGTCACTTTCTGCGGGACAAACGGTTCGTCGCCTTCCCACAGCACCAGCCCCTTGGAGGAGACGCTCGAGAAATCCTTGGCCTACTCCCACGGGCTCTTGGCGGCGCCATAGAGCCTCAGAACTGCCTTCTTCATGTACCGGTCGTCAAGGGCACTCCACGGTCGGCTGGTTCGTCTGGATTGCTGGCGGAGATGAGGGGCTTGGAACAATCAAACGCCCTTGTCAGAGCATAGAAAACAAAGACGCCCGCTTCAAGCCCGACAGGCCCCGGGCAAACCCGACAGCTCCGCTGGATGAGCTGCACCCGCTCGTCCCTGTGGCATGCAGGCCGAACCCGTCGATGTCGGCGCAAAGGGGCTGGCGCGCTGCGCCTTCGCGCGGTATCGCACCCGCACGGTCATCACCTTCAACCCGGCGCGGGACCCGAAAGCGATGCGGTAAGCGATGGCCGCCGCCATGAGGGCCGTGCGGGACGGGGGCGGCGGCGCGCTCAGCAGCCTTCCGCCACGTGCTTGGTCACGAGGTAGCCCTCGATGCCCTCGGTGCCTCCCTCGCTGCCGTAGCCGCTGTCCTTGACCCCACCGAAGGGCGTCTCGGCCGCCGCGATGTTGCAGCTGTTCAGGCCAAGCAGGCCGACCTCCAGCTCCTGGGTCATGGTCTGCAGGGTGCGCGCCGAGCGGGAGAACACATAAGCCGCCAGACCGTAGGGCAAGCCGTTGGCCTTGGCGACGACCTCCTCGAGGGTGCGGAAGGGCTGCAGCGCGGCCACGGCGCCGAACGGCTCCTCGCGCATGATGCGCGCATCGTCGGGCACCTCGTCGAGCAGCGTCAGCGCATGGAACTGGCCGCGCGATCCGACCCGTCCGCCACCAGCGGCAATGCGCGCGCCGCGCGCCGTCGCGTCGGCCACGAAGGCCTCCACTGCCAAGCGGCGGCGCTCGTTGATGAGCGGCCCCATCTGGGTGTCGGCCGACAGCGGGTCCCCGATGCGCACGGCCTGCATCGCCTGGGCCAGCGCGTCGCGCAGCCGAGGGTAGAGGCCTTCCTGGACGTAGAAGCGCGTGGGCGAGTTGCAGACCTGCCCCGAGACGCGGGCCTTGCGCTCAGCCAGCAGCGCCACGGTCGAGTCGAGTTCGGCGTCATCGAAGATGATCGTCGGCGCATGGCCGCCCAGCTCGAGGGTGCACTTGACCAGATGCGGCGCGGCCAGCGCCGCCAGGTGCTTGCCCACCGCGACCGAGCCGGTGAAGCTGAGCTTGCGGATGACGCCCGAGCCAAGCGCCGTGCGCGACACCCGATCGGGTGCCCCAAACAGCAGGTTCACGACGCCTGCTGGCAAGCCCACCTCCTGCAGCACCTGCACCAGCAGCGCCGCCGTGGCGGGCGTCTCCTCGGCCGGCTTGATGACCACCGTGCAGCCGGCAGCCAGCGCTTCGGCGATCTTGCGCGCTGGAAAGATCAGCGGCATGTTCCAGGGGCAGGCCGCGAACACCGGGCCGATGGGTTGGCGCAGCGTGAACTGGCGCGTGTGAGGAAAGCGCGAGGGGATGACGCGACCGTACACGCGCCGCGCCTCGCCCGCCGACCAGTCCATCACGTCGGCGGCGACCATTGCCTCGAAGGTGGCCGCACCGATCACGTTGCCGAGTTCGGTGGCGATCAGGCGACCGAACTCCGGCGCCCGGGCGCGGATCGCGGCGCCCGCCTTGTGCAGCAGCGTCGCGCGTTCCACTGCCGGGGTGGCACGCCAGCGCGGGAAGGCCTCCCCAGCAGCAGCCACCGCGTCCAGCACGTCCTGGTGCGAGGCCACCGTGAGCGAGCCCAGCACCTCGTCGGTGCTGGGGTTGACGCGCGCCAGCGTGTCGCGCCCGCCCCCGCGGCGCCACTCCCCCGCCACGAACAGGCCGATCGGATCGGCGCTCATGTGAACAGCACCTCGCGCTCGAAGGCCCCAGGCGCCTGCGCGTGCAGGGCCCAGAAGCGCTCGGCGATCTGGTCGGGGTCGAAGGTGGTACCGGGCTTGACCATGCCGCAGATCGTCACGGTGGCGGCGTGGATGCCCAAGGGTGCGAGATCGGCATGCAGGCTGAAGGCCAGGTTGCGCAGCGCCGCCTTCCCCGCGCCCAGGCTGGCCATCGCGGGGATGGGCTCGAGGGCAAAGCCGCCACCGGTGAACAGCAGTGTGCCGCGGCCCCGCTCGCGCATGCCCGGCAGCACCGCTTGCGCCGCAGCCAGGGCCCCGCCCACGCTCACCTGCAGGTCGGCCATCAGGTCCTGGGGCGCCAGTGCCGCCAGCGGCTTGTAGCGCGCCCCCGCGGCGTTGTAGACCAGCACGTCGGGGTGTCCCTGCTGCGCGACGGCGGTGTGGATCGCGAGGGCCAGGCCCGCGCCGTCGGCAGCGTCGCCCACCTGGGCGTGGGCCTCGACTCCGGCCGTCCGCAGCGACTGGATGAACTCCTCCAGCGCGGCGGGCCGGCGCGCGAAGGCGACAACGCGGAAGCCTTCGCGGCCGAAGCGGCGCGCAACGGCCGCGGAAACGCCGGGACCGGCGCCGACGACGAACAGGGTGGGCATGAGCACCTCCGAGAAGGGTCCGGGAAGAGTCAGGGGACGGGCAGGAACGAAACTGGCTACCGCAGCAGGAACAGGGTGAGCGGCGGGTAGGCGCACACGACCACCAGCACCGCCAGCATGATCGCGATGAAAGGCAGAACCGAGCGCACGATGAGGCCGAACGGTTCCTTGAAGGCTGCCATCGCCACGATCAGGTTCAGGGCCACTGGCGGGGCGACATAGCCGATCTGCAGATTGACCGTCACGATGATGCCGAAGTGACGGGGGTCGAAACCGTAGGCCTGACCCATCGGGGCGAGCAGCGGCGACAGGATGAGGATGGCCGAGCTCTCGTCCATCAGCGCCCCGGCAATCAGCAGCACCAGGTTGACGAGGACGAGCAGCATGGCGGGCGAGTCGACCCACTCCTTCATCTCCCGCACCAGTGCCTGCGGCGCACCCTGCAGGTCCAGGATGGCATTCAGGCTCGAGGCGATGGCCAGCAGCGGCATGAGCATGCCGAGCATCTTCACCGTCTCCAGCGTGATGCGCCCGAGGTCGCGGAACTTCAGCTCGCGGTGCACCAGCAACTCCACCAGGATGGCGTAGACCACCGCTACCGCGGCCGACTCGGTGACGGTGAACCAGCCGGTGTAGATCCCGCCGAGCAGGATGACCGGCATGGCCAGGGCCCAGACGCCTCGGCGCAGCGCGCCCAGCAGCACGGCCGCCGCGAAGACCGAGGTCGGCTGCTGCCGGTTGACGATCATTGTGTAGATGCACAGGCTCCCCGCCAGCAGCAGCCCGGGGCCCCAGCCCGCCTTGAACAGATCGGTGATCGAGACCTCGGTGCTGATGCCGTACAGGATGAGCAGCAGCGACGGCGGGATGATGACGCCCAGGGTCCCGCCGGCGCACAGCACCCCCAGCGCGTAGCGCTTGGAGTAGCCCGCCTGCAGCAGCGCCGGGTACATGATGGTGCCGATGGCAAGCATGGTCACCGACGAGGCGCCGCACACTGCCGAAAAGACCGTGAGCGCGAGCACGGTGGCCACTCCCAGACCGCCGGGGATGCGCACGGTCAGCGCCCGCATGATGTCGACCAAGCGCCCGGCGATGGAGCCGCGCGCCATGATCAGCCCGGCGAAGACGAACAGCGGGATCGACAGCAGCACCTCGCGGTCGATCGCGTACCAGACGTCCTGGATCAGGAACTCCACGTTCTTCTTGGACGTCATGAACGCGTGGACGTAGGCCACCGACAACGCGACGATCATCACGATGCTCTGGCGCAGCACCACCAGCACCGCAATGAGCGCGATCAAGCCAAGCGTGACCATGGTCTGCGTGGGGTTCTCAGTCCCGCTGGGCGTGCCGCCGCAAGGCCGGCCAGCAGGCGAAGGAGGAAAAGCGCAGCGCGCTGCTGACGAAGCACCACACCAGCACGGACTGGATGGGCCAGAGCAGGATCTCGAGACCCTGCCCCCGGGCCTGGTCGGCAAAGGAGCCCGAGACGAAGCGCCATGACCAGTAGGCCATGAACAGGCACCCGCCGGCGGCGACGATATCGGACACCCGCTCCATGGTGCGATCCCACCGCGCCGGGGTCAGCCGCGCCGCGACATCGATGCCCAGGTGGGCCCGCCAGCTCACCGTCAGGGCAAAGCCCAGGAAGGCCACGACCACCATGCAGTAGACGGCGAAGCGCTGGGCCGTAAAGATGCCACGTCCCAGCAGCTCGCGGCCCAGCAGGTCGAGAAAAAGCGCCCCCGTGATGCCGACGAAGGCCGCGATCGCGACCCAGGACTCCACCCGATGCAGGCTGTCCAGCGTGCGCCGGGCCCAGAGCGGCGGCGGGGCCTCGTCAGCTTCGGGCGGTTGCGCCATCTCGTGCAAGCTGTCTGCCGCGCCTCAGCGCCTGCCGGCCGCGAAATCCGCCTTGCCCCGCTGGATGGCGTTGAAGAGCTCCTTGGCGCGTCCGCCGTAGCTCTCGGCCAGGGCAGGCAGCCCCGGCTCGATCACCTTGGCCCACTCGGCCCGCTGCTCGTCGGTGAGCTCGTGGACAAAGCCGCCGCGCGTACGGTGCATCGCCTTCTTCGGCTCCTCGTCGGCCGCCACGCGGCGGCGACTGTCGGCCGCGCTGGGGAGCGCGGCGGTGATGGCGGAGCGCTGCTCGGCGGTGAGCTTGTCCCAGGTCGGCTTGTGGGCGATGAAGAAGGCCGGCTGGTGGTTGTGGCGGGTGAACACGTAGTGCGGCGCCGCCTGCGCGGCAGGGCCTATGAGGTAGAAGCTGAAGGTCAGGTCGCCCGCGTCAACCACGCCCTGCTGCAGGGCGGGGTAGAAGTCGGCCAGCGACATGCCCGCGCCGTTGACGCCCAGGCGGTCGGCAAAGAGCTTGGCACCGGCGGTCGGCGACACGCGCATCTTCATGCCCTTCATCCGGTCCGGCGTGGTGCAGGCAATCTTGCAGAACAGGTTGGTCCAGCCGGCCTCGCCGATCTTCAACAGGGTGAGACCGCGCGCGGTCATGATCTGCTCGAGCAGCGGGGGGATCACCTTGTCGAGCACATAGTCACGCTCGCCCTCGCTGCGCCACAAGTAGGGCATGTTGAGCACGCCCATCTCCGGCACGGCCACGGCCATGCCGGTGGCCGAGATGTAGCCCATCTCCAGCCGGCCGCGCAGGATGTTCTGCGTCAGCTCCTGTTCATTGGGGTTCTGGAACCGCTCGGCGGTGATGCGGCCGCCGGTGGCCCGGCCGACACCGGCGGCGGCCTCGTCGACGATCACGCCCAGCATGGACGGAGGCGCCACAACCGTGCCTATTTTCCAGGCCTCCTGGGCGCTGGTATGAGAGGCCAGTGAGGCGACGGCGATCGCTGCGGCGACGCGCAGCCAAGAGCGCTTGTTCATGAGGGGAGTCTCCTGCGGTTCGCCGGCGGCGCCGGTCGGTGGTTGCGGGGAACGGGTAGTTTTGTTATGGTCACCATCACAATTCAACATTTCCCCGACCGTCATGTCAAGGGTGGGGAAACCCCCAAGTAAGGAGGCTCCGTGCTGTACCTCTTGGATGTCGAGATCGACTATTCCCGCATGGGCGAGCGGATCGCCGAGTTGCGCGAGGCCGAGCATGCCCGCGTGGGCGAACTGGTTCGCGAGGGCGTGGTGCTCGTCGAATGGCTCAAGGCGAGCGGTAGGGGCGTGTTCGCGGTGTGGGATTGCCCCTCGCACGAGGCGCTGCGGCGTACCATCGCCAGCGTGCCCATGGCTTCCTATCTTGGCAAGGTAGAACTGCACCCGCTGACCGAGCACCCGCTCTTCCCGGGGGGTCGCACAGCCGCCTATCCGACACCTGAAGGGTACGAGCCCCGATGAAGCACCTCGTCGTACTCGCCCATCCGCGGCAAGAGAGCTTCACCCGGCGCGTCGCGTCGGCCTACATCGACACCGCGCAAGCCCTGGGCCACGCAGTCGAACTGCGAGACCTCTATCGCATCGGCTTCAACCCGGTGGCTGATGCCGACGAAGGACGCACGCGGCCCGTGGTTGAACCGGCCGCCGACGTGCGCCTGGAGATGGACCATCTGGTCGCCGCCGACGTGGTCACCTTCGTGTCGCCGGTGTGGTGGATCGCGCCACCCGCCATCCTCAAGGGATGGCTCGACCGCGTGCTGCGCGGCGGCTTCGCCTACGGGTACGGTCCGCAAGGCCCCCGCGGCAGCCTCACGGGAAAGCGCAGCCTCGTGTTCACCAGTTCAGGGTCCACCGAGCGGGAGTTCGTCGACAGCCGCAAGCTCGAGGCGATCCGCGTCATGTGGGGCGTCGGCACGGTGGAGTTCTGCGGCATGACGCTGCTGGAGCACCTGCACTTCGGCCCAGTGGGCAGCCGCTCCACCGCCGAGGGCATTGAGCATTGCCTGGAGCGCACGCGCGAGGCGGTGCGGCAGCACTTCGGCGTCGCGTCCGACGGCCGTCCCGTGGGCTGAACGTCAAGCCCTAGACTTCCCCTCATGTCCAAGTCCACCCGGCTACTGACCGCCACCTACATCCTGTCCTACGTCGCGGCCAACGCCCCCGAGGTGGTCACCACCGAACGAATTGCCGAACAGGTGGACGAGCACCCGACGCGGGTACGGCAGATCGTCGCGGCGCTGGTGAAGGCAGGCCTGCTGAGCGCGTCGCGCGGCGCCGCAGGCGGGGTGTCGCTGCGGCGAGCGGCCAGCGAGATCTCCCTGCGCGATGTGCAGGAGGCCGTGCAGGACAGCTCGCTGCTCGCCTTCCACCTCTTCGAGCCGAACTCGGAATGGGCCGGCAAGAGCCGCGTGCACCTGGTCTTCGAGAACCTGCGCGCAGAACTCGAGGCGCGCATCCACGCCTACCTCGCCGAGCACACGCTGGACCAGACCTACGCGCCCATCATCGTGCCCTTCTCGCCCGGCGGCACCACCGACATGCTGGCCCGGGCCCTGGGGGAGCACCTGGGCAGCGGGCTCGGCACGCCAGTGCTGGTGGAGCACGTGCCGCGGCGTCGCCGGGCCGCCCCGGCCCCGGTGCGGCCGCACATGACGCAGGCCCAGCTCGACGGGCGCACGCTGGCCATCATGACGAACTCGGGCGTGCTGTCGGCCGCGCTGGCTGACCCGGACATCGACCCGACCAAGGCCTTCGTGCCGGTGACGCTGCTGGCGGAGTCGGAGATGATCCTCGCGATTAACGCCCGCTCGCGCTGGGTGGGGTTGAAGTCCCTGGTGAAGGCGGCGCGCAGCCGCCCCGGGCGGCTGAAGGTGGCGTCGGTGGGCCGCGGATCGGTCTCGCACTTGTCAGGCGCACTGTTCGAGCGGGCTGCCGGTATCGAGCTGACGCATGTGGCTTTCGAAGGGGCCCAGCCCGCGGTCCGCGCCCTCATGGCGGGTGAGGTGGACCTGTACTTCGGCACCCCGCCGACATTCCTGCCGCACGTGCGATCGGGTGCTCTGCGAGCGCTGGCCACGACGTCGGCGCACCGCGCCGACGTCTTTCCGGAACTGCCGCGGATGGCTGACCTGTACCCGGGTTTCGTCGTGGAAGGCTGGCACGGGGTGTTCGCGCCCGCCGGCACGGGGGCCGGCGAGGTGCAGCGGCTGCATGACCGAGTGGTCGAGGTGATGGCGCTGCCCGAGGTGCGGCGCCGCCTGGCACGCCAGGGTTTTCGGATTGCCACCTCCACCCCGGAGCAGCTCCATGCGCGGATCTCAGCCGAGGTGGCGCGGTGGCGGGAACTGATCACCCTGACAGGGCTGCGTCCATTGCTGCAGGAACTGGCGGGCGAAGCCGCTGGCGGAGGTTGAGGGAAGCTCGCCATGCCAGGCGGCAATGCGGCGGGCGCCGCGGCAGGCAGCCGCTCCAACGGCCGGGTCCCGGTTAGTGCACGGTGATCTTCGCGCGCTCGATCAGGCGAGCCCAGACAGACTGTTCCCTGCGCATCAGCGCCGAGAGTTCGCGCCCCGGGCGTCCGGTGACTCGCATGCCCTGGTCGGCCAGTTGCCGCCGCCAGCCCTCGTCGGTGAGGGCGGCCAGCACCTGGCGCTCGAGCGTTTCGAGGGCCGCAGCGGGCGTGGTAACGGGTGCGAACACACCCTGCCAACCCACCGCCTCGAATCCGGCATAGAGGTCGGCCACGCGTGGTACGCCCGCGAACCAGGGTGAGGGGTCGGCTGCGGTGTTCGCGAGCACGCGCAGCTTGCCGGCGCGCACGTGCGCAAGGAAGGTGGGCGGCGTGCCGAAGTAGCAGTCCACCTGGCCGCCGAGCAGGTCGTTGAGCGCCGGAGCCGCTCCCTTGTAGGGCACATGCAGCATCGGCACGCCGGAAGCGAGCCTGAAGGCCTCGCCAGCGAGGTGCGAGAGCGAGCCTGCTCCGACAGAGGCGTACGTCATGCCGCCCGGGCGGGCGCGCGCCTGCTCGACGAACTCCGCCAGCGAGCGCACCGGCGTGTCGGCACGCACGGCCAGCACCAGCTCGAGTTCGACGAGCTGCGCCACCGGCGCCAGCGCCTCCATCGGGTTGGCCAGGGTCTTGTAGAGCAGCGGGTTGATCACGATGCCGGCGTTGGTGTGTACGAGCAGTGTCTGGCCGTCGGGGGCGGCACGGGCCACGGCTTGGGTGCCCAGCGCACCGTTGGCGCCGGGCTGGTTCTCCACGACAGCCGTCTGGCTGCGCATCGCTCCCAGCCGCTCGCCCAGGCCGCGGGCCAGTATGTCCGTGGATCCGCCGGCCGGGAAGGGAGCCACCAGCCGCAGCGTGCGCGATTGGGCACCGGCCGTGCCCGGCGCACCCGCCAGGGCGGGCAGCGTCGCCCAGGCAGCCAGCCGGCTGAGCGCAGCGCGGCGGCCGGGCGCCGGCCCGCCTGCCGAGCCCTGGGCCGTGGCCTCGCGTTTGTCAGTCATTCCCGCGCCCTCCGCCCGTGCGCAGCAGACCGGCTGCGATGCGGTTCTTCAGGATCTCGTTGGTACCCCCACCGAGTTGCAGCGCGCGCACATCGCGCAGCATGCGCTCGAGCGGAAACTCGCTGGAGTAGCCGTAGCCGCCGTGGATCTGCATCGCATCGTTGACGACCTCGAAGGCCGCGCGGCCGGTGTAGAGCTTGGCCATCGCGGCCTGGTGTGCGGCATCGGGGTGGCCGTCGGCCAGCAGGGCCGCAGCGCGGTATACGAGGGCGCGCATCGCCTCGACCTTCACCGCCATCTCGGCCAGCATCCACTGGATGCCCTGGAAGCGTGCGATCTCCCGCCCGAAGGCCTTTCGCTGGCCGGCGTGGGCAACGGCCATGTCCAGTGCCTCCGCGGCGATGCCCAGGCACATCGTCGGATTGAGCACCCGGGCCTGGTTCAGCCCCTTCATGATGCGACCGAAGGAACCGGGCGCGACCACCATGCGATCCCGGTGGACTTTGCAGCCCTCGTAGATCACTTCCGCCGATGCGCCGCCGCGCAGGCCCATGTGCAGGTCTGGCCGGCCCAACCGGACCCCGGGGTCGTCCTTCTCGACGATAAAGGCCGCCACACCGCGCGAACCGGTCTCCTCGCCCACGCGTGCGAAGGTGACGAAGAACCCTGCGATGGCCGCGCGCGTGATGAAGCACTTGCTGCCGGTGATGAGGTAGTGATCGCCGTCAGGCACGGCGCGCGTGCGCAGTTCGCCGGCGTCCGATCCGGCCTCGGCCTCCGTCATGGCCCAGCAGCCCAAGGTCTGGCCGGCCGCCAAGGGGGGCAGGTAGCGGGCTTTGTGGGCGTCGGTGCCGAACTGCTGGATGAGCTCGGCTGCGCTGCAATTGGCCAGGATGAAAGCCGAGGTCACGGGACATACGCGGGCGATCTGCTCCATCGCCACCACGGCATGAAGGATGCTCGCGCCGCTGCCGCCGTAGGCAGGATCGATGGTGATGCCCGCCAGCCCGGCTTCGGCCAGCGGCTGCAGGTTCTCCACCGGTGGTTCGGCTGCGCGGTCCCAGTGCGCGGCGCGCGCAGCAAAGCGCTCGCGGGCGAGCCGCAGGCTGCTGGCCTGCAGCAGGCGCAGTTCCTCGTCGAGCTCGAAGATGCTCATCTGTCGTCGATCAGCACCAGTGCATCGACGGCCAGGGGCTGCGCACCTTCGACGACCAGCGGGTTGATGTCCACAGCGGCGATGTCCTGCCGCTCCAGCGCCAAGCGCGACAGTGCAAGCAGCACACGCACCAGGACACCGGTGTCGACGGCAGGCCATCCACGCACCGGCCCGAGCAGGGCGGCGGCCCGGGTCTGGCCCAGCATCTCGTAGGCGTCAGCCTGCGACAGCGGGGCCAGGCGCAGGGCCACCTCGGCAAGCACCTCGGCCAGCATGCCACCCAGGCCAAAGGTAACGACGGGCCCGTAGACCGGATCGCGGCTGAAGCCAGCCAGGAACTCCCGCTGGCCGCGGGCCATGCGTTGCACCAGGAGCCGCCCGCACGGGTGGGCATCACCCGTGCGCATCTGCATCCGTGCTTCAAGTCGCGCAGCCGCCTCCCGAAGAGCCGTCTCGTTGCGCAGGTCCAGCTCCACCAGGCCAAGCTCGGTCTTGTGGGCGAAGGCCTCGCCGCAGCCCTTGAGCACGACCGGATAGCCGATCTCTCGGGCCGCATCCACCGCGGCGTCGACCCCCACGACCCGGGCCTCGGCCACCACCGGCACACCGTAGGTGGCCAACAGCTGCTTGGCCTCGAACTCATCGAGGGCGCGCAGCAGGTGGGGGGGCCGACGGCTCACTTGCGCGCCCCTGCCGTGGCCGGGCTGTCGCCCAGCCGGCGCTGCCAGGCGCCAAAGTCGTCCACCGCGCGCAGCGCCCGCGCGGCGCTGCGCACCGACTCGAACACGGGCACCCGGGCGGCGCCGAGCATCGGGTGGCCCTGCGCGGCCAGGCTCAGCGGACCGGCCCAAGTCACCACGAGCGGTTTCTCGACCGCGTCGGCCAAGGCGCTGATCTCGCGGCCGTAGAAGCTCGCACGCGGCTCGGCCGCCATGGTGACGAGCAGCATCCCGGCATCGATGGCCGGGTCGGCCAGGACCTCGCGCACCGTGTCCTGGTAGCCGGTGGCCGACGAGCGGATCTGGCCGGTGACATCCACCGGGTTGCGGACGGCGGCGAATTCGGGCACGAGCCGGCGGATCGTCGCCTGGCGGGCAGGCGGCAGTTCAGGCACCTGCAGCCCGGCGAGGTCGCACTCGTCGGCCGCCACGCCGCAGATGCCGCCCGACGCGGAAACCACGCCGACGCGGCGTGCGCGCTGCTGGCGCAGGTCCAGGCGCGAGCCCAGCCAGGCGAAGGTGCGCGCCAGGGGCAGCAGCTCGGCCAGGTCGTCGACCTGGATCAGGCCGTATTGCCGGCACAGCGCGCCGAACACGGCGTGCGAGCCCGCCAGCGCTCCCGTGTGCGACGCGCTGGTGGCCGCCCCCACAGCCGAGGCGCCGCTCTTGTAGACCAGGACCGGCTTGCCGGCCAACGCCGCGCGTTGACAGGCGGCCAGGAAGCGTGGAGGGTCGGAGACGCTCTCCAGGAAGAGGGCGAAGACGCGGGCGTGCGGGTCGTCTACCAGGTGGTCGAGGTAGTCGGCAGCCGTCAGGTCAGCCTGGTTGCCCGTGGTCACCCAGTGCGAGAAGCCCACTCCCTGCTCCATGCCGCGCCCGATCATCGAGCCGCCGAGGGCGCCGCTTTGGGTAATGAAGGCGACCCCACCGGCGACGAAGGGCTGCATCTGGCCGACCATCGAGATGGTGGCGGCAAAGGGGTGGTGGAAGTCGACGAAGCCGGCGGTGTTGGGACCGGCGATGCGCATGCCCGAGCCGCGCGCGAGGGCCAGCAACTCGTCCTGGAGCTGAACCCGGCCTGCCTCGGCGAAACCCGAGGACATGACGATCGCCGCCCGCACGCCCTTGGCCGCGCAGTCCCGCAGCGCCTCCATGCAGGCCTCGGCCGGCACTACTAGCAGCGCGACGTCGACATGGCCCTCGATATCGCTCACCCGCGCCACGCAACGTCGTCCGAAGAGCTCGCTCTCCTTGGGATTAACCGGATGCACCGCACCCCTGAAACCATGCTCGAGCAGGTTGCGCATTGCAGCCGTGCCGAGCTTGGGCACACCCGTGGACGTCTCGCCGCGCGAGGCACCGACGACAGCGACGCTGCGCGGCTTGAACAGGGCGTCCAGGGGCTTCATCGCGAAGGCTCGGCGAGGCGGCTCAGGTGTCCTGGTTCCAGGAGTAGGGGAAAGGCATGGTGCCGTGCTGCACGACGACCGGCACCGCGTAGCGCTTGACCGTGCTGCTGCACTCCACGTCGATCACGCACAGCTCGCCGCTGGCCAGCGCCGCCTCGACGGCGGGCTTGAAGTCGGCCGCGCGCTCGACGCGGAAGACCCGGGCACGCATGGCCGCCGCAATCTGGGAGATGTCGGGGTTCCACGGCTCGCCCGTCTTCTCGATGCGGTAATGGTCTCCGACGCCGCGGCCGAACTTGGCCTGCGCCCCTTCCACCTCGGCCTGGATGGTCTTGTTGTTGAGCACGATGACCACGCCGGGAATGCCGTACTCGGTGGCCGTGGCCAGCGCCAAGCCGGTGTGGATGAAGCTCTGGTCCCCGACGAACACCACGACCGGATGCCGGCGCCGCTCCATGCCGGCACCCACCACCCCCGGTGGCGCAAAGCCCATCTGCCCGAACTGCTGGTTGTTGGTGGCGAACCACGGACTCTTGAGCGTGTAGAAGGCCGGCACGTAGTTCATGATGAAGCCGGTGTCGCACACGACAGAAGCCTGCGCATCGAAGGCGTTCACGGCATCCGAGGTGTCCTTGACGATGCGCGCATAGTGCAGCGGCTCGATGTCCGAGGTGACCACGGCCTGCACCTCGGCCCGCCAGGCCTTGCGCCAGCCGGCGATGCGCCGGAGCCACCCCGTGCGGCGCGGCGTGTGACCGGCCTGCTGCCAGGCCGCCTGCAACGCTCGCAGCGCGCTGCGCGCATCGGACACCATGCCCACGCGCGCCGGGTAGACGCGGTTGATTTCGCCCGGGTCAATATCCACGTGCACCAGCGTGGTCTTGCCCGGGATGTCGAAGATGGTCCAGCCCGCGGTGTTGAGGTCGTTGAAGCGCACGCCGACGCCGATCACGAGATCGGCCTCCTGGGCCGCCTTCACGGCATGGCCGGTGCCGCTGCGGTCGCACACGCCCAGCGACAGCGGGTGGTCCTCCGGGATGCCGCCCTTGCCGCCGAAGGTGGTGGCCACCGGCACCTGCGTTGCCTCGGCGAAGGCACGCAGCTCGTCCCAGGCATGGGCGTTGAGTACGCCGCTGGAGGTGTACAGCAGCGGCCTGCGCGCCTTGGCCAGTAACCCCACCGCCGCGGCCACGGCGTCGGGGTCGGGCCCCGGAGGGTGGGGAAACAGCCAGTCGGCCAGCTCCCTCCTCGATGGCAGCTCGACCTCGATCTCCGTGTTCTGCACGTCCAGCGGCATGTAAACCACCACCGGCCCGGGCCGGCCGGTGATGGCCGTCTTGTAGGCACGCATCACGGTGCGCAGCACCGTGTCCGGACGGTAGGTCGTGAAAGCCCCCTTGGTGATGTTCTTGAACAGCTGCGTGAACTCGTCGTCGCCGTAGCGGTAGACCTCCTGGATGCCGCCCCGCCCATACCACTTGGTCGGGCCACCGGCCATCAGGCACAGCATCGGGGTGCTGTCGTAGAAGGCCTCGGCAATCCCGGGGATCGTGTTGAAGTTGCCAGGCCCCACCGTGGTGCAGGTCACGGGCAGGGGCAGCTCGCGCCGCATGCGCCACTCGATGTCGGCCGCATGGATGGCGTGGATCTCATGGCGCATCCGGATGCCCGGGATCTTGGCCTCGTACTCCAGGGCGTCGAGCAGTCCCCAGTTGGCGTGACCGTTGTACAGGTAGTAGCGCTTCGTGCCCACGCGCTGGAGGAAGTGGGCCACGGCCTGCGCGGCGGTCATGCGGGGCATCGTGTCGGTCTCCTCGGTGAACGGCAGGTGTCGGCGGGGTCGGTTCGGCAGCGCGGCCGATCCTTCGTCTTCGGTCTGGGGGATCAGCGCAGCCTCAAGGCCTCGTCGATCTCAATGGTTATTGACACGATAACAAATAGACGGGTATTCTGCAAGCCATCCTGACTGTGCCATGTTCGATCAGCTCTTCATCGACAACGACTTCGTGCCGCCGGCCGCAGGGCGGCGCTTTGACGCCGTCGACCCCGCCACCGAGCAGCGCCTGACCACGCTGGCGCTGGCCGACGCCGCCGACGTGGACCGCGCTGTGCGCTCGGCGCACCGCGCGTTCGCCCACTGGCGCCGGACGACGCCCGCCGAAAGAACACGGCTGCTGCTCAGGGCCGCAGCCGTGATCGCCAGCAGGTCCGACGAGATCGCCCGCCTGGAGACGCTGGACATGGGCAAACCGCTGCGCGAAAGCCTGGCCAACGTCGCCCGGTCGGTGCGCACCTTCGAGTACGCTGCCGGCGCCACCGACAAGCTCGAGGGCCAGTCCATTCCCGTGAACGCGCGAAGCTTCAACTTCACGCACCTGGAGCCGGTGGGCGTCAGCGCGCACATCACCCCCTGGAATTACCCCTTCGCCAACGCCTGCCGCTCGCTTCCGGTGGCGCTGGCCGCTGGTTGCACCGCGGTGGTCAAGCCTGCTTCCGAGACCTGCTTGAGCACCCTGCTGCTGGGTGACATGCTGCGAGAGGCGGGTTTCCCGCCTGGGGTGGTCAACGTCGTCACGGGCAGCGGCTCCGAGGCCGGGGCGGCGCTGGCCCGGCACCCGCTCGTGCGGTCGATCACGTTCACCGGTTCGGTGGGCACGGGGCAGCAGGTGGCGCATGCGGCGGCAGACCATGTGCGGCCCGTGGTGCTGGAGCTCGGGGGCAAGAACCCGCAGATCGTGTGCGCCGATGCCGATCTCGACGCGGCGCTGAAGGAGACGGTGAGAGGCGCGTTCACCAATGCCGGCCAGGTGTGCACGGGCATCTCCCGCGTGCTGGTCGAGCGTCCGGTTTATGACCGTTTCGTCGAGGCCCTGCGTGAACGCGTGCAAGCCCTCACGGTCGGCCCCGGTCTGGACAACGCCGACCTCGGGCCGCTGGTCAGCGCTGCGCACCGGCAGACGGTGGCGGACTATGTGGGCCTGGCCCGCGAGGAAGGTGCCCGGCTCGTGTGCGGCGGCCATGTGCCGCCGGAGCGGGAGCGCGGCTGGTTCTACCGGCCCACCGTCTTCGACGGCGTGAGGCCCGACATGCGCATCGCCCGCGAGGAGGTCTTCGGACCGCTGCTGGTGGTGATCCCGTTCGACACTGACGAGCAGGCGCTGGCCATCGCCAACGACGTGGAGTTCGGACTGTCCGCGGGCATCTTCACCCGCGACCTGGGCCGCGCAATGCGCTTTGCGCGTGATGTGGAGGCGGGCATGGTGTGGGTCAACGAGTGGTTCCAGAGCCCCGTGCAGGTGCCCCATGGCGGGGTCAAGCGCTCGGGAATCGGGCGTGAACAGGGGTTCGCGGCCTTCGCCAACTACCTGCAAGTCAAGGACGTGGCCATCCGCTTCGGATGAAGACCGCACCGCCGCCCGCAGGCCCCGCGACCGACACGCCCCCTCCAGAACCCACGACATCCTTCAGGACCGGAGACACTCAGATGGCAGGAAGACTCGACCAGCAGCACGTCGTCGTGATCGGAGGCACCTCGGGCATGGGCCTTGCGACAGCGCAGGCGGCCGCAGCGGCCGGCGCCCGCGTCACCATCGCCGGCCGCGACCCCTCCCGGCTGCAGCGCGCGCTCCAGAGCCTTGGTGCACAGGGTCAGGGCCGCACGCTCGACATCCTCGACCCGGCGCAGCTCACGGCATTTTTCGGCTCGATCGAGGTCTTCGACCACCTGGTCATGACCGCGCACGCGTCTTCCGTGGTGACGGGGGCTATTGCGCCCCTGGCCGACATGACACTGGAGGCCGCCCGCGCCTTCATGGAGACCAAGTTCTGGGGCCCCTTCATGGCGGTGAAGCTGGGGCGTGCCCGGCTGGCGCCGCGGGGCTCCATCGTGTTCTTCTCGGGCGCCGCGGGCGCGCGAAAGCTGCTGCCCGACCACACGGCCATCGGGGCCACCAACGGGGCGGTGGAGGCCTTCGCGCGCCAACTGTCCCGCGAGATCGCCCCGCAGCGCGTCAACGTCATCGCTGCCGGCCTCGTGCGCACGCCGACCTACGACGGGCTGTCCGAGGCCGCGCGCGAGGGCCTGTACGCCCGCTACGCGGCCCAGGCCCTGGTGGGCAGGGTGGGCGAGCCGCAGGACATCGCGCACGCTGCGGTGTACCTGATGACCAGCGAGTACGTGACTGGCCAAATCCACGAGATCGACGGAGGCCGGCCGTGACGGGCGCCCGGCCCGGCGATGCAGAGGCCGCCGCGCCGCGGCTGCCGGCCGTGCCGGTGCGCGCCAACCTGTTCGTCGACCGCTGCGATGCAGCGCCCTCGCTGGTCGGTTCGCGCGACCGGGAGACCGGGCAGGTGTTCTTCCCGGCCGAGACCCTGAATCCCCAGACGATGCGCGAGGGCACGCTCGAGCGCCATGAGTTCGCCGGCACCGGCCGGCTGGTGGCCTGGACGGTGGTCGCGCGCGGCCTGCCTGGGTTTGACTCACCCTACGCGCTCGGCACGATCGCGCTGGACGCCGGGCCCAGCTTCATCGGGCAGCTGCACGACTGGCAGGGCAAGGCACTGCGAGCGGGCATGCGCGTGCGGCTCGCGATCGGCCGCATCAAGAACGAGAAGGACGGCACCGAGGTGGTCGGCCCGAAGTTTGTGCCGGTGGAGGACTAGGTGGAGCGCATCTTCATCGTGGGCGCCGGGATGACCACCTTCGGGCCGCAGCCTGAGGTCGAGGTGCACGAGCTGGGGCGCCGCGCGGTCTGGGAGGCTGTTGCCTCCAGCGGCCTGGACCCCCAGGTACTGCGCCAACGCCCGATGGTGGCCTTTGCCGGCCACGCCTACCAGGGCCCCTGCTTCGCGCAGAAGACACTCATGAGGATCGGCCTGCAGGGCATGCCCATGGTGAACGTCGAGAACGCCTGCGCCTCGGGCAGCACGGCGGTGATCGGCGCGGCGGCGATGATCCGCAGCGGCGAGGCCGAGATGGCGCTGGCGCTCGGCGCCGAGAAGCTCACGCGACCCGGCGGCGGGTTCCTGCCCATCGTCGCCGACGACCTGGAGAGCGCCATGGGCCGCGTGATGCCGGCCGCGTTCGCGATGCAGGCCCAGCTGCACATGCAGCGCCACGGCACGACCCGCGAACAGCTGGCGATGGTGGCGGTCAAGAACCGCCGCCACGGGGCCCTGAACGCGCGGTGCCACTTCCGGGAGACAGTGACGCTCGAGCAGGTGCTCGCCAGCCCGAGCGTCGCCGAGCCGCTGACCCGGCTGTCGTGCTGCCCGGTGTCGGACGGCGCGGCGGCGGTCCTGCTGGCCGGCGAGGCCGCAGTACGCTCCCTCGGCCTGCAGCCGCGCGTGGAGCTCGTGGGGCACGCGCTCGTCAGCGGCGAGCGCACGCCCTTCGGCATCGTCGACGACCACTCCGAGATGTCGATCCGCGCCGCGCGCCAGGCCTTTGCGCGCGCCGGGGTCGGCCCTGCCGACATCGACCTGTGCGAGCTGCACGACCCCTTCACCATCGCCGAGCTGATGCACTACGAGGACCTCGGCTTCTGCGCGCCCGGGGAGGCCGGGGCCTATGTGGAGAGCGGCCGGTCGGCGATTGGCGGGGGCGGCGTGGCGGTGTCGCCGTCCGGGGGTCTGATGGCACGGGGCCATCCGCTGGGCGCCACGGGCGTGGCGCAGGTGGCCGAAGTGTTCTGGCAGTTGCGGGGAGAAGCCGGCGCCCGCCAGGTCCCGAACGCGCGCACCGCGCTGACCCACACCGTGGGCGGCGGGGTCACCAAGCTCGAAGCCGGCGCCTGCGCGGTGATGATCTTCCAGGCCGCCTGAACTCACCGGGCCGAAGGAACGCAACGATGGAGCACGAGACCCTCAGGCTGGCGGTCGACGACGGGGTGGCAACGCTCACCCTGCACCGACCCGAGGCGATGAACGCGATCACCCAGCGCATGAAGGACGAGCTGGGCGCGGCGCTGGAGTCCCTGGCGGCCCTGGCCGCCAACGCGGCGGTGCGGGTGCTCGTCATCACCGGAGCGGGCGACAAGGCCTTCTGCGCTGGCGCCGACATCAAGGAGCGCGCTGGCACCGACCCGACACCGGCGGAGTTCTTCTTTCGTCAGCAAGCCACGCACCGGCTGTTCACGCGCCTGGAGCAGTTTCCGCTGCCAGTGATCGCGGCACTCAACGGCGTGGCCTTCGGTGGCGGCGCCGAGATCGCGCTGTGCGCCGACCTGCGCGTGGCGGCGGAGCATGCGCGCATCGGGCTGACCGAGGTGGCGCTGGGCGTCATCCCGGCCGGGGGCGGCACGCAGCGCCTGGCCCGCCTGGTCGGGCCGGCCAAGGCCAAGGAGCTGTTGTTCACTGCCGCCCGGCTGACGGCGGCCGAGGCCTGGTCGTTGGGCCTGGTCAACCGGGTCGTGCCGGCCGGGCAGCTCGGCGCCGAGGTGCGCGGACTGGCGCGCGCCATCGCGGACATGCCGCCGCTGGCGCTGCGCTTTGCCAAGCAGGCGGTCGACAAGGGGCTGCAGGCGGACCTGCAGACCGCGCTCGATTTCGAGCTGTATGCGGCGTCCATCCTCTTCGACACCGAGGACCGCCGCGAGGGCATGCGCGCCTTCGTCGAGAAGCGCGCGCCGCACTTCAAGGGACGCTGAGCGCGCCTGCGCGCCGCAAGGAGAGACGATGGACTTGAACCTGCGGGGCCGCGTGGCCCTGGTGACTGGCGCCGGCCAGGGCGTGGGCCGCCGCATCGCGCTGACGCTGGCTGCCGAGGGCGCGCGCATCGCGGTCAACGACCTCCTGCCCGCGCGGGCACAGAAGGTGGCCGACGAGATCGCGGCGGCCGGCGGCACCGCGCTCGGCCTGCCCTTCGACGTGACCGACCGGGGGGCCGTGCAGGCTGCGGTGGAGCAGGCCTGCGCCCGATGGGATACGGTGGACATCCTGGTCAACAACGCCGGCATCATTCCCGAGCGGCGCAGCGGCGAAGTCGGGCTGCCGCCCTTTGCCGAGCAGCCCCCCGAGCACTGGGCCAAGATCGTCAACCTGAACCTGATGGGCACCCTGAACGTCACGCACGCCTGCCTGCAGGGGATGGTGCAGCGGCGCAACGGCAAGATCGTGACCATCATGTCCGACGCCGGTCGCATCGGCGAGGCGCGCTATGTGGTCTACGGCGCGGCGAAGGCCGCGCAGGCGGGCATGACGCGCTCGCTGGCCAAGGAGGTGGGGCCGCAGCGCATCAACGTCAACGCAGTGTCGCTGTCCGCGGTAGCCCACGAGGCCCCGATGGCCGACTTCCTGCGCGAAGACGCGACGCCCGAATCCAATGAGACGCTCCGGAAGATGCTCGGCGCCTACCCCATCGGCAAGGGACTCGGGCGGCTCACGCGGCCGGCGGACGCGGCCCATGCGGTGGCCTTCCTCGTCAGCGATGCGGCTGAGTACATCACCGGGCAGGTGCTGTCGGTCAACGGCGGCTACGCGATGCCCTGAACCCCGGAGCCGCGCCTTGCCCCGCGTTGTGTTCTTCGACCGCATCGGCCCGCCCGAGGTACTGCAAATCCGGGACGTGCCGCTGGCCGAGCCCGGTCCGGGCGAGGTTCGGCTGGCGGTCGAGGCCTTTGGCTTGAACCGCTCCGAGTCGCAGATGCGCCAAGGCACCTACCCGATGATCAACGCCACCTTTCCCTCGCGCGTGGGCAAGGAGGCGGTGGGCCGGGTCACGGCGGTGGGACCGGGCGTGCAGGGCGTGGAGGTGGGCGCGCGGGTGACCACCGTGCCCTGCTTCGACATGAACCGGCACGGCGTGTACGGCGAGTTCGCCGTCGTGCCGGCCACGGCGCTGGCGCCCGTGCCGCGCGGGCTGGACGCGGTGCAGGCCACTGCCATCTGGCAGCAGTACCTCACGGCCTATGGCCCGCTGGTCGAGTACACGGAGCTCGGCCCCGGTCACACCGTGCTCGTGACCGCCGCCACCGCCAGCGTCGGGCACGCGTGCATCCAGGTGGCCAGGACGCGAGGGGCCCGCGTGATCGCCACCACCCGGCGCGCCGACAAGACCGAGCGGCTGCGGCGCACCGGCGCCGACGACGTGGTGGTCACGACCGAGGAGCCGCTGGTGGCGCGGGTGCTTGAACTCACGGGCGGCCGCGGCGCTGATGTGATCGTCGACTCCATCGCCGGCGCCGGGGTGGTCGACCTGGCCGAATGCGCCGCGCAGCGCGGGCGCATCTTTCTGTACGGCCGCCTGGACGAGCGACCGGTGACCTATCCGCTGATCGCCTGCATGAAGAAGGCGCTGTCGATCACCGGCTACACGCTGTGGGAGATCGTGCTGGACCCGGTCCGGCGCGCGCGCGCCGAGCGCTGGATCCTCGATCAACTGGAGGCCGGCGTCTTCGAGCCGGTCATCGACCGTGTCTTCACGCTCGAGCAGATCGTGCAGGCCCATGCCTGGATGGACGCCAACGCAGCCAACGGAAAGATCGTGGTCCGTGTGGGGGAGCCACTCGTGCCATGAAGTCCTGGCCCTGTCGCGCCGCCCCGAAAGGGCCCCCCAAGAGAAGGTGGCGGATCACGCTGCACCCGAGGCGCTGTCGGCCTTCCACGTGATGCGCGCGGGCGTGTTCGAGCAGCTTGGTCTTCAGCCCCGACGGTACGGGGCGGTGCGGGAGCGGCAGGCCGACACCCGCGCGCGGGCGATGACCCCGCTGGCTCAGCTGCCCGTGGTACGCGAGCGCGTCATCGAGTCACTGGTCCCTTGTCTCGCTCGTCTCCCTCATCTCCCTCATCTCAGGCATCTCAGCCCAGTTGCATCAGCACCACCGGCAGGAGCACCGCGCTGACGACACCGTGCAGGCCCATCCCGAGGCTGGCGTAGGCGCCGGCCACCGGGTGCACGCTGAAGGCGCGCGACGTGCCGATGCCGTGCGCGGCCACCCCCAGCGCGAAGCCACGCTGCCACCAGGCCGTGACGCCGGCGGCGTTCAGCACGAAACGCCCAAGCACCGCACCGAGCACGCCAGTAGACACCGCGAAGATGGCCGTGAGCGTCGGAGAGGCCTGGACGCGCTCGGCAATGCCCATGGCAATGGGCGCCGTGACCGACTTCGCCCACATCCCGCGCACCAGCGCCTCGTCGGCCCCCAGCGCCTTCAGGACACCCACCGCCACGACGATGGACGTGACCCCCCCGGCAGCCATGGCCAGCGTCAGCGCACCCAGACGGCCCTTGACGGAGGCCCACCCCTTGTAGATGGGAATCGCCAGTGACACGGTGGCGGTGCCCAGCAGGAAATGCACGAACTGCGCGCCTTCGAAGTAGCGCTGATAGGGCATGCCGGCCAGCACCAGCCCAGCCGCCACCAGCACCACGGCGATCAGTACCGGATTGGCCAGCGGGTTGCGCTGCGTGCGCTCGTAGACCGCCAGGCCCAAGGCGTAGGCCCCCAGCGTCAGGACGAGCGCGAACAGCGGAGAGCCCGCCAGGTAGACCCAGATCTCGTGGATGGGCGGCAGCTCAGGGCGCATGCTCGTCCTGCGCCGCTGGCGGGGCCAACCGCTTGAGCACCAGGGCCGTGACGAAGATGGTGGCCACCACGCTCAGCAGCAGGGCGGCCGAGACCGCCAGCGCGTTCTCTTTCAACAAGGGCCAGAACATCACCACGCCGACAGAGGCCGGCACGAACAGCAGCCCCAGGTGCTGCAGGATGCCGCCGCCCACCAGTTCCATGGAAGGCGGCACGCGACCTCGCCAACCCAGGAACGCCAGCAAGAGCACCAAGCCCACCACCGGGCCGGGAATGAAAGGGATGATGAACGCGCTGATCACCTCGCCCAGGGCCTGGAAGAGCAGCAGTTGCAGCAGGCCGTGTATCAAGCCAGGGCCTTCCCTGAAGGGTTGTCGTGTTGTGGAACCATCCTACGCTCTCGGGCCTGCCTGCGAGCTGCCGGGCAATGGCGCCTCAGCGCTCGCTCAGCGGGTTGGCGCCTGGGGCCTGGAAGCTCAGATCGCGCGGTAGTGTGGCGCCACAGCCCGCCATGACCCAACCTTGGTCACCCCAGTCGCACAGCATGTGTCGAGGTGAGGCTTAAGTCCGCCTGGATTCCTCGGCGAGACGCGCGCGATCGTTCATGCGCCGCGTGCCTTGGCCCGCTCCTGATCCACGAGCAGCCGGCGGAGAATCTTCCCGGACGGGGACTTGGGGATGGACGCCACGAACTCGACGCGACGCACCTTCTTGTACGGCGCCACATGCTCCGCCACGTAGGCCATGACGGCCTCGGCGTCGATGGGGGAGCGGATCACCACGAAGGCCTTGGGGATTTCGCCCGCTTCCTCGTCCGGCACCGGAATGACCGCCGCATCCGCAATGGCTGGATGACCGAGCAGAACCGCCTCAAGTTCGGCGGGCGGCACCTGCAGCCCCTTGTACTTGATGAGCTCCTTCACGCGATCCACGATGCGGAACCAGTTGTTGCCGTCGACCACGGCCACATCGCCCGTCTTGAACCAGCCATCCGGCGTCATGCAGGCCGCCGTGGCGTCCGGCTTGTTGAAGTACCCCTTCATGACCTGCGGGCCGCGGATCCACAGCTCGCCCGGCTTGCCTGCCAGCGTGTCCGCACCGGTTTCCGGATCCACCACGCGGCACTCGGTGCTGGCCATGCAGGTGCCGATGGAATCGAGCTGCTCGGGGCCGTCGCCCATGGGGTGCACGTGCGTGACCGGACTGGTCTCGGTCAGCCCATAGCCCTGACGCACGCGGACGCCGAGCCGCTGCTGGCAGGCTTCAGCCAACTCCCGCCCGAGCGGCGCGGCCCCGCTGAAGACGTAGCGGAGCGCCGAGAGATCGTACTTTGCCACCACCGGATGCTTGGCCAGCGCCAGCACGATGGGCGGCACCAGATAGGCCATGTGCACGCGGTACTGCTGCAGTACCCCGAGCGCCTGTTCGAGATCAAAGCGCGGGAGTGACACGATGCAGGCGCCTTCCCGCAGGGCACCGCTCATGACCACCATCATGCCGTAGATGTGGAAGAACGGCAGCACCCCGAGCACATGGTCCCCCGGCTTGAGCACCGCCGTGATCGGCTCCATCTGCAGGAGATTGGCGACCAGGTTGCGATGCGTGAGCATGACCCCCTTGGGAATCCCCGAGGTGCCGCTGCTGTAGGGGAGTGCGGCCACATCGTCCATGCGGATCTGATGGGCGGGTGGCGCCTCACCATGCGTCATCAGAGCCGCGAAGGGAGTCGCACCCTCCGCTGCACCGAACACCACGATCTCATGCACGGTGCGTGCGTGCTGCGATGCCGCCTGGCACTTCGGCAGCAGATCGGGGATGGTCACCAGAAGGACCGCCCCGCTGTCGGCAAACTGGGCCCCGATCTCCTCGGCCGTAGCGATCGGATTCACGGTGGAACAGATGGCCCCGATCGATACGGCGGCATAGAAAACGATCGGGAACTCCGGGAGGTTGGGGCTCACCAGCCCCACGACGTCCCCGGGCCTGACCCCATGCGCCACCAGCCCGGCCGCCACGCGACGGACCGCCGCCTCGAGCGCACCGTAGCTGTAGCTGCGGCCCGTGGCCCCGCAGATGATGGCGGGACGGTCGGCGAACTGCGAGGCCCGTTCGAACACGAACGGGACGAGCGTCTGCTCCGGAATGGAGATCTCGGGGTAGGGACCGCGAATGATGCGGGGCTCAGCCATGGAAGTCTCCCGAACGAGTGAGGTAGGAGCGCAGGGTGCGCCGGTCGACGTTCAGTCGACCCGAGCATAGGAAATTCAAACGCCCTCTTCAAGACGACAGGCCCTGGGTAAACCCGACACGTCGCGTGCTGCTCGCACGGTCGCGCGCCCGGGTTCACACGGATCCTGAGGACACCCGACGGCGTGGTGACACTTGATGCGGGCAGCGCCATCCCGGCCGGGTCACACGACACAGCCTCGTAAACATTGCCATAAAGGATTACCCGGCATGAGCGCTGCCACCAAGTACCTGCTCGAGGAAGCCATGCGCTGCAAGCGCGAAGGCAAGAGCGAGACCATCCTCTTCAACCTCTGTGGTCACGCCCATTTCGACATGACGGCCTACCAGAAGTACTTCGCTGGCGAGCTCAAGGACGAGTCCTACAGCGAGGAAGAGCTGGCCATGGCCCTGGCTGGATTGCCCTCGGTACCGGCGGGAGTGTGAGCCAACGCTTGCTCAGGCGCTGGCCGGGCCGTGTGCCGCATCGTCGTCCGCCGCGGCCCACGTCAATGCCGACCAGGGCTGACGGGCAAGCCAGCCCAGCAGCAACGCCCCCGCCAACGCCGCCGAGCAGGTCAAGGCCTGCACCCAGGGTGCCGGGTCGACCCAGCGGTGGGCATAGATGGCCAGCAGC
>Ga0209985_10000278_pt1 | contig 57837 bp, 47 predicted proteins | sample NOAtaG_FD_187305 | JGI IMG/M metagenome (GOLD analysis project Ga0209985, IMG submission 187305) | Freshwater lake microbial communities from Lake Erie, under a cyanobacterial bloom - NOAA_Erie_Diel6S_1000h metaG (SPAdes) (version 2) | ecosystem: Environmental > Aquatic > Freshwater > Lake ... | reverse complement strand
CTGCGCCCACACGTTGCACATCGGGCTGGCGGCCAGCAGCAGGCAGGCCGCGGATCGGGCGATCAAGGTCATGAGGAGTGGCGGCGGTGTCTAGCCGCCGATGTAATGCATTTCGATGCGACGCTGACCGCTGCCGGGCTCGGCCAGCGCCGAGCCGCGCAGCTCGGAGTAGCGGTCGTCGCGCTGCTGCCAGATCAGGCCGATGGCCGCGGCGATCTCAGCGTCGCTGGCCCCGCCGCGCAACAGCGCACGCAGGTCGTGGCCTTCGCTCGCGAACAGGCACAGGAACAGCTTGCCTTCGGTGGACAGTCGGGCCCGGTTGCAGTCGCCACAGAAGGCCTGCGTCACGCTGGAGATGAAGCCGACCTCGCCTCGGCCGTCGGCATAGCGCCAACGCTCGGCGGTTTCGCCGGCGGCCGAAGGGGGCAGTGGTTCAAGTGCAAAGGCGGCCGCCAGGCGGGCGCGCACGTCGGCGCTGGGCAGCACCTCGTCCATGCGCCAGCCATTGCTCGCGCCGACGTCCATGTACTCGATGAAGCGCAGCACCACCGCGGCGCCCCAGCGCTCGCGGACGTGGCGTGCCAGCGGCACGATCTCGTGGTCGTTGGTCCCCCGCTTGACGACCATGTTCACCTTGACCGGCGACAGGCCTGCGTGCACTGCGGCGTCGATGCCCTCCAGCACGTCGGCCACCGGGAATCCGACGTCGTTCATGCGCTGGAAGACGTTGTCGTCCAGCGCATCCAGGCTGACGGTCACGCGTTTCAGGCCGGCGGCGCGCAGTGCGCCGGCCTGCCGTGCCAGCAGCGAGCCATTGGTGGTGAGCGTGATGTCCAGCGGCTGACCCTCGTGACCGCGCAGCGCCGAGAGCTGCTCGATCAGCACGTGCAGGTGGCGGCGCAGCAACGGCTCGCCGCCGGTCAGGCGCAGCTTGGTCGTGCCGTGTGCGGCGAAGACGGCCGCGGTGCGCGTGATCTCCTCGAAGCTCAGCAGCGACGCCTGCGGCAGGAAGGCGTAGTGGCGGTCGAAGACCTCCTTGGGCATGCAGTAGCTGCAGCGGAAGTTGCACCGGTCGGTGACGCTGATGCGCAGGTCACGCAGCGGGCGGCCCAGGCGGTCTGAGAGCAGGCCGTTGGGCGGCGGCGCGTCGCGCGGCACTGGCGGACGCTGGGCCGCGTAGCGCAGGTCGGCGAGCGGGATGACGGTCCTGGCTTGCAGCGGGGAGGCGGCTTCGCCCATGGCGGGGTCGGGCAGCGGGCGCCGGTCAGCGGCCCGCCTCGGTGGCGGAAGCCGCCGATGGTGCCATCACTTCGGCCCGCCGCGCGCCGTTGAAGCGCTTGGTCCAGTACGCGTCGCGCATGTCCTCGATGCGCACCTGGCCGCCGGCGCGAGGCGAGTGGATGAATCGCCCTTCGCCGACGTAGATGCCGACATGCGAGAACGCGCGCCGCATCGTGTTGAAGAACACCAGATCGCCGGGCTTGAGCTCGTCGCGCTTCACGGCGATCAGCGCGTCGTCCTTGGCCTGCTGGTCGGCGCGTCGTGGCAACAGCAATCCCAGGCTCTGTTCGAAGACATGACGCGTGAAGCCGCTGCAGTCGAACCCTTGCTCGGCGCTGTTGCCACCACGCTTGTAGGGCACGCCGATGAAGTTCATCGCCGACAGCACCAGGTCGCTGGCCATGCTGCGCACCTGGCGCAGGGCCGGGTTGGCTTCGAGCTGGGCCGGGTCGGGGATCAGCCCGCGCTCGTGAAGCAGTTGCAGGACCGCGTCACCCCCATGCGTTGAGGCCGGAGCTTCCGGTTCGGCTCTGCCGGGAAGCGCAAAGGCCACGACCAACAGGCCAACCAGGGCAAACCCTAGGCGGCGCCCTGGCTGCAAGCGTGGTGAAAGCCCCGTGCTGAACATCGGTGCCCACGATAGCAGCGGCGCCGTGCCGGCCCCAAGACGGGTCAGCCCGATGACCGGACAAAAGGGCAGGCCGATGGCGGGCACACCACGCCAACCGGCTCGACCCCAGGCCCCGAGACACAAATGCTGACAGGAGACACCGGATGTTCAAGGCGTTGTTGCTTTCCAAAGACGAGGCCGCGGGCGTCAAGGCCGAGCTGGCCGACCTGGATGAGGCCCGGCTCCCGGCCAGTGGCGACGTGCGGGTCGCGCCGGCGTATTCGACGCTGAACTTCAAGGACGGCCTGGCGCTGACCAACAAGGGGCCGGTGGTCCGCAGCTGGCCGATGGTGCCGGGCATCGACGGTGCCGGCACCGTGCTCGAGAGCCGTCACCCGGACTGGCGGGCTGGCGACCTCTTCGTCCACAACGGCTGGGGCGTCGGTGAAACCCACTGGGGCTGCCTGGCCGAACGCGCGCGGCTCAAGGGCGAATGGCTGGTCCGGTTGCCGGACGCCTTCACGCCGCGCCAGGCCATGGCCATCGGCACCGCGGGCTACACCGCGATGCTCTGTGTGCTGGCCCTCGAGCGCCACGGGCTCAAGCCGGGTGACGGCGAGGTGCTGGTCACCGGCGCCACCGGCGGTGTGGGCAGTGTGGCCGTCGCGCTGCTGGCGCGTCTGGGCCACCGCGTCGTCGCCGCCAGTGGCAAGACCGGCGAGGGCGACTACCTCGCGCGGCTCGGGGCGGCCAGCGTCATCGACCGGGCCGAGCTGGCCGCCCCTGGCAAGCCGCTGCAGAAGGAGCGCTGGGCCGCGGTGGTCGATGCCGTGGGCAGCCACACGCTGGCCAATGCCTGCGCGCAGACGCGCTATGGCGGCATCGTTGCCGCCTGCGGCCTGGCCCAGGGCGCGGACCTGCCCGCGACGGTGATGCCCTTCATCCTGCGCGGTGTCGTGCTGGCCGGCATCGACAGCGTGATGTGCCCGCTGCCGCGCCGGCAGGAGGCCTGGTCGCGCCTGGCGCGCGACCTGGACCCGGCGCTGCTCGAAACGATGGTGCAGGAGGTCGGGCTCGCCGATGCCGTCGAAGCCGCCGGTCGTTTGATGGCGGGCAAGGTGCGCGGCCGCATCGTCGTCAAGATCTGAACCCGCCGAAGCGCAAGCCAGCCCCGATCCCGAAAACAACCCGGAGACCTGCCATGACCCGCTATGCCGACCTTCACCGCCGCTCGATCCAGGACCGCGATGCCTTCTGGACCGAGCAGGCCGCGCTGATCGACTGGCAGACGCCGTTTGACCGCGTCTGCAACTACGACCAGCCGCCGTTTGCGCGTTGGTTCGAAGGCGGCACGACCAACCTGTGCCACAACGCCGTGGACCGGCATGCCGCGACGCATCCGGACCGGCAGGCGCTGATCTGGGTTTCGACCGAGGTCGAGCGCGAGGTCGTGTACAGCTTTGCCGAGCTGCAGCGCGAGGTCGAGCGCATGGCCGCGATCCTGCTGGCCCTGGGCGTGAAGCAGGGCGACCGCGTGCTGCTGTACATGCCGATGATCCCGGAGGCGGTGTTCGCGATGCTGGCCTGCACGCGGCTGGGAGCGATCCACTCGGTGGTCTTCGGGGGCTTTGCCAGCGTCAGCCTGGCCAGCCGGATCGAAGACGCCGAGCCGAGCGTGATCGTCAGCGCCGACGCCGGCAGCCGGGCCGGCAAGGTCGTGCCTTACAAGGGCCTTCTGGACGAAGCCATCCGGCTGTCGGCCCACAAGCCGGCCAAGGTGCTGATGGTCGACCGCGGACTGGCCGCCTTCGAGCGCACGCCGGGACGCGACGAGGACTACGCGCCGCTGCGAGAGCAGCACTTCGAGGCCCGGGTCCCGGTGACCTGGCTGGACGCCACCCACCCCAGCTACACGCTCTACACCAGCGGTACCACCGGCCGGCCCAAGGGCGTGCAGCGCGACACCGGCGGCTACGCGGTGGCGCTGGCGGCCAGCATGAAGCACATCTTCCTGGGCCAGCCGGGCGAGACCTACTTTTCGACCAGCGACATCGGCTGGGTCGTCGGCCACAGCTACATCGTCTACGGCCCGCTGATCGCCGGCATGGCGACCCTGCTCTACGAGGGCGTGCCAGTCCGGCCCGACGCCGGCATCTGGTGGAGCCTGGTCGAGAAGTACAAGGTCAGCTCGATGTTCAGCGCCCCGACCGCGGTGCGGGTGCTGAAGAAGCACGACCCGGCCTATCTGAAGAAGTACGACCTCTCGTCGCTGAGAGCCCTGTTCCTGGCCGGCGAGCCACTGGATGAGCCGACCGCCGCCTGGATCGCCGAAAGCCTGGGCCGGCCGATCGTCGACAACTACTGGCAGACTGAAACCGGCTGGCCGATCCTGAGCCTGTGCAACGGCATCGAGGCGCAGACCAGCAAGTTCGGTTCACCTGGCAAGCCGGTTTACGGCTACGACGTCAAGCTGATCGACGAAGCCACGGGCGAGGAACTGACCGGTTCCCAGCAAAAGGGCGTGGTCGCGATCGAAGGCCCGCTGCCACCCGGCTGCATGCAGACCGTCTGGCGCGACGATGCCCGCTTCGTCAACACCTACTGGAAGAGCATCCCGGGTCGTCTGGTCTATTCCACCTTCGACTGGGGCATCCGCGACGAAGACGGCTACTTCTTCATCCTCGGACGGACCGACGACGTGATCAACGTCGCCGGGCACCGGCTGGGCACGCGCGAGATCGAAGAGAGCATCTCCGGCCATCCCGCGGTGGCCGAGGTCGCCGTCGTCGGTGTCGCCGATACGCTCAAGGGCCAGGTCGCGATGGCCTTTGCCGTGCTGCGCGACCCTGCCGCTGCGGGCACGCCCGAACTGGCACTGAAACTCGAAGGCGAGGTCATGAAGCTCGTCGACTCAACCCTGGGCGCCGTGGCGCGGCCGTCGCGAGTGCGCTTCGTCACCGCGCTGCCCAAGACGCGCTCGGGCAAGCTGCTGCGGCGTGCGATTCAGGCGGTGTGCGAGCAGCGCGACCCGGGCGACCTGACGACCATCGAGGACCCCAGCGCGCTGCAGCAGATCAGGACGCTGGTCGAGCCCTGAAGTCCGGCCAGGGACGATTCGGCCTGGCCGCTGCGTCAGCCTCAGGCGCGCTTGCGGCGCAGGGCCAGCAGTCCGAGCCCGGAGAGCATCAGCAATGCCATGCCCGGCTCCGGGACGGCGCTGACCCGAAAGGTCAGGTCGCTGACTTCCGCCAGCGGGAAGGCCGGGATGATGGGTTGATAGAAGGCGCGACCCAGGGCATACGCGTCGACCTCGTGGCTTGTGGAGACACCGTAGCGCGGCGAGTTGGCCACCAGGCCGAACGTGTAGGTCAGACCCGGCGTCAGCGTGGCGCCCAGGATCGGGAAGTCGACCATCCCGCCGACGGTCGGGGCATCGCCGATGACGGCGGCGACGTCGACGGTGCTCGTGGCGAGGAGCGCCCCGTCGAAGCCCAGTCCTTCGTACAGATTGAGCGTCAAGTTGCGGTCCGCGACCCACTCCGGCGTCTGGACGTTGAAGTTTCTGACCACCGCTCCGATGGACGTCACGTTCGACGTGACCGCCGTGAACGACTGCCCGACCGGGCTGAAGGCCCGGATCTGGATTCCTGAGTTCTCAACCGGCTGGTCGATGACGACCACGGCCGATGCCGACGCAGTCGAGGCAAGCAGGACCACGGCGATTGCGGTGGGCACGAGCCCGGGTGCGTTCCGAAGAGCGAGCATGTGATCTCCTTCGATTGAAGCGAAAAAATCCGATCGAGAGAACCGGACTCCGTATCGGAAGGCTAGCGCACCGAACGGCTCCCCATCGCCTCGCACCCCATGAATTGGGGGTCGGAGCCACGTGGCTGGACGGGTGGTAGTCCCGACCTCAAAGCCGTGCGCTCGGCCGTCAGAATCCGGCAGTCGTGAAATCGTTGGCCGGGCCGATTGCCGCTGGCCGCTTCGTGCGCACCTACGCTGAGGGGTATCTATGTCGGGCGGTCGTTCATTTGGAATCGTGGCACTGCTGTGCCTGCTGGCTGGCGCCGTCCAGGCCGGGCTCAAGTCCTCGCCCGTACCGCCGGGCCCGGTGTTCCCGGTGTTCACCGGCCCGGCGCAGGTCAATGCCGCTTGCGACGAAGGCATCGAGGCCGCCAATGCAGCGGTCAAGGACCTCGAAAAGCGCCCCGGCGGCAAGGGCTGGCTGCGGGCCTACGACGACATCAATGCGCTGTTCGAGGACAAGGCCGGGGCGATCTACCTGCTGTCCCACGTCCACCCGGAAAAGGCGATCCGCGACGCGACCGAGGCCTGCGAGCGGCGCTGGCAGGACTTCAGCACCACGCTGGCGCAGAACGAGACGCTTTACCGCGCGGCCAAGGCCACAACGCCAGCGGACGCCATCGACCGCCAGTTCCTGAAGACGACGCTGGAGGCCTTCGAAGACGCCGGTGTCAGCCTGCCGGCGGTGCCGCGGGCGCGCGCCAAGGCCATCCTGGACCGCATCAACGAGTTGTCGCAGACCTTCGACAAGAACATCCGCGACGCGGCGACGCTGCTGCCGTTTGCCGACGCCGAATTGGCCGGCGTGCCCGAGGCGGTCTGGAAGAACAACAAGCGCGACGGCCAGGGCCGCGTGCTGCTGGGGCTGGACAGTCCCAGCTACACGCCCGTGATGCAGGACGCGACCAGTGCCGCGACGCGCGAGCGCATGTGGCGCGCCAAGACCGACGAAGGCGGTGCGCCCAACCTCAAGCTGCTGGCCGAGATCGGCCAGTTGCGGCTCGAGTACGCACGCCTGTTCGGCGCCCGCAGCTACGCGGACTTCCTGCTCAAGCGCCGCATGGCCGGCACGCCCGAAGCGGCCGACCGATTCTTGTCCGACGTGCACGCTGCGGTCCAGGCGCGTGAGAAGTCCGAGGTCGAGGAACTGCGTGCGGCCAAGGCCCAGCACCTGGGCACACCGCTGGCCGCAACCCGGATCGAGCGTTGGGACGTGTCGTTCTATACCGAGCGGGTCAAGCGCGCGCGCTACAGCGTCGACCAGAACGCGTTCAAGCCCTATTTCCCGCCGCAGCAGAGCCTGGCCCTGGTGATGCGCATCATCGAAAAGACGATGGGCGTGCGGTACGAGCTGATGCCCGAGAACAAGCCCTGGCACCGCGAGGTCCAGACCTGGGTCGTCAGCGAGGCCGCCGGTGGCAAGCCGATCGCGACGCTGTATGTCGACCTCTACCCACGCGAGGGCAAGTACAACCACGCCGCGGTCTGGAGCTTCCGCGGCGGCTCGATCGCGACCGGGCGTGTTCCGCAGGCCGCATTGGTCGTCAACTTCGACCGTGCCGGCCTGACGCTCGATGAACTCGAGACTCTGCTTCACGAGTTCGGCCACGCCGTGCACAGCAACCTGTCGGCGACCCGCTATTCGTCGCAGGCCGGCACCAGCACGCTGCGCGACTTTGTCGAGGCGCCGTCGCAGATGCTCGAGGAGTGGGTCTACAGCCGCGCCGTGCTGGACCTGATGCAGGAAGTCTGCCCCGGCTGCAAGCGCGTGCCCGACGAGCTGCTGGCGCAGGCCGTGAAGGCGCGCCACTACGGCAAGGGCATCCGCTACGCCCGGCAGAACCTGTACGCGGCCTTCGACCTGGGCCTGCACACCGCTGAAGCCCCCGAGCCGATGGCGCTGTGGGCCAGGATGGAAGGCGCCACGCCCCTGGGCCACGTCCCCGGCACCATGTTCCCGGCCGGCTTCAGCCACGTGGCCGGCGGTTATGCCGCCAGCTACTACGGCTACCTGTGGAGCGAAGTCATCGCCGCCGACCTGCGCACGGCATTCGCCAAGGACAAGCTCTCGCCGACCGTCGGCAAGCGCTACCGCCAGATCGTCCTGGGCAACGGCGGCCAACTGCCGCCCGACGTACTGCTGCGGCAGTTCCTTGGTCGGGAGACGAATGCGAAGGCGTTTTTTGCGGAGTTGAAGCCGTAGGCTCCTGAGCCGACTGACGAGGCTGTCGCAGCAGGGCTGGCAAGGCCTTGGCGCCGATCGCGCTGTCTTGCCTGGAGACCTGGGCCTTGGTGGCGGCGGTAGCCGCAGCTGCATTCTGGCAAGGCAAGTTGCCGTTCCCGGGTGGAGGCACGCTGCGCGGCTTCAGCCCGGAGTGGGTTCAGGCAAGGCTCAGGTCGCAGTAACGCGCCGCAGACGATCTTGGTGCGGCGTCGCAACCCCGGAGACCCGACTCAGCCTGGCGCCCAACCCTTGGGCGGCGCCAGCCAGACCTCGACGACCCCATTCCGGCCCTTGAGGTGCGGGGCCAGGGGGCCGACGCTGGGTGCGGGCAGGTCGGGGCGGGGCCGGGCCTGCAGCCAGGCGTGAATGGCGATGGCGCAGGCCTTGTCGGCTTCGGTGTGCCAGCGCACCCAGTCCGTGCGCACGGGGGTCGGCGCCGAGCGCTTGGCCAGGCGCGAGCGGGCAATCATGTCCTCGATGCCGGGGCGAGACTTGGGGTCGGCATAAAGCGCCGCCAGCAACTGCTGGGCGTCGATCGTGCGGCTGCTGCCGTAGACCTGCACGAAGACCGTCTTGCCCGTGCACACGGTTCCCAGGGCTTCGGCTGCAGTAGGAGCAGATGCGGGTGATGCGGCGACGCTTGCCGCTCGCGCTGGCTCCGCCGCCGGCGGGACGGAAATGTCTGCCGTTGTGACCGTGGCGGTGGGTGCTGGAGAGGGTGCTGGAGCGGGTGCTGCAGCAGGTGCTGCAGCAGGTGCTGCAGCAGGTGCTGCAGCGGGCGCCGCTGCCGTGGCCACGACGGCTTCGGGGGTGGAAGCGGGTTCGGCGATGCTGCGCTTGCAGTTGCCCTCGACATTGCCTTCGGCGTAGTCGCGGCCCCAGTAACGGGGTGGGCATGGGACCCGCTCGACGTCCACCGTGTCGACGTACAGGCAATGCGCGGGGTCGGCGATCGACAGCAGCCGGGTGCAGGCCATTGGCGAGCGCACGGCGTCCGTTGGCGGCAGGGCTTGGCAGGCCTGGCGGGCGTGGTTCAGAGCGAGCTGCGCCGTCGTCGGCTGCTCGCCCGCGCGCGGGAACCAGCGGTTGAAGCCCGCCGGGCACAGCGTGTCGCCGATCCGCAGCAGCGACGCGGCGAGCGCGTTGACGTCGCTGGCGTACTTGGCCTGCGCCGCCTGGCCTTGGCTGGCGGATGCGCCGGACTCGGGCACGGGTGGCAGGCGGCCCCAATGGTCGCTCAGCTCCTTCAGTGCCTTGTCGTCGGCCTCGTTGGCCTTGCTGCTCGACGTCCGCCAGGCGTCGATCGCCTGCCAGGTCGACACGCCCAGTGTCACCGCCGTCGTCAGGCCGATCGAGGCGCCGACGGCACCGTGGGTCAGGCGCTCGCGCAGGCCGATACCGGCCTTGCCGGTCACGACCGTGGCCAGCATGCGGCCATCGTCGGGCTTGAAGCGGCCCCGCGCCTCGCCAGCGGCGATGCGGTCGAGCAAGGTGGCGTCGAGCTGGCTGCCGATCTCGCGCCCCAGTGCGAAATAGCTCTCCCACTGCGGTTCGCCGAAGCTCTGGTCCGAGGTCGACTGCTGCGGGAAGTCGGGGTTGGCGTTGCGGTAGTTGATCAGGTCCACCGACAGGCCGGAGAACATGTTCGGCTTCAAAAGCACCAGCCAGGCCGGTTCGGGGTCGTCGGGGTAAGTCACCTCGGCCAGCGCCATGCAGGCATCGCTGTTCGCGGCGGCCAGGTCGCTGACCGAGCCGAATCGGCGCCAGCGTGCGTCGGCAAAGCTCGGGTCCGGCTTCAGGAAGTGGATCTTGGTCGCCAGGTCCACCCGTGCCAGGCGGACCAGGTTCTCCAGGTCGCCAAATCGGTACAGCGGGTCGGCACCGCAGTCGGCCAGCACGATCAGCCGCGTGCGCTCGCGCAGCAGCGCGTAGGCACCGGTGTTCTCGAAGTGGCCACCGTCGCTCAGGTACCAGAAGCGGAAACGGTCGCCGACAAAGCGGCCCAGCAGTTCGGCCAGCAACAGGCGCGACTTGATCAACCAGCGGGCCCCGCGCACCGCGGGCTGCAGGGCGTGGGTGTCCCACCAGAAACCCAGGCGCACCCCGGCAAACATCGCCAGCGCGGCGATCCCGCTCTTGGTCATCGAGCCCAGGCCGGGGGCAAAGGCGGCGCCGGAGATCGCCGTCCAGCTGCCCAGCGTCAGCGCGTCCAGGCGCTCGGGCATGGCCTGCCAGGGGCGGGCGCCGATGCGCAGCCAGCCACCGGGCGCCAGTGTCAGGTTGTGGCCCTTGCGGTCCGGGTTGTAGGCCTGCCCGGCGCGGGTGCCGTCGGCCATCGGCAGGCCATGGCCCCGCACGCTGTGGTTCAGGCAGGTGTTGACCAGGTGCAGCGGGCCGCCGCCCTGCTGCGGCGCGTAGTTGCGCCAGCGCACGTCGTCGCCGATGTGGATGTCTTCGATCTCGGCCCTGAGCGCATAGCCTTCGGCGGGCTCCGCATGTCGGCAGTCCAGCGCGTCGGAGGTGGTCGTCGTGTCAGTGCCCGACGAGCCCTCGGGCGGTGGCATGCGGTCCGCGTTGGCGGCGCCGAGCCAGCCGCGCACCAGGCGCGCCTTGTAGAAGCGATGCAGGCTGGACAGGTTGGCAAACGCGACATTGCGCCCGGTCGCGACCAGGAACACCAGTGCGCCACCGGCCAGAAGGGCGGCGACGGACAGGCTGCGAACATGGTTCAGGCCCTCGTCGGCGAGGGCGAAGCCGATGTCGAAGATCTGCTTGTAGGCCAGCGCCATCCACCAGGCCACCAGCAGCAGCGTCAGCGCCAGGCCGGCGACATGCGCCAGCAGCAGCAGCCGCTGGCTCAGCCAGGCCGGCGCCGCACCGCTGGAGCCGGCCAGCTTGGGCAGAACGGCCCGTAGCACGGTGGCCAGCAGCAGCAGCGTCGCACCGGTGGCCAGCAGTTGCTGCAACTCGAACGCAAAGAACCAGGCCAATCGATCCAGCGCACCGGCTCCCGCGACGATCAACCCACCCCGCAGGGCCTGGGCTGACAGGGTGTTCAGTCGGCCGCGAAGGCGGTCCTCGATGTCGTTGGCGGTGCCCGACTCGCCGCGGATCAAGACCCAGGCCAACGGCACGCCGAGGACCCACAGCAGCGACATCGCAAACGCCACCAGAAGCAGCGCCTTCGGCAGCCCCAGGCCGGCTGGCCGAGCGAGGAATTCGTAGAAGACGGCGATCACCACCGCGCTGCCCAACGCGGCACCGAAGGCCAGCAGGGCTTCGACGGCGCTGCGGGGGTTTGCGTGGCGCGGCAAGGCCCAGTAGGCACAGACGGCAACGCCGGACGCGAACACGAAGACCGGCAGCAGCAGCCACAGCGTGGGCAGCCACACCGGCAGCCGGCTCAGCGTCCGCTGACCCGCATCGCCGCGGCCCGGCAACACGGCCGGGTCCCACCAGAAGCGGTCGACCGCCCACCAGCCGAACAAGTCGACGCTCGAGAGTGCACCGGCCAGCACCAGCGCAAGCAGCGCCAGTTCAAGATGCAGCGCGATCAGGTTGCGCAGCATCGTCGAGGCGGCCGCGTACACATCGCGGGCACCTCGCGCGAAGAGGTAGTTGCCGTTGGCCCGCAGCCACCAGGTGAACCAGCGCCGGTCGGCCTCCGCCAGGGCCGCCTGGACCCGATCGGCGCCGCCGCGCCCGGCGTCATGGAACAGCTTGCCGATCAGTGCACCGATGAAGCCGCCGCCCGACACGGTGGACATCAACGCGAAGCGCAAGAGTTGGCGGTGCCGCGCCAGCGCCACCACGACGCCGAAACAGAAGGTCGCGCTGCGGATGCCACCGCCCGAAAGCGCAAGGCCCCACAGGGGCCCGCTGCGAGCGACGGGCGTGGAATCAGCCTCGGAGGGGTGGGGAGCGGGTGAGGTCATCGGGATCGAAATTCGATACCCGATGCAGTGTCGTTTGCCCGCCCACACACGGCAAGTGCCTCAGCGCGTCGGCATCCCCATTCGGCAGGGCGCAGCAGCCCCGTTGCCAATGGGCAGGCGCAACCGTCAGAGCACGTCGCTGGCGTAGTCGGCCAGGCGCGAACGTTCGCCGCGCGCGAGCGTGATGTGCCCGCCGTGTGGCCAGCCCTTGAAGCGATCGACAGCAAAGGTCATGCCCGAAGAGCCTTCGGTGAGGTAGGGCGTGTCGATCTGCGCCAGGTTGCCCAGGCAGACGATCTTGGTGCCCGGGCCGGCGCGCGTGACCAGCGTCTTCATCTGCTTGGGCGTCAGGTTCTGCGCCTCGTCGATGAGCACGAACTTGTTCAGGAAGGTCCGCCCGCGCATGAAGTTCAGGCTCTTGATCTTGATCTTCGATCGCACCAGGTCCTGGGTCGCGGCGCGGCCCCAGTCGCCGCCACTGTCGCTCTTGGCCAGGACCTCGAGGTTGTCGTCCAGTGCCCCCATCCACGGACCCATCTTCTCCTGCTCGTCGCCGGGCAGGAAGCCGATGTCCTCCCCCACCGGCACGGTGACGCGGGTGACGATGATCTCGCTGTAGCGGCGGTCTTCCATCACCTGCGACAGCCCGGCGGCCAGTGTCATCAGCGTCTTGCCGGTGCCAGCGGTGCCGGCGAGCGTGACGAAGTCGCACTCCGGATCCATCAGCAGGTTGAGTGCAAAGTTCTGCTCGCGGTTTCGTGCCGTCACGCCCCAGACCGAGTTCTTGCTGTGCGTGTAGTCGCGCAGCGTGCGCAGCACGGCGGACTTGCCGGTGATCTCGGTGACGCGGGCGTACAGCGGCGCGGCGCCGGGGGCCTCGAGGTAGACGAACTGGTTGATCAACAGGGCCGACACCATCGGCCCGCTGATGCGGTAGTAGGTGTGGCCGCCTTGCTGCCAGCTTTCGATGCCCTTGCCGTGGCGCTCCCAGAAGTCCGCCGGCAGCGCCAGCACGCCGGTGTAGAGCAGGTCGCCGTCCTCGAGCGTCTTGTCGTTGAAGTAGTCCTCGGCCGGCAGGCCCAGCGCGCGGGCCTTGACCCGCATGTTGATGTCCTTGGACACGAGCACGATCTCGCGGCCCGGCTGCTGTTCGCGCAGCGTCTGCACGACCCCCAGGATCTGGTTGTCGGCCTTGCCCTGGGGCAGACCGGCAGGCAGCTTGATGTCCAGCAGCGTGGTCTGGAAGAACAGCTTGCCGCCGGCCTCGCGATGGCCGGTCTTGGCCAGTGGAATGCCGGCGCTGGCGTCGAGCGGGCCGCTCTTGGCGGCAAAGCTGGCCAGGGCGTCGAGCTCGCGGCTCACCTGGCGCACGCTGCGGGCCACCTCGCTCATGCCTTTCTTGTGGCCGTCGAGCTCCTCGAGCGTGATCATCGGCAGGAAGACGTCGTGCTCCTCGAACCGGAACAGGCTCATCGGGTCGTGCATCAGCACGTTGGTGTCGAGCACGAAGAGCTTGGCCGGCCCGGTGCGACGGGGCTTGGCCGAACGTGGCCGCTCCTGCGGCGCAGACCGCGCGCTGCTCGCGGCGGCAACGGCTGCGGAGACGAAAGTCGGCGCTGCCGGTGCGACAACGGAGGGCGAAGACACCTTGGCCACCGAAGGCGCTGTGGCCGGTGCGTCGGTGGCCGGCGTCGACGCCGTCGGCGCGGCCGAGGGCCGGGCCGCCCCACGAGCGCCGCCCGCTGGCCGTCTGGCTTCGGCGACAACGCTGGCCGCAGCCGCCTCGTAGTCCGAAAGGTTCAGCAGGTCACCGAGTCGCGAAGGGGGCTTGGGCAGCGGCATGGTCGAGGGTGGGGTGGGTGGGTGGGGTGGGCGAGGGGAGCAGAAAAAAAGCCGCACCTGGCGGATGCGGCTTTTGCGGGAAGGGAGGGGGAACCGGCCACCGTGCGGGCCGGGCGGTGGACCATCAGGCGGCCACCTTGAGTGCCTTCACGGCCTTGAGCACCTCTTCGACGTGACCGGCGACCTTGATGCCGCGCCACTCGGCGCGCAGGATGCCCTGGGCGTCGATCAGGAAGGTGCTGCGTTCGATGCCCTTGACCTTCTTGCCGTACATGATCTTGTTCTTCACGACACCGAACATGTGGCAGAGCTTCTCTTCGGTGTCGGCGATCAGTTCGAAGGGCAGCTCGAGCTGCGCCTTGAACTTGTCATGCGAAGCGAGGTTGTCGCGCGAGACACCGAAGACCACCGCGCCGGCCTTCAGGAACTCCTTGTGCATATCCCGGAACTGCATCGCCTCGGTCGTGCAACCGGGCGTGTTGTCCTTCGGGTAGAAGTAAAGCACGACGGCATGACCGTTCTGGCTGTGCGGCGTGAACTTGAGGCCCGAGGTGGCGACGGCTTCGAATTCGGCGACAGGCTTGTTGATGACTGGCGTCATGTCTTGAGTTTCTTCCCGACTGCTGTTCGAAGCGCAGCTCGCGCTGATCGGTGCATTATAGGTGCCCGCCGGATTCAAGCAGCAGCGCCGCGACGACGTTGCGATGTTCGCTCGCCAGGACGTTGTAGGTGCGGCAGGCGGCAGCCGTGTCCATGGTCTCGACGCCGATGCGGGCGTCGATCAGCGCACGCAGCAGCGCCGGCGGCACGAAGCGCAGGCGCGCTCCGCTGCCGAACACCACGAGTTCGGGCTTCCAGGCCACCAAACGCGCGAAGTGATCGGCCGTCAGGGCATCCAGGCTGCTGACGCCCCAGGGCTCGATGCGGCCCTGCCAGGGCACGATGGTGCTCGACTCGACCGGAGTTGTCGGGGCGGGACTGCCGACCCACAGGCGGGGTCCGCTGCTGGCGCTGCCGGGGTCGAAGCGGGCGACCAGATTGCGGCCGTCGGCGGTTTCGGGCTGGAACTTCACAAGGGATAATTCTAGGTTCCGTCCCGTGTCCTCCACCGCCCGCAGGAGCCTTGCCGTCTTGAAGACCATCGCCAAGTCCGACAAGCTTGCCAATGTCAGCTACGACATCCGCGGTCCCGTGCTCGACAAGGCGCGGCAGATGCAGGAGGAGGGCCACAAGATCATCCAGCTGAACATCGGCAACGTCGCCGCGTTCGGGCTGATGCCGCCCGACGAGATCGTGCAGGACATGATCCGCAACCTGCCGGACGCCGCCGGCTACACCGACAGCAAGGGCCTGTTCGCACCGCGCAAGGCGGTCGTGCACTACACCCAGCAGAAGGGCGTGCGCGGTGTCACGGTGGACGATGTCTACCTCGGCAATGGCGCCAGCGAGCTGATCCAGATGGCGATCAACGCGCTCGTCAACGACGGCGACGAGATCCTGATCCCGGCGCCGGACTTCCCGCTCTACACCGCGGTGGTCGGCCTGGCCGGTGGGCGTCCGGTGCACTACCTGTGCGACGAAGGCTCGGGCTGGCTGCCCGACCTTGACGACCTGCGCCGCAAGATCGGCCCGCGCACGCGCGGCCTGATGGTCTGCAACCCCAACAACCCGACCGGCGCGCTCTATCCGGTGGAGATGCTGAAGGCGCTGATCGAGATCGCCCGCCAGCACCATCTCGTGGTCTTCGCCGACGAGATCTACGACAAGACGCTGTATGACGGCGCCGAGCACACCAGCATGGCCAGCCTGGCCGACGACGTGGTGTTCGTCACCTTCAACGGGCTGAGCAAGAACTACCGCTCCTGCGGCTATCGCGCGGGCTGGATGGTGGTGTCGGGCGACAAGCGTTCGGCGCGCGACTACATCGAGGGCCTGAACATGCTGGCCTCGCTGCGGCTGTGCTCCAACACGCCCGGGCAGCTCGCGATCCAGACCGCGCTCGGGGGCTATCAGAGCATCAACGACCTCGTCGCGCCGACGGGCCGCCTGGGCAGGCAGCGCGAGCTGGCCTATCGGCTGCTGAGCGCGATCCCGGGCGTCAGCGTGGTCAAGCCGCAGGCGGCGCTGTACATGTTCCCGCGGCTGGATCCGGCGGTTTACCCGATCAGCGACGACCAGCAGTTCGCCTACGAACTGCTGGCCGAGCAGAAAGTGCTGATCGTGCAGGGCACCGGCTTCAACTGGGTGGCGCATGACCACTTCCGCATCGTGTTCCTGCCCAACGTCGACGACCTGGCCGAGGCGATCGGCCGGATCGAGCGCTTCCTGGCCGGTTACCGGCGGCGGCTCGCGTCCTGACGCTGAAACTGAACTGACACCCCGATCCGAAGACATGAAACCGATCCGAGTGGGCCTGATCGGCCTGGGCACCGTCGGTGCCGGCACCTTCCGGGTGCTCCAGCGCAACCAGGACGAGATCTGCCGCCGCGCGGGCCGCGGCATCGAGGTCGTGGCGGTCTGCCGGCGCGATGCGGCTGCGGCACGTGCGGTGGTTGGCGCTGGTGTGCGGGTGGAGTCCGATGCGATGGCCATCGCGACGGCGCCCGACGTCGACATCGTCTGCGAACTGATGGGCGGCATCGAACCGGCGCGCAGCCTGGTGCTGGCCGCACTGGCCAGCGGCAAGCACGTCGTCACCGCGAACAAGGCCTTGCTGGCGCTGCACGGCAGCGAGATCTTCGCCGCGGCGCGCGAGGCCGGGCTGATGGTCGCCTTCGAGGCTGCGGTCGCCGGCGGAGTGCCCATCATCAAGGCGCTGCGCGAAGGCCTGACCGCCAATCGCATCGAGTGGGTCGCCGGGATCATCAACGGCACGACCAACTTCATCCTGTCGGAGATGCGCGGCAAGGGCCTGGACTTCGCGACCGTTCTGGCTCAGGCGCAGGCGCTGGGCTATGCCGAGGCCGACCCGAGCACCGACATCGACGGCATCGACGCCGCGCACAAGGCCACCATCCTGTGCTCGATCGCGTTCGGCGTGCCGGTGCAGTTCGAGCGGGCCCATGTCGAGGGCATCGCGGCGCTGCAGGCGGCCGACATCCGCTACGCCGAGCAGTTGGGCTACCGCATCAAGCTGCTGGGTATCGCCAAGCGCCGCAGCGGCGCCAACGGTGCGGTCGGCATCGAGCTGCGCGTTCACCCGACCCTGGTCCCCAAGGACCGGTTGATCGCCAACGTCGAGGGCGCGATGAACGCCGTGATGGTCCATGGCGACGCGGTCGGCACGACGCTGTACCACGGTCGCGGGGCCGGGGCCGAGCCGACCGCCAGCGCCGTGGTTGCCGACCTGGTCGATGTGACCCGGCTGCACACCGCCGACCCCGACCAACGGGTGCCTCACCTGGCCTTCCAGCCCGGCTCGCTGGCGACCACGCCGATCCTGGCCATCGACGCTGTCGTCACCGCGTTCTACCTGCGCCTGGAGGTTGCGGACCAGCCCGGCGTGCTGGCCCGCATCACCACGATCCTGGCCGAGCACGAGATCAGCATCGACGCGGTCCTGCAACGCGAGAGCGCCGAAGGTGAAAAGCACACCGACCTGATCATCCTGACCCACGACACCGTCGAAGGCCGCATGCGGGCCGCGCTGGCGCAGATGCAGGCGCTGCCGACCGTGCTGGCGCCCATCGTCAAGCTCCGCAAGGAGGAGCTGGGCTGATGCGCTACCTGTCCACCCGCGGTGACGCGTCACGTCCCGGCTTCTCGGACATCCTGCTCGAAGGCCTGGCCCCCGACGGTGGCCTGTACCTTCCCGATCACTACCCGCAGGTCGACGCGACCACCCTGCAGCGCTGGCGCGGCCTGACGTATGCCGAGCTGGCAGGCGAGATCCTGAGGCTCTTCATCGACGACATCCCGCATGCCGACCTGGATCGGCTGGTCCGCGACACCTACACGCCTGCCGCTTTCGGCAGCCCCGAGATCGTGCCTTTGCGTGCGCTCGGCGAAGGGGTGTTCGTCCAGGCGCTGTCGAACGGCCCGACGCTGGCGTTCAAGGACATGGCGATGCAGCTGCTCGGCCGCCTGTTCGAGTACGAACTGGGTCGCCGTGGCCAGACGCTGAACATCCTGGGCGCGACTTCGGGCGACACCGGCAGCGCCGCCGAGTACGCGATGCGCGGGCGTGCCGGCATCCGCGTCTTCATGCTCAGCCCGCACGGCCGGATGAGCCCGTTCCAGCAGGCGCAGATGTTCAGCCTGCAGGACGCCAACATCCACAACATCGCCGTCGAAGGCGTCTTCGACGACTGCCAGGACATCGTCAAGGCCATCAGCGCCGACGCGGCGTTCAAGCGCGACCGGTGCATCGGGACCGTCAACAGCATCAACTGGGCACGCCTGCTGGCCCAGGTGGTGTATTACTTTGCGGGTTACTTCCAGGCGACGCGCGACAACGGACAGGTCGTCAGCTTTGCCGTTCCGTCGGGCAACTTCGGCAACATCTGCGCCGGCCACGTGGCGCGCTGCATGGGCCTGCCGATCCGCCGGCTGATGCTGGCGACGAACGAAAACGACGTGCTCGACGAGTTCTTCCGCAGCGGCCAGTACCGCGTTCGCGGCAGCAGCGAGACGCTCGAGACCTCGAGCCCGTCGATGGACATCTCGAAGGCCAGCAACTTCGAGCGCTTTGTCTTCGATGCGCTGGGCCGCGACGCCGCGCGCACGGCCGATCTGTTTGGCACCCAGGTGGCACGGCATGGGGGCTTCTCCCTCCCGGCGCACGAGTTCGCCGGCCTGGCGCGGTTCGGCTTCGTGTCGGGTCGCAGCACCCACGCCGACCGGCTGGCGACGATCCGCCGCGCCTGGGAAGACCATGCCAGCCTGATCGACCCGCACACGGCCGACGGGCTGAAGGTTGCGCTGGAACTGCGCGAGCCCGGCGAGACCGTCCTGGTGCTTGAGACCGCGCTCCCGGCGAAGTTCTCGGCCACCCTGCACGAGGCCCTGGGCCGGCCGCTGGCAATGTCGCCCGAGCACGCTGAACTGCTCGAGCGGCCTCGCCGGTTCCAGGTGATGGCGGCCGATGCCGATGCGGTGAAGCGCTACATCGCCGAGCACACATGAGCACCGCGCGCGCGCCTCGCCCGCTGCTGCCGCTGGAAGAGGCCCTGTCGCGCCTGATGGCCGGCAGTGCGCCACACGGCATCACCGAGACCGAGACGCTCACCACCTTTGACGGCCTGGGCCGGGTTCTGGCCCGCGAGGTGCGTTCCGGGATCGACGTGCCGCCGGCGGACAACGCCTCCATGGATGGCTATGCGATTCGTGTTGCCGATGTTTCGCACGCCGGGGCCGTGTTGCCGGTGTCGCAGCGCATCCCCGCGGGTGTCCCCGGTCACGCGCTCGCGCCGGGCACTGCCGCGCGCATCTTCACCGGTGGCTTGGTCCCTGACAGTGCCGACGCCGTGGTCATGCAGGAGCAGTGCGAGGCGGTTCCAGGTGACGGCCTGGGCGCCGTGAGCGTGAACGTCGTGCCGGCGGCCGGGCAGTGGATCCGCCGTCGCGGCGAGGACGTCCGCCGGGGCGCCGTCGTGCTTGAGGTCGGCGCGCGCCTGACGCCACAGGCGTTGGGCCTGGCGGCGTCGGTGGGCGTCGGCGACCTGCAGGTCGTGCGGCGGCCGCGGGTGGCGGTCTTCTCCACCGGCGACGAACTCGCGATGCCCGGCGAGCCGCTGAAGCCCGGAGCCATCTACAACAGCAACCGCTACACCTTGCGCGGCCTGCTGCTGGCGGCCGGCTGCAGCGTCACCGACCTGGGCATCGTGCCCGACCAGCTGGAAGCCACCCGCGCCGCGCTGCGCCAGGCCGCGGCCGGTCATGACCTGATCGTCACCTGCGGGGGCGTTTCGGTCGGTGACGAGGACCACCTCAAGCCCGCGGCGCAGGCCGAAGGCGAGCTTGAGCACTGGCAGCTCGCGATCAAGCCGGGCAAGCCGCTGGCCTTCGGGCGTATCCGGCGCGGCGACGGCGGCGCCGCCTTGCTGATCGGCCTGCCGGGCAATCCGGTGTCGGCCTTTGTGACCCATCTGCTGTGCGTCAACCCGGTGCTGCGAGCGCTGCAAGGCATGACCGACGCTGCACTGCCGGCTGCACTGCCGGGGGTGGCGGCCTTCGACTGGCCACGGCCCGACAAGCGCCGCGAGTTCCTGCGGGTGCGGCTGTCGGCCGACGGAACGCTGGCGCTGTTCCCCAACCAGAGCTCGGGTGTGCTGACTTCGGTGGTCTGGGCCGATGGCCTGGTCGACAACCCGCCGGAACAGGCGATCCGGCGGGGCGACATGCTGCGCTGGATCCCGATGGCCAGCCTGCTGGCCGCTTGAGCCCGCGGCTGAAATACCATGCCCGCATGATCACGGTGTCGGTCCGCTACTTTGCGTCGCTGCGCGAGGCCATCGGCCCCGGCGAGCAGATCGAGCTGCCCCCCGGCACCACGCTGGCGGGCCTGCGCGACCGACTGATCGCCCGCGGCGGCCCGCATGCCGAGGCCCTGGGGCGGCAACGGGTCGTCCGTGCGGCACTCAACCAGGCGGTTGCCGACGAGTCGACGCCACTTCCGCCGGGCGCCGAAGTCGCGTTTTTTCCGCCCGTCACCGGGGGCTGAGGCCTTGGCTGCACGCGTGGCGATCCAGGAGGCTGACTTCGACGTCAGCGCCGAACTCGCGGCCCTGCGTGACGGCGATGGCAGCATCGGCGCGATCGCCAGCTTCGTCGGCACGGTGCGCGGCAGCGCCGCGACGGTGCGCGAGATGTGGCTTGAGCATTACCCGGGCATGACCGAGCGCGCCATCGAGGCGATGGCCGAGGACGCCGGCAGGCGTTTCGACATCCGTGCGGTCCGCGTCGTGCACCGCGTCGGCCGGCTGCTGCCGGGCGAGCAGATCGTGCTTGTCGCGGTCGCCTCGACGCACCGCCGCGAGGCGTTCCAGGCCTGCGAGTTCCTGATGGACTATCTCAAGACCCAGGCCCCGTTCTGGAAGAAGGAAACGACGCCCGAAGGCCAGCACTGGGTCGACGCGCGGGTCGCCGACGACCAGGCCCTGGCCCGCTGGGGCATCGTGGCGACCAATGCCTGATTCGCCGTCGCAGGACACCCAGGCGCTGCGGCGCTCGCTCGGCCGGTTTGCCACCGGGGTGACCATCGTCACCTGCATCGACGGCGACGTCGGCGATGGCGAAGCGCGTGTCGGCTTGACCGCGAACTCGTTTGCCTCGCTGTCGTTGGCGCCGCCCCTGGTGTTGTGGTCGCTGCGCGCAAAGAGTGCCAGCCTGGCCGCCTTCGAAGGCGCCGAGCATTTCGCGATCAACGTGCTGAGCGAGGCCCAGGTCGAGCTGTCGCGTCACTTTGCCGGCGCCCTGACGCCGGCCGAGAAGTTCGCTGAAGGCCAATGGGCGCAAGGCCAGGGCGGTGTCCCGGTGCTCGCCGGCACGGCCGCGGTGTTCGAGTGCCGCACCGTGTCGCGCCAGGTGCAAGGCGACCATGTGCTGTTCGTCGGCGAGGTGCTGGCGCACAGCGAGGCGCCTGTGCCACCGCTGGTGTTCCAGTCCGGACACTACCGGCTGCTGGGCGAGGTGCTTTGACGACTCGGGCCTGGGCGATGGACCTCCAGCACCACCACATCGAGCTGTTTGCGCAGACCTTTGCGTTGTGCGGACTGCGCGCAGGCGACAGCGCGGCGGTGCTGAGCGAAGCCGCCACCCGACCCGAGCTGCCGCAGCTGGCGATGCTCGGCCTGCAGCGCCTGGGACTGCGCCCGTTCCAGCTGGTGATGCCCGGTCAGCCGGTGCAGGGCGTGCTGCCACTGCGTTCCACAGGCGCCAGCCTGGCGTTGACCGGCACGCCGGCGGCGGTGGCGGCGCTGGCCGGGTGCAGCTTCGTTGCCGACTGCACGGTCGAGGGCCTGATGCACGCGGCCGAGCTGCCGCAGATCCTGGTCGGCGGCGCGCGCGTGCTCTACGTCAGCCACGAACACCCCGAGACGCTGGAGCGATGCGCCCCCCAGGCCGAAGACGAGGCCCCGGTGCGCGACGCGATGCGGCGCCTGAAGTCGGCACGCGAGATGACGGTGTCCTCGGCCGCGGGCACGGCGTTGACGATCGGGTTGACCGGAGCGCGGGTGGGCGGCGTCTGGGGATTCACGACCCGGCCCGGCACGCTGTCGCACTGGCCGGGTGGGCTGGTGCTGGCGTTCCCGGCGGCGGGCGCTGTGCACGGCACGCTGGTCCTGGACCAAGGTGACGTGAACCTGGGGTTCAAGCGCTATCTCGAGAGCCCGGTGCGGCTGCGCATCGCCGACGACCGGGTGGTGGCCATCGACGGCGACGGCCTGGACGCCGAGTTGATGCGCAGCCACTACGCGGCCTGGGACGCGGTCGATGGCGGTGCCTCGCGTGCCGTCTCGCACATCGGCTGGGGCCTGAACCGGCGCGCGCGCTGGGAGGCCATGGCCTACCACGACAAGGTCGATTGCAACGGCACCGAGCTGCGCGCCTTTGCCGGCAACTTCCTGTACTCCACTGGCGCGAACGAGGCTGCCGGGCGCCACACGCCGGGTCACTTCGACCTGCCGATGCGTGGCTGCACCGTGGCGCTGGACGGCGTGACGGTCGTGCGGGACGGGGTGCTGGCGTGATGGCGCTGCCTGCGCTGGCCTGCGACCGCCTGGGCTCGGGCCCTTTGGTGGTGCTGCTGCATGGCATCGGGGGAAGCCGGCGGATCTGGGGCGACGCGGCGTCCGGCACGACCCGGGCGATTGCCGACGCCGGGTTCAGCGCGGTCGCGCTGGACCTCCCGGGCTACGGCGACTCGCTGGCGGCCACGGCCGGCGGCCCGGCCGCCATGGCCGAAGCCGTGGCGGCGATGATCGAGTCGCTGGCGCTCGGGCCGGCGGTGATCCTGGGCCACAGCATGGGCGGCATGGTGGCTCAGGAGCTTGCGGCCACGCGGCCCGGGCGGGTGGCGGGGCTGGTGCTGGCCTGCACGTCGCCGGCGTTCGGTCCACCGGGGGGCGACTGGCAGGCGTCGTTTGTCGCCGAGCGACTGGCGCCGCTGGACGCCGGTCTGGGCATGTCGGGCATGGCCCGGCGGCTGGTGCCGGCGATGGTCTCGGCCGCGGCCGTGCCCGGTGCGGTGGATACCGCGATGGCCATCATGGCCGCGGTGCCCGAGGCGACCTACCGCACGGCGCTGGCTGGGATCGTCGCGTTCGACCGCCGGGCCGCGCTGCCGCTTCTGCGCATGCCGGTGCTTTGCCTGGCCGGCGAGCACGATCGCACCGCACCCCCGGTGGTGCACGAGCGCATGGCGGCGCGCATCCCGGGTGCCGAACTGTGCGTGCTGGCCGCGGCCGGCCACATCGCCAACGTCGAGCAGCCGGCGGCCTTCAACGCCGCGGTGCTCGACTTCCTGCAAAGACGTTTCCTTCGCTGAGGGGCCGGCCATGTCCGACGACCGCCGCATGCACATCGCCGGCAACCCGGCCTTGCTGACCGCGCAACAGCGTGAGTGGATCGAACTCGCGGCCACGCTGGGCCGCGAGCGGTTCGCGCCGCGGGCGGCCGAGCACGACCGCAACGCCAGCTTCCCGTTTGCCAACTACGCCGACCTGCGCGAGGCCGGCCTGCTGGGCATCTGCGTGCCGGTGGCGCAGGGTGGCATGGGGGCCGACTTCGCGAGCTACGCCATGGTCGCCGCCGAGATCGGCCGCCACTGCGGGGCGACGGCGCTGTCGTGGAACATGCATGTCTGCTCGACGCTGTGGGCCGGCACCATCGCCGACAGCCTGGACATGACCCCCGAGCAACGCGCCGACCACGCGTCCAACCGCGCGCTGCACTTCAAGGCCATCGTCGACGGTGGCAAGGTCTACTCGCAGCCGTTTTCGGAAGGGGGCGCCGCGGCCGCCGGCAAGGCGCCCTGGGGCACGCTGGCAAGGCCGGTGGACGGTGGCTATGTCGTCAGCGGCAAGAAGATCTTTGCCTCGCTGTCCGGCGCGGCCGATGTCTACGGCGTGCTGTGCACGGTCGACGTGCCGGGCGCCAACCAGAAGGACTCGCTGTACCTGGCGGTACCGGCCGACGCCGCGGGCGTCAGCGTCGTCGGCGACTGGGACCCACTGGGCATGCGCGGCACCGTCAGCCGCACCCTGTTGCTGAAGGACGTGTTCGTGCCCACGACGGCACGCCTGATGCCCGAGGGCCTGTACTGGCAGGCGGCGGCGCGCTACCCGCACATGTTCGCCACCTTGTCGCCCACCTACATGGGGCTGGCCCAGGCGGCCTATGACTTCACGGTGTCCTACCTGCGCGCGGAGGTCCCGGGCATGCCGCCGGTCAAGCGGCGCATGTACCCGACCAAGCAGATTGCGGTGGCCGAGATGCGGGTCCGGCTGGAGCAGACGCGAGCGCTGTTCCTGCAGAACGCCCGCGACGCCGCGCCCGACCCGGACAAGGCGACGCGGATGCGGCTGTACGCGGCGCACTTCACGATCATGGAAAACGCCCAGTGGCTTGCGGCCCGTGCCATCCGCACCTGCGGCGGCCAGGCGATGCTCAAGAGCCTGCCGCTGGAGCGCATCTACCGCGACAGCCGCTGCGGCAGCCTGATGCTGCCCTGGACCGCCGAGCTGTGCATCGACCGCCTGGGGCGCGAATGCCTGTACGAGGCCGGCGAGCGCGACGAAGAGATCGAGTGAACGGTCTGCTGAGCGGTCTGCTGCCGATCGGACTGCGCGAGCGCGAGATCGTCGCCTGGCTGGGCCTGAACACGCCGCTGCAGCTGCAGTTGCTGGACGCCTGCATCGCGCGCGGCGCGGTGCTGATGCCGTTGAACTGGCGGCTGGCGCCGGCCGAGCTGGCCGCGCAGCTGCGCCACGCCGGGGCCACGCACCTGCTTCACGACCGCGGCCATGCCGACCTCGCCGCGGCTCTGCGGCCGGCGCTGGCGCCACCGGGCCCGGCCGACGGCATCGAGACGGGCGATGCGCTGCTGGTCTACACCAGCGGCACCACGGGCGAGCCCAAGGGTGCGCTGCACACCGTGGCCGGCATCGCGGCCAACGTGGCGGCGGCGGTCGACGCGCAAGGGCTGACCTCGGCCGACCGGGTGCTGGCGGTGCTGCCGATGTTCCATGCCGGCGGCCTGGCGATCCAGGTGCTGCCGGCCTGGCGCCTGGGCGCCGGGTTGCAGATCCACCCGCGCTTCGACGCCGAGGCCTGGTTCGATGCCGTCGAGCAGTGGCGGCCGACGACGAGCTTGCTCGTGCCGGCGGTGATGCGCGCCCTGGTCGAGCATGCACGCTGGCCGGGTGCGGACCTGTCGTCGCTGCGTTTCGTCAACAGCGGCTCGCAGATCGTGCCGCGCGCGCTGATCGAGGCCTTTCACGCCCGCGGCGTGCCGGTGGCGCAGGTCTATGGCGCCAGCGAGACCGGGCCGGTGTCGCTGGTGCTGCGCCCCGAGGAGGCGCGAGCCCAAGTCGGCTGCGTCGGCCGGCCGGCGCTGGGTGTGCAGGTTCGGCTCGGGCCTGACGGCGAGATCCTGCTCAAGGCCCCCAACCTGATGCGCCGCTACCACCGCCAGGTTGCCACCGGGCTCGACGCCGAAGGCTGGTTCGCGACCGGCGACCTGGCGGTCGAGCACCCAGGCGGCTGGTTCGAGGTCGTCGGCCGCAGCAAGGAGCTGATCATCTCGGGCGGCGAGAACATCCACCCGGACTCCATCGAGCAGCTCGTGCACGGCTGGCCCGGGATCGCCGAAGCCGCGGTGGTCGGCCTGCCCGACGAGCGCTGGGGCGAGGTGCCGGTGCTCGCCGTCGTGCTGCACCCCGGCACGACGCTGGACGAGGCAGCGCTGCGAACCCACCTGGCCGGACGGCTGGCCCGCTTCAAGCTGCCACGGCATGTCGTCCGGCTCGACGGGCTGCCACGCACCGCGCTGGGCAAGGTGGCGCGGGACCCTCTGCGGCGCGACCTGGTCGGTCGGGTCGCCAGAGCCGGCGGCGAGACTTGATCGAGCGCAAGCCGGTACGCTGCAACCCGGCTTGAATCCCGCGCGCTGCGCCTCACATCGACCGACAGTCAGCTCTTCTTTCCTGGCGAGGTCCGAACCATGCGCATCGACAAACTCACCACCGCCTTCCAGCAGGCCCTGGCCGACGCCCAGAGCGCGGCCGTGGCGCGCGACAACCCCTACATCGAGCCCTCGCACGTGCTGGCAGCGATGCTGGCGCAGACCGACGGCCCGAAGGCGCTGCTCGAACGCGCCGGCGCCAACGTCGCCGCGCTGGCCCAGGCGATGGAGGTCGCGGTCCGCAACCTGCCGCAGGTCAGCTCGCCCGGTGGCGGCGGCCAGCCGGTGCAGCCCGGCCGCGACCTGATGCTGCTGCTCCAGGCCGCCGACAAGGAGGCCGGCCAGCGAGGCGACAGCTTCATTGCGAGCGAGATGTTCCTGCTCGCGCTGGCCGATGCGAAGAGCGACCTTGGCGGTGTCGTCCGGGGTCATGGCCTGACGCGCAAGTCGCTCGAGGTCGCGATCAGCGCCGTGCGCGGCGGCAGCAAGGTCGACTCGGCCGAGGCCGAGGGTCAGCGCGAGGCGCTCAAGAAGTACACGCTCGATCTCACCGAACGCGCCCGCATGGGCAAGCTCGATCCGGTGATCGGGCGCGACGACGAGATCCGGCGGGCGATCCAGGTCCTGCAACGACGCAGCAAGAACAACCCGGTGCTGATCGGCGAACCCGGTGTCGGCAAGACCGCCATCGTCGAAGGTCTGGCGCAGCGCATCGTCAACGGCGAGGTGCCCGACTCGCTGAAGAACAAGCGCGTCCTGTCGCTCGACATGGCGGGCCTTCTGGCCGGAGCCAAGTTCCGCGGCGAGTTCGAGGAACGGCTGAAGGCCGTGCTGAAGGAGGTCTCAGCCGACGAAGGCCGCATCATCCTGTTCATCGACGAGCTGCACACGATGGTGGGCGCCGGCAAGGCCGAAGGCGCCATCGACGCCGGCAACATGCTCAAGCCCGCGCTGGCGCGCGGCGAGTTGCACTGCATCGGGGCGACGACGCTGGCCGAATACCGCAAGTACGTCGAAAAGGACGCGGCGCTCGAGCGCCGGTTCCAGAAGGTGCTGGTCGAAGAGCCCAGCGTCGAGGCCACGGTGGCCATCCTGCGCGGCCTGCAGGAGAAGTACGAGGTGCACCATGGCGTCGAGATCACCGACCCGGCCATCGTCGCCGCGGCCGAGCTCTCGCACCGCTACATCACCGACCGCTTCCTGCCCGACAAGGCCATCGACCTGATCGACGAGGCCGCGGCCAAGATCAAGATCGAGATCGACAGCAAGCCGGAGGCGATGGACAAGCTCGACCGCCGCCTGATCCAGCTGAAGATCGAGCGCGAGGCGGTGCGCAAGGAAAAGGACGAGGCCTCGGTCAAGCGCATGGGCCTGATCGAGGAAGAGATCGCCAGGCTCGAGCGCGAAGCGGCCGACCTGGACGAGATCTGGAAGGCCGAGAAGGCGCAGGCCCAGGGCAGCGCGCACGTGAAGGAAGAGATCGACCGCATCAAGGGCCAGATCGAGGACCTGAAGCGCAAGGGCGATTTCAACAAGGTCGCCGAGCTGCAGTACGGCAAGCTGCCCGAGCTGGAGAAGACCCTGCATGCGGCGCAGGCCAAGGAGACGAGCAAGGGCAAGGGAGCCAAGGAGGGCAAGGGCCCGCAGCTGCTGCGCACGATGGTCGGCGCCGAGGAGATCGCCGAGGTCGTCAGCCGTGCCACCGGCATTCCGGTGTCCAAGCTGATGCAGGGCGAGCGCGACAAGCTCCTGCAGATGGAGGCCAGGCTGCACGAGCGCGTGGTCGGCCAGGACGAGGCCATCGTCGCGGTGGCCGACTCCATCCGCCGCTCGCGGGCCGGCCTGTCCGATCCCAACCGTCCGCTGGGCAGCTTCCTCTTCCTCGGGCCCACGGGGGTCGGCAAGACCGAGCTGTGCAAGGCACTGGCGGGCTTCCTGTTCGACAGCGAGGACCGCATGATCCGTGTCGACATGTCCGAGTACATGGAAAAACACTCGGTCAGCCGCCTGATTGGCGCGCCACCGGGCTACGTCGGCTACGACGAGGGCGGTGCCCTGACCGAGGCCGTTCGCCGCAAGCCCTACAGCGTGCTGCTGCTCGACGAGGTCGAGAAAGCCCACCCGGATGTCTTCAACGTGCTCTTGCAGGTGCTCGACGACGGCCGCCTGACCGACGGCCAGGGCCGCACGGTGGACTTCAAGAACACCGTGATCGTGATGACCAGCAACCTGGGCAGCCACCTGATCATGCAGATGGCCGGCCAAAGCAGCGAGGACATCAAGGACGCGGTGTGGGTGGAGGTGAAGCAGCACTTCCGCCCCGAGTTCCTGAACCGCATCGACGAGACCGTGGTCTTCCACGCCCTCGATGCCCGCAACATCGAGAACATCGCCCGCATCCAGCTGAAGGCGCTCGAAGCCCGGCTGGAGAAGCTGGAGATGAAGCTCGACGTCTCGCCGGCGGCATTGGCCGAGCTGGCCAAGGTCGGCTTCGACCCGGCGTTTGGTGCCAGGCCGCTCAAGCGCGCGATCCAGCAGCGCATCGAGAACCCGGTCAGCAAGCTGATCCTCCAAGGCCGCTTCGGGCCCAAGGACGTGATCCCGGTGAACGTGGACGACGGCGTGTTCTCGTTCGAGCGCATCGTGCACTGAAGTGGCGCTGGCGCTTGCGCAGGGTTGGAGTGACGACATGGGCCTGATCCTGCGAGCGCTGTTGACCTGGTTGCTGGTGCTGGCGGTGCCCTTGCAGGGCGCTGCCGCCGCGACCTTGGGGTTCTGCGGTTCCGATCACCACCGCAGTCCTGTCGCTTCTGGTCATGAGCATGGGCACGACCACCCAGCGGCTGTCGCCGATGGGGACACGCACGCCGTGGCGACGACGGCGGCCGCTGCCGAGGCCAGCCACGCCGGCAAGCACACGTGCAGCGCCTGCGCGTCCTGCTGCGCGAACACGGCCATGCTGAGCCCGGCGTGGGTCGCGCCGACGCTGAGCTTCGGCGCGGGCGTCTTCTTCACCGTCGTGCCGGAGGTTGAGCCCTTTGCGGCCGACGGTCCTGACCGTCCCCCTCGACCTGTCCTCGCGTAGCTGGCGAGATCGCCGCGTGCGCTGACACGCGTGGCCTCGCCAGGTCCCGTTCCTCCTGGGCTGCCTTTGCTGCCCGGGAGCACATCGACCTTGACGCGAGGACAACAATGTCTCGATCCGATCCCGTTCCTGCATCGGCGCAGCATCGGCGCTGGCCCATGCCGTGCGTCCTGGAAGCTGCATCGCTGGCGCTCCTGCTGTTGACCACGACCACCGCGACCGCGCAGGGTCAAGCGGCTGCGGCCCGGCCCGATCCGCTCGACCCCAAAGCCAGCGTTCCTGCGCTCACCTACGGGTCCTCGCTCGCCCGGTCGCGACGGCCGGCCGACGACAAGCCGGTGTCCTGGCGTGAAGCGAACGACACCGTGGCGCGCATCGGGGGATGGCGGGTGTACGCACGCGAAGGGCAGCAGCCCGACGTCAAGTCAAGCGCCATCCCGCCGGCGACAAGACCTGCGTCTGCCGGCCATGCGGGGCCCACATCGCCATGAACCGCTCCACCCGGAATAGCCCGCCCCTGGCCTCACCGCGCGGGCGCCTTGCTGTCCTGCTGGGCAGCGCCCTGGTGCTGGGCGGCTGCGCGACGTTCAGCCCTGATGGAGGCTTCTCTTCGGTCCAACAGGTCGCCAAGGACCGGCTGGGCCAGGACGTGCAGTGGGCCCGCTCCGACGCCGACCTGGACGGCATTGCCAGGCGGGTCAACGAGCTGCTGTCCAAGCCGCTGGGTGTGGACGACGCCGTGCAGGTCGCCTTGCTGAACAACCGTGGCCTGCAGGCCAGCTTCCAGGAGCTCGGCATCACCGAGGCCGAGGTCGTGATGGCCGGGCGCCTGCCCAACCCGGGCTTCAGCTTCGGCCGCGCGCGCAAGGGCGACGAACGCGAAATCGAACGGGGGCTGCACTTCAACCTCGGCCGCCTGCTGGCCATGCCGTTGGTCGGCCAGATGGAGTCGCGCCGCTTCACGCAGGTCCAGGGCGTGGTGGCGATGGGCGTGCTGTCGCTGGCAGCCGACACGCGCAAGGCCTACTACAACGCGCTGGCGGCCGAAGAGACGGTTCGGTACATGCAGAAGGTGCGGCAGGCGGCCGAAGCCAGCTCAGAACTGGCTCGGCGCATGGAGCAGGTCGGCAACTTCAACAGGCTGCAGCGGGCCCGCGAGCAGATGTTTCTGGCCGAGGCGCTGCTGAACCTCGCGCGCGCCGAACAGGCCCAGCGCGCCACGCGGGAGAAGCTGACGCGTTTGCTTGGCGCCTGGGGCGCGCAGACGCAGTTCACGCTGCCCGAGCGACTGCCCGACCTGCCCAGTGCCGTTCTGGACCTGCCCGACATCGAACGAGTGGCGATGGCGCAGCGCCTGGACGTTCAGGGCGCCCGACAGACCAGCGAGCTGACCGCCAGGAACCTGGGTCTGACCCGTACGACCCGCTTCGTCAGCGTCCTGGAACTGGGAGCCAAGCGGGTCGGGTCCAGCGAGGGACCGAGCGAACGCGGCTGGGAGGTCGGCTTCGAGCTGCCGCTGTTCGACTGGAGCGGCGCCCGCATCGCGCGTGCCGAGGCGGTCTACATGCAGAGCCTGCACCGCGCCGCCGAGACGGCCGTGAACGCACGCTCTGAAGTGCGCGAGGCCTACACCGGTTATCGCTCGGCCTACGACATCGCCCGCCACCAGCGCGACGAAGTCGTGCCGCTGAGCCAGCGCATCGCGGAGGAAAACCTGCTTCGCTACAACGGCATGCTGATCGGCGTGTTCGAACTGCTGGCCGATGCACGCTCGCAGATCGCCGTGGTGCACGGTTCCATCCAGGCCCTGCGCGACTTCTGGATCGCGCAGTCCGACCTGGACATGGCGCTGATCGGCAAGCCCAGCCTCGCCACCGCCACCGGCCCCGCGATGGCCGCCGAGACCGCCAAACCGGGGCATTGACCATGAAGGACTCCCAGATGCTGTCCCGACGCAGGATGCTCGGGGGTGCCGGCGCCATCACGGCGGCCGCAGCCGCCGCCACCGTCAGCAAGGTGGCCATGGCCGCGTTGCCCGAGCCGGTGCTGCAGACCCGGCCCGACACCATGCCGCCGCTGGTGCCGAACACCGGCCGACCCTACAACCCGGTCGTCACGCTCAACGGGTGGACGCTGCCCTGGCGCATGAACCAGGGGGTCAAGGAGTTCCACCTCGTGGCCGAACCCGTGGTTCGCGAGATGGCGCCCGGCTTCAAGGCCCACCTCTGGGGCTACAACGGCCAGAGCCCGGGTCCGACCATCGAGGTGGTGGAGGGCGACCGCGTGCGCCTCTTCGTCACCAACAGGCTCGGTGAGCTGACCAGCATCCACTGGCACGGCCAGCGCCTGCCCAACGGCATGGACGGCGTGACCGGCCTGAACCAGCCCGGCATCCCGCCCGGCAAGACCTACGTCTATGAGTTCGTGGCGCGCCGGCCCGGCACCTTCATGTACCACCCGCACGCCGACGAGATGGTGCAGATGGCGATGGGCATGATGGGCTTCTGGGTCACGCATCCCGCCCTCGGCAAAGGCGGAAAGCACCCGCTGATCGACGAGGTCGACCGCGACTTCTGCTTCCTGCTCAACGCCTACGACATCGAGCCGGGCAGTGCCACGCCGAAGATCATGACCATGCTCGACTTCAACCTCTGGAGCTGGAACAGCCGCATCTTCCCGGGCATCGATCCCTTGGTCGTTCGAAAGATGGACAAGGTGCGTATCCGCGTCGGCAACCTGACGATGACCAACCACCCCATCCACCTGCACGGCCATGAGTTCCTGATCACCGGCACCGACGGCGGGCCCACGCCCAGGAGCGCCAGGCAGTACGAGGTCACCGCCGACATCGCGGTCGGGCAGATGAGGCAGCTGGACTTCGTCGCGGACGAGGAGGGCGATTGGGCCTTCCACTGCCACAAGAGCCACCACACCATGAACGCGATGGGCCACGATGTGCCCACGATGATTGGCGTGGACCACCGCGGCGTCGCCAGGCAGATCACCCAGCTGATCCCCGACTACATGGTGATGGGCGAGCGCGGCATGAAGGACATGACCGAGATGGAGATGCCGCTGCCCGACAACACCGCCGCGATGATGGCGGGGCAGGGTCCGTTCGGTGCGGTCGGCATGGGCGGCATGTTCAGCGTGTTGAAGGTGCGCAAGGATCAGGCGCGCGGCGACTACCGCGACCCGGGCTGGTACCGGCACCCGCCAGGTACGGTGGCCTATGAATTCACCGGGGCCTTGCCGGACCCCGCCCGCTTCAAGGCCGAGGCAAGCCCGGGCCTCGGCTCCATGCCGTCGATGGCCAAGCCGGCGCGCGAGGTCGAGGTCAGGGTGCGCAAGCCGGTACCGGGTGGTTCCGGCGGTCACGCGGGCCACTGACCCGGACGTCGACCCCAGTGTTCAGGACCCACCCCAAGCAGAAGGCACGCAGATGAACCCGCAACGACACTTCACCCGCCTCACCGCCCTGGCTCTCGTGCTGTCGGCCGCGATCGCGCCGCCCGCCTGGGCCGCCAGCCATCAAGGGGGTCCAGCGCCACAGGGTGACTCCGGCCAGTCGGGCGCGTCGGCTCGTGCATCGGCCACCACGGTCGACCTGACCGACGGCGAGGTGCGCAAGGTCGACAAGGACGCCGGGAAGCTGACCCTCCGGCACGCCGAGATCAAGAGCCTGGACATGCCGCCGATGACGATGGTCTTTGTCGTCAGGGACAAGGCGATGCTCGACACGCTGAAGGCGGGCGACAAGATCAAGTTCAAGGCCGTCAATGAAGGCGGCAAGTTCACGGTCACCGAACTGCAGAGGGCGCAGTAGGGGGCCGGGCGGCCACCGTGGCGCCGGTGCGCACGGGGCCGCCTGCGCCAGACTTTATGCTGCAAGGTTTCGCCAGCCCCTGGAGTGCCTGCGCATGCGCGCTGTTGCCAAGTCCGAACCCCTTGCTGCTGCGTCGGCAGCCGCACCCCTGGCGCCGCTGAATTCCGGCACGCCGCTGGACCTGGCGCGTGTGCGCGCCGTCCGCGTGAACCAGCCCGCCGTGGCGCGCCGCGTGGCCACGCTCAATGCCAGCCGCTCGGTCAAGAAGGCCCACCAGGCGGCCTGGCTGATCAAGGCCATCCAGTGCATGGACCTGACGACGCTCTCGGGCGACGACACACCCGGCCGCGTGCGGCGCCTCTGTGCCAAGGCCCGCCAGCCGCTGGGTGCCGAGCTCCTGGGTGCACTGGGCCTGCCGTCATTGAAGGTCGGTGCGGTCTGCGTCTACCACGAGATGGTCGCCGAGGCCGTGCACGCGCTGCGGGGCAGCGGCATCCCGGTGGCGGTGGTCAGCACCGGTTTCCCGGCGGGCTTGTCGCCGATGGAAACCAAGCTGCGCGAGATCGAGCTGTCCGTGGCCGCCGGAGCGCAGGAGGTCGACATCGTCATCAGCCGCCGCCACGCCCTGGTGCACGACTGGCAGGCCCTGTACGACGAACTGGTGGCCTTCAAGAAGGCCTGCGGGCCGGCCCACCTCAAGGCCATCCTCGCGACCGGCGAGCTGCAGACGCTCGAGAACGTGGCGCGTGCCTCGTGGGTGGCGATGATGGCCGGGGCCGACTTCATCAAGACCAGCACCGGCAAGGAAGGCGTGAACGCGACGCTGGACGTGTCGCTGGTGATGGTGCGTGCGATCCGCGAATTCCAGGCCGAGACCGGCCAGGTGGTGGGCTACAAGCCCGCAGGCGGCATCTCCTCGGCCAAGGGCGCCTTGCAGTACCTGGCGCTGATCAAGGAGGAGCTCGGCGACCGCTGGCTGCAACCCGATCTGTTCCGCTTCGGGGCCAGCAGCCTGCTCACCGACATCGAGCGCCAGCTCGAGCACTACGTCACCGGCCACTACAGCGCAGCCCACCGGCACGCCATGCCCTGATCGCCATGCCCACCCTCCAAGACATCCTTGCCACCATGGACTACGGCCCCTCACCCGAAAGCGCCGACGCGGCCCAGGCCTGGCTGGCGGGCCACAAGCGCCGCTTCGGCCACTTCATCGCCGGGGCCTGGGTCGCCGGCCGCCAGCACTTCGACAGCCTCAACCCGGCCAACGGAGCGGCCCTGGCCGCTGTCGCCCAGGGCGATGCCAGGATGGTCGACCGTGCCGTGCAGGCCGCGGGCGCCGCGTTGCCCGCCTGGCAGGCCCTGGGTGGACACGGCCGCGCGAAGCACCTGTACGCGCTGGCCCGTGCGTTGCAGAAGCACGCGCGGCTGTTTGCCGTGCTCGAGACGCTGGACAACGGCAAGACCATCCGCGAGACGCGCGACGCCGACGTGCCGCTGGCGGTGCGGCATTTCTATCACCATGCCGGCTGGGCGCAGCTGCTGTCGCGTGAGCTGCCCGGGCACGAGGCCCTGGGCGTGGTCGGCCAGATCGTGCCGTGGAACTTTCCGCTGCTGATGCTGGCCTGGAAGGTCGCGCCGGCATTGGCGTGCGGCAACACCATCGTGTTCAAGCCGGCCGAGCAGACGTCGCTGACGGCGTTGCGGTTCGCCGAGGTCTGCGCCGAGGTCGGCCTGCCGGAGGGCGTGTTCAACCTGGTCACGGGCGACGGCGACGTCGGCCAGGCCATCACCGCGCACCCGGGCATCGCCAAGATCGCCTTCACCGGCAGCACCGAGGTCGGCCGCGCGATCCGCGCCGCCACGGCGGGCAGCGGCAAGAAGCTGAGCCTTGAGCTCGGTGGCAAGAGCCCGTACCTCGTGTTCGCCGATGCCGACCTCGACGCGGCCGTCGAGGGCATCGTCGACAGCATCTGGTTCAACCAGGGCGAGGTCTGCTGCGCCGGCTCGCGCCTGCTGGTGCACGAGGGCACGGCCGCGACACTGCTGGCCAAGCTGAAGGCACGCATGGCCAAGATCCGTGTCGGCGACCCGCTGGACAAGAGCATCGACATGGGCGCGCTGGTCGACCGCACCCAGTGGCTGCGCGTCAACGGATTTGTCGAGCGTGCACGGGCCGCAGGGGCCGAGGTCTTCCAGGCCTGCGCCACGGCCTTGCCGGCAGGCGAGCACTGCTTCTTCCCACCGACGCTGGTGACCGGCGTCGACACCGCCAGCGAGATCGTGCAGCAGGAGGTCTTCGGCCCGGTGCTGACGGTGCAGACCTTCCGCACGCCCGCCGAGGCGGTGGAACTGGCCAACAACACGCGATTCGGCCTTGCGGCCTGCGTCTGGAGCGAGAGCATCACGCTGGCGCTGGACGTGGCACCGCGTCTTAAGGCGGGTGTGGTGTGGGTCAACACGGCCAACCAGTTCGACGCCGCCTGCGGCTTTGGCGGCGTGCGCGAATCCGGCTTCGGCCGCGAAGGCGGACGCGAAGGTCTGCGTGAGTACCTCAAGCCGGTTTCCACGAAGCCGGCAGTGAAGATCGCCAAGGCTGCGGCCAAGGGCGCCAGAACACCCGTTGCGGCCACGCTGGTGCCCGCCGACCCGAACGCCATCGACCGCACCGCCAAGCTCTACATCGGCGGCAAGCAGGTCCGGCCCGACGGCGGCTACAGCCGCGAGGTGCGCGCCGGCAAGACGCTGCTCGGCCTGGTGCCCGAGGGCAACCGCAAGGACATCCGCAACGCGGTCGAGGCCGCGCGTGCCGCGGCCGGCTGGGCCCGCACCAGCGCCCACGGCCGGGCCCAGGTGCTGTACTACCTGGCCGAGAACCTGCAGGCCCAGCGCCCGCGCTTGGTCGCGACACTGGCCGCCTTTGGTGGCGAAGCAGCGGCCGAAGCCGAGGTGCAGGCCAGCGTCGAATGCCTGTTCGACTTCGCGGCCTGGGCCGACAAGTACGACGGCGCCGTGCACCAGCCGCCGATGCACGGGGTGACGCTCGCGCTGCACGAGCCGGTGGGCAACATCGGCGTCATTGCCGGCGACGACGCGCCGCTGCTGGGCCTGGTGTCGTTGATCGCACCCGCCATCGCGATGGGCAACCGCGTTGTCGCCGTGCCGTCGCGCCGCCAGCCCCTGGTGGCCGCCGAGCTGTACCAGGTCCTGGACACCAGCGACGTGCCGGCGGGCGTCGTCAACCTCGTGACCGGCGACGCATCGGCACTGGCCGAGACCCTGGCCGCCCACGCCGAGGTCGACGCGCTCTGGTGGCCGACCGCGACGGCGGCGCAGTGCCAGAAGGTGGAAACCCTGTCGATCAGCAACCTCAAGCGCACCTGGGTTGGACCCTCTGCCGCGGCTGCCGCGTACGACCTGCACAGCGTGCTCGAGCAGGCGGTGCAGGTCAAGAACGTCTGGGTGCCGTACGGGGTGTGATCTGCGGTTTGCAACGGCCCAAGCGTCGGTGACAAGCCCTCCAAGCCGGCGTCGGCCGCCCAGGTCGGGCTGACTCGGCCGGGTGAAGGGTCCCGGGGCCAGAGAATGCGACCGGCGACATGAAGTATTACTACACGGTTGCCGGTCACCCGCCCGCACCGCCGATAGACGCTGCTCGCAGCGGGGACGCCTCTGCTGGGAGATCGCCCTCCGGGTTTGCGACCTGTGACTGACCCGGGCATCCGCAGAAACCCTAGGTCTCGTCCAAGCGTGGCGTAGTATAACTACAAGCGGGCGGGCACCGATCCCGCCTTTCCGGCCCGTCCGGATCCAAGACAACACCCGGAGACCACCGTGAATCGATCCCTTGCCCTGGGCCTGGCCCTGTTGGCCGCTGCGTCCGCGCAGGCCGACGTCATCCTTCATGCGTTCAACTGGCGCTACAGCGACGTCACCGCGCGCGCCGACGCCATCCGCGACGCCGGTTACCGCATGGTGCTGGTGGCCCCGGCGCACAAGAGCGCCGGCACCGAGTGGTGGTCGCGCTACCAGCCGCAGGACTACCGCACCATCCAGCACACGCTGGGCGACCGCGCGTCGTTCGTGGCGATGGTCAACGCGCTGACCCAGCGCAACATCCGCGTCTACGCCGACGTGGTGCTCAACCACATGGCCAACGAGGCCTGGAAGCGCCCCGACCTCAACTATCCCGGCACCGAGGTGCTGGCCACGTATGCCGCCGACTCCACCTACTGGAACGCGCAGCGGCTGTTCGGCAACCTGACGCAGAACTTCCTCGGCGCCGGCGACTTCGGCTCCGCCAACTGCATCGGCAACTACAACGACGTCTGGCAGGTGCAGAACTGGCGCCTGTGCGGCGGCGCCGGCGACGCCGGCTTGCCCGACCTCGTGGCCAACTCGTGGGTGATCAGCCAGCAGCAGCAGTACCTGCAGGCGCTCAAGAACCTGGGCGTCAAGGGATTCCGCATCGACGCGGCCAAGCACATGCCCAACGGCCACATGAACGCCGTGCTGACGTCGACCCTCAAGAGCGGCATGCACGTCTTCGGCGAGATCATCACCAGCGGCGGCGTCGGCAACGCCGAGTACGACCAGTTCCTCGGCCCCTACCTGGCGGGCACCGACCACGGCGCCTACGACTTCCCGCTGTTCGCGCAGATCCGCAGCGCCTTTGGCTTCAGCGGCTCGATGAGCCAGCTCGTCGACCCGGGCGCCTACGGGCAGGCGCTGCCCAACGCGCGCGCCATCACGTTCACCGTCACGCACGACATCCCCAACAACAGCGGCTTCCGCTGGCAGATCATGGATCCCACCGACGAGACGCTGGCCTATGCCTACGTGCTCGGCCGCAACGGCGGGGTGCCGATGGTCTACACCGACAACAACGAGAGCGGAGACAACCGCTGGGTCAACGCCTGGAACCGCACCGACCTGCGCGCCATGATCGGCTTCCACAACGCCGTGCAGGGCACCGACATGCAGGTGCTGGCGCACGGCCAGTGCCACCTGCTGTTCCGGCGCGGCAACCTGGGCATCGTCGGCATCAACAAGTGCGGCAATGCAGTGAACGTCAACGTCAACATGAACAGCAGCGTGCTGTGGTGGAACGTCAACTACACCGACCGGCTGGGGTCGGGCAGCGTCGTGCGCATCACCAGCAGCAACCAGACGTTCACGCTGCCGGCCCGGGGTGCGCGCATGTGGTTGCGCTGATCGGGCGGTGATGTCGCGGCCGGCGCGCCAGCGGCCGGACCGTCGAGCGGCCAACCCCAACAGCGGCGGCACGATGCCCCGCACGAGGGTGCGCAGTCCGGTGCTCTGATGCCTGGCCGGCAGTACCACGGGGGTGTTGCCCATCCGCGTGGCGAGCGGCACGCGGCGGGGCGGCATGGGCACGACGCAGGGCGCGCCAAGCGCGCACCGCCTGCGATCCAAGCGCCTTGGGGCTGCCGGCCCCGGGTTGCGCCGGGGCCGGGGCCGTCAGCGCACCACGCCCACCGAGGCTTGTGTCAGCGTGCCGGCCCTGTAGACCAGGAAGCTGCGCGACACCGCCTTCACCTCGAGCACTGCGCCGGTGTGCGCGCTGCCGAGCGCACCGGCGCCCAAGGACAGCTGGCACTGGCCGTTGGCGGCCGTCTGGCAGGCCAGCGTCGCCAGCCCGACGACCCGGGCGCCGCTGTGGACGCGCATCTGCGCCTGTACCAAGGCGCCGGCCACCGGGGCGCGCTGGGTGTCGGCCAGTGCCACGGTGAACTGCGGCGTCCACTGCGTCGAGCTGGGCGACGGTCGCACCATGTTGCCGGTCAGCGCCGACACGCTGGCCACCGGGGCCGCGGGCTGGGCCACCTGGGCGCTGCGCACGCCGTTGCCGGCATCGGCCATCTGCGGGCCCGTCACGCGGGTGACCGCGAAGCCGAGGGTCGCCGTGCCGCCCCACGGCGCGGCGCTGCTGGCCAGCGTGCAGCGGCCGTTGGCGGCGGTGGTGCAGGCAAGCTCGGCGGTCATGTTCGAGAAGCGCCCGGCCACCCGCGCGCCGGCCACGGCTGCGTTTTGCGCGTTGACCACCAGCACCGAGGCGCTGGCCGCCCACAGGCCCGGCAGCGGCACGCTCGTGGCCATGGTGATGGCCGACGGGCGAATCGCCACATTGGGGGGCAGCGGCGCAGCGGCGCCGTCGCTGGCGTGCAGCAGCGCGCGCGTGGTGTTGCCCGGCGCGCCCAGCACCAGGCTGGGCGTGGCGTCCTGCAGCAGGCGGGCCCGCACCTGGGCCGCGGTGGCGGTGGGCTGGGCCTGCAGCAGCAAGGCCGCGGCGCCGGCCGCGTGCGGGGCGGCCATCGAGGTGCCGCTCATGGCCACCACGGCCGTGTTCGAGGCGATGCCGGCCGAGCCGATGGCCGTGCCCGGCGCCCACAGCGCGACGCAGGTGCCGGTGTTCGAGAACGAGGCCTTGGCGTCGGCCGTGTCGCTGGCGGCCACCGCCACCAGCCCGGCGGCGCGAGCCGGCGACTGCGTGCAGGCGTCGGTGTTGCTGTTGCCCGCTGCCACCACCACCGTGAAGCCGGTGGAGGCCAGCCGCTGCGCCGCCGCGTCGAGCGCCGGGAAGGCGCTGCCGCCGAGGCTCATGTTGACGACGCCCGGGCGCGTGCCGTTGGCCGCGATCCAGTCCAGCCCGGCGAGCAGCTGCGTGCCCGAGCCGCTGCCGCGGCAGTCCAGCACGCGCACCGGCACCACGCTGGCGCCGGGTGCCACGCCCAGCGTGCTGCCGGCGGCCGTGCCGGCCACGTGCGTGCCGTGGCCGTGGCAGTCGCGCGTGCCCTGGCCGTCGGCGATGGCGCTGAAGCCGCTGCGCAGCCGCGTGCCGTACTGCGCGTGCGGGCTGACGCCGGTGTCGACCACGTGCACCGTCACCCCCTGGCCGTTGCGGCTGTGGCGGAAGGCGCCGTCGAAGCTGCGCGCGCGCTGGTCGATGCGGTCCACGCCCCAGGCGCGGCTGTCCAGCGCGCGCACCGGGCTGCTCTGGTCCAGGGTGATCGGGCGGTCGAGCTCGACGGCGTCGACCGCGGTGTCGCGCGCCAGGGCATCGGCGACGGCCTGGGCCTGGCCGATGGGCACGTCGAGCACGAGGCCCTCGAGCGCGTGCGCAAACTGCTGGCGCAGCACGGCACCGGGTGCGGCGGCGCGCACCGAGCGGGCCATCAGCGCATCGGCGGCAGTCGCCACCGCCGCGGCCTTGGCCGCCAGTTGGCCCGCACGCTGCGCGGCGGCGTCGCCGGCCTCGCCGCTGCCTTGGCCCAAGAGCGTGGCACGGTCCAGCGCCTGCACGGCCGCCGGGTTCAGGCTCACGACGAGGCGCACGGTGTCGCCGCTCGCATCACCCAGCAGGGCGCCTTGCTCGGCGCGCACGGCAGCCTCCTGGCCGGGCTGCCAGAGCGTGAAGCGGCGCGCGTCGGGGGTAGGCGCAGCCCCCGGAAGAAGCTCGGCCGTGGTCGCCGGGTCGTTGGCGGGGGGCTCGCCACCGCCGCAGGCGGCCAGCAGCAACACCACGGCGCACAGCGGCGCTGCAGCGCGCAGGCGATTTGGGAAGGATGCGGAGAAGGGGCTGGGTGTCAGGGCCATCGCTCTCGTTGCCGTTGCAGGTGCGGAATGCACGGGACGAGGGCCTGACAGGACAGCGTGCGTTGCGGGCACCACCGGTGCCGCAGTGCCCGGCCACTGGCGTGGCCGCGCTGGCAACCCCGCTACCGTGGCACCGCTGGTGCTGTAGGCCGGAGGCTTTGCGTCCCGGCCTTTCGACCAGTTTGCCCTCAGCGGCGGACTGTATCAGCTTGTTGCAGCGCTGTGGGCCCGGCGAGCGTGAACGGCGTGACGCCTGCGGGCCGCAGTGTGTGGATGCCGCATCACCTTTGGCCCTCGCGCCGGCGAGGTGGCACCGGCGTTGAAGAGCCCCTGGCCCACCGGGGTGTCCAAGGCCTTTGCGCGCCGGGAGGGGTGTTGGGTCACACCGAGACTGCCGACCCGGATGCCGACCCGAACCACGCACAGCCTGGGGCCGACGCCCCAGGGTGCCGCTCCTCAGCGACGGCGCCGACGAACGACCGACATGATGGCGATGCCCCCCAGGGCGGCGAGCATCCAGGTCGAAGGCTCGGGCACGGGCTGAAGGATGGCCCTGCCGTTGACGACGGCCTGTGAGAAGTTCAGAAGCACCGATTCGGTGCCCAGCGGCGCGAACAGTTCCCGCGGCGCGCCGTTGACATCCACACTCAAGCCGCCGAGATAAGTGCCCAGGGCCAGGACGCCCTGGAAGTCGTCGTCGGCAGGATCGGCGTTGGCGAAGCTGGCAAGGGTGGAGAAGACCGTGGCCTCGCTGAAGCTGGGACTGGTGAAGATGGACTCCCAGGTGCGTCCGACGAGGGAGGCGGCAATGCTGCTGTCCACCGCCACCACCACACCGCTGTCGCCGTACACGCCCAGGAAGCTGTACTGCGGCGCGACTGACGTGTCGGCATAGAAGTAGTTGAACTCCAGGCGATCACCGGCGGCCACCGACAGGGTGGTCGGTGCAAGCACAGAGTCACCCGGCTCGCTGCCGCCCTTGATGAAGACGCCAATGCCGGACATGCTCGTCAAGGTGGGTTCAATCGAAACCACGCCGGTGTTCTGAGCAAACGAAGGCAGCGAGACGGCCAGGGCACAGGCCGACAACAGAGCACGAAGCTTCATGCGAATTCCTTTCAGTTGGGTTGGAGCTCCGTTCGACGGGCTCCAGACGCTCATGTTGCTGACAGGCATCCGCCAGCGACGGGGGTTCAAGCGAAGAGACGTGAACGTGCATGATTTCATCGGTTTCGGTCGGCATTCACATCGTACAAACGTACATCAAGCAAATGCTGTAACCGGTGACCTCAAGCCGGCCGGGCGACGGACCGCGCGATAGAGTCGTCTGGATGGGCGCCCAGCGGTCATCGTGATGTTCCGCACCTTGATTGCCGCTTGCGCGCCTTCCGTCGACTCCTCTTCGGGTGCCCTGCGAAGACGCACGGCCGGACCAGACCTGTGAGCCCAAGTACACCCTTCCGTGACAGGAAACCCGCGACTGCCCCGGCACGGGCTCGCGACCTGAGACGCCGATTGCTGCAGAAGGTCGAGGGCCTCCTGGCAAGGGCAACGAAAGCCATGCACACCGATGCCAAGGGCGCCTTGGCGACGGCCGTCGAAGCGCTCGCGCTCATCCAGGACGACGTTGGCATCGAGCACCAACCCCGGCTGCACTTTGTCGCCGGTCACTCCTTGATCGTGACCGACCGTGGTGATCTCGCCATCGCCCACTTGGTCCAGGGAGCGGAACTTGCCCGGCGGCACGGGCTGCTGGATGTCGAGTTCGATTGCACCCGTTATCACGCCATCGCGCTGCTGATACTGGATGACCTTGACGAGTCGCTCCTTCGATTCGGTGCCGCATTGACCCTCGCCACGCAGCTTGGAGACCCCGTCCGCGAGAGGCGGGTTCTGGACAATCTCCTCTCGGTCCGAACGCAACTCGGCGAGCCGCTGGAGAGTTTGCTGCCCCTTCGAGTCGCCAGCGTCGTCTCCGAGCACCATACGGCCGAATCCCGCGTCTCGGCCCTGAACAACCTGGGGCGGTCGTACATGCGCCTGGGCCGGCCCCAGGACGCCATCGTGCATCTCAGGCAAGCCTCGCAGCTGGCACGTCAGAGCGGCATGCTGGCCGCCCAGATGCTGCCGATCCAGGGCACCCTCGGCGTGGCTCTGGCGATGATTCACGAGGCCTCAGAGGCGCTGCAGGTCCTCGACGGGGCGCACAAGACTTCGCTTGCCGCGGGCTTCGACCGAGAGAACACACAGTTGCTGGCTTATCGGGGCGAGGCCTTGCGCCATCTGGGCCTTTTCGACGAGTCGGTGGCCTGCCTCCGCCAATGCCAGCAAGCGGTCTCGCGCACCGGACGGCTGGCCGACGAGCGGCTCGTCTGCGAGGAACTGATGCTCAGCCTGAAAGCCGCTGGTGACTCGTCCGGCGCACTGGAGGCCAGCGAAGCGTTGAGGGAGATCGACCTGCGGCTGGGCCGGGATCGGGCCGCCCGCCGGCTGTCCGCATTGACTGCACGCTTCGAACTCGACAAGACACGTCGCGAAGCGGAATTGCAGGCTCTCCACAACGCCGAGCTCCAGCAGGCCAACGAACAGCTTCGAACCGCCAACGCCTCGTTGAAGAAGGCGTTGCAGGCACTGGGGTTCGACACCCGGCAAACGCGCCGGCCCGGTGTGGCCGGCGACACGGCCCTGACGGCACGGGAAGTCCAGGTGCTGTCGCTGCTGGGCAAGGGCAAGTCGAATCGAGCCATCGGCGAGGCGCTGGGCCTGTCGCCGATCACCGTTCGCCACCATGTCACCGCGATCATGGGCAAGCTGGGGGCTTCGAGCCGCACCGAGGCGGTTGCGCTCGCCCTTCGGAACGGCATGTTGTGAGTCCCGAACCGATCCACCGGGACGCAGCCCGGGCCGAAGTGATGCGCGCTTCGGGCGGCCAGCCGTTGTTCGTATCGGCGAAGCTCGGCCCCTTGCGGGCCAGCGGTCGCATGCGGCAAGACTGGGGACTGACGCCTGACAGCTGAGGCGCCCGCGCAGGACGCAAGGCCCGTCTCAAGACCGATGGATGCGGTCCGAACCCACGACCGATCCAAACTCAGCGCGGCGCCATCCGCAGCGCGCCGTCCAGACGAATCACCTCGCCGTTCAAGTGGCCGTTGGCGACGATGTGCGCCGCCAACTCGGCAAACTCCTGCGGCCGACCGAGCCGGGGCGGGAAGGGGATGCTGGCGGCCAGGCTTTGTTGCACGGCTTCGGGCAGGCCCTTGAGGAGCGGTGTTTCAAACAGGCCCGGTGCAATGGTGCAGACACGCACGCCGTGTTGCGCCAGGTCGCGCGCCAGCGGCAAGGTCATGCCCGCAATGCCGGCCTTGCTGGCGCTGTAGGCTTCCTGGCCCACCTGGCCGTCGAAGGCCGCGACCGAGGCCGTCATCACCATCACGCCTCGTTCGCCGCCTTCCAGCGGCGCCAGCCTGGCGATGCGTGCAGCGGTGAGGCGGACGACGTTGTAGGTGCCCAGCAGGTTGACGCGCACCACGCGTTCAAAGTCTTCCAGCGGCGCCGGGTTGCCGTCTTTGCCCACCACGCGCCTGGCGGTGCCGATGCCGGCGATGTTCATCACGATGCGCGCCGTTCCATGGGCGGCCTCGGCGGCGTCGAGTGCGACGACGAGGCTGGGGGTGTCGGTGATGTCGGCCGTGCACGCCAGGCCGCCGATCTCGGCCGCCACGCGCTGCGCACCGGCGGTGTTGACGTCCAGCACCGCCACCTTCGCCCCTTGGCGGGCCAGCTCGCGCGCCACGGCTTCACCCAAGCCCGAACCGCCACCGGTGACGATGGCGCTGTGTCCTGCGATCTGCATGGCGCGCGCCTGCTTTCAGCTCTCGGCCGTGAAGCCCACGCGTTTGACCAGCGGGCCCCAGCGCTCGGTTTCGGCTCGTGCGCTGCGTGCCATCTCTTCCTGTGTCGAGCCCTGGGCGAGCAATCCGACCACGCTCAGGCCGTCGACCACGCTCTTGTCTCGCAGCGCGGCGTTGATGGCGGCGTTGGCAGCGGCCACCACGGCGGCCGGGGTCTTGGCCGGCGCATAGAAGCCGAACCACTCTTCGGTCGTCAGCTCGTTGAAGCCCTGCTCGGCGAAGGTGGCGACGTCGGTGGCAAACGGCAGGCGCTGGCGGCCCGAGGTGGCCAGCAGGCGCAGTTTGCCGGCGCGGTGGTTGGCCAGGAAGTCGCCCGCGGGCGTGAACATCGCCGCCAGCTGGCCGCCCACCACGTCGGTGATGCCCGGCACGCTGCCGCGGTAAGGGATGTGCTTGAGGTCGATGCCCTGGCTCAGCCCCAGCAGCGCGCCGAGGAAGTGCGGGGTGCTGCCCGCCGCCGGCGAGCCATAGTTGGCTTTCTCGGGGTTGGCCTTGGCCCAGGCGATGAAGCCCTTCACGTCTTTCACGCTGTCGGGCACCACCGGGCCCACGGCCAGGCCGTGGTGCATGATGGCCGCGATGGACACCGGGACGAAGTCATTGACCGGGTCGTAGCTGAGCTTCTTGTAGACGTGCGGGTAGATGGCGATGGCCGAAAACGGCGTCATTGCCAGCACCGAGCCGTCGGCCGGCGCGGCCCTCAGGCCGTCCAGCGCGATGCGGCCACCGGCACCGGGCCGGTTCTCCACGATGGCGGCGTTCTTGGCATAGGCCGTGTTCGCCAGCTTTTCAGCGACGCGGCGCGCCGCGATGTCGCCCGAGCTGCCGGCCGGGAAGCCGTACAGGATCCTGGGCTGTTCAAAGGCCTGCGCACGGGCGCGCAAGGGCAGGGCGGCGGCAGCAGCGGCAGCAGCGAGCATCAAGGTCTGGCGGCGGGTCAGCGACATGGAAAGTCTCCGGGTGTGAAAGGGTTGCGCAGAAGCGTTGGGGGGCTCAAAGGCAGAGCGCGCGGATGTCTTCAGGCACGGGTATGGCCTTGATGCGCTCGGGTTGTTCGGGGTCCCTGATGCAGAAGGCGCGCACTTCCGTGCCTTCGCACAGCACCGTGTCGCCACGCTTGACCACATGGCGGTGCCGAAAGGTCTTGGTGGCCCATTCCTCGACGGTGGTGTGCACCTCGAGGGTCTCGCCGTAGGTGGCGGGCCGCATGAACCGGGTGTGGATCTCAAGCAGCGGCGTACCGATGATCCCGCGTGTCTTCACCAGTTCACGCCAGGGGGGCACGCCGCAGGCCATGAAGAAGGCCAGCGAGGCTTCGTCCATCCAGCGGCTGAAGTTGGGGAAGAACACGATGCCGGCGGGGTCGCAGTCGCCAAACTGGACGTTCACCGGGTAGACGTGGGTTCTGCTCATGGGGTGGCTGCTTTCAGACCGACGCCGCGGTGTTTTCGACCAGTAGCGCGATGCCTTGTCCGCCACCCACGCACGCCGAGGCCACGCCCCAGCGTGCGCCGGCCTCGTGCAGTTGGCGCGCCACGGCGATGGTCAGGCGCACGCCGGTGGCGGCCAGCGGGTGGCCCAGCGCGATGGCCCCGCCCTTCACGTTCAGGCGGTTCATGTCCAGGCCCAGTTCGCGGCCCACGGCCAGCGTCTGCGCGCCCTGGGCTTCGTTGATCTCGAATCGCGCCACGTCAGACAGCTGCAGCCCGCTGCGCTGCAGCAGCAGCCGGATGGCCGGCGCCGGACCGATGCCCATGATTTCAGGCGGCACGCCGACCACGGCGGCGGCGGCCAGGCGGGCCAGCGGCGCGCGGCCGGTGGCCTGGCGCCAGGCCTTCGCCGCGCCGCCTGCCGCCACCAGGGCGGCGGCGGCGGCGTCGGTCAACGCCGAGCTGTTGCCGCCGGTCTGCACGCCGTCCTTGAACACGGTGCGCAGCTTGGCCAGCACCTCCACCGGCGTGGGACGGGGGTGGGTGTCCTTGTCGGCCACGGTGGCCTTTCCGGCCAGGCGCAGGTGACGGGGCTTGTAGCCGGGCAGCTCGAAGGTCTGATCTTCAACGGCCACCACTTCGTCCTCAAACCAGCCCGCCGACTGCGCGGCCACGGCACGGGCAAAGGACGTCGCGGCAAAGGCGTCGACATCCGCGCGCGAGATGCCGTACTGGCGGGCCAGGTTCTCGGCCGTCTGGATCATGTTGATGCCGGCGGCGCTGTCGCCCAGGGCTTCCCACATGAAGTCCTTGAAGCCGATGGGCGCGCCCAGCCTGAAGCCGCCGCGGTGGTCAAAGGCGGCGATGGGGTTGCGCGTCATGCTCTCGGTGCCCACCAGCAGCGCCACGCTGGCGCAGCCGGCCATCACCTGTTCGCCGGCCTGGCGGAACAGTTCAAACCCGGTGCCGCAGATGCGCTGCACGTTCAGCGCCGGCACCTCCTGCGGCACGCCGGCGTACAGGCCGATGTGGCGCGCCACGTAGAACTGGTCGAAGCCGCCGGGCGCCATGTTGCCCGTGATGACCGAATCCACATCGGCTGCCGCGACACCGGCGCGCGCGAGCAGGCTGCGCGCGGCCTTGATGCCGAGGTCGATGGGGTTGGCGTCGGCGAAGGCGCCCATGTAGTCGACCATGGGGGTGCGCAGGCCGTCGAGGATGAACACGTCCTCGAAGCGTTGGAACTGGCCCTTGGGGCCGTCGAGTGCACCCAGGCTCATGATTTGGCCACCTTGTTGGCGCGGCCTTCGAGGAAGGCGCGCACGCGCTGCTTGGCGGCTTCGTCGCCTTGCGCGATGCTGCTGATCAGCGACTCCAGGAACAGGCCGTCGCTGGCCGACAGGTCGGCGATGCGCGGCAGCGCCTGGGTGATGGCGTAGTTGCTCAGTGGCGCGTTGGTGGCAATCCGGGTTGCAAGCTCCAGCGCCTTGGCCACGCCCTGGCCGTCGGCGACGCGGTAGTTGCTCAAGCCCATGGTCTGGCCTTCGTCGGCGTCGAACACGCGCCCGGTGAGCATCATGTCGGTCATGCGGCTCACGCCGATCAGGCGGCTGATGCGCACCGAGCCACCGCCGCCCACAAAGATGCCGCGGGTGCCTTCGGGCAGGCCGTAGAAGCTGCTGTCTTCGGCCACGCGCAGGTGGGCTGAAGACGCCAGCTCCAGCCCGCCACCCACGGTCGCGCCGTGCAGCACGGCCACCACCGGCACCGGGCCGAACTGGATGGCGTCGAAGCAGGCGTGCCAGGAACGTGAATGCTGCATGCCCTCGAACACGTTGCGCTCGCTGACCTCGCTCAGGTCCAGCCCGGCGCAGAAGTGCTGGCCCTCGCCACTGACGATGGCCGCCTTGATGGCCTTGGGCATGTTCACGAACACGGTGTGCAGCTGCGCCAGCAGTTCGTCGCTGATGGAGTTGCGCTTGGTCGGCCGGTTCAAGCGGATGTGCAGAACCTCCCCGGCCCGTTGCAGCACCAGCATGTGCAGGTTGCCGAGCGCGCCGGTCGCGACGAAAGGTTCAAGTTGCAGGGCCATGTTCGCTTTCGAGCTGCTTGTTCAAAGGGTGATGACGCGTGTGTCGGTCGGCTCGCCGCTGGCGCCGGTGGCGTACAGGGCCTGCACGTCGGCCGCGCGGCGCGACAGAACCATGCGCTGGTTGACGTAGCCCTTGTCGGTGATTTCGCCTTCGCCCGCGTTCGGGCTGTCGGGCAAGGGCAGCAGACGGGTGGGCGTTTGTGACGAACCGCCGCCGTCGGCCTTCAGGCTGCGCAGGCCCTGCCGGAGGTGCCGGGCCACTTGCTCGGCACCCAGCCCGCGCGCGGCCTCGGTCAGGAACACGAGAGCGCCGATCTCGCTTCGGTCGTGGCCGGTGATGACCACGTCCTGCACGTAAGGCGCCAGCGCCGACACCACGCGCACGCGCAGCGTGCCCACGCTGACCCAGGTGCCGCTGGTGAGCTTGAAGTCCTCGGCCACGCGGCCGTTGAACACCACGCCCTGCAGCGGGTTGTCGACGTTCTGCAGGTACCCGGCGTCACCAATGCAGTAGTAGCCGTCTTCGTCAAATGCCGCCTGCGTGGCCTGCTCGTTGTTTCGGTAGCCGGGGAAGATGTGTTCGCCCTTGACGCGCATCTCCAGCTTGCCGCCGTTGGGCACGAACTTCAGGCTCACGCCAGGCATCGGCAGGCCGATGACGCCGGGCTCGCTGATGTGCCAGTTCACGAAGGTGTTGGCCGGTGCGGTTTCGGTGCTGCCCCAGGACGTGGTCATCCACAGCGGCTCGGTGCGCACCTGCTGCGCCACCGCCAGCAGGCGCTGCCAGGTCGACGGTGGCATGCCGGCCCCGGCGTAGAACATCATGCGCAGGCCGCCCAGGAAACGGCGCGCCAGTTCCAGGTCCTGCTCCAGCGCCGGCAGCATCATTTCGTAGCCTCGCGGCACGTTGAAGTACACCGTGGGCTGCACGCTGCGCAGGTGGCTCAGGGTCTTGTCCACCAGGCCGGGCATCGGGCGGCCGTCGTCGATGTACATGCAGCCCCCGTTGCGCAGCACCATGTTGGTGTTGTGGTTGCCGCCGAAGGTGTGGCTCCAGGGCAGCCAGTCCAGCAGAACCGGCCTTTCGGTTTCCAGAAAGGGCAGGGTCTGCGCCAGCATCTGCTGGTTGGCGCACAGCATGCGGTGGGTGTTGATCACCACCTTGGGGTGGCCGGTGCTGCCGCTGGTGAGCAGGTACTTGGCGTGCGTGTCAGGGGTAATGGCGGCAAAGGCCTGCATCACGGCCGCGGTTTCGGTGCCGGTCTGCAACTGCGCAAACCCCAACGCACCCGGGTGTGTCTCGGCGCCTTGGCCGAAGACCACCACCGCCTGCATCGGCGCGCCGTGCACGGCCGGCCCATAGACCTTGGCGTCGCTGGCGTACACCAGTGCCGGGTCCAGCGCTTCAAGAATGCCGTGGATGCGGCTGAAGTCCCGGCCCGCGAGCCGGCAGTAGGCACTGGAGACGGTGCAAACCGCGCGGCCGATGTGCATGCCAGCCAGCAACAGCACCAGGTGGTCGAGCGAGTTGTCGCTCAGCACCACGACGGGCTTGTGGGCTGCGAGGTTCAGGTTCAGCAGGCTTTGCGCCACCTGGCCCACTTGTCGCCGCAGTTCGGCATAGCTGACGGTGCGCCAGCCGCGGTCCTCTGGGTCGCTGCCTGCCGGCAGCGGTTCGGCAAAGGCCGGCGCCTGCGGCGTGAGCCGCGCCCACTGTTCCAGCCACTCGCCCACACAGCGTGCGTACGGGCGCAGCGGCTCGGGATGGTTCAGGACAAAAGCGCCTTCGCCGAGGCTGACGTGTTGCGTCTGCCGGGGTGCCAGCAGGCGGACGTTTTCAAAGAAGGCGTCGGTCATCGGGCGCTTTCACGGGCGTTGCTCTTTTCCATACACATCTGTATGTGTTGGGTGGCGAATCGTATCCACGGCTCCAATAAAACCTGCTGGGGAAAACACCAATCACCATACAGTGATGTATGCTTTGCTCCGGCGTCTGAATGGTCGAACAGTCGTCGTGAAGCGGTGACCGCAGAATGGCGTCCACGCCCATGCCCATCCCCACCACCCCCATGTCCACACCGCCTGCCCCGGTGCCTGCGCGCCGCAAGCGCAGTCAGGCTGCCGCTCCCGGCGTCTCGCCGGTTGCGACGGACACCCGCAGCACGCTGGTGCCCGAACACTGGATCGCCGCCGCCACGGAGGTCTTGGTGGATGAGGGCATCGACCACGTGAAGGTCGACCTGCTGGCCACCAAACTGAACGTCACGCGCGGCAGCTTCTACTGGCACTTCCGTGACCGGCAGGATCTGCTGCGCCGCGTGCTGCAAAGCTGGAGCGAGGCCACCACCCGGCAGCTCACGCGGAGGCTGGAGACGGCGCACACCGACGATCCGCTGCAGCAACTGCGCGACGTGATCTCGCTGCCTTTTCGCGGCCGCGCAGCGGCGCGTGCAGCGCGCATCGAACTGGCCATCCGCGCCTGGGCACGACGCGATGCGATGGCGCGCCAGGCGGTGGACGATGGCGACGCCGCACGGCTGGCCTACCACGAGCAGATCTTCAAGGCGCTCGGCTTCGACGACCACGAGGCCGCCATGCGCGCGTTTTTCCTCTACAGCTACGAGGTGGCTGAATCGGTGCTGTCCCGCCAGGGAACGGCCAGCCAGAAGCAGCAGCGCAGCGCGTTCATCGAAAGGCTGGTGCGGGCGCGTTTGCCTTGAATCGTCGCCCGTCCTGGCCCTGTGGGTTGACGTTGCGCATTCATCCTCGACCTGTCTCCCGGTAAAGCCTTTGCGATAAGCCTGTCTTCGGCCAGCGCGCAGATGCAGCGGCCGTGCCGACTTCGCGGTCCTAAGGTTCGCCAAAGGTAGCGGCGGCAGAGTGTGCGCCCATGCGAACTCTCACAGCTCTTGGGGTCGCGGGCTGCTTGTTTCTTGCAAACACCCCAGCGTCGACCCAAACGCCCAGTCTTCAGTTGACTGGCCATTGGCAGTTCATCGACGACGCAAGCGTCATCGAGTTCGTGCCGTGCGGCGATGCCGTCTGCGCCCGGGTGCGCGGCTTGCCGCCCAAGCCGGAACCCGGCGAGGTGCCACCGCCTTGTGGTCTGGAGGTGCTGAAGGGCCTCAAGCCCAAGGGCGCCCACTGGGTGGGTGAGGCGCTGGACCCCGAGACCAACAAGCGCTACCGCGCGAAAGTGCAGCCCGGCAAGAAGAGCGGCGAGTTGGAACTCGTGGTCAGTGCCCTGGGCGGCTTGGTCAGCGACACCTTGGTCCTGGTCCCAGCCAAAGACTTCAAGTCCTGCAGCTGAGGGCAGTCCGTGCCGGTCTCGATCGCTCGCTCAACGTTGCGCCGAGAGACACGCCGCTATGTGGCGGCCCTGCTGTCCGTCACATTCGCCGGCTTGCTGATGTTGGTGCAGTTGGGTTTGCTGCAGGGCCTGTTTGCGTCGGTCACGGTTCCGCTAGATCGGTCCAGCGCGCCGCTGTGGCTGGGTTTCCCAAACCTGACCAGCGTGGACGTGAGCCGGCAGATGACCGTGCATGCGCCCTCCTTGGCCCTTATCCACCCCGACGTGGAACAGGTCGAGCCCTACGCGCTGACCGGCGGCGACCTGCGCCGGCTCGATGGCGTTGCCATGTTCGCGGCGGTCCATGTGATCGACACCGCGCCGAATGCCATGGCGTTCTCACGGCTGCTCACGGGCGCTCAGCGCGCGCTGCTGGACGAACCCGGCGCCTTGCTGATCGACCGGGCCGACCTTGACAAGGTCGGTGGCTCGGTGGGCATGCAAGTCGAGATCAATGGCAAGAAGGCGCACATCGCCGGTGTGCTGCCGGGCGGACTGCGCGGTGTCGGCGGACTGACGCTTTTGGCCTCCTGGTCAACGGCTCGGCGGTTCGACCCGTCCTTGCGGCGCGACGAAGCGCACTTCTGGCTGCTGCGCCTGCGCCCCGGTGCGGATGTGCAGGCGGTGGCTCGATCCGTGGGGGAACCTGGTCCCAAACCGCGTTGGCAGACCTATGTCGCTGACGAGTTCTCGAAGACCTCTCAGATCTACTGGTTGTTGGAGACCGGTTTGGGCGTCGGTGCGGCCTTTGGCGTGCTGCTGGCCTTGGTGGTGGGCGTGGTGATCACCAGCCAGACCCTGAGCGCTGCCATCCAGGCCTCGATCAAGGAATTCGCGGCCATGCGTGCGATCGGCGTGTCCACCCAGGCGCTCAGCAAGGTCGTGCTGGAGCTGTCGTTCTGGATCGGAGGCCTCAGCGTGGTGCTGACCGCGGTGGCCGCTGCCGGTGTGCTCACACTGGCACGCAGCGTGGACGTCGCCATGGTGTTGTCGCCGGAGGCCGTGATTGGCACTGGGGCGCTGATCCTGGTGATCACCGCCGTGTCGGGCTTGCTCGCCATCAAGCCCTTGTTCAAGGCCGATCCGGCGGGGCTGCTGCGATGACGCACGCATCCGGCGCGGAGCCGACCCTGTGTGTCCGGGGTGTCTGCAAGCGCTATCTGAACGGCAACCAGTGGCTGCAAGTGGTCCAACCTTGCAGCCTGGACATCCTGCCGGGCGAGTTGACGCTCATCGTCGGGCCCTCCGGCTCGGGCAAGAGCACCTTTTTGAGCATGGTGTCTGGTCTGAGTCAGCCGGACGAGGGGCAGGTGCACGCCCTGGGTACAAGCCTGTGGAGCTTGAGCAAGAAGCACCTCGACGCCTTCCGCTTGGCGCACTGTGGCTTTGTTTTCCAGGGCTTCAACCTGTTCAGCAGCCTGACTGCCTTGGACAACGTGATCTTGCCGCTGCAGTACCAGGGCGTCCCCGACCGCGAAGCGCATCAGCGCGCCTTGGCCGCACTCGATGCGGTCGGGCTGTCAGGGCGCGGGCAGTTGTTGCCCGCCTCGCTGTCGGGTGGCGAGAAGCAGCGCGTTGCGATCGCTCGCGCCATGGTCAAGCAACCCGAGCTGGTGTTTGTCGATGAACCGACGTCTGCCCTGGACAGCCACAACGGCCAACGGGTGACCGATTTGCTGCGCAGCCATGCGCGGCAGCAGAACTGCACGGTGCTGGGCGTGACCCACGACCCCCGCCTACTTGCCTACGCCGACCGCGTGATCACGCTCGAAGACGGCGCCGTGATCTCCGACAGTCGACCCAACATGCCTCTCAGTACCCAAGAACATGCAGAGACTGAAGCATCCTGAGCGCGTCGCGCCTTGGGCCATTCTGGTCCTGTCTGCTGCACTGCTTGGCGGCTGCACAGACGAGCCGGAGACTGCCTCGGCACCCACGGCACCCAGCGCATTTGCAGCCAGCGCCAAAGGGCGCATCGATGTCGAAGGCGGCCTGGTGCGCCTGGCTGCACAGCGCGAGGGCGTCATCGAGCGCGTCTTGGTGGAAGAGGGTGATCGGGTGGTTCGCGGTCAGTTGCTGGCCGTGGTCAGTGATGCCCCATCGCAGCGCTCGCTCGACGTCGCCCGTGCGGAAACCGATCAGGCTCGCAGCCAATTGCCGCCACTGAGCTTGCGACTGGGCAGCGCAGAGCGTGAGTTGAAGCGCTTGCAGCCCATGGCGGGAGACAGCGTGAGCGAGCAGGAGCTGGACGTGGCGCGCGACCAGGTTGCGCTGTTGCAAGCCGAACTGGCCGCCGCACAGGCCGCCGTGCGCTTGAGCGAGCGCCGCGAGCAGGTGGCTCTGGAGGAGATCGAGCAGCGGCGCGTGCGTGCCCCCATGGCGGGCACCATCGTGCGCCGGTCCGCCCGGCCGGGCGACGGGGTTTCGATCGCCACCGTCACGCCCTTGTTCCTGTTTGCACCCGATGCGCCCTTCATCGTGCGCGCCGACGTCGAAGAACGTTGGCTTCAACAGCTTCGGATCGGGCAGGCTGCGCAAGTCGAGCTTGAATCCGAGGAAGGGAAGTCGATCCCGGCGAAGATCCTGCGCATCGCACCGGTGGTGGGTCAGCGCCCAGCCGGTGACGACCCTGCCGAACGCCAGGACGTTCGGGTGGCCGAGGTGGTGTTGGGCTTGGAGGTCGGCTCGCTGCGCATCGGCCAACGCGTCATCGTGCGCTTCCCCCGTGCCAAGGCAGGGGCCTGAGATGCGCACGCGCTGGCTGCCTGTCTTGCTGTTGGTGATGCTGGGGGGCTGCGTTCAGCTCGGGCCGCCACCGGCTGGACCGCAGGCCTACACACCCAAAGCGGTCGCACCGCAGACCGTTGTCGAACCCGAGTTGCAGACCGCCTGGTGGCAGCAGCTTGCCGACCCTCAGTTGCAGCAACTGCTGGCCCTGGCCGATGCCGAAGGGCTGGATGCCCAGCGCGCTGCGGCGCGCCTGAGCCAGGCGCGAGCCCAGGTCGCGGGCGTGGAGGCCGCTGCCCGACCCCAACTGACGCTGCAGTCCTCGATGGACCGGGTGCGCAACGCGCGGCGCCCGCCGGGCAGCGACACGCCCGTCGAGGGGCGCTTGACGCTCAACAGGCTGGGCTCGGACGCCACAGCCAGCTGGGACCCGGACCCGTTCGGCCGCAACGCAGTGGCCCGTGCGAGCGCCAAAGCCCAGGAAGCGGCGGCGCGCCTGGACGTGGTCGGCACCCGAGGCGCGGTCCGGGCCGCGTTGATACAGGCCTACCTTCAGTTGGCCCAGGCCGAAGCACAGGCCAGCATCGCCGCCCATCTGTTGGCCTTGACCGAAGCCGACCGGCGCAGCCTGGCGTTGCGGCAGGCGGCCGGCCTGGCCACGCCTGCCGATCTGGAGGACGCCGAGCTTGCGGTCCTGACCCAGCAGCAAGCCCGAAGGGATGCTCTGCACGCGGGTGAGCTTGCGAAGCACCAGATCGCGCTGCTCACCGGTCAGGAGCCGGCAGCCGTGCGGCTGCAGCCCGTGAACGCGGCTCTCTTGCGCCAGGAGACCCTGCAGGGTGCGGCGGATCCGACCCGCGTGCTGGCACGGCGCGCCGATGTGCAGGCGGCTTGGCAGCGCTGGCAGGCCGCGCATGAAGACAGCCAACTCGCCCGGCTCGAGCGCTTCCCGAAGATCGGCCTCAGCGCCAGTGGCGGCTGGACGGCCGACACACTGAAACGATTCCTGCGCGACGATGCCGGCACCTGGTTGGTCGGGATTCGCGCCAGCATCCCTCTGCTGGATGCGGGCCGGATCCGCGCTGCGGCAACGCAGGCGCAAGCGCAGTCCGACCTCCAAGGTCTTGACTACCGCAGCAGCGTGCTGGGCGCCTTGCAACAGGTGGCGACACAGTGGGTGCAGCAGGAAGAAGCGGCCGAGAAAGCGCGCTTGGCCGCCCAACGCACCCAACAGCTTCGCAGCCTGGTCGAACGTCAACAGCGGGCCCAGGTGGCGGGCCGCCTGTCTGCGCGCGAAGTGCGCGACGCCGAGATCCGCTTGCTGCTGCAGGAAGCCGCAGAACTGGCAGCCCAGGCCCAGCGCCTCAAGAGCGCATTGCTGCTGCAGCAAGCCTACGGGGCCTTTTCGTGATCGTCCCGGCACCAGGGCTCTGCAACCCGTCCCCCAAACCCAGACATCCATGCATCGCGCGTGGGTCTTGAAAACCTTTCCCCCCAACCGTTCGACAACCCATCAGGAGTCAGTATGAAACGTCATCCTTTGCTTGCAGCCGTCTTGCTGACGGTCGCCGCCAGCGCCAGCCTTGCCGACGAGAAATCCGAGGACGGCCTCACAGTCACCCTTGGAGTGGAACGCTCGCGCAGCTCCGCTACGGGCGAAAGCACCGACAAGCCGGAGGTTTCACCTCTGTTCGGCCTTGACTACCGCAGCGGTCGCTTCTTCGCGTCCACGTCGCAAGGCATCGGCTACGAGCTGTGGAAGACCGACCTCTTCTCAGCGTTTGCTGCCTTGGCCTTCCAGCCTGGCCGAAAGGAAAGCAAGGCCGGCGACAAGAAGGACAACCCGCGTTTGGTGGGAATGGGCAGAGTCCAAAGCAGTGGCCTGTTGCTGCTGGGCATTGGTGCCGCCCCCTTGGACGGTCTGGTGAACCTCAATGCCGTCTTGCTCAAGCCCACGCGCAGCGAACAGGGCCTGACGGCCGCGTTCGGCGCGGGTGTCGGCTTCCCGGTCTGGGGGCCTGTGAGCGGGTCTGTCGAGGTCGGAGCCACGTATGCCGATCGCAAGCACATGCAAACCTTCTTCGGCGTCACATCGGCACAGTCCTTGCGCTCGGGCAACCCGGTCTTCACGCCCAAGGCCGGGTTGATGGAGTCCACCGTGAGTCTTGGCCTCAACTGGGAGATTGATAAGCAATGGTCCGCCTCGGCGAGTGTCGGGCGGATGCAGCAACTTGGCGATGCAAAAAAGAGCCCGTTGTTCAAGACCAAGAACGACACCAGTGCTTCGGTCTCGGTGTCCTACCGCTTCTGAGCGTCGCCGCCTGCCGGTCGTGCAGCCGTCAGAACGCCTTTGCGCCACCGGCTGCTGGACGCCTTGAGCTTCTTGCTTGCGTTTCAATCGCCTCGGTCAGGAGGGTGCGTGCGGCTGCTGCTGGTGGAAGACGATCGAATGCTGGGCGAGTCGGTCATGATCGGACTGCGGCAGGACGGCTATGCGGTCGATTGGGTGCGCGATGCCGAGCAAGGGCTTGCTGCCGCGCATACCCACGCGTACGAAGCCATCTTGCTCGACCTGGGGCTGCCACGCGGCGATGGGCTCATGATGTTGCGCCAATTGCGCAAAGGCGGCCAGACGACGCCGGTTCTGATCATCACCGCACGCGACGGTATCGCGCAGCGCGTGACAGGTCTCGATGCGGGTGCCGACGACTACCTGCTCAAGCCCTTCGACCTGGATGAGCTGTCCGCGCGGATTCGCGCCGTGGTGCGTCGCAGCCAAGGTCTGACCCCGGGTACCTGCCTCATGGTGGGCGAAGTTCAGCTCGACGTGGCGGCCAAACGCTGCCTGCTGGAAGGCCAAGGCGTTGAGCTGACAGCCCGCGAGTTCATGTTGCTGCGCGTGCTGATGGAGCGAGCGGGGCGTGTCGTGTCGCGGGGCGATCTGGAAAGCGCACTGTTCGACTGGGGCAGCGAGGTGGACAGCAACGTCATCGAGGTGTACGTGAGCCAGCTCAGGCGCAAGCTGGGCAAGGACTTCATCCGCACCCGGCGCGGTCAGGGCTATTGCGTGGAGTCCGCTGCGCCATGAAGGCGCGCTGGTGGGATTCGTTTCAGGGGCGTGCTCTCGTCTCGGGGATCGGCGCATGCGTGCTGGTTTGGCTGGGCCCAAAGGGCATCGCCGACCAGAACTCAACGGGCAACTTCAGATTGCCCGTGGGTGTCGACGGGCCCGAGTTCAACTACCCGCTGTGGACGCGGGATCGCCGCTTGGTCAGCCGCACCGAAACCGCACCAACCGAACCGATGAACCCGAGTTTCGAGCCCGGCTTTCACAGCCACACCGTGAACGGCAGAACCTGACGCAGCTACTCGCTGAACGACGAAAGCAATGCCATTCAGGTGCAGACAGGCAACCATCTCAGTCTGCGCAGAAGCGAGGTTAGGGGCATGGCCATCAACGTCCTGATCGGCCTGGGCATTCAATTGGCCGCACTGTCCGTCTTCCTGACTGCGGCGCTGCTGTGGACTGCACGCCCGCTGAAGAACCTTCGCCAGCAAGTCGAGGCCCGCGATGCACAGGATGCGAGCGCGCTCAAGTCCGAAGGGCTGCCCAGTGAGGTGCAGCCGCTGGTGTTGGCCTTCAACAGCGTGCTCGAACGTGCCGAAGCGGCCAGAGTGGCGCAGCAACGCTTCGTGGCAGACGCCGCATACGAACTCCGCACCCCATTGGCGGCGCTCAGGCTGCAAGCCCAGGTGGCTTTGCGCGCGCAGCCCGGGGACGATCAGCAGGCCGCTCTCAAGCGTCTGCAGCAAGGCATTGACCGCAGCACTCGCGTGGCGGAACAGCTACTGGAGCTGGCCCGCATGGACAGCTTGCGCCCGGCGCTGCCCCGACAGTCAGTCGTGTTGGCCGCGCTGGGTGAAGAGCTGCTGCAGGCCTGTGCTGGCCTTGCAGCACGGCGGGGCCTGTCTCTGCTGGC
>Ga0209985_10000273_pt1 | contig 58213 bp, 55 predicted proteins | sample NOAtaG_FD_187305 | JGI IMG/M metagenome (GOLD analysis project Ga0209985, IMG submission 187305) | Freshwater lake microbial communities from Lake Erie, under a cyanobacterial bloom - NOAA_Erie_Diel6S_1000h metaG (SPAdes) (version 2) | ecosystem: Environmental > Aquatic > Freshwater > Lake ... | reverse complement strand
TCTATGATTTGTACACTGATTTTTCCGGATTTGTTTTTCTTCCTGCGTACATACATCTAATAAAAATAAAAGATGAATCGGGGACACCCAAAACAAACATAAAATCTTTGTTTTTATAGAAATTTAAAGGATTAGATTGCCAACACCTCTTTTTTGCGAAAGTCAGGTAATGATGCTGACATGAAGATACTGGGGATGAAGGTAATTGGGCTTCATGCTTCCAGTGCCATACGGGCGGTTGCTCTTTTGATTTCCATGGATAAAGGCATTGCCGAACTGGCGGAGTGCGTCCACCCGCATCCGTCCATAACCGAAGGAATTCAGGAATGTGTTCGCATGTTACTGGGCAAATCGCTTTTCAAGCCGGATGCGCTAACTGGCAGAATTACCTGCCGTGTCTGCCGGAACGGGGTTTACAAGAATATCGTTTTTTAAAGTAGCTTTATCGTTATGAAAACGCTGTCGGTATTAGTTCTGGTACTTTTTGCCCTCTCGGCCCAGGCCCAATTCAAGAACAGGCCCTTGACTAAATCGAACTTTGAGGAAATTGATTTTGAAGGCTTGGTTAGGCTTTTTTTGGGCAAGGACGCCCGGCCGTTGAATTCGGTGGAAGGCATTTACCTGGTTTCGTGTACGGTCACCCGGCAGGGTGGATTTCTGGCCAACCCGCACCGCGAAAAGGTGGTACGAAAAAAAGAGAACTATGGAAAAGTGGCCATTTTGAAATATTACACCAACAGCAAGCGCGAGTTCATTGAAGTATCGCTCACCGGCAAGCCGAGCGTGAATTACCCCATTACGGGGGAGTTCAACGTATTGTCCGATGATTTTGGTTTTATCTACAAGCATTTCCGGCCCCGCGAAAGTGACTGGGTGTTCACGTTCGCCAACCCGGACCAGGATTTATTTGAGGGTATTGCCACCGAGACCCGAGGCAAGCGCACGATTCGCACCAAGCTTACCTATTTGCGGATTTATCCGTCCAGCGCGGCAGAGGAAAAGCCGGTGGTAAAGCGATAAGTCTTGGGGCCGGACCAAAGCGACCAGTTCAGTACTCCACCACCAAATCACGTATCTCCTTCCGTTTGATATCCGGCACCAACGCATCTGGCGCGGCATAGCCAACCGGAATAAGTAAGAACGGCCGCTCATTTTCCGGGCGTTGCAGAATGGAGCTTAGAAAATTCATCGGGCTGGGGGTATGCGTAAGGGCCGCCAAGCCAACCTGATGCAACGCAGCCAATAAAAATCCGCAGGCGAGACCTACTGACTCGGTCACGTAGTAGTTGTTCTTTTTTGCTTTGCCTGTGAAGTCAAATGCTTTTTTGAAAACCACGATAAGATAGGGGGCCGTTTCCAGAAAGGGTTTATGCCAATCGGTTTGTAAAGGGCGTATGTCATCCAGCCACTCGTCACTCATGCGTTTGGTATAGCTCTCGTATTCTTCTTTTTCGGCTGCTTCGCGAATTTGCTTTTTGAGGTGCGGGTCGCTCACCAAACAGAATGTATAAGGCTGCTTGTTGGCCCCGGAAGGGGCTGTAGACGCAGCCTCAAGACAATTCATAATTACCGCACGATCAACAGGCTCACGTGAAAACTCACGCACCGAGCGTCTGGTCCTGAATGTCTTCAATAATTCCTCGGCCAGCCTCGACATTTCATCAGGGGAAATGGGCCGCATGCGGTAGGGGATAAACGGAAAGCCGTTAAGGAGTGTCACATCTTCAGTCATGGAACAAAGATGGGAAAAGACTCAAACGGTGGACTGACCGAAGAAAATAATTTTACCCTTTATGTCGCGCGCGCAACACTTCTGCAACATCCTGCAACTGATAACCCTTCGCCTGCAGCAGCACCAGGTAGTGGTACATCAGGTCGGCCGCTTCATTGAGAAACAACTCGGCATTATTGTCCTTGGACTCAATAACAAGTTCCACCGCTTCCTCACCAACTTTTTGTGCAATCTTGTTGATACCCTTTTCGAACAATTCGGTGGTATAAGAGCCCGCCTTCGGATTTACTTTTCGATGCGCAATGATGGTTTCCAAAAAGCCAAGCCCCTCGGCCAGATTGCGCTCGTCAAAGCAGGTATCGGCACCGGTGTGGCAGGCCGGGCCGTGAGGCGTTACCAATGCCAACACGGTGTCGGAGTCGCAATCTTTTTTTAGCTCAACCAGATCCAGAAAATTCCCGGATGTTTCCCCCTTGGTCCACAGTCGCCCTTTACTTCGGCTAAAAAAGGTGAGACGTTTTTTAGCCAATGTCACGGCAACAGCCTCGGCATTCATGAAACCCAGCATGAGCACCTTTCGGGTCCGGGCGTCCTGAGCGATGCAGGGGAGAAGTCCTTGAGCATCAAATTTTAGAGTGGAGATATTCATGGTTAGTCGTGGCCGCAGGCGCAAAGGTTGTTTGACTTTGCTTTTTGAAAGCATTCGCGACCCTCGCGAAACGACAACCAAGCCAGGCCCAGCGTGCCCAAGGCATCCACATAAGCAAAGCCGGTTAGTTCATAAATGCCGCTGGAAAGGAGCAGGAGAACCGACATGTAAATACATACGCGGGAACATTCGGCATCGGCCAGGATGGCCTGGCTACCCAGTTGGCGGCCCACGTAGGTCTTTCCCATGATCATCAGCCACATCAACGTTATCGAGATGGCCGAAATGACAACGCCCCAAAACGTGGTGGCTGGTTCGTGACCCGAAAACAGGTTATACAACCCGCCCGCGGTAAGCCCGCCTGTTAACCCATAAAAGGCAAACCCCGTGATGCGCAGGGCCGTGCGCTCGAAATCATCGCGCGGTGAGCCCGGCTTGTGCCAGATGCGCACAATCATATGCGCAATGCCAATGCCGGAGATTACTTCAATGAAACTGTCCACGCCAAAACCAAACAGGGCAAGGCTCTCATCCTCATACCCGAGATATGTGGCAAGCAAGCCTTCGGCTACATTATATACAATGGTAAACAACGCAAGCCCGAAGGCGTATCGATAGAGACGGTTCTGCTGGTCGGCTCGCGGAATAGTAATAGACTCCATTAGCGTATCGGAATATTTGCGGCTCTAAGATACGTCTTCAATTCCGGGATTTTGATTTCACCAAAATGAAATACACTGGCGGCCAGGGCTCCATCACACTTGCCGAGAATAAAGGCCTCGGCAAAATGCATGGCATTTCCGGCACCTCCGGAGGCAATCACCGGAATGGTCAAGAGTTCATTTAATTTCTGCAAGGGGTCAATGGCAAATCCGCTCTTGGTGCCATCGTGATCCATGCTGGTGAACAGAATTTCACCTGCGCCACGGTTCTGGCCCTCCCGGGCCCAGGAAAACAGCTTGAGTTCGGTGGGGCGCGAGCCACCGTGCGTATGCACCATCCAACTGTTGTTGACTTTGCGGGCATCAACGGCCAGCACAATACACTGCGTGCCAAACGCTTTGGCGAGTTCATCGATAAGTTGGGGCTGACGCACTGCGGCCGAGTTGATACTCACTTTGTCGGCACCGGCTTCAAGCAGGGGCCCCACATCGGCTACGGAGCTGATACCGCCACCCACGGTAAACGGTATGTTCACGTGCTGCGCGATTTCTTTGACCAGTTTGGCGAAGGTCTTACGATCCTCGGTGGTGGCGGTGATATCCAGAAAGACGAGTTCGTCAGCTCCTTGTTCGGCATAGGCGGCCGCCAACTCTACGGGGTCACCGGCATCGCGCAGCGAAATGAAGTTAATGCCCTTAACCGTGCGCCCGTCTTTGATGTCCAGGCACGGAATAATGCGTTTCGTGAGCACGGTTTAAACGTGTAACGACTTAAGTTCTTCGAGTTTGATTTTGCCTTCGTAAAGTGCTTTGCCGATGATGACGGCCTCCACTTTGGCGTATGAGAGTTCCTGCAGGTCCTCCAAAGAACTGATGCCACCGCTGGCGATCAATTTCAGATCGGGGAATCGCTTTTTCAGCTTTTTGTACAAACCGAAGTTGGGCCCTTGCAGCATACCGTCTGATTGTATATCAGTGCAGCAGACATACTCGAGTCCACCTTCTTCAAAAGACTTCACCAGGTCGAAAATATCTACGTTTGAGTCTTCTGTCCATCCGCGCACCTGCACCTTCTCTTTGTTCACATCGGCACTGAGTATGAAATTCTCACTGCCAAAACGTTCAATCCACTCCTGAAACTTTGAGGGTTCCTTCACGGCCATGCTGCCAATGTTGATCTGGTTGATACCGAGTTCCAGCAGGTAGTCCACTTCGTTGGTGGTCTTTACACCACCGCCAAAGTCAACTTTCAGGGCGGTCCGCTCCTGGATTTTCTCAATCACCTTCCAGTTGACCACTTCGCCTTCGCGGGCTCCGTCAAGATCAACCAAATGCAGGTATTCAAGATCGGCATCCTGAATCTCCAGGGCAACGTCCACCGGGTCTTCGCGGTAGACCTTTTTCTTGTTGTAATCGCCCTGCGAAAGCCTCACGCATTTACCATCCAGGATGTCGATTGCGGGAATAATTCTCATACGTTCAAAAAAGCTTGTAGTATTTTCTCTCCAGTCTGGGCGGATTTCTCAGGGTGGAACTGCACGGCAAAAAAATTGTCCTTTCTCATAGCCGCGCTGAAGGGGATGCCGTATTGGGTCTCGGCCACCGTCCAGGCATTAACAGGTACATAAAAACTGTGCACAAAATAAGTAAATTTACCTTGAATGGCGGCTGGCAGCCAACCTGAAATTTTGTCCAGACTGTTCCAGCCCATGTGCGGTACTTTCAAATTGTCGTTTAAACCGAATTTCCTGACGTCCACAGGAAAAACACCCAGGCAGGTCGTATCGTTCTCCTCCGAAAATCGGCACAGCAGTTGCATACCAAGGCACACGCCCAAAACAGGCTGTTGAAGGCTCATTATTAGATGATTAAGACCTTTTTCTTGAAGAAATCTCATAGTTGTGCTGGCTTCGCCCACACCCGGGAAAATCACCTTATCTGCCGTTTGTATCTTCTCCGGGTCAGAAGTAACCTCAAAGCTTGCGCCAAGGCGCTCCAAGGCATAGGATACCGACTGGATGTTTCCCGCATTATATCGGATGACTGCTATTCTCATGGTTCGTTACAGTGTTCCCTTGGTTGAGGGTAGCTCATTTCCTTGTTTTTTCACCGCCATCTGAATCGACCGCGCGAAGGCCTTGAATATGGATTCGATCTTGTGGTGCTCGTTTGTTCCCTCGGCCTGTATGTTGAGGTTGCAGTGCGCGGCATCCGCGAAGGACTTGAAAAAGTGATAGAACATTTCAGTTGGCATGTCACCAATCTTTTCGCGCTTAAACTCGACATTCCAAACCAGCCAGGGTCGCCCGCCAAAATCAACGGCCACTTGTGCCAGGCAGTCGTCCATCGGCAGCAGGAACCCGTAGCGGGCAATGCCCCGTTTATTACCCAACGCACGCGAAAACGCATCGCCCAGCGCAAGCGCGGTATCCTCGATGGTGTGATGTTCATCAACGTGAAGATCTCCTTTTACGTGAACGTCAAGGTCAACGTGTCCGTGCCGCGCTACCTGCTCGAGCATGTGGTCGAAAAAGCCCAAACCTGTGGCTAACTTCGACTGTCCGGTGCCATCCAGGTTTACGTGGATGCGGATATCGGTCTCTTTGGTTTGCCGATGAACGAAGGCCGTTCGTTTGGGCGTTAGTTCGGTCACGATGTCATGCCACGAAGTGGTGATTTGTGTGCACCAGGGCAGCAACTCCTTTTCTTTAAGGGTTGCCCGCAACGAACCATTGTTGATCAGGATGCCTTTTGCGCCAAGATTTTTCGCCAGTTCAATATCCGTCACGCGATCACCAATCACATACGAATTACTCAAGTCATATTCCTCCGAAAAATAGCCTGTTAACATGCCGGTGCCTGGCTTTCGGGTGGGCTTGTTCTCAGCCGGGAGCGAACGATCGATGTGCACGGCTGCAAAATGAATCCCTTCGTTTTCCAACGCGGTCATCAATTTGTTGTGCGCTGGCCAAAAAGTGTCCTCCGGGAAGCGCGCGGTGCCCAGACCGTCCTGATTGGTTACCATAACCAATTCGTACAGGTTTAGTCCGGCTATTTCGCGTAACGCTCCGAAAATGCCGGGAAGGAATTCGAGTTCCTCCAGGCTGTCAATTTGCTCATCCGGAGGCTCGATGATCAGGGTTCCATCCCGATCAATAAACAAAACTCGTTTCTTCATGCTGATGGGCTTAGAATTTCGGAAAGTGCGCGCAGTACATTTTGGTTCTCTTCCGGAGTGCCAACCGTAATGCGAAGGCAGTCGCCATATAACAATAATGCAGGCCGAAGGCGCACCACGATGCCCACGGAAATCAGTCGCTCGTAAACGGAGCGGGCATTCGGAACCTGAATGAGCAGGAAGTTCGCATCGGAAGGGAACACCCGATTGACACCCGGCAAATGCTGTAACGAAGCGGCTAATTTCTCGCGCTCACCGCGAAGTTCACTGACCTCACGCATCATGTTTTCCGGGTAGTTTAGCGCCTCCAGGGTAAGTTGTTGCGTAGCTGCATTGATGTTGTAAGGGGGCTTGATCTTGTTGAGCACCTGGATGATAGCGGGGGAGGCCAGGCACAGCCCCACGCGCAGGCCGGCAAGGCCCCACGCCTTGCTTAGGGTTTGAAGAATGACCAGATTTGAATATTCCCGCAGTTGGGGTACCCATCCCGGCATTCCCGTGAAGTCGATGTAAGCTTCATCCACCACGACCAGGCCCGGGAATCCGGTTAGCAACCGCTCAATTGCTTCAGTGCTTAACAGATTGCCGGATGGATTATTCGGGCTGCACAGGAAGATCAGTTTGGTGTGACTGTCGCATGTGGCGAGTACCGCACCTGCATTCAAGTCGAAGGAAGATGTGAGGCTAACCGGTCGAATCTCAACCGCATTCGTTTCAGCTGAAACCGTGTACATGCCATAGGTCGGTTGTGGTATCACCACATTATCGCGGCCGGGTTCGCAAAAAGCGCGGATCAAAAGATCAATGGCTTCATCGCTTCCATTGCCAATGAACAGGTTAGCCGCTTGAGTCCCCTTAAGGGCCGAAATCTTCGCTTTAAGTTCGGTCTGGTGCGGATCAGGGTAACGGCTGAACAGGTGCGAAAAAGGATTTTCATTTGCATCCAGGTAAACGGAGGCTTTTCCCTGGAAGTCATCCCGAGCAGATGAGTAAGGCTTCATTCTTCGCACGTTCGCGCGAACGAGTTTACCAAGGTCAAAGGTCATGCGTTCAGTCGGATGGTGACCGCGTTTTTGTGTGCTTGTAATGATTCGGCTTCTGCCATTATTTCTACGGCCGGCCCCAGCTTTTGGAGCCCCTCGCGGGTTATGTGCTGGTACGTAATGGTTTTCATAAAACTCTCGAGCGTTACTCCGCTCCAGGCCCGCGCATAGCCATTGGTCGGCAGCGTGTGGTTGGTACCCGATGCATAGTCTCCGGCCGACTCGGGCGTATAGGCCCCCAGAAAGACCGAGCCTGCGTTCAAGATGCGATCGGCTATCTTTTGTGGGTGTGCCGTGTTGATGATCAAATGCTCGGGTGCATAGGCGTTGGTGAAGTCAATAATTTCAGCTTCTGTTTTTAGCATCACCAGGTGGCTGTGTTTGAGTGCCTGAACGGCTACATCCTTTCGGGGTAACGATCGCACTTGCTTTTCGATTTCCTGCTGCACCGCCTCAGTCAGGTCGCGCGAAGTGGTCACGAGCATCACCTGGCTGTCGGCTCCGTGTTCGGCCTGAGCCAGCAGATCAGCCGCGACAAAATCGGGTCGTGCTTCGTCATCAGCAATGATCAGCACCTCAGACGGACCGGCCGGCATGTCAATAGCTACTCCTTGCTGACTTACCATCTGCTTGGCAGCCGTTACGTATTGGTTGCCCGGCCCAAAGATCTTATCCACCCGTGGTATACTGGCAGTGCCGTACGCCAGTGCACCAATTGCCTGTGCTCCGCCCACTTTAAACACGCGGGTAACTCCAGCTAGCTGGGCGGCAAAGAGTATGGCGGGATGTATCGTGCCATCGGCCTGCGGTGGTGTGCAGAGCAACACTTCGTGGCACCCGGCAAGACGGGCGGGTATGGCTAGCATAAGAACGGTAGAGAAAAGGGGTGCGCTACCCCCGGGTATGTAAATGCCTACGTTTTGTAAGGGAACAGACCTGCGCCAGCAGACCACACCCGGCATCGTTTCAACGCGAATGTCAACGGGTTTTTGAGCGGCATGAAAAGTCCTGATGTTGGTGGCGGCCAGTTCAATGGCGGCCCGAACTCCGGCATCCACGCGCTGGGCACCCGATTTCCAGGCTTCTGACGTGAGTTCCAGTGAAGTGAGTTGGAAGTGGTCAAATTTCAGGCTGAATTCCTTCAGGGCTTCGTCACCCGCCTGGCGCACCCGCGTAAGGATGTTTCGGACTGTGCTTTCCAGAAAGGTCAGTTCAAGCTCGGGGCGTCTGCAAAGTTGCCCCCACGCGTGGCGCTTGGGATATTCGTGAAGGTTCATGTCAGGCGATCATTTTTTCGATAGGCACAACCAAAATCCCCTGTGCCCCCAAAGACTTTAACAAATCGATTTTCTCCCAAAAATCATTTTCGTTTACCACCGAGTGCAGGGAAGACCAGCCCGGTTTGCCCAACGGCATAATGGTGGGGCTGTTCATGCCGGGGATGATGGATTGAATTTTTGGGATACTTTCATTCGGACAGTTGAGCAGAATGTATTTGTTGTTGCGGGCCGACTGTACCGCTTCAATTCGGAACAACAGTTTTTCGAGGATGTAGTTTTTGCTTTCCTCAAGGTCCGGTGAACCGATCAGTACCGCTTCTGAGTTCATCACGGTTTCGACTTCTTTGAGGCCATTGCTCATCAAGGTGCTGCCCGTGCTCACAATGTCACACACGGCATCAGCCAAACCAATACCCGGAGCAATTTCTACCGAGCCGCTGATTTCATGGATACCGGCTTCAACACCCTGCTTTTGTAAAAAATGGCGAACGATAGTAGGGTAGGATGTAGCAATATTTTTGCCCTTTAACCAGCCGGTGCCGGTGTACGTTTCCCCACGGGGCACGGCAATGGACAGCCGGCACTTGGCAAAGTCAAGCCGCCTGACCAGCGTGTTGTTGCGTTGCTTCTCTACCCATACGTTTTCACCCACAACGCCCACATCAGCCACCCGGTCTTCCACATACTGCGGGATGTCGTCATCGCGCAAAAACAATACTTCCACAGGAAAGTTGCGAGCCTGGCTTTTGAGCTGGTCACGGCCGTCGCTGATGCTCAGCCCGCAGTCTTTCAACAACTGCAGCGAGCCTTCCTGCAACCTGCCGGATTTTTGAATTGCAATTCGTAACAATGAGTCCATAAAATTGATTTCACCATCTAAACATTAACGCTACACAAACAAAAAAGGCCTGCCAGAATGTGGCAAGCCTTTTTCTCCTTTTCAGGTATCCGTCAGGACACAGACTTGCCAGCCCACAGGGTGTGGTGGTGATGTCCGTGTACGCTGAAAGAATTGTTCATGACGGTGCGAAGGAATTCAATTATCCCCGAATTTCCAAGAATTGTTTAACGATTGGCGGAGATTAAACCATGTTTGGTGCTACCGGATGCGCCTCAAAAGGTTGAGTTGGCAAAATTTCTCTGAAATCCGTTGCCGGGATGGGCCTACCTTTTGAACCTTGCGATATGATTCGTGTTGCCAGTATTCTCGTGATGTTCGTTTTCGTTTCCTGTGACAGTCGGGAGACAAAAGTTCAACGGTTTCTGCTGAAGGGAAACCTGGCCCTGGAACAGTCCGATACAGACCGGGCGCTATACTACTACCAGCAGGCACTTGCGCTTGACGCGTGCTTTGCCGATGCGCTGAACAATATCGGTACCCTTCACTACCGGGCGGGAGACAAGGTAAAAGCGATGGAGAGCTACACGAAGGCTTTGGAATGCCGGCCGGATTTTTTGAACGCTTTGCTGAATCGGGCGAATACCGCTATCGACCTGAAGGAATATTTCACCGCAGCAGCCGACCTGGACCGGGCCATTCGGCAAAAGCCGGATACCGCTGTCGTCTATTTTGCAAGGGGTATTGTGCACACCCGTTTACGGGAGTACCCGCAGGCAATCGAAGCATTTGAAAAGGCCATCGCGCTGGACAGCACCAATGTCGAGTTTCATGTAAATCATGCTACGGTAAAGTACTATCAGAAAGATTTTGAAGGTGCACGAGCAGAACTTACTGCGGCCTCGCGGGTTGATGCTAACGAGCCGAATATTTACAACATGCAGGCGCTGATTGCCGCTGATGAGGGCAGGATATCCGATGCGGTAACGTTGATCGAAGTGGCGCTCCAGATCAGCCCAAAAGACGCGTACTTCCTGAATAACCGCGGTTACATTCGGTTGCTGCAAAACCGGCTGGATGAGGCCGAGGCGGATATCAATGAGAGCCTTTTCATAGATCCCTACAATGGGTGGGCCTATCGCAACAAGGGTATTCTCTATCTGAACAAGAAGGACTACAGTTCAGCCGAGCGGGTGCTCCGCCAGGCTATGGAAATAGACCCGTCTATTGACCGTTTGTATTTCTACCTCGGGTCGGCCTGCCGGGAGTCCGGTAAAAAAGCAGAGGCATGTGCGTTTTTTCGTGAATCGGAGAAACGGGGAGACGGAGTATTGACAGCCGATCAATTAAGAACATGTCGCTAGGGGAGTTCGAGTCATTTGCCGGGTGCCTACGCGAGCGGCTTCACGAACCGCTACCCGGGGCGTCTGCCCATGAGCCACTGCGGGCAGTTCCTACAGGTGCGGTGCGACCGAATTTTCAGCACCACGTACCGCCAAAGCCTGGGAGCGTGCTTATCCTGCTCTATCCCAGTCAAGATCAAATCCTTTTTCCGCTCATTAAGCGACCCGAGTACCCCGGAGCGCATAGCGGTCAGGTAAGTTTGCCCGGTGGCAAAGCCGAGCCGGGCGAGGAGTTGGTGGATACTGCGCTTCGGGAAGCGTGGGAAGAGATTGGCGTTGACCGAAGTGCGCTGGAAGTGATCGGCAGGCTTTCCGATTTTTTTGTGATTCCCAGTAATTTTTTGGTCACACCTTTCGTAGCGGTTGCCCGTCAACCCATCACCTTGTCACCGGACCCGATTGAAGTCGAACGTATTTTGCATGGTAGCCTGAATGCGCTGCTACCCGATGATGCTGTTCGGGTGCGGGATATTATGGCGGCCCGGGTATTCCCGATGCGGGCACCTCATTTCGAAATTGAAGGGGAGGTTGTCTGGGGCGCCACGGCCATGATGCTCAATGAGCTTAGGCTCGTGACGCGGGATATTCGCTGACTACGCGGCTCCCTCGCCCGACATCTTTTGGCCGAACTGTTCCAGTTTTCCAATCTCTTGATCGATCATAAACAATCCCACACCGTCCTCGCCAATCAGTTCAAACAATTCGACAGCTCTGCGGGCGATGATCTCTTCCTCGCGCTGTTCGTTCACATACCATTGCAGGAAGTTAAAGGTAGCGAAGTCCTTATTTTTTAAGGTGTGGTCAACCAGGTTGTTAATGGAGGCCGTCACCGCCAGTTCATGTTGCAGCACGTGATCAAACACTTCGCGAAGGCTTTTGAACGTGTGTTGAATGCCCTTGATTTCAGGTTGCAGGGCATGGCCTCCGGCACCGTTAACGTAACCAAAGAGCTTCAGCATGTGCATGCGTTCTTCTTCGGAGTGCTTATACAGGAACTGGCTGGAAATCTCATATCCCTTTGATTCGCACCAAGATGCCATCGATAAATATTGCGCGGAGGACTTGCCCTCCATCATGATTTGGTTGTTCAACAGGGCTTCGGTCTCTTTTGAGAGCGAACGAGCTGGGTTGTTAGCACTTTTCTTCATAAAAACAGGAATGACTATTTCTTACAAAACAGGAAATCGATACGAGTTGTTATGTAACGCTGTGCGCAACCCCGGGGGCTGCGCTCAGCGTCCAATTACTTCTTCTTTTTAGCAGCTTTGCGGGCCACCTTACGGACAGCCTTTTTTGCCGATTTCTTGGCCGTCTTTTTTCTGGCCGCTGGCGCTTTCTTTTTTGCTACGGGCCGGGCCTTCTTGCGGGCAGCCGGCTTTTGCTTTTTCTTGGCCACTTTCTTCGCTGCCGGTTTGGCCGCAGTTTTCGCGGTTGGCTTCTGCATAGCGTTGAGGGCAGAGCCTGCACGGAACCACAAGATTTGGTTGGCGTTGTAGGTATGATTTAGTTTCACCGTGTCCTGCGTGCCATCACTGTGCTTCACGACCAGCGTCAGGGGTTTCTCCGGAGCAAAGGATGCCAGGTCGATGATATCAAACGTATCATCTTCTTTAATCTTATTGTAGTCGTCCTTATTGGCAAACGTGACCGCCAGCATGCCTTGCTTCTTGAGGTTGGTTTCGTGAATGCGGGCAAATGATTTTACCAGAATGACTTTGACGCCAAGGTGGCGGGGCTCCATCGCAGCGTGCTCGCGGGATGAACCTTCACCGTAGTTTTCGTCACCCACCACAATAGAGCCTATTTTGGATGCTTTGTAGGCGCGTTGAACCTTGGGTACTTCATCATAGCTGCCCGTGAGTTGGTTCTTCACGCTGTTCTGTTTCTCGTTGAAATAATTTGTGGCACCAATCAGCAGGTTGTTGCTGATGTTGTCGAGGTGCCCGCGGTACTTCAACCACTTGCCGGCCATGGAAATGTGGTCGGTCGTGCACTTACCCTTCGCCTTGATCAGCAACTTCAGCCCGGTGAAGTTTTTGCCATCCCAGGGAGCAAACGGAGCTAATGCCTGCAAACGATCTGATTTCGGGTCAATTTTAACTGATACTTTGCTTCCGTCTTTGGCGGGGGCCTGGTAGCCCGGGTCTTTCACGTCAAAGCCCATTTTGGGCAATTCATCACCTACCGGTGGGTCTAATTTTACCTGCTCACCTTTTTCGTTAGTCAGGTAATCGGTAAGCGGGTTGAAGGTGAGGTCACCGGCAATCGCAATGGCCGTTACCAGTTCCGGAGAACCTACGAATGCAAATGTATTGGGGTTGCCATCGTTGCGGCTCTGGAAGTTGCGGTTGAACGAGTGTACAATCGTGTTCTTTTCCTTTTTGTCCGATCCGTAGCGGTTCCACATACCAATGCAAGGACCGCACGCATTGGCGAACACTTTAGCGCCAATCTTATCGAACGTATTGATAAAACCGTCTCGCTCAATGGTGTAGCGCACCTGCTCAGAGCCGGGGGTGATGGTGAATTCTGCTTTGGTTTTCAAACCTTTGTTCGCGACCTGTTTGGCCAGACTGGCAGCACGGGCAATGTCCTCGTACGAGGAGTTGGTACAGGAGCCGATCAGACCTACTTCGACACGTGTGGGCCAGCCGTTGCGGGCGGCTTCATCTTTCATCTTGCTGATCGGTGTGGCAAGGTCCGGAGTAAACGGACCGTTGAGGTGCGGCTCCAACTCACTCAGATTGATCTCGACAATTTGATCAAAATACTTTTCAGGATTCGCATACACTTCCGGGTCGGCTGTAAGGTGTTCCTTGATTTTGTTAGCCATCTGGGCTACTTCAGCACGGCCGGTTGCGATAAGGTATCGCTCCATCGAGGCATCATATCCGAACGTGGACGTTGTTGCTCCGATCTCGGCACCCATGTTACAAATCGTGCCTTTTCCTGTACAACTCATTGAGGTAGCGCCTTCTCCAAAGTACTCGACAATAGCGCCTGTTCCACCCTTAACGGTGAGGATTCCGGCCACTTTCAAGATCACATCTTTGGCTGATGTCCAGCCGCTCATTTTGCCGGTAAGTTTCACGCCAATCAGTTTCGGAAACTTCAGTTCCCAAGCCATGCCAGCCATCACGTCAACCGCATCGGCACCGCCAACGCCAATAGCGACCATTCCCAGACCACCCGCGTTAACCGTATGGGAGTCTGTTCCAATCATCATACCCCCGGGGAAGGCGTAATTTTCCAGCACTACCTGGTGAATAATGCCGGCTCCCGGCTTCCAGAAACCGATGCCATATTTGTTGGATACCGAGGCCAGGAAATCAAATACCTCACGGCTCTCCAGGTTAGCGGCTGTCAAATCTTCCTTTGCTCCGGATTTAGCCACGATCAGGTGATCGCAGTGTACGGTACTCGGCACGGCAACTTTTGGCCGGCCGGCCGACATAAACTGTAACAGCGCCATTTGTGCGGTAGCATCCTGCATGGCTACCCGGTCGGGGGCAAAGTCGACATACGACTTACCCCGACCAAAATTCTCCAACTTTTGATCGCCATGAAGGTGGCTGTAAAGTATTTTTTCCGAAAGGGTGAGGGGGCGACCCACTGCCTTGCGGGCTTTCGCGATGCGTCCGGGAATCTGGCTGTACAAAGCCTTGATCATGTCCAGGTCAAATACCATAATTGTATAAACTAGTTAAGGTGCTAAACTACAATAGAAAATTGGGATTTTCGAATGGCCTTTGCCGGGCAGCAACACACAAAAAAGGCCCTTAGGGGCCCTTCTTTATTTTGAATTGATGTAATTGAGAAACTCGCGTTTGGTGTATTCGTCCTTAAACTTCCCATTGAAGTAGGCTGTGCCGGTTTTGGAATTGGTGTCGCCAACCCCACGAGAGGCCACACACATGTGGTTAGCATCAACAACCACACCCACGTGCTCGGTATTCAATACCCGTTGCATCTCTTTGCCGATCTGCACCGTCAGGCGCTCTTGCACCTGTGGCCGCTTGGCGAAAAATTGTACGATTCGATTGATCTTCGATAAGCCGATCACATTGCCGCTGGAAACATACGCGACATGTACTTTACCGTAGATCGGAACAAAGTGATGCTCGCAATGAGAGTAGAACGTGATATCTTTCTCGACCAGCATCTGATCGTAGTTGTACTTGTTATCGAACAACTTGACCAACGGGCGATTCTTCGGATTCAATCCGCTAAACACTTCTTTCACATACATCTTGGCCACGCGCTTGGGAGTGCCCTGCAGACTGTCGTCTGTCAGATCAAGACCTAAAATCGTCATGATTTCACGGAAATGTTTTTCAATTTTTTCGACCTTTTCCTCATCACTCAACTCAAACGCATCGTCACGCATGGGCGTGTCCCAGGTGGTGAAAAAATGGTCCTCATCATCCACGTCAAGGGGTTTGAGTGGGCGGAGGTTCAGGGCGATTTCTTTTTGTCTCATGTTGCTTTCCTTTATAACACGGGGTACTCGACAAAGTTTCGCTCGGTTTCATAAAGTTTTACCCGAAGTTCAAACTGGCTGTCGATGTGCTGCCGGAGAATCCGCCAGATCACAACGGCTATGTTTTCGGCCGTAGGGTTAAGATTCTTGAAATAAGCGGTGTCTAAATTAAGGTTTTTATGATCAAATGGCATCAGCACCTGTTCTTTGATTAAATCGCTAAGCACTTTCATGTCTATGACATAGCCGGTAGACGGGTCCGGTTGGCCCACAACCGTTACTATAAGTTCGTAGTTGTGCCCGTGGTAATTGGGATTGGCGCACTTACCAAACACCTGCACATTCTTTTCATCGGGCCATGCCGGGTTAAACAGCCGATGAGCCGCATTGAAATGTTCCTTGCGCGAGACTGCGATTTTCATAGTGGAACAACAAATGTGGCTAAAAAAGGTTCCGGGCGCTAATTGCGATTATGTATTAAATAATTGTATCATCGCAATTCACTTATGGAGCAGTTAGGTATTGTTGTCATTTTACTGGCCATTGTTACCGGGCTGGCACAGGTTACGGATAAGATTCGCGTTCCGTATCCCATTCTTCTGGTGGTGACCGGCATGGCGATTAGTTTCATCCCCAATCTTCCGGCTGTGGTGGTGAGTCCCGACCTCGTGTTTCTCGTCTTCCTGCCTCCGGTGTTATATGGAGCGGCATGGGTTACCTCCTGGCCCGACTTTAAGGCCAACCGAAGGCCGATCACCTTGCTGGCCGTGGGGTGTGTCTTGTTTACGACCACGCTGGTAGCTTTTGTGGCGCATTCGATCATACCCAACTTCGGCTGGGGCGAGGCGTTCGTGCTGGGTGCCATTATTTCGCCTCCGGATGCCGTGGCGGCAACAGCAGCCACAAAAGGACTGAACTTGCCGAGACGTATTATTACCATTTTGGAAGGTGAAAGCCTCGTTAACGATGCAACCGGACTGATTGCTTATCGGTATGCGATCGCTGCCACGGCCACCGGTACGTTCATTTTCTGGCTGGCCAGCATTAACTTTTTCTATGTTGCCGGCTTAGGCATCCTCATCGGCTTTGCCATCGGGTACATCTTTTTGTGGGTGCATAAGATCACCCCCGACAATCCAACGACCGACACCGCGTTCACGCTGATCACACCCTACATGTCTTACCTGGTGGCTGAGGAGTTTCACGCCTCCGGTGTGCTGGCGGTGGTCGTTAGCGGGCTTTTCCTGAGCTGGAATTCCGATCAGATATTCAAACATCAAACCCGCATTCAGGCATGGGCCGTGTGGGACACGTTGATCTTCCTGCTCAACGGTATCATTTTTATTTTGATAGGTCTGCAATTGCCCATGATCCTGGATAACATCAGCGAGTATCCAATTTGGACATTGATCGGGTATGGCGCGCTGATCAGCCTGACAACTATTGTGGTTCGGATTCTGTGGGTGTTTCCAGGCGCCTATGTGCCGCGCTGGCTTTCCAGGCGCATTCGCAGGGAGGACCCTGCTAACATTCGATTTGTGGCGGTGGTTTCGTGGTCAGGCATGCGGGGTATTGTTTCGCTCGCTGCCGCGCTGGCGCTGCCCCTCACGTTTGCGGACGGTCAGCCTTTCCCCAACCGCGACCTCATCATCTTCCTGACGTTCTGCGTCATCTTCGCTACGCTGGTGTTGCAGGGGCTTACGCTGCCGAAACTTATCAAGTGGTTGGGTATCAAAGCGACAGACGAAGAAGTACATGAAGAGCACCACGCGCGTCTTAAGCTCACGGCTGCGGCCATCGAACATATTGAGGAGAATTATGCGTTGCTGAACAGTGATATTCTCAATCAGATCAAGACCAAATATGAAATCCGTTTGCAGCGCGCGCGTAAGGATAGTGTGCAAAGTCGGTTGAATGATGAGCAGGTGCAGGCCTTTCACGATGTGCAGCGCGAACTTATCAAGATTGAGCGCGCGTGGGTGGTTCAGCGCAGAAAGGATGGGCAGATTAGCGAGGAAGTGGCCCGAAAATTATCCTACGAGCTGGATTTAGAGGAAACACGACTGCAACTGGAGCAATAAAAAAGCCCCTGGAGGGGCTTTCATTTGATTTGGTGTTTGCCTAACAAAATTCATCAAAGACTTCCACCAGGTGCTGGCCGATCATTTGGGCATTGCGCCCCTCAATGTGGTGTCGTTCGATGAAGTGCACCAGCTCACCGTCCTTGAAGAGTGCGATGGCAGGCGAGGAGGGTGGGTAAGGTAAGGTGTACTCGCGCGCTTTGGCCACGGCTTCTTTATCTACGCCCGCAAATACGGTCGTCAGTTTGGCGGGTTTCTTGGCCGAATGCTCCAATGCCCATTTAATTCCGGGGCGTGCCGCTCCGGCCGCGCAGCCGCATACGGAGTTTATGACCAACAGGTTAGTGCCGCTTTTTTCGGCCATGGTTTGGTCAACATCAGAAGCGGTCTTTAGTTCTTTAAAGCCTGCACTCGTAAGGTCGGTGCGCATAGGCGCTACCAGTTGTTCAGGATACATAGTCAATTCAAGGTTTAAGATTCAATCGTTTAATGGCTTTCGCAATGTTTCGACAACAACAGGGACAATCGTTTTGTTCCCTCACAAAAATCCCAATTCCAGTTTTGCCGCCTCGCTCATCATATCCTGCGAGTAGGGCGGATCCCAGGTGATTTCAACCTTGACATCATTAACGCCTTCAATTTCCTTCACCCGCTGTTCCACTTCCGTGGGAATTTGTTCGGCCGAAGGGCAGGAAGGTGACGTGAGGGTCATTTGAATGTTCACATTATTAACCGGAAAGATGTTGATCTCGTAAATCAATCCCAACTCGTAAATGTCTACCGGAATTTCCGGGTCATACACCGTTTTCAGTGCGGCAACAATCTTTTCGCGCAGGTCGGGAATGGTGACCTGCCATACCGCGACCGTATTTTGATCTGCACTCATGCGTTCTTCACTTGAAAGGCGAAAGCAAAATATTTGATTTGTTTAACCATTGCAGCAAACCCGTTGCTGCGCTGGGTGCCGATAAACCGTTCCATTCCGATCTTTTTCATGAAGCTCAACTCGGCATTCAATATCTCATCGGGTGCGTGGCCGCTAAAGATGCGAACCAACAGGCTGACCAACCCTTTCGTGATGGCGGTGTTGCTGTCGGCTTGAAGGTACATCAGGCCATTGCGCAGCTCCGCTATCATCCAGACTTTCGACTGGCATCCTTTCACTTCGTTTTGCTCAGTGCGGGCCGTCTCGGGGAAGGGCGGCATCTTTTGGCCCAGTTCCATGATGTAAAATACGGTCATCTCCTGATCGCCCTCGAGCAGGGAGAATTCACTCACAATTTCTTCTTGTGCCTGATCAATGGTCATACCGATGAACGTTTCAGCTACCATAGCCGATCATTTCCGCATAAAATTAATAATTCTTCCGAGCGACTCCGCAAGGGCATCCACTTCCTCGCGGGTGTTGTATATGGCAAATGAGGCGCGCACCGTACCTTCCAGTTGGTAACGATCCATGAGCGGCTGCGTGCAATGATGGCCTGTGCGCACAGCAATGCCGCGGGTGTCCATCATTTGCCCGATATCAAAGTGATGAATACCATCCACCACAAAGGCCAGAATGCTGACTTTTTCCGGGGCTGTGCCAACCAGTCGTAGGCCCGGCAATGCGGCAACCTTGGCGGTTGCATACTGCAGCAAGTCATGCTCATAGGCGGCCATGGCGGACTTGTCATGCTCTTGAATAAACAAAATGGCTTCGCGCAGGGCAATAACATCTGCGATGTTTGGAGTACCCGCCTCAAACTTGTAGGGCAGGTCGTTGTAGGTGGTTTGGTGAAACGTCACCTCGCGTATCATTTCGCCACCACCCAGGAAGGGCGGCATTTTCTCGAGCCACTCTCTCTTTCCGTATAAAATGCCGGTACCGGTCGGCCCGTACATTTTGTGTGATGAAATACAATAAAAATCACAATCCAATGCCTGGACATCAATCGGCAGGTGAGCAGCTGCCTGCGCTCCATCAATAAGTACATAGGTCCCCACCTGGTGAGCCATGTCAATGACTTCTTTTATGGGATTGATGGTGCCTAAACTATTGGAAGCATGGTTAACGGCCACCAAAGCCGTTTTATTTTGAAGTAACTGCCGGTAGGCTTCGAGTTCAAGTTCACCGGAATCGGTAACCGGAATCACGGCCAACCGGGCCCCCGTACGCTCGCAAAGCAATTGCCAGGGAACAATGTTGGAGTGATGCTCCAAACCCGAGATGATGATTTGATCCCCAGCTTGTACGAACGCCTGGCCAAACGAATACGCTACCAGATTGATGCTTCCGGTAACCCCACTGGTAAAAATAATCTCCTCCGAATAGCGGGCATGAATGAAGCGCTGCATCTCCTCCCGTGTTGCTTCGTAAGCCCGCGTGGCTTTCTCCGCCAGTGTGTGAATGCCCCGGTGAATGTTGGCATTGTAACCCTCATAATAGCGGCTTAAAGCATCGATAACCTGTTTAGGTTTCTGCGTGGTGGCGGCATTGTCAAGGTACACCAGGGGATGTCCGTTCACCTGCTGGTGGAGCACCGGGAACTGATCCCGGATTTTTTTTATGTCCAGATGGGTAGGGGCGGCCACCATGTTAGTGCAACTTTTGCGAAACGAGTTGATCAATGTAGTGCTTCAGCGTTTCGTCAAACAACGGCTGAATAACTTCCCCGGCAAAAGCATACAACAACATGGCGCGGGCGGCCGATTTGGAAATACCACGCGATTGAAGATAAAACATCGCTTCTTCATCCAGCTGGCCGGAAGTACAACCATGCGAACATTTTACATCGTCAGCCCAGATTTCGAGCTGAGGCTTTGTGTTGACGGTAGCCGTGTCAGAGAGTAAAATGTTGCGATTCGATTGAAAAGCGTTGGTCTTTTGGGCGTGTGGGCGAACGAAAATCTTGCCGTTGAAGACGCCTTTTGACTGGCCATCCATCACCCCCTTGTACATTTCATTGCTGAATGAATTTGGCTTCTTGTGATCCACTACGGTGTGGTTATCCACCAAGGTATTGCCTTTCACCAGGTACAAGCCAAAGAAATGCGACTCGCAATTTTCCCCGTCAATTACAATCTGGAAATTATTGCGCACCAGCTTGCCATCGAACGTGAACGTAAACGTATCAATGCGGCTGCTGTCGGCCTGGCGGATTACCGTGTTGGCGATCTGAGTTACCTGACCCGCGTCATTCTGAATCTTGCAGTACTGAAGCTTGGCTTGCTCCCCAACCTCAATCTCCTCCACGAACGTGTGAAATACGTCACCGGATCCTTCCGTATCGAATTTCTCCACCAGCGTAGCCTCACTGGCAGCTCCCAATTTGATTTGGAGGCGCGTGTGAAAAGCAGCGGGTGAATCTGATTTTTGACCGTGCCAAACCAACAGGGGTTTGGCCAAGCGTGTGCCGGGCGCAACCTCAATGGCCAAACCGTGGGTACCAAACCCCGTGTTGAGGGCGGTAAACGCATCCGCTTCAACATCGGCCAGGTTCAACATCGGCCTGTCGTTGAACAACGGTTGAATCGTTATGCCCGGAATTCCGGATAAATCGGTTGAGCGCGTAGCGTCAAACGCTCCGTTGATGAAGACAAGGCGATACGCATCGAAGCCGGGGATCAGGTGGGCATCCAGGGCTGGCAAAGACGTGCCCTCTGAATAACCCGCTAACTGGCGTGGAGAAAATTTCTTTTCAAGGGAACGCAGCACCGGGGTGAAGCGATATTCCTCACTCCGCGCAGCCGGCAATCCATTCTTCAGCAACGCCTGACGCGCCTGAGCGCGCTGTTCGGTCCACGCATCGGTGGCGGTGGCCGGCAGCGCCACCAGCGCGTCCTTGGAAAGGGGAGAAGCAGAGGTTACACTCATGCGATTACTCTGCCAGTGCAGCCTCCGTTTTGATCCAATCGTAGCCTTTTGCTTCGAGTTCCAGCGCCAACTCTTTGCCGCCCGACTTTACAATGCGGCCTTTGTAGAGTACGTGAACAAAGTCAGGCACGATGTAATCCAACAGGCGTTGATAATGTGTCACGACAATGGTTGCGTTGTTCTTTGAGCGCAGCGCGTTTACGCCATTGGCCACAATACGCAAGGCATCAATATCAAGTCCGGAGTCCGTCTCGTCCAGGATGGACAGCTTGGGCTCCAACATGGCCATTTGAAATATTTCATTCCGTTTCTTCTCGCCACCCGAGAAGCCTTCATTCAAACTGCGGTTAAGCAATGACTGATCGATTTGCACCAGTTTCATCTTCTCCTTCATCAATTGCAGGAAGGAAACGGCATCCAGTGGCGGCTGGCCACGGTGATCACGAATCTGGTTGAGGGCGGTTTTCATGAAGTTGATGGTGCTCACGCCCGGGATCTCCACCGGATATTGAAACGCCATGAAGATGCCTTCCCGCGCCCGTTCTTCCGGTTCCAACTCCAGCAGGTTCTTGCCTTCGAAATCAACCTCACCACCCGTTACTTCATACTCCTCACGCCCCGAAAGCACAGATGCCAGTGTGCTCTTACCTGACCCGTTGGGGCCCATGATGGCGTGCACTTCTCCGGCCTTCACCTTCAAGTTGATTCCTTTGAGGATCTCCTTGTCACCGATTTTCGCTTGCAGATTCTTTATGGTCAACATGTCGTACTAATTCAAAATCAGGTTTAAGAACTATTTTCGGAAATCAGCCCACACTGCCTTCGAGTGTAAGGGCCAACAGTTTCTGCGCTTCAACGGCAAACTCCATGGGCAGCTGGTTAAGTACCTCCTTGGCGTATCCGTTTACAATCAGCGCTACAGCAGCCTCTTCGTCAATGCCGCGCTGCAGGCAGTAAAAGATCTGATCTTCTCCGATTTTCGAAGTGGTGGCTTCGTGCTCAACCTTGGCCGTTGGGTTTTCAATATCGATGTAGGGGAAGGTATGCGCCCCGCATTGATCGCCCATAAGCAGCGAGTCGCACTGCGAGAAGTTACGTGCATGGGCAGCTCGCTTCAATACATGAACCTGGCCGCGGTAACTGTTTTGCGATTTACCAGCGGAGATACCCTTCGATACGATGCGCGATCGGGTGTGTTTGCCGATGTGAACCATCTTGGTTCCGGTATCGGCCTGTTGGTAATTGTTGGTGACAGCAACCGAATAAAACTCACCGCTCGAGTAGTCGCCTTTGAGAATGCAGGAAGGATATTTCCACGTGATGGCCGATCCGGTCTCTACCTGCGTCCAGGATATCTTGGAGTGATCACCTGCGCAGAGGCCTCGCTTGGTTACGAAGTTATAGATGCCGCCTTTCCCTTCCTTATCACCCGGATACCAGTTTTGTACGGTGCTGTACTTAATCTCGGCATCCTTCAGGGCATACAATTCCACCACTGCGGCATGCAACTGATTTTCATCGCGCATTGGGGCCGTACAACCCTCCAGATAGCTCACGTAAGAGCCTTCATCTGCAACAATAAGCGTTCGTTCAAACTGACCGGTATTGGCCGCATTGATCCGGAAATAGGTCGACAACTCCATAGGGCATCGAACGCCTTTCGGAATGTAACAGAATGATCCATCGGAGAACACCGCGGAGTTCAGTGCCGCGAAGTAGTTGTCATTCATGGGCACTACGGAGCCCAGGTATTTTTTAACTAACTCGGGATGTTCTTTCACCGCTTCGCTGAACGAGCAAAAGATGATACCCATTTCCGCGAGCTTTTCTTTAAAGGTGGTAGCAACGGACACACTGTCGAGCACGGCATCGACCGCCACACCCGTGAGGCGCTTTTGTTCTGTTAATGAGATACCTAGTTTTTCAAATGTCTTGAGCAATTCGGGATCTACTTCATCCAGGCTATTGGCCGTCTTCTTTTGCTTGGGGGCGGAGTAGTAGATAATGTCCTGGTAGTTGATGGCGGGGTAATGAACGTTGGGCCAGGTTGGCTCCGTCATCCGGAGCCACGCCCGGAAGGCCTTCAGACGCCATTCGAGCAGCCATTCCGGTTCGCCCTTCTTGGCTGAGATGAACCGAACAATATCCTCGTTCAGGCCTTTTGGCGCCTCATCGGTCTCGAGGTTTACCGTCCAGCCATGCTCGTATTCTTTAGAGGTGATCTCTTCCAATACCTGATTGTCCTTACTCATCCTCAGTCTATTTAGACTAATTTTAAATAACCTTCAAAAGTAAGAACAATAATTCGTTTTGAAGGTTCTATGCGGGTTTTAAATTATTTTCCGTGAGCAGCGATCGATCCAGGCTTTCCTCCAGCGAGATCATGGTTTCCGTTCGCTCAATGCCATCTACCTGCTGCATTTTGTCGTGCAAAACCTCTTTCAGGTGATTGGTATCGCGGCAATGAATCTTTACGAACATCGAGTAGTTGCCCGTGGTGTAATGAATGCTGGTGATCTCCGGAATGAGCTTAAGTTTCGCAAGCACGGATTCATATAAAGCGCTCTTTTCCAGATATATACCAATGAAAGCGGTGATATCGTAACCCAGCCGGGCATAGTTTAGCTTAAGGGTGGTTTTCTCAATCACGCCAGCGTCTTGCATCTTGGAAACCCGCACATGGACCGTTCCCTGTGAAACATGGGCTTTGTGTGCTACTTCTGTGAAGGGCTTTTTGGCATCTTGAACAAGCATTTCTAGAATTTTGAGGTCGGTATTATCGATCTCATAATTTCGATGCGGTTTGGGCTTCATAATTTGAAATTTGTTCAATTATAGCTCAAATCATTAAATAATATTCAATTATTAGTATATATTATTGAATATAATATCAGTAATTCACTTACTTTGAATCATCAAATGCAAAAAATCAGCACAAACGAGCGCTGATGCATAATGTAGGGTGTTGAAACTGGCAGACAAGCCCTCCTGTCTCGGGGGTGAGGAGCAAAGGATAAACGCAGAATAACGCCAGCCCTTGACCGGGTAACCGTTCAGAGGCTGACTGGGGTTGACCACCACAGTTCTAAATGTGTTCTGTAGCTAACTTCCTCGTGGAGGTTCGAAGCCTTCCCCTACAGCGAATGAAATCCCGGATGCAGCCGCAGGCCGGGATTTTTATTTTTAACGGTTGCGAAAACCACAGGGGCGGTTCTTACTTTTATAACCAACCTTATTCCGTTTATGGCAAAAGACTTCCCCTGGTTCAAAAGTTATCCTACTGGCATACCACATGAAATCGGCCCTTTGGAATATCAATCGCTGGTTGATTTGTTTCAATCGGCCAGCACGAAGTTCCGAAGTAAAGTAGCTTACGAGAATCTGGGCGGCAAACTTACCTTCGGGGAGGTAGATCGTTATTCGGATTACTTCGGAGCTTACCTGCAGAAAGAGCTTGGCCTGAAGAAGGGTGATCGCATCGCCATTCAGATGCCGAATTTATTACAGTTTCCGATCGCCTTCATCGGTGCGCTAAAGGCAGGTTTGATTGTGGTTAACACGAACCCCCTCTATACGCCTCGCGAGATGGAGCACCAATTCAAGGACGCAGGTGTTTCGGCTGTCGTCATCCTGGAAAACTTCGCCCATCATCTGGAGAGCATCATCAACCGCATTCCGGCCCGTCACATTATTGTCACCCGCATGGGCGACATGCTGGGGCCACTCAAAGGTGTGCTTGTCAATTTTGTAGTTAAGACAATTAAGAAGATGGTGCCGGCCTATCGGCTCGACAGCGCCATTTCATTTAAGGAGGTTTTAAGTCGCGGTGCAGAACTCCAGTTGGATAAGCCGGCTATTGACATTGACGATTTGGCCGTGCTTCAATATACCGGTGGTACCACGGGTGTGGCGAAGGGTGCCCAGCTCTCGCACCGGAATATTCTCGCCCACAATGCCATGGTTACACACTGGTTTAGTCCGTACCTCAAGGCCGGCCGGCAGGACATTATCATCACGGCCATACCGATGTATCATATCTTCGGCTTGACGGTGAATGGCGTGCTGATGTATTCAACAGGCGTTACCAATGTGCTCATCACGAACCCACGCGATTTATCGGCCTTCATCAAAGAACTGAAGAAGTATAAATTCACCATTATGACCGGTGTGAACACTTTGTTCAATGGTCTGCTCAATCATCCGCGGTTCAAAGAGTGCGACTTTTCCCATCTTCATGGAGCTATTGGCGGGGCCATGGCTGTTCAGGATGTTGTCGCCACGCGTTGGGAAGAGTTGACCAAGTCTCCGGTGGTGGAGGGCTACGGCCTCAGCGAGACTTCGCCCGTCTTATGCTGCAATCCCCTCAACGGGAAGCACAAACGCGGCACGATCGGTATTCCGATGCCCAGCACCGAGGTTGCCATTTTTGATGATGACGGCAACCAGCTGCCTCAAGGGTCAACAGGCGAAATCTGCGCCCGGGGCCCACAGGTGATGCTCGGATATTGGCAAAAGGATAATGAAGGCGTATTCTTTCACAACGAATGGTTCCGTACGGGCGACATTGGGGTGATGGACGAAAACGGATTTTTCAAAATCGTGGACCGGAAGAAGGATATGATTAAGGTCTCCGGGTTCAACGTATTCCCGAACGAGATTGAGAATGTGGTCGCCAGTCATCCCAAAGTGCTGGAAGTGGCGGCTATCGGTGTACCGGATGTGAAGTCGGGCGAGGTGATCAAGGCGTTTATTGTAAAACGTGATGACAGCCTGAACGAAGAGGAAATACGCAGGTATTGTGCCGAGAACCTAACGGCCTATAAGGTGCCGAAGTATTTTGTGTTCCGAAAAGAGCTGCCGAAGACCAACGTAGGCAAGATTCTGAGGCGGGCTTTGAAAGAGGAAGAGAATGTGAAGTAATCCACGTTGCAGGAAAATTCACGCCAGGTTGTAATTTGCCATCCGATTTTATCTCTATGAAAATACTACCCCTTGCTGTAGCCTTGGTTGTTATTGGGTTGTCGTCTTTTTCTCCATCGTTGCCCGGCACGTCTCCGTCAACAGATTCACTCCGCTATCCCGAAGAAGTTCACCTGAAAAACATTCGGCAGCTGACATTTGGTGGCGACAATGCCGAAGCCTACTGGAGCTTTGACGGCAAAATGGTAAGCTTTCAGTCCAACTATTTACAGTGGGGCCTGGCCTGCGATCAGATTTTTTACACACCCATCGAAGGCGTTGACCTCAGCGTAAAGGGTTCAAAACCTCAAATGGTGAGCACGGGCAAAGGCCGCACCACCTGCGCCTTCTTTTTACCCAACAATAAAGACATCCTTTACGCCTCCACCCACCTGGGGGGCGATGATTGCCCGCGTGATCCAGGGCGTGCACCCGGAGGCAAATACCTGTGGCCGATCTATGACAGTTATGACATTTTCGTGGCCGATATTAACGGCAAACAGAAAGTCAGGCTAACGGCTACGCCCGGTTATGATGCCGAGGCTACCGTTTCTCCGAAGGGCGATAAGATTGTATTTACGTCCATGCGCAATGGCGATCTGGATCTGTATGTAATGGACTTGAAGGGCAGGAAGGTGAAGCAGGTAACGAACGAGATCGGCTACGATGGAGGCGCTTTCTTTTCGCCTGATGGGAAGAAGCTGGTGTTCCGCGCTTCGCGCCCGAAAACCGAAGAAGCCAAAAAGGAATACCTCGACTACCTCAAGCAGGGATTGGTAGCCCCCACCGAGATGGAGATTTTCTCCGTTAATGTGGATGGCACGGACTTAAAGCAGGTGACCAATCTCGGTAAAGCCAATTGGGCTCCGTTTTATCATCCGGCCGGCAAGAAGATCATCTTCAGCTCGAACCACAAGAGCTCACGGGGCTTTCAGTTCAACCTGTACATGATTAACGAAGACGGCACCGGCCTGGAGCAAATTACTTACGACAAGGTTTTTGATTCCTTCCCCATGTTCTCACCCGATGGCAAGAAGATCATCTTCAGCAGCAACCGGAATAACAATGGGACACGCGATACCAATTTGTTTGTAGCCGATTGGGTGGAGTAGAGATACTGGATGTAAGATTACAGATGCTAGATTCGAGATTCTGAATTCCGTATTCTGTATTCTATATTCTGATTTCTGATTTCTGATTTCAAAACAGGTTCTCAACCCCGAAAAACTTCTCTACAATAATCAGCACGGAGAGAAATCCCAGGAGGATGGGCGCAGCCCACTTGAGGGAGAAGTGCAGAAACTTACGGGTACCCGAATTCAGGTAACGATCGTCACCCTGCGCCACTTCTTCGTCAAATTTGTCCATGCCCCACCTGCGCGAAATAAAGATGGCCATCAGGCAGCCGCCCACGGTCAGGGAAATATCACTCATGTCGGAGATGAACGTGAGGAAGTGGTTGCCCCGGTAGAAGGTGAGTTTGTTCAGGCTTTCGACCATACCCTGGCTCATCATGCTCGGTAAGCCCAGTACAAAAATGAGCAGCGCAATAAGCCAAACTACCGATTTGCGTTGCATCTTCTTTTGGTCCACCAGATAGGCCACAGGAACCTCCAGCAACGAAATGGTGGAGGTTAGAGCTGCAAAACAAACGAGCAGGAAAAATGAACCGCCAATGATGCGGCCGAGCACCGGGCCCATTTCGTGAAAGATCTGCGGCAGCACCACGAAGATCAGCGGTGGACCTGAGGTGCCGATCTGCTGGGGGTCAATGTTAAGTTTGAAGGCGAGAAAATGAACCAGCGGAAATACCATCAAACCCGCAAAAAAGGCCACGGAGGTATCGGCCAGTGAAATTACCCTGGCTGAAGATGGTATGTTTTCAATTTTACTTAGGTACGATCCGTACGTAATTAACGCTCCCATGCCAAGCGACAGCGAAAAAAACGATTGCTTGAGGGCATCCACAACAGTTTGAACTTTCAACTCACTGAACTCCGGTACGAGGTAGAACTTGACCCCACTCATCGCATTGGGAAGCGTGAGGCTGTAAACGATTATGCCCAGCAGAATCGCGTACAGGGAGGGCATCATGATCTTGTTTGATGCTTCGATTCCTTTTTGAATACCTTGCGCCACGATCAGGGCTGTAAGCACCATGAAAATCAAGGAAAAGATGAGATTGGAATTCGAGAAGCCGGTCCAGCTGCTCAGGTCGATGATATCGTTTACGTACGTTCCAAAGAATCCTGCGAAATCAGGTTCGCTGAGCAAATCGCCAAAGCTGATGTGGAGAAAGTACCCGAATGCCCAGCCCGCCACGACATTGTAAAAGGAGAGGATCATGATGCCGGCCAAAATGCCGAACAGCCCCAGGTAGCCCCATTTGCGGCCGCCCAATTTAGAGTAGGATCCAAACGCATCGCTGTTAGCCGCCCGCCCGATGGCAATTTCGCCAACCATGATGGGGTAACACAGCAACAAAATACAACCCAGGTAGATCATCAGGAAGATGGCGCCACCGTTTTGGCCGGCCAGATAAGGGAACCTCCAAATGTTACCTAAACCGACAGCTGAACCGGCCGCAGCCAGTATGAATCCAATGCGGCCCGAGAAGTTACCTCTGCTTGACATCCTTCGTAATTAGTTAAAGCGTGGCAAATAAAGGGTTAAACTAATATTATCAAAATGGGGTTTATCCGGTAGTAATGGTAATTGAGGCGCTGACTGATTAACTTTGACTGCGAGATAAGGAGGCAGACATACTATGAATGGCACGATGGAAAGAAAGAAACTGAGCGCCCAGGAAAAGGCTCTTCAAATTAACCTGAGTCGGGCGATCTACGGATCCTTTGCCGAAATTGGTGCGGGCCAGGAAATTGCTGCGAATTTCTTTAAGGTGGGAGGGGCCTCCGGCACCGTTGCCAAAACCATGTCGGCCTACGACATGAAGTTCAGCGATGCCATCTACGGGCAGTGTGAACGTTATGTTTGCGAGGATCGCCTGCTGAGAATGCTCGACCACGAGTACCCTTTGCTGCCGGAACGTCTGCCGCATCGAATTGAATCTACTCGCTTTTTCGCCCTGGCCGATACGGTTGAGGCGTTGAATTTTGAGCGCACCAATCAGGGGCATGGCTGGATTGGTCTTCGCTTTCAACTTCGGCCGCAAAGCAAGCCCAACGAATGCGTGATCCACGTGAAGATGCACGACAACGATCCGTTGCAACAGCAAATCGCACTTGGCATAGTGGGCGTTAACTTGTTGTACGGTTGCATGTTTTTGAGCAGCCCCGAGGAGATCATGTTGTCGCTCATGGATAACCTGACGGTGCGCAGGATCGAGGTGGATATGTTCCGGCTGTCGGGCCCAGACTTTGAAGACGTGGATAACCGGTTGATGGCCCTGAAACTGGTGAAGAGTGGCATGACCAAGGCCGCTATGTTTGGCCCCGATGGCAATGTGATGCACCCCTCCGAGGTGCTGTACAAGAAAAACGTGTTGGTGCTGCGTGGCCGTTTTCGTCCCGTTACCCATGTGAACGTAGACATGCTGCTCACCTCCCGAAGGCATTTCAAGAATGAGGGCGATGTGGATAAGTCCAAAATTGTAGTATTGACCGAGTTGACCCTGAGCGACCTGAGCCTCGATGGCAACATTGATGAGCAGGATTTTTTGCACCGGGCCGACATTATCTGCTCGCTCGGGCAAAATGTACTGATCTCCAACTACTTTGAGTACTACCGTTTGGTTGATTACCTGGCCAAAATCACCCGAGGAAAAAAAACCGGCCTGGTATTAGGCATTTTTGCGTTACAGAAAATATTTGAAGAGAAGACCTACGAAAACCTTCGTGGAGGCATTTTGGAAGCCTTCGGACATTTGTTTGGAACGAATGTGAAGTTGTACATCTATCCGGCTACCCGAAAGGATTCGAACCAGTTGTTTACCCTCAAGGATTTTGAGGATCAGTTACCCGAGAATCAAAAGCCGCTGTTCCGCTACCTGATGGCGAATAATAAGTTGGAAGATATTCAAGGGGCAAATGTGAACAACCTGCACATCATATCAGACAACGTGTTGGCCATGGTGAGGAAAGGGGAGGCCGGCTGGGAGAAGTATGTACCCCACAAAGTGGTGGAGGCCATTAAGGACAACGGCCTCTTTGGTTACCCGCTGCCTAAAACATCTTCAACACCGACAACGGTAGTCAATTAAATATTTCCCTTCATGCGGGCGAAATAGGACTTCGCTTCCTTCATCACGCGGGGGGCCAGTATAAATCCTGAAATCATAGTGGGGAAGGCCATGATGGCGTAGGCAATATCAATCACATTCATCACATCTTTCATGGACGCTACCGCGCCAATGACAATGGTGGCGAGGTAGAAGTAATCGTAGTACCGGCCGGCTTTTACGCCCACCAGAAATGAAATGGCTTTGTTGCCATAATAGCTGTAGCTGAACAGCGAGGTGATGGCAAAGAAAAATGCACTGATGAGCAAGAGTAGCTTGCCAACGCTGCCCAGTGAACTTTCGAATGCGGTGGCGGTAAGCGTTACACCATCGGCTCCGCTGGTTTGCCACACTCCGGTGGCCAGGATAGCCAAGGCTGTAAGTGTGCATACGACCAAAGTATCAATAGCCGGGCTCATCATGGAAACAAGGCCCTCGCGAATCGGCTCCGAACTCTTGGACGCTCCGAGCGCCATCGGTGCCGTGCCGATGCCGGCCTCATTCGAGAAGGAAGCCCGTCTCACTCCGGCAACAATCAGTCCGCCTAATAATCCACCCAAAGCCGGTTCTCCGTGGTAATGATTGGCTGCAAAGGCATCGGTAACAACCATCCACAGTAACCGCGGCACTTCTGTGAGATGAAGAAACAGTATTGCCAATACGGATGAAAAGTAAACCACGATCATCAGCGGTACCATTTTGCCCGCCCAACGACCAATGCGCTGAATACCGCCCACGATCACAATGGCCGAAATGATGGTTAGAATGGAGCCAATGATGAACTTGAGCGTGCTCACCGGGTAACCCACGAAGTTGAATTGTGATTTGGCAATGGCCGTTTCGCTGAAGCCGATGTCGATAATGACCTGCGTGAGTTGGTTGGCCTGAAAAATGGGCAGGCAGCCGATCATCGCGCACAAACAGAAAATGACGGCCAGCGGGTACCAGGGCTTGCCGAGTGCTTCGCGAATAACGTACATAGGGCCGCCCTGGATTACACCGGCAGAGTCTTTTCCCCGGTACATCACCGACAACGTAGATGTAAAGAAGTTGGTCGACATGCCAACGAAGGCAGCGACCCACATCCAGAACAATGCGCCTGGCCCACCGATTGAAATTGCAGCGGCTACCCCGGCAATGTTGCCCATACCCACCGTAGATGCCAACGCAGTAGAAAGCGCTTCGTACGAATTGATTTGTCCCGGATCATTTGGGTTGTTGTATTTTCCCCGCAATATCCTGATGGCGTGACCAAGATATTGGTATTGAACAAATCGGGAATAAAGCAGGAAGAACACACCGCCCAGAATGAGCAGGAATAAAACGGGCGTCCACACGTTGGTGGCCAAATTGCTGATGAAGTTACTCATGCGTATCACGCGAAAGCGGCAAAATAGGAAAATAACTTGGTTCGGTATTTCAGGCCAGCATGACCTTACACAATTCCCAGAGCACGCGGGCACCTACATTGGCATCCCATTCGCTCTTCCCCGATACTTCCACCAGATCGAAACCGATTACTTTCTTGCCGCTCAGCCGTACCTGCTGCAGCAAGTAGGAACATTGATGAAAGGATAACCCACCGGGAACGGGAGTTCCGGTGTTGGGTCCCAGCGATGGATCCAAACCGTCAATATCGAGGCTGATATACACATGGTCAGGAAGTGCTCCGATGATTTCACGCACAATTGTTTTCCAGGTGTCGCCTTCCATCAATCGACTTTTGAGTTGGTCATCGAATAATGTTTGGATTCGCCCACCGGAACGTTTCATCACGTCAACTTCCTCTTCGCAGCAGTCGCGAATGCCTACCTGAACCAGTCGGCTCACAGCCGGTAGTTTCATGACGTTGTACATAATGGAGGCATGCGAATACAGGAATCCCTCATACGCTTTGCGCAGATCGGCATGGGCATCGATGTGCAGAATGCCGAAACGTTCATGGCGCTCACTCAATGCCCGGAGAAAACCCAGCGGTGTGCTGTGATCACCACCCAGCAAACCAACCAACTTCCCACGCTGTAAAAGACCAGCGGTGGTGTTCTTCACATAGATGTTCAGACTTTCACACGCAGCATTTATCTGGGGCAGGTGCAACGAAGACTCGCCATTACCCTTGGTGCTCAACAAATTGATATGCTCAAGAGCTTTCTGCCGGAACTGTTCACTTTGCTCGCGCAGTGCCTCCGGTAATGGCGAAAGCCATATCCCTTTCTTCCAGACGTGTGGGCTATCGATGGAGAACAAATCAACCTGAACGGATGCCTGCAAGATAGCCTCCGGGCCAGCTGCGGTACCGCTGCCGTACGAAACGGTGACTTCCCACGGAACGGGAACAACAACCAGGCTCGCCTCTGTTTCGGAAAAGGGCAGACCAAAAAGCCGACCAGCCATGCCCGGGCCATTAGGATCAAATGATGCTGTCGTTGACATATTACTCGGCCGAAATATACTCAACCAATCGCCCGGTACCCGGATAAAAATGCCATTTGCGCATCTCCATGACCACGGCATGGCCAACGTGCAACTCCACCGAAGAATCATCCAGCAGCCAAGCTGCCACGGCACTAAGGGTTGGATTATGCCCTACGCTGGCCACGGACGCAGTTGTCAAATTATTAATTATTTCCGCGTACACCGCTTCATTAGCCTGGTACAAGCGGCTGTCGGAATTAGCCGGCACACCTAGTTCACGACCCACTAGCTCGCCCGTTTCGCGCGCGCGAAAGGCTGTGCTCGCGATGATCGTTTGTGGTTTTCCCGAATGCATCGATAACTTTTCTCCGAGGCGTTTGGCTTGTGCCTTTCCACTAGTCGTTTAACCACGCTCAAAGTCCAGTTGACCGGGCTGTCTCTCAGCGGGTTGAGCGTGGCGAATTAAAACCAAAATACATGACATTCGATGTGTGAATATTGAGACCAACAAGAGCACAAAAGTAGTGTACTTCAGTTTTCTAAAATCGACATTTTAAAAATTTACAGATATTTGGGCTCTTTGTAAACAAGTTTGCATGTCGAAAAACTTAGTGATAGTAGAGTCTCCGGCCAAAGCCAAAACCATTGAAGGATACTTGGGTAAGGACTTTAAGGTGGCCAGTAGCATGGGGCACGTGCGCGATTTACCGAAAGGAAATCAAGCGATCGACATTGAAAATGATTATGAGCCGGTGTACGAAGTCTCCCCGGAAAAGAAAGAGGTCATTACGAAGTTAAAGAAGATGGCTGCGGATGCCGAAATGGTTTACCTGGCCAGTGACGATGATCGTGAGGGGGAGGCCATTGCTTGGCACCTGCAGGAAGTATTGGATCTTACCGATAAGAAATCAAGACGGATTGTTTTTACCGAGATTACAAAAAATGCCATTCAAAATGCGCTGAAGACTCCGCGTGGTATTGATATTGATCTGGTGAATGCCCAACAGGCAAGGCGCGTACTCGATCGCTTAGTGGGTTTTGAATTGTCGCCCATTTTGTGGAAAAAAATTAAGACGGGACTTTCGGCTGGCCGCGTTCAGTCAGTTGCCGTGCGACTCATCGTGGAGCGTGAGCGCGAGATCAGTGATTTCAAAGCGAAGTCCTCGTTCAAGATCAGTGCGCTTTTTGATTTGGAGAAGGGAAAGCAACTGAAGGCTGAACTTCCGGAGAAGTTTGACACCGAGAAAGACGCTGTGGCTTTTCTTGAGTCGTGCAAAGGCGCAACCTTTCAGATTGCGAACCTCGAGAAGAAACCGGCAAAAAAATCTCCGTCGCCGCCTTTTACGACCTCCACGATGCAGCAGGAGGCCGGACGCAAGTTGGGGTTCTCCGTTATTCAAACCATGACGGTAGCGCAAAAGCTGTATGAAGCCGGTAAGATATCCTACATGCGAACCGATTCGGTGAATCTGTCCGATGAGGCCGTGGCGGGCGCCACGCAGCAGATTTCCAAAGCCTACGGAATGGAATTTGTATTCAACCGGAAATTCAAGACCAAAACATCGGGTGCCCAGGAGGCCCACGAAGCGATTCGCCCAACGGATTTCTCGGTGCTTGACCCCGGTATGGATCGTAATGCCGGCCGTTTGTATGATTTAATCTGGAAGCGGGCTATTGCATCACAAATGGCAGATGCCGAATTGGAGCGTACCACGGCAACCATCAGTATATCTGGGAACCCCCGAAGTTTAACCGCCACTGGCGAGGTGGTCAAGTTTGAAGGCTTTTTGAAAGTGTACACCGAATCGCGTGATGATGACAGCGAAGATGAGGATAACGCGAACATGTTGCCCCCGTTATCCGTGGGGCAGAAGCTTTCATTGAATTTCATCGATGCCACCCAAACCTTTACCCGGCACCCGGCCCGCTACACCGAGGCGAGTCTGGTGAAGAAGTTGGAAGAGTTGGGCATTGGACGACCTTCTACCTATGCTCCCACCATCACCACCGTGCAAAAGCGCGGCTACGTGGTAAAGGAAAGCCGCGAAGGCAACGAGCGAAAGTACGCGGTTCATACGCTGAAAGAGGGTAACATCCAGAGCCACACAGAGACGGAAATAACCGGTGCCGAAAAGAACAAACTGTTTCCCACTAACATTGCCATGGTGGTGAATGACTTTTTGGTGGAGCATTTTCCGGACATCACTAATTTCTCGTTTACGGCTGAAATCGAACAGGAGTTTGATGAGATCGCCAACGGTAAGTTGCCGTGGAAAAAGATGATTGATCAGTTTTATCGCCCCTTCCGCAAGGTGGTAACAAAAACAGAGAAGATCGAGCGCAGCGCAGTGCAAAACAAAAGTCGGGAGTTGGGAGTTGATCCGAAGACGGCAAAAAAGGTTTACGCCAAGCTGGGTCGTTTCGGTGCCTATGTGCAAATCGGGGAGAACCCCGATGATAGCGGTGGCGAGAAACCCAAATTTGCGAGCCTCCGGCAGGGTCAGTTCATTGAAAACATCACCCTGGAAGATGCGCTGGAACTCATGAAAATGCCGCGTAGTATGGGCGACTTCGAAGAGAAGCCCGTTGTGGTCAACATCGGACGATTTGGGCCGTACGTGCAGCATGATAAGAAGTACGTGTCCATACCAAAAGAAGAAGACCCCTATACCATCACGTTGCCGCGCGCAATCGAGCTGATCGAAGCCAAGCGTATTGCGGACGCTAACAAAACGATTAAGGTGTTTCCGGAAAACCCTGACGTCCAGGTTCTCAACGGTCGTTTTGGCCCTTATATCAAAGCCGGCAAGAAGAATGTTAAGATTCCGAAGGGCAAAGAGCCGAAAGAGCTTACCCTGGAGGAATGCCTGACGCTGGCAGAGAATGCGCCTGAGCGCAAAGGACGATTTGTGCGCAGGAAAGCCTCCTGATTTTGATGAAAAAGCTGGTGGTGTTAACCGGAGCCGGCATCAGTGCAGAGAGCGGGCTGAAGACTTTTCGCGACAGTGGCGGTCTGTGGGAAGGTTATCGTGTCCAGGACGTGGCCACCCCGGAGGCCTGGCAGCGCGACCGTGCTCTCGTATTACAATTCTACAATGAGCGAAGACGGGCTGCCCGTGAAGCGCAGCCGAATGCCGCCCACCGGATCGTAGCCGACCTGCAAAATCATTTTGACGTTACCGTCATTACACAAAACGTGGATGACCTGCATGAACGTGGAGGCTCACGGCATGTGGTGCACCTGCACGGCAGTTTGTTTGAGGCTCGCAGTTCCCTTGATCCGCGACTGATTTACCCGATACCCGGCACTGAACTGAATGTGGGTGATAAATGTGAAAAAGGCTCACAACTGCGGCCCAACATTGTATGGTTTGGGGAAGCGGTACCGCGCATGGAGGAAGCGGCTCAGTACGCTTCGATTGCGGATTTTTTTCTGGTGGTGGGTACTTCGCTCGTAGTTTACCCGGCAGCCGGCCTGATTGACTACGTGCGGGACGAAACACCCAAGTATATCGTAGACCCCCGGAAATCGGAGGTTTGGCATATGCCCAACCTCAACTTCATTGTAAAACGTGCGACCGAAGGTATGGAGGAAGTAAGGCAATTATTGTTGCGCTAGATCGGTCAGGTACTGGCGAAACTTTTCCGTATCGTAGTTTGCTGTTCCTACTTTTTTCATCTCAATTTTTCCTTCGCGATTGATCACAAACGTAGTGGGAATGGAGGGCACCTGTAGTTGTTCGCTAAGGTAACCGCTCGGCATGAATACGGGGAACGTAAACTTATTCTTGCGCACGTAGTCATTTATTTTCGCTTGTGCGCCTTCCTTGTCGATCGAGAGCATCACAAACACGACTTTTGATGTGTCCATTTTCTCGTACAAATGTTGAATGCCGGGCATTTCGGCTTTGCAAGGTCCGCACCAGGTAGCCCAAAGATTCAGGAAGACTACTTTGCCTTTGAATTGGTCGAAGTTGATTCGTGCGCCTGCTGTGGTCTTAATTGCGAAGTTGAAGTCGAAGTCCTTTTTGGCCGGTTCATCCTTGGAAGATTCCGGCTGGATATCCAGGGCACCAGTCGACATCACGACCGATTGCCCGGCCGAGCTAACCTCGCCCCAGACACCAACTTTCTGCAAAAGGAAGACGAGAAACAGGGCGGAAACAGCAGTAAGGGCAATGCTTTTGAACGTAGGGAGGATTTTTTGCATTTGGCTTGATTGTTGGTGCCACGCAAATGTGCCGATTTTGGTAATTTCGAACAATTAAACCCCTGTGCCGAAGCGCATTTTACTGATTTTTGGTTTGTTTTTGGTGTTTACTTCGTCATCGTTTGGCCAGAGGGTGAAGTACAAAGACCTGATTGAACTGCTCAAAGCAAAACGCTTCGAGGAAGCCGAGCCGTTTTTGAAACGTTACCTGAAAGAGACCAACGACAATCCCAACGCCTTTCTGTACATGGGGATTATCTATCATGAAAAGTCATTAAAGGCCGATGTCTTAAAGCATACTGCATTACAGCAGTCTTTTTCCGACTCGGCACTGCTTTTCCTTGACAAGGCTGCGAAGACGATCACCGAGCGGGAAGTGAAAAAGGATTACTACGAAGCCTATACCAGGCGTGATATGCGAACGGGGGAATTTGGCGTTAAGCTCTCCGATATACAGTTGGACATTGACACACGGCAAAGGAGTATCCGTGACCGGAAGGAGAAGGTGATGAATCTTCGAAAGCATTTTGATGCGGCTCAGCAGGTATACACGCGCACCCAAGCGACCTATTCGGCAGTCACTGCAGGCTTTGGTTCGACAACCGATTTTTATCTGCAACATACGGACGCCACGCTGAAGGGGTTCAAGTTGCTGGAACAGCAATATGACTCTCTGAAGCAGGAATTTTCGTCTTACCGTGCAGTGCTTCAGTCGTTGGGCAAGACTGCCTATAACCAGTCGTTGGATGAGGACGACATTGACAACGTGGTGAAGGATGGGCGGACACCCCCTGACTTTTTCGCGGACCAGGTGAAAATCTGGGACTATACCGGGTGGGCGAAACAAAGCTCGGAAGTAATCCAGAAGGAGATTATTCCCGTACGCGAGCACCTGGTCAGCAATGACATTGAGATCAACAAATTAGGGGAGAAACTTCGAAAAGATTCGGTTTCGGTTCGCAGTGATCTCTCCAAACTGGTCGATCGGATGTTAATGTCGGTATTGGCGAAGTATGACCCCAAGCCGATGCCGCTTTCCCTTTTTGCCATGAAGATGGCCGAATTGGAGTTTGGTTCGGATTTGGCCGACCATCGGACTACCCGCGATTCGGTTAACCTGGTGTTTCGTTTGTGGCAGACGAAAAAAGAGCTGCATGATCTTGTTCGTCTGGATAGCCTGGCTAGTATTATGTCAGGTTATCAATTTGAGGCAGATGTGGCCAATTATCAGCATTTCATTGCGCATGCCTACGGGAATAGTGCCGTTCTTCAAACCTATGTGCGCACGACCAAGGAATTTTCAGAGCGGGAAATCAAGAAACGGAGAGAGGTGATGAGCAAGATGGAATCTACGCTCAGTTGGGTTATTGATGGCACCGATTCAATCGCCATTTCGCCTGCCGCTCAGCGGGAGTCGCGTTTTAAACCCCTCGTCATCGTGCCCGAAAAAATGGTTGCCGGTTTGGTTTTTAAGGATACCGTAGCCACGGGCTTCCTGTATAACATTACACCCTCACGAATTCCGGGGGCGAAAGGATCTTTTGCGGTGGACTCGACCTTCAAGAGACGAAACTTGTCTGTGTTGAAAGGCATTGGCGCAACCGATGCGCTTGGACAAACCTATTTTGCAATCCTCTATTCTGAGGTGCCGACCGGAAAAGTTTTTCGAACAACCGTCTGCCGGGTATCAACAACGGGAGGACTGGAGTGGGCCCGCAACTTTTCCCTTGAACTTCCTCCGGCAAACGCTACGTATTTTCCCGAGTCACAGGAGTTATCAATTATGCTGAAAAGTTCGGCCGGAGAAAAACGAATCGTCACGCTGGATAAATCCGGAAAACGTCTGCCCTGACTATTCTCGGGTAGTATCTTCGAATGGCTTTTGAACACCCACAAGGAAGGTGTTGTTCTTTCGGTTGACATCCGCCATGCGTTGGGTAGGGTCAATTTCCAGCGACTCGATGTCTGCCGGCTTACCGTTGATCAGCAGGGTATAGGTGCGGTTCACCCAGGGCCAGGGTGTCGTGTCCATGCGTTTGACAGAACCACTGGCCGGCTTGTTGGCTAATGTCTCGTTGGTGGGCACGTAATACATTTCCTCCCGACCGCCCCGGTACGTTACAACTACCTCAACCGGCATCGGGAATTCACCGATACGATGTAAATCAACCAGCGTGTTGTTTTCTTGAGCTGAAACCTGGCCAATGGCATAGTCAATCTGTTTGGTGGTGTTTACCCAATACCTCAAATACCAGTGCAGGTGCATGCCCGAAACTTTCTCCATGATGCGAATAAAGTCATTGGGTTCCGGGTGTTTCATCTTCCAGGTGTTGTAATACCGCTTCATACCGGTATAAAAGGCATCCTCGCCTACGATGTATTTCAATTGTTCCAGAAACACTTCGCCCATGCTGTAGGCCGCACGGCTATAGGCGCGGTTGGTGTTGTAATGGTCGGCATGCTGGCTGATGGGCTCTTGTAACCCGCTGTTGACAAGGGCAAAGTAGGACTCGTAGGCACCTTTGTGCGGAAACTTTTCATCGGGGTTGGCCAGTGCCTCCTCACTGGCAAAAGAGGTATAGCCTTCATCCATCCACGGATACAGCGCCTCGTTACTGGCCAATGCCATCTGGTACCAACTGTGGGCCACCTCGTGCGCCATCGTACCGCTGACTCCGTCCAGCGAGCCATCGCCCAGGATCAGCGTACACATCGGGTATTCCATACCGCCATCGCCACCCTGAATGATGGAATACGTATCAAACGGATAACGACCGAAGCGTTCGTTCAAAAACCGGAATACATGAACGGCAATGGGTTGCATCTTCTTCCACGTATCCATGGTTTTCTCCTTCTTGAGGTAAAACAGATGGACTTCCGGCCCATCGGGCACCTGTACCCGGTCGTGGGCATAGTCGGGGTCAGCCGCCCAGGCAAAGTCAATTACATCGCGAGCGATGAAATGCCAGGAAAGGTCGCCAGCCGGACGGGTTACCGTTGTGCCCGGCTTTTCATACCCGTGCCCGATTTGTTGTGGATTTTGAAGAACCCCGGTGCCGGCCACCACATACCGGGGGTCGATTGTGATTTTGACATCAAAATCACCCCACACGCCATGAAACTCGCGTGCCACATACTGGTAGGCATGCCACCCTTGAAAGTCATATTCGCATAGCCGGGGGTACCACTGGGTCATGGAGTAGTCGACACCTTCGCGGTTATGTCGGCCGCTTCTGCGGATTTGCACGGGCACTTGGGCTTCAAACTTCATGTTCAGCACCGTTTTGGTGTTGGGCATAATCGGGCGGGGCAGTACAACCTCCAATACAGTCCCGTGCACCGTATAGGTCGCGGCCTTCCCGTCCTGATTGAGCGACATCACTTTTTGGTAGCCGATCTCGTCATCTTTCAACTTCGAAATACGATCCGTCACGCGGCCATCCGGATCCGCGATGGTGCGCGATCGCACATCCATCATGCTTCCAGGCTGAAAAGCATTGAAAAAAAGATGATAGTAAACTTTAGTTAAGGTATCAGGCGAGTTGTTGTAATAGACCAGACGTTGATCTCCCAGCACGCGATGGGTGGTAACATCCAGTTTTACGGACATCGTGTATTCAACTCGTTGTTGCCAGCGAAAATCCTGGGCCACCCCGGCTACCGAGGCAAATAGGAAGCAAGACAGAAGTATCTTTTGCATGCGGAAAAATACATAAACCGGCAGGCTTGCCAAGGCTTATTTCTGCGACTTGGGATAAAAGTTAAACTGCCGGAATACCGTAGCAGACAAGAACCCGCTGTTCTCACTCCCCAGCAACACGGATACAGACGGAAAAACCCGGAAGCGGGAGAGTTTGGACCAATTGCGTTTTTCAAAATTGAAGCCCAGGGCCGGCATCAACCGGTGTCCCGTTTTGTCGCCAAAATACATTTGGTAATCGAGGCGTAGAAACATCTTTCCGATGTCGAAGAAGTTTGAAACGCCCACGCTGTTCCGATAGGGCGTGCTGGCCTGATCCTCTTCAATTTAAAATTGGAAGCGATTGTACTCGGCCAGCACCGACCAAACTTTGGTTGGAGCGGCCATGTATCCGACTGTTCCAATCGTGAGGTAATAGGTGGGGGAATACTGCTGACTCCAATAGCCCGAAACATCTGCATAAAGCCCGCTCTTATGGTAGTAGGCAATACCGGGCGCCAGACCAAATTCATCAATGCCCAATGTTCGGCCGGTGGACGATACGTTGCTGTTGTACCCGACTCGAAATGCAAGCTGAGATCCTAGCGCGGGTGCCGGGGCGTTCATCAGGCTGTCAATTAAGCCGAGCAGTGTACCCGAGTCGCTGGCCAGCAGCAGGGAGTCGGCAGCCAATATTTTCCTTATTTCCTGTTCCAAACGAACCGAGTCACGCATCAACGAGTCGACCCGGGCCTCCTGCGCGAAGCCCGGGTGAGTAAACATCGTAACAGCCACTATAAGCAGGCCGATGCGCACCGGGATGTCATTTTGAAAAGGTCAGTTATTTCGCTGGCGCAGGCGCTGGTTTTCGCGCAGATTCTCTCTGCGCTCCTGCTGCATTCGCCTTTGTTGAATCTGCTCACGAATCAGGATGTTGAAATCGCGCTCGGCTTTACCCAGATTCATCAGTTGCTGGGCGGAGATCACTCGAATCAGCCTTGTTGAATAGTCTTTTTCCAGGTCAAGTTCCTGCTGCTTAATCTTGTGCTTCAACTCCAGCAGGCGCTGTTGTTCTTCGTGGGTGATATTTTTGGGGTCAATTCCCTTGGCGGCCAGCCGAAACTCGTCCCGAATGGCATTTTGTTTATCGGCATACTCGCGATAGACCGGCCAGAATTTCTCTGCCTGCTCTGCACTGAGGCCAAGTTTTTCGGTAATGTAGGCCACCCGAAGCGCCTTAATGCGTTCCTGCACCTTGGGGTCTTGCATACCCTGCGGTTCGTCTTGGGCCCGGCTCGCCACGCTTGCCGCCACAATACATGCGAAAGCTAATAATAATTTCATAATCAGTTGATTAAATTCCTTCATCAAAGTCATTAAAAAGCTCATCTACATCTGCGGCCGTGGTTGTAAATCCTTCATAAACCTGCTCCTCAAGGGCTCGGAGGTCGTCCTCGCTCCAGATTACGGCCTCCATCAATTCTTCGTTAAGCAGTTCGTTATCATCCAGAAAAAGGGAGAGTTGCTCCTGATCAATCTGGCCTAGTTCATACTCAATGTCTGCATACCCGGTTATCCGTTGCGGCTGCGAGAACCAAAAGATACCCGCACCCACCAGCAACAACACAGGCACAGCCACCCGGGTGATGAGCCATGGATTCCAATTGGCCTGCCGTTCAGGTTTTGCCACCCGTGACTGAATGACCCCAGGCAACTTTTCGAAATACCCATCGGGTACATCAAAAACGTTCTTTTTTGGTATGTCGTCCAGTTTCTTCATTTTCAGTGCGTTGGATTGCCTATCCAGTCGAAGGTTTAATCATTCAGTCAAAAATTCCTCAATTTTTTTAACCGCGTGGTGGTAGCTGGCTTTTAATGCGCCAACGCTGGTTTTCGTGATCTCCGCCATGTCTTCGTAGGAGAGGTCATCATAGTATCGCATGTTAAACACAAGTCTCTGTTTATCAGGTAGTTTAAGGAGTGCCTTTTGAAGTTTTTTTTGAATTTCATCGCCCTCCAAACCCGGGGTCGAATCGATCTTGGCGGTAAGCTGTCCGGCCACATCCTCAATGGGTAAAAAGAAACGCCTCTTTTTCCTATTGAGGAAGCTGAGGCATTCGTTTGTCGCAATTCGGTAGATCCAGGTGTACAATTGGGAATCCTCACGAAACTGATCGATGGCCTTGTGGACTTTGATAAACACTTCCTGTGTGATGTCATCGGCATCATCATGGTCGATAACCATTTTGCGCACCAGCCAGTACACCCGCTGTTGGTATGCGCGTACCAACAGGTTGAATCCGTACCCCCGGGTTTCGGGGTTACGCACTTTAAGAAGTAGTTCTTTGTCCTCCAAGCAGGTGTTCGGGCCTTTAGACCCCGAAAGTAGCGAATCGTTTAATCAACCTTTGAAATCCAGAATGCTGTCCACCAACCACTCGTATTGCTCTTTGGAGTGCGTGGGGAAATTGGCGAACCGCAGCTGGTTGCCCTTCCCGGGGCCGTAGCCATCCCCGGCCAAAAGGCCACGGCCGGATAGATGCTCACTCACCCGTTGCGTGTGATCGCCTGTTTGAGCCACAATCACCGTTTTTGATCGCCATTGATTCTCCAGCACAAGGGGTTTGACCAACGGGTGCTGATCCAATGCCTGATATAGTATCGCTGCTTTGTACTCGGTTTCTCTTCGAATCGTTTGAATGCTCTTTCGCAGAAAATCCTCGACTACACTGGCCAGCAGCCAGATCGCGAGAGTATTAGGCGTCTCCGGGGTTTGATTTTTCAGCGCAAACTGATGTAAAGAGGGTAGGCTGTGGTACGATCCGATCCCATGTCCTGATTTTTTCATCTGATTTGATTTTTCAAGACAACGGTCGTTAAAGATCCAGACGCCCAGTCCGGGCGGCAGGCCGAAACACTTTTGCACGGAAAAGAAAACGGAATCGATTTTCGAAAAGTCAAACTGGGGAAAGGGGAGTGAGCTCACCGCATCCACGATGACGAGGGTATTGGGATTGAGCGTGCGGAAACCGTGAATAAACTCCAACGGCAAAGCAACACCAGTGCTGGTCTCGTTGTGGGTTAGGGCGATTAGCTCAGCATGATGCCGCGTGGGTTGATGGAAAGCATGACCTTCACTCACCCGGATTACTTCGGTATTGCACCCCAGTTGGCTGGCAATTTCTGCATACTTAGCAGAAAAGCTGCCGTTTACGTAATGAGTGCTTTGTGCGGCCACGAGATTCTGAATCGAGCGTTCCCAAATTTCGGTAGCCGAGGCCGTGAACGCGATGTGGAAGTTGTCGGGTATCTCGAGCAATTGGCGGAGGCCGACCGAGACCCGCTCAACAGTTCGCTCAAATTCTTTTGAACGATGCGACAGAGAAGGGACGGTCTGCCGCAAACCCTGCCGCAGATGGTCTTCAACGGTAAAATACAATTCAGATGGCCCGGGTGCGAAATGAACAGGTTTCATAGGACAAAATTAAAGCATCAAGCGATAGAAAACTGTCTAGCAAAAAAAAGGTGAAAGACAATATTGCAAGCCGAAAACGTTTTGAATAACTAGCACCATGCCCGCTCGGCTTTGGGACACGTTTGCTGAACCTAACAATTAAAACAATACCGAGTGAAGCTTTCAGGCAAAACCAGGCCTCAATCCCGGCTTAGTCGGGGCCCTCGCCCAAAAAGCAGGTTAACAGAGGAAGGTTGCGGCTGACGGCAGCTCAAAACTTGTCTTTATGGGGTTCAGAAACACCTCACCAAAGCTGGCGGGTTTCTTCTTTCAATAAAGCACTCGGAATTTAATCGTGTGCTCGATGGCCCGAAGAGCCTTCACCACATCCTTTTCATATTCCTTGTTGATGTCGGTAATGACGTAACCGATTTGCTCGTTGGTTTTCAAATACTGACCCACTATGTTAATTCCATGGTTGGCCAATACCTGATTGATGCGCGCCAGAATACCCGGCACGTTTTCATGGATGTGAATCAGGCGATGGGCATTTTCCAGCGTGGGCAGGGTGATGTTGGGAAAATTCACTGCGTTGCTGGTGCTGCCCGTGTTTATGTAGTCCAGGAACTTGCCGGGCACAAAGTGACCGATGTTTTCCTGCGCCTCAGCCGTGCTGCCCCCGATATGAGGCGTTAAAATGGTGTTGGGTAGACCACGAAGCGGAGAATGGAATTCCTCATCGTTGCTTACGGGTTCATAGGGAAATACATCCACTGCGCACCCGCCTACTTTACCGGAGAGAATGGCTTGCTGGAGAGCATCTATGTTGACCACGTGTCCCCGACTGAGGTTGATGAAAATGACACCATCCTTCATTCGATCGAACTCACGTTGCCCGATCAGATGGGTATTGCTTTCACGGCCATCGACATGCAGGGAAACCACATCGGCCTGATCAAGTACTTCGGCCATGGTGCGGCATTTGATCGCGTTACCCAATGACAACTTTTCTTCACAATCATAGTACAATACCCGCATCCCCAGCGATTCAGCTAGAACGGATAGCTGGGTACCGATGGCACCGTAGCCGATAAGGCCGAGTTTCTTGCCCCGCACCTCAAAACTGTTTTTAGCGCTTTTGTCCCAAACCCCCGCGTGCATCTTATTCGACTTTTCGGTGATGTTTCGCATGAGCATGATCATCTGCGCCAGCGCCAACTCCACCACAGACCGGGTGTTGCTGAATGGGGCATTGAAGACTGCAATTCCCCTGCGCGTGGCCTCCTTTAGGTCAATTTGGTTAGTGCCAATGCAAAAGGCGCCAATGGCCATCAACCGATTGGCATTTTGCAGTACACGGACCGTGACCTGCGTTTTAGATCGGATACCCAACACGGAGACATCACGGATTCGTTCGCAAAGCTCATCTTCCGTTAGGGCTGCGTGATAGCTGTCTACTTTGAACCCTTCATCACGCAGATGTTTGATCGCTACCGGGTGAACATTCTCCAACAGCAGGACATTGATCCTGTTTTTGGGGTACGAGATCACCGTGTTCAGTTTATTGAGATACAAAAACTCATCCAGGCTGGGCGTTACATGGTCTGCATTATTCACGACCACCTCGCGCTCTACGTTTTCCGTAAAGGCGTAGAAGCGGTTGGCCAGTCCACTTTGTTTGATTTCATAGTCGGTATAGCCATCGCCAATAACATATACATCGCCCGGCAAATTCAGTTTCTTCAGTTGCTCCACCTTGCCGTTGTTCACCGAAAGGGGATTACTTTCATCAAACCCGATGACTTTGCCTGAAGCATCAAAACGAAATTCATTGGCGAGGATGTTCTCCGGTTTGATACCAAACTCGCTCACCACCGGCTCGATGAATTCCCGAAAGCCATTCGAAATGATGTAAACGTGATCTTTGTATGTGGTAAAAAACTCGCGGTTGCGTTTGAAGGACTCCGACACGCTCGCTTTCAAGCGGCCAACGAGTGGCGAAAGATGCTTTCGTTCGGCCTGTAAAAGGTGGAGACGCTGCTCCAGCGACTGGCGAAAAGAAATGGAGCCGTCCATGCCCTGCAGCGTAATCTGGTGGATCTTTTTTTTTCGTTCTTCCTTATCCGGAAGGCCCTCCAGGGAGATATCGGCAAGAACGTCAAACGCTTCTACCTTGGTAAAGGTGCTGTCGAAATCGATTACGAAGAATTTTGGTGGCGTCATAGAACTCGTAGCGTGCAAAATAAACAAAAAGTCCCCGGCCTTAGCTGACCAGGGACTTCTTTCTGTCCTTCACCCGATGATTACTTCAGGCCTTTTTGAAGTTCTTCGTTCATCATCATGTAATCCCGGTTATTGGCTTTCTTGGCTTCTTCCCAGGATGCCTTTGAGGTAGCCAGGGCACCCGCTTTGTCGCCATTCGCTTTTTGGATTCGCGCTTTCTGATAGAGAATCCAGAAGGCTGTCGGGTTGGTGGCTACCGCTTTGTCGATCCATTCGCTGGCTTGTTTCAGGTCTTTTCCGTTTTCCAGGTAGTAGACCGCGGCATTGAAGTAATTGTTGGGGTTAACTTTTGTATTTGCTTCAATGCTCTTCATCACCTTGGCATCATAATCTACCGTGATACCGAATTTCACAGATGTATTTTCCCACGCCAGTTGCACTTTGGCCGACTTGCTGTCATCGGATATATCACCAATATTAAACGTTAGCACTTCCACCTTTTCCGTCAGTTTCTCAGCCTTTACCTTGAAGTTGGCCGCTTCCTGTGCTTTGTCGTAAGCTCCGGTGTTGCCACCAATTTTTAGATCTTTATACAGAGCGATTGTCCACTCGGTGGCACCGGGCCACGAAAAAATCAGGTATTCACCTTTTGGCACAGCGATGCCTTCCACCTTTACATCATCACCAAATGTAATCTTAGTCCCGCTGTTTGCCCCGGTTCTCCAGATTTGCCCATTGGGCACCACAACGGATGCGTCTGTTCCAAAGATCTTGCGTCCTTTTACTCGCGGGCGGAAGTAATCAATTCGGACATCGGTAAGGCCAACAACCGTGGATACCGAACCGGCCGGAGAGGGCTGGGGTGTTACAACCTGTGCCTCAGCTGCCACAAAAGCAACCATTAGGGCCAGGATTAATACTATTTTCATGGTGTAATTTGATTTAATTGAGGCGTAAAAATAGTGGTTTGTTTGGATTCCGAAATCGATTGAATCCTTTGAGCTTTGCGTTAACAATTTATTAAGGATGTTACCCGAGTCGTTCTATAGGCGGAAGAATGTGCTGGCCATAGCGCGCGGATTGTTGGGTAAAACGCTGGTGACGAAAATCAATGGTCAGGTTACAGCCGGGTGGGTTGTGGAAACGGAAGCGTATTCGTGGCGCGAACGAGGATGCCACGCCTATGGCAACAGACGAACAGCCCGCAACGAAGTGATGTTTGGACCCGGAGGCCACGCGTATGTGTACCTCTGCTACGGCATTCACCATCTCTTTAACGTGGTAACCAACGAGGAGGAGCGGGCTGAAGCAATCCTGGTCAGGGCTTTAGAGCCGGTTGAGGGCGCGGAGGTGATGATGAAACGCCTGAATGCCGTTCGTACTGCCCGATTAACCTCCGGGCCAGGTAAACTCACCCGCGCTCTGGGAATTTCGCGGCAGCACAACGGCATTAGCCTGCAAGGGGAAGAAATCTGGCTGGATGACGGTATAAAAGTTTCACCCCGAATGATTGTAGCGAGCCCACGCATAGGCATTGATTATGCCGGAGCGGACATGCACCTGCCGTGGCGATTTACCATTCGAGGCAATCATTGGGTGAGTGTTCCGCCAGGCCGTTAACTTTGTGCCATGCGTTTTGCTCTTCTGCTGTTTTTTCCCCTGTCCCTGTGCGCCCAGGCACCCGGCCCCGGCATTTTCAAATCCGTTAATTCGAAATACGATGAATTGAGCCCGGTGGTGAGTCCGGATGGCCTGACGCTTTTTGTCACCGTTGCCAATCATCCGGCCAATGCCGGTGGCGTGAAGGACCCGGGCGATATCTGGATTTCTTCGTGGGAGGGAAGCCAATGGAGCCTGCCCGTTCACGGTGGCCCGTTGTTGAATGACCCAGGCTATAATGGTGTTGCCGGCTTTTCTCCCGATGGTCAGCAACTTTTCCTGTTCAATCACTATGGCAAGTCGGGTTCGCGTGCCACCACACAGGGTCTGTCCGTTAGCCGGTGGCGCGAGGGCCGGTGGGATGCACCTGAAAACATGGCGATTCCATACTTCTTAAACCGCGAGGCGGAATTGACAGGCTCCATCACCCCCGATGGTCAAGCGTTTGTTTTTGCGGCTGAAGGTTATGATACGAAAGGTGCCGAAGATCTGCATGTCACGTTGCGAAAGCCCAATGGCAGTTGGACGGAGCCACGCAACTTATCCTTTTTAAATACCCGTTTTCAGGAGCTCAGTCCATGGTTGGCTGATGATGGGCGAAAGCTCTACTTTGCCACCAACGGGCGCGAAGGCTACGGCAGTTTCGACATCTTCGTGACTGAGCGGTTGGATGACTCCTGGCTACAGTGGAGTGAACCACAGAACCTGGGGCCCGCGATCAATACGGACGGTCGGGAGTTGTTTTTCAGAAACTACCAATCCACCAGTTTTCTGTTTACCTCCACTAAAGACAGTGATGGCTATGGTGATATCCGGTTATTTGATCCGGTGGCTGCGCCCGATACGTTAGTTCGGTTGCGTCCGGCTGACCGAACCGTTGCCCTGGACAATGAAGTTATCATTCGCGGAACCGTGACGAATGCCAAAACCGGTGAAAATGTGCCGGCCGTTATTCACTTCAAAGCAACGGAGATCAAAACGGCCATTACCAACCGGGCCGGCCAGTACCAGGTGAAGTTGCCTGCCAGTGGCCAGTACGTGATCACCGTAGAGGCCCCTCGGTACGTGAGTGTGCTTGAGAATTTGGACATTCACACCTTACAAATGAAAGTGCTGGAAATGAATTTTCGGTTGCAACCGGTGGAAGTCGGTACAACCGTGAATTTGAAGAACGTGCTGTTTGAACAAGGTACGACCACATTCCTGACCGAGTCCTATCCCGAGTTAGACCTGGTGGCCGATTTTATGAAGAACAACTCGCGCGTGGTGATTGAATTAGCCGGGCATACCGATAATCGCGGCAATGCCGACAAGAACAAACAGTTATCGAAGGATAGGGTAGAGAAAGTGAAGCAATACCTGGTTTCCAAAGGCATCAGCGCCAGGCGCATTTCCGGCAAGGGCTTCGGTGGCGAAAAACCGATTGCGAGCGAGGACACCGAAGAAGCCCGCAAGCTCAATCGCAGGGTGGAGTTTACGATTGTGAGGAATTAGAACCCGACAGCCGTATCATCTCCACGCCTGCGGTCAGCACCACCCTCCAGTTTTCCATCGGGCAGAACCAGAATGGCATCAACACGGCCATAACGCCCGCGCGGCTTGATCACATGGCCCAGTTGGGTAAGCGTCAGACTGTCCTCTTTGGCGATAACGCCATGTTCTGGTGCAATAACATCGGGCAGCCATTGACTATGTACCCGCCCGGTGTCAATAGCCTCCTGAAGTGTCATGTCGTGTTCGATCACGTTGAGGAATACCTGAAACACTGAGGTGATGATGGTGGATCCACCCGGGCTGCCCAAAACCATAAAAAGCTTGCCGTTTTTCTCCACTATGGTGGGCGTCATGGCGCTCAGCATGCGCTTGCCGGGCTCAATCTTGTTGGCCGCATTGCCAATGAGCCCAAACATATTGGGAACACCCGGCTTGGCGCTGAAGTCGTCCATCTCATTGTTTAGAAAAAACCCGGAGCCATCAACCAAAACAAAATTCCCGAACCAGCCATTGAGTGTTGTAGTAACGGCTACGGCATTTCCCTGCGGGTCCACTACGGAGAAATGGGTCGTTTCCTCGGATTCATAACCCCGAATAACTCCGGCTTTCACTTCGCTGCTGGGCGTTGCTTTGTTCGGGTCGTAGGTCGCCATGCGGTCAGTGTTGTACTGATCGGCAATCAATTGCTCGATCGGCACTTTATAGAAATCCGTGTCACCAATGTACTCAGCCCGGTCGGCATAAACCCTGCGCTCAGCCTCGGTCATCAAGTGAAGGGTGCGTGCCGTGTTATGTCCCCACTCGCCAATGGGGTAAGGCTCCACACTTTTCAATAATTGCAAAAGGCAGATGCCCCCGCTGGAAGAGGGCGGCATCGAAATCACTTTGTATTCTTTATAGGTGGACGCCAGCGTAGTCCGCCATGCGGATTTGTAGTTCTTCAAGTCCTCGTGGGTAATCAGCCCGTTTCCACGTTTCATTTCAGCTACGATGTCATCCGCAGTTTGTCCCTCGTAGAAACCCGCACGTCCGTTGTCACGGATGCGCTCCAATGTGTGGCCCAAGGCTGTCCATTTGATCGAGTCGCCTGCCTTCCACACGCGCAGCAAAAATTCCGGTTTTACGCTGTTGTATTTGCTTAGATTTTCCTGGGCGCCATTCATAAACTTGGCCTCGCGCTCGGTCAGTACGATGCCGTTGAGCGCCAGGTCAATGGCTGGCTGCAAAAGTTCTTTCCATTCCAGGGTTCCAAACTTTTTGTGCGCTTCCACCAGGCCATCAACGGAGCCGGGTACGCCCGATGCGAGATGACCGTAGAGGCTGAGATTGGGAATCACATTTCCGTCTGTGTCAAGATACATGTTGGTGGTGGCTTTGGCTGGTGCCTTTTCGCGAAAGTCCAGTGCGGCTGTGGTACCATCGTTCATGCGAATAACCATGAAACCACCGCCCCCAATGTTGCCGGCAACCGGGAACGCTACTGCCAGAGCAAAATGGGTAGCGATGGCGGCATCTACGGCATTGCCTCCGCGTTTGAGAATTCGGGCACCGACTTTCGATGCCAGGGGGTGGGCCGAAACCACCATGGCCGAGTCGCCAATGACGCCCATCGTGCGTGGTTTGGGCTGCTCTTTGGACTGGCAGGCCACCAAGACGATCACCATTGACAGAATGAACAGACGTTTCATAGATGCATGTTGGGATTTGATCCCTAAATGTATTATTTCAGGCCGAAGTTTTCCATGAGCCTTCGGAAAGAAAAAGCAGCCCGCCTTAAACTTGCCATCCTTGACCAAACGGTGAAGCTGATTGGGAAAAAGTCTTTTGCCGATTTGTTTGTGGACGAGATTTGCGCGAAGGTGAAAATCTCGAAGGTGACGCTGTTCAAATACTTCCCGCAGAAGGAAGATATTTTGCTATACTACTTTCGGGTTTGGTGTTTCAAACGAACCGTAGAGTTACAGGACAAGCCCCGCGAGGGCCTTACCGGTGTCCAGTTTTTGTTCGACCGCATGAGTGAAGAGATGGAGCAGCACCCCGGCCTGGTTTTGTATTGGCTGGCCTACCTGGCGGACATGAAACGCACACCCAAGCCTTTTCCGGTAAAAGCAGAGGAGAAGAAACTCCTTTTTCCGGACTTCCCGGCCGTCACTTCCCTGGAAATCATGTCCCTTGATCAAATGGCCGAGCGGTTTGCCCTCGAGGCCATCTTTAAAAAGGAAATTGTGAAAACTACATCTACCCGCGATATCACGTTACTGGTGACGAGTGTACTCTATGGAACAATTCTGAGTGCCCATCTTTCCCAAGCCAGTCCGTTGAAGAACTACTTCCGGAAGAATCTGGAGTTGATGCTGAAAGGCCTCCAGTAAAGCGACTAACGGGCGCGAATAGTTTTGGTTCGCTGACGTTTAAAGAGTTTGATTTGACGTTTTCCGATGCGCCAGTTGATGCGGTATTCGTTGCCCTTAACCGGTAACACCCGATGGTAGCGTGGCTTTACGATGCGGTTGGTGTCGGAAGAGCCGCAACCACTCGCCAACAAACCCACCATTACCAGAATTAGTACAAAACGCATAATCACCTAACGGCTAAAATAGGCTTTTTATTTACAACGCACCTGCCTAAGTTTAGGTGTGACTCGGTGGCTTGCTCTTCTTTTCATCTTTTCGGTTGCTGCACATGCACGGGCGCAGCGGCTTTCGGGCGATCAAAAATCCTGGGATTTGGGAGGTGGAACTTCCGTTCCCACATTCACGGCCGAAGTGAATGAAAAAAAGTATTCGCCTGGAACGTTGCCCATTCATTTCAGGATATTACCCACGGGCCGGGGCCGGGATCAGTTCCAGGTGGTATTTGAAAACAACCTGAAAGACACTGTCACGCTCCGCAATGTCGTGCCATTTGGCACCGAGGCCCCGGCTGTCTACATCACCGGCCAGGGCAACCACCGGCTTAGCCGGACGCATTTGTTTCAACAAGGCCGCCTGCCGGTGAATGTTATTGTCCCCGACAATGCGTGGGAAATGGGCTTCGGCATAGTGGCTACCCGGAATGATTCAAGTTGGTATGCGTTGGCCCGCAGAGACGTGTCATCCATACGTGCCGGCACGCGCAAACGTTTTGAGACCGTGCTGGCACCCGGTGGGCAGGTTACCTACCGGGTTTGGTTACACCGATTCTGCGGTGAGTGGCAGCGTGGCCTCCGTCATGCCTTCGCAACAAAAAAGCTGTACGACCTTAATGACTTTGATTCCACGCTTTACCAACGCGCAGATCTGAAATGGATACGAAAAGCCTATGTCATGCATTTGCTGATGGCGTGGGATAAGGATTTTTACGATGGCACTGCCCGGAGGCTTACCCTCCTGGATTTTGTGAAGCGTGGTAAAACATTATTTGGTGGTGATGATGTGGTTTGCATTTGGCCCACCTGGCCAAGCCTGGGCATTGACCAGCGTAACCAATTTGATTTGCATCGCGATTTGCCGGGCGGCACACGTGCTCTTCGCGTGTTGGTGGATTCGCTGCACCGGATGGGCACACGCTTTTTTATTGCCTATAACCCCTGGGATGAAAGCACACGAAAAGAAGACCACCTGGCAGGCCTCACCCGACTTATTCGCGAAACGGGCGCTGACGGGGTGGTGCTGGACACCAAAGGTGAATCAAGCCGCGAGTTGTAGGAGGCCGCTGACAAGGCCGGGGCCGGGGTAGTAATATACAGCGAGGGCATGGCGGTGCCCAAAGACATGCCCGGCATTGTGGCCGGACGTGTTCATAACGCTTTGTACTATCCGCCCATGCTCAATTTGAACCGGCTGTTGCATCCCGGCTTTTCGATTTTTCGCGTTGCCGAAGTATTCAAGGAACCAATTCAGCGCGAGTACGCGGTTGCCTTCTTTAACGGTTATGGAACAGAAATCAATCAGTTCGCCCCCGGGCACCCGGAGTGGGAAGCCGGGCAATATCAGTATCTGGGTCGAACGACTCGCATTTTGCGCGAGCATAGCCGCGTGTTTGAGCGTGGTGACGTAACACCCTTGATTCCCACTCAACGTGACAGTATTTGGGTGAATGCCTGGCGAGGTGATGACGTGAACCTCTACACCATTTTTAGTTTGCGGCCGGCCGGATTCACGGGAAGTTTGCTCGAGTTGCCGTTGAATGACAATCAACATCGGGTTGTTGATATCTGGAATCATGAATACCCGACTCGCAAGGGAAACAAGTTGGGCGTTCGGGTAGACGGGTTTCACTCAGGCGACCTGGGCACTAACAACGAAGGCGCGGTTTCTTGTGTTGCCGTGTATACAAAAGTCATACACTCGCATACAACTGCCGATAGTCTGCGAATCACTGCGCCCCGGGATGTTGACCTTCGCATTTGGAAAGGCAATCCATCGTACCAGTCAGAACCGATTCAATTCAAAGGCGGCTCTTACGGGTTTAGGCTGACTGACCTGGTGGGAAAGTTCGAGGGGAAGTTAGTGGTTCAAGCTATTCGAAACGGTGAAGTGGTGGACGAGATGATTCACAGTTTGATGCCGGGAACCCCAAGGCTGGTTTCGACAACGAACCGCACCCCAAAAGCTAAGCAGTTGCCAAAAGGTATGATTCGGGTTCCTTCCGGTTCGTTTGTTTTCAAGACGACAAAGGGAGATGATTTTATTTCTTATCCCGGCAACGGGCGCGGAGAGACTCTGCAGGTGCGTGAGTTTGCAATCGATCTTACGCCCGTCACCAACGCCCAGTTTGCATTATTCCTTCGCGCCACGAATTATCGACCGGCTGATACCACCCGGTTTTTGGCGCATTGGCGTCAGGGTAGCCCCCCAAGCGGGGAAGAAGATTTTCCGGTTACCTATGTGAGCCTGGAGGACGCACACGCCTACGCACATTGGGCTGGCAAACGGCTGCCAACCGAAGCCGAGTGGCAGTACGCGGCACAGGCGGGTGACGATCGCGAGTGGCCGTGGCGCCAAACGAAGCCAGTTACACGCAAAAAGCAATACGTAACGGAAACACTCACCGTCACGGCTATCGATGGAATCAATCCGAGGCACGCCAACCTGGGCGATGGGCATTTATACCCGGTCGGGAAGTATAAGGCGGGGGCGAATCCCTGGGGGTTATTGGATTTGTCGGGATGCGTGTGGCAACTAACAGCCGATGAATACGAGAGCGGGAGCTACCGGTACATTATGATGAAAGGCGGAAGTTATTTCAAGCCTTCATCCAGTTGGTGGTATGTGCAAGGCGGACCGCGGGAGTTGCACTACCGGCAGTACCTGTTGCGGGTATCGCCCGGCTTTGAACGAAACGCCACCGTAGGTTTTCGCTGTGTCGTGGATTTTTAACAAATTGAATCCTGCATCCAGTATCCAGTATCCAGTATATGTTCAACAGACGCAACTTCATCCAAAAATCAGCTCAGGCGGGTGCCGGGCTGGCGTTAACAGCCGCGCTGCCCTGGCAGGCGTTGGCTCAACAGAAACAATCGGTAGCTGCCTCGGACAAGATTCGTGTGGGGGTGATTGGTGTTAACGGCATGGGTTGGAGTAACCTAACCTCCATGAATAAAATTCCCGAGGTGCAGGTGGTGGCGCTGTGTGATGTAGACAGCAACGTGCTCAATTGGCGCAAATACGAACTGGCCAAGAATGGCGTCACGGTTAAGACGTTCGAAGATTATCGGAAGATGCTGGCCGACAAAGATATTGACGTGGTGATCATTGGGACTCCCGATCACTGGCATTGCTTGCAGATGGTAGAGGCCTGCGCGGCAGGCAAAGACGTGTATGTGGAAAAGCCGATTGGCAATTCGATTGAGGAATGCCGCATCATGGAGGCCGCGCAAAAGAAATATGGACGTGCCGTACAAGTCGGGCAATGGCAGCGAAGTACACCGCATTTTACCGATGCTATCAATTTTGTGAAGTCGGGTAAGCTGGGCAACATTCGCATGACCAAGGCCTGGGCTTACCAGGGCTGGATGCGCAACATTGAAGTGAAACCGGATGCCTCAGTGCCGGCCGGGGTGAATTATGATTTGTGGCTCGGGCCAGCAACCAGGCGGCCGTTCAACCCCAATCGCTTTCACTTCAACTTCCGCTGGTATTGGGATTATGCCGGAGGTCTGATGACGGACTGGGGCGTGCACGTGATTGACTATGCGCTGATGGGTGTTAACGCCAAAACACCTAAGTCGGTGATGGCATCCGGTGGTAAACTGGCCTATCCTGACGGTGCCCATGAGACGCCCGATACGCTGGCTACCGTTTATGAGTTCGATAATCATTTAATGGTATGGGAGCAGGCGCAGAGTATCAGCAACGGCAACTATGGCAAAGACCACGGCATTTCATTCATTGGAAACAACGGTACCCTGGTGTTGTGGCGTGGTGGCTGGGAGGTGATACCGGACGAAAAGAGGATGGAGGCTGTGCCGTTGCAACCTAACAAAGGCAGCGGGCTGGATAACCACACCCGCAACTTTATCGAAGTCGTGAAATCCCGAAATTTTGAAACACTGGCGTGCCCGACTCAGGATGGGGCGCATGTGGCCATCATCGCGCAAATGGGCAACATCGCCTATCGCACGGGTAAGAAATTGTTTTGGGATGATAAAGCCGGAAAGTTTACCGATTCGAAGGCGAATGAATTGATGGGAGCGAAGTATCAAAATGGTTACTCCCTACCGAGGGTAATGTAAGCGCTATGACTCGGTTCCTGCTCATTTGGATTGCTGTGCTTTTGCTGTCGTTGGGTTCGTGCTCACGCAGGCAAGGAACTCAGCGAGATGTGGGATCAATTCAGACGGAACAAAATCAAATTGGACCTAACGTCCCGAGCGGGTTGTTGGTGGTTGACACGGCTGTCGGTAACACAGCTGAACACCGTCAACTGGATTTGCTCGAAGAGCATCTGTTCGGTCGGTTCTTTAACGATCGTGCAGAGTTTTATGTAATCAAAAATCCGGAAAACAAGTTATTCTCATCAGGTGTTCAATCCATAACCATGTATTACATCGATGGCGTGTTGGGAAAGACCAAATACATCCTGACAAGCAGTATTTCAGCTGACCTCATTTCGAATTATGGTAATTTCCGAATTGCTGGTCTTGACTCCATTAATAAAAAGCTCGTTCGCAACCGCAACATCCTGCAATCCCAGTCCACCATACCACTTCTTGATCAACGCCTAAATCATTTCGAAATGAGTTGGCAGAAAAAAGATAAGATTTTTCTTTACCGGGAACTTCGAAACGACTCTGCGCGGCAATTTGTGTTTATTGAGAAGCTTAATGATTACGATAAACGTCTGCGTGCTGTTGATGTAATTTTTTAGATCTCCTTCCATGTATGGTCCGCCAGCAGTTGGACGGCACCTACAAAGGCTTTGTAGGGACCCGTGGCGCTTCCCCATTCTTTGGGGCTCACCATACTTAATAAGTACGATCCGTCCTTCGCTTCAAAGAGGTAATACGTTTGCCCGATGACCGGGCTGAAGTTGAGTTTTGCACCATAGACCAGCATACTCAACTCCTTGCGCTTGTGGATCTCTTTTGCCTGCAGCGCTAATAGTTCAATCTGCTGCCGGATTTGCATGAGCTGCATGTTGGTTTGCTCCTCCATGGCGGTGAGGGCTTTGTGGCGGATCATGCCCTCTTCGGTCGGCTTAATAACCGCGCCCGAAACCGAGGCCGAGTAGGGAAGCACGCTGAGCTGTTTATGATACACTTCCGTGTTACTAAACACGGGTTGCCCCAGTTCAAAACCCTCTTGCAAAACCTTCAGATATCCGTTGGGTAGTATCTCGTGAGTTACCCGCAGGTTCACGTCACCTTCCTTGAAAAACTCAATCGAGAATTGCGCGGATCCTGTAAACCACGCGCGCACCTGATCACCTAACTCGGGTTGTTCAAATTGGTGCACTTCACCGTCAGCCTCAAAGGTGAAGGTGCTTTCACAGGCCTGATCTTCGAGCGTGACCCAATGTTGTGTGATACGCAGGGCTTTGCGCCCGTCCAGAGCCTCTATGCGATATTGACCCGACTTGGGCCGCTGGCCGCGGTCATAGGTTCCCTTCTCGGGAAAGAGCTGCCAGGCCGCAATAAAATTGTATGCTTCTGTCATTACCTCACCTAAACGAAAAAAGCCTCGGAAGAGGCTTTCTTTTGCGGTCCGGACGGGACTCGAACCCGCGACCTCCTGCGTGACAGGCAGGCATTCTAACCAGCTGAACTACCGGACCAATATTTCAAAGTTCATTTTTAGAACCTTAGGCGGGGTTCCCGCGACCTTCCCGCTATGGCGGGACAGGCATTCTAACCTCCCGATTAAATCGGGATGAACTACCGGACCAATAATTTCAAAGTTCATTTTTAGAACCTTAGGCGGGGTTCCCGCGACCTTCCCGCTATGGCGGGACAGGCATTCTAACCTCCCGATTAAATCGGGATGAACTACCGGACCAATATTTCAAAGTTCATTTTTAGAACCTTAGGCGGGGCACCCGCGACCTTCCCACTATGGCGGGACAGGCATTCTAACCTCCCGATTAAATCGGGATGAACTACCGGACCAATATTTCAAAGTTCATTTTTAGAACCTTAGGCGGGGCACCCGCGACCTTCCCGCTATGGCGGGACAGGCATTCTAACCTCCCGATTAAATCGG
>Ga0209985_10000270_pt1 | contig 58607 bp, 86 predicted proteins | sample NOAtaG_FD_187305 | JGI IMG/M metagenome (GOLD analysis project Ga0209985, IMG submission 187305) | Freshwater lake microbial communities from Lake Erie, under a cyanobacterial bloom - NOAA_Erie_Diel6S_1000h metaG (SPAdes) (version 2) | ecosystem: Environmental > Aquatic > Freshwater > Lake ... | reverse complement strand
CCTGCAACAGCTTCCTTGCCTCTGTGATCACGTCGGAGAGGATCATACCTGCGTCTTCCGCGTCAGTTCGTCGTTGAGTTCAGCCATATCATCGCTGATCGGCGGTTCGGGGATGTCGGTCGTGGTCAGGCTGACCTTGGGCTTGCGGCCCTTGGCGACCTTGGGTTCAAAGCGTTCGGGGAACGCCTGCTCCTCCGTCACCTGTTCGATGTTCGGGTGATCCGCCAGAAACGGACTGAACTCGTACACCGTACCCTTACTCTTGTGCCTGAGGTAGGTCTTCATATTACTTCTTGCCCTTCATCAGGCATTTGCCAGCGGCCTTGCACTTGGCGGGCGACGGGCACTTGGAGCAGGGCTTGAAAGCGGTCTTCTTCATTGGTGTCTCCTATCTGGACGGGTTACTTCTTCTTGGTTGCCGCACGGCGCTGGAGCGCCTTGTACGGGTTTTCCACGCCGGGACCACCACGGGGTGCCTTTGTGGCGTCGTACAGCTTCTTCTTCGCCATCTCGGCCCTCTCGGCACGCCAAGTGTTGCGCACACCCTTATCCTGCGCGTTGATACTTGCACGAGCCTTGCGCTGTGTCATCGTCTCATCCGTACCGGGGTTGCGAATAGAGCCTTTGGGCATTTCCTTGGTTCCTATCTGTACTTCGCTGTCTTTTTGGCAACCTTATCTGGTTGACGCACAAACTGCTTGCCGCTCTTCATACCCTTACGCTTCGCTGCGGTGGTCGCCGCGTACTCTGCGGAGGATAATGCCTTAATGGCTGCTTCCGGTAAATATCTTTCTCCCGTCTTGGAGGACGGCTTACCGGACTTGGTGCGCCACTTCTGGGCGGTCCAGTCCTTGAGGGACTTCTGGGGGGCTTTCACGACGTGTAGCCCCCGCCTGCCGCCTTGTACTTCTTCGCCAGAAGCTGGGCCTTGCGGGCCGACCACTGACCGGCCTTGGTGCCCTGCACCGCCGCACCCTTGATCTCGTTGAACAGGCGCTTGCGGAGGCTGGGCTTGGTGTAGTTCCCGGCCTCGTTGACCTTGGACTTGGTTGGCTTCTTCACCGCTTCTTGCTCCTACCGGCCTCGCTCAGCGCGATGGCAATGGCCTGCTTGCGGTTCTTGACCACGGGTGCCTTCTTCGGCCCCTTCGGATCAGCGCCACTGTGAAGTGTGCCCGCCTTGAACTCGCGCATCACCTTGGAAATCTTCTTCTGAGCCTTGGTTTTCATCAGCAGTTCCACGCTCTCAGGGACTTGTTGATGCGGGAGTTCGGGTCGTTGGCGGTCTTGGCCGACGTGAGCTTCTTCTTCATGCCCTTCATCCGGGCGCAGAAGCTGTCACGGCGCGGCCCGCCTTCCGGCTGCGGTGCCTTAAGCCCCGGCTTGCCGGGGTTCGCAGCGTTGTAGGAGGCCCGCCCCTTGGCGTTCAGACCGCCCTTGGGGTTCTTACCTTCCTTGCGCTGCCATGCAGGTGTCTTCGCCATTCTACGCCTCGTTGAAAAAGACGGTGCATTTGCAATCTGTCGGAAGCTCGACGTAGATACCCTTGTCGAACAGGATACCCGGCTCAGGCATATCCGTGCCCTGAATGCTCTTACCGTAAACATAGTAGTGGTAGTAGGGTTCACCCCCTACCGGAGCAGCATCCAGATCATAGAACTTCAACTCGGCATCACCCCCACCTGAGTGGAAGATCAGCACCTTGAGGAAGTAGGCCCGCGAGGTAGTCACAAGCCCCGTAGCCGAAAGCTGTACAGCCATGACGCCACGCTGCATCGTACCCTCCTGCGAAAAAGAGGAGGGGGGCCGAGGCCCCCCATCCGGTTACGCGACCTCGACCACCAGTGCCCAGACGCGGACCACAGCAACGTCGATGCTGTTGTGGTTGAGCGTCAGGTCGATGGTGTCGGCAGCAGAGTAGTACTTGCCGTTCGAGTACCCCGTGATGGTGTTCGGGGCACCTTCGGTGAGTGCCAGCGACGAGACGCCGGAACCAACCGAGTTGAGGTTGACCGCAGCGAGGAAGCCGTCAGCGTCAGAGCCGTCACCAATGTGCATGGTGGCGGTTGCGCCTTCGGCGGTCGTCACGTCGTAACCAACCATCAGGACGTGCGTCTTGGCCGCGATATCGAAAATCTGATACACATCGGAAGACGCGAGAGCCGTCAGACCGGCAGAGGCCCGGTACGAGGCGATTTCTGCGAAGTCGAGCGTGCGCTCAATACGCAGGATGTTGCCACCAAGAGCCATGGAGCGCCCAGCGACGTAGTCAGCGGCATAAGTAGCCATAGTGATATCTCCTCAGAGAGTTTGGTTGAGTGGGGGCCAGCGGCCCCCACCAATTATGCCAGCGTGATGACGCCGTGGGCGAGAGCTTCCGGCTTCACGGTCTGGTAACCGTAAACCTGAAGGCCGCGCACGATGTTGCCGAAGGTAGACTCGGCACGGATCGTCTCCATCTCCGTCATCTGCGATGCGAAGGTGAAGCCCATCTTGTGGCCCGCGATGATGTCGAACTTGCCAGAGGCAACCGGCAGGTTGTGGCTCATGTAGACCGTGAAGCGGTCGATCATGCCGAGACGCCCGTTGCGCAGCACCGAGGTGCTGTCACCCGCGAGGGAGGCGTCCTTGAGATCGGACTTCTTGATCATGCCCGCCATCTTCGCCGGGATGATGATCCAGCGGTTGGACTCGGGCGCGTTGGCCTCATCCAGCACCGTGCCGAGGTCCACGATGTATTCGAGGACGTTGGTCTTGGTGATGGCGATGGGAGTGCCGGTGGTGCCGAGGTCAATGTTGTTCGAGATACGGCCAGCGGTCGCACCCTCGTTGTCAGCCGACACATCAGCCACGATAGCGGCCAGCACGCGCTGGTCGATCTTGATCTTCATACGCTCGGAAGCGTCCTTCGACCAAGTGTCCATCAGGTTGATGTCGGACTGGACCTTGTCCACGTCGTCTTCGATGCAGGCGAAGTACTCGCCCTTGTCGATGCTGAGCTGGATTTTCGGCTTGTCCGGGTTCTCGACGGTGAGGGTCTGGCCCTTCACATAGGAGCGGATCGTGATTTCCGGCGTGGTGCGGATGTTCACGGTGTCACCCATGCGGCGGATTTCGCCCTCGTAGTCCGTGTTGGCGATAGCCGACAGGACCGTTGCGTCATAGAAGTTCTGGATAAGCTTACCCGACCAGATTTCGGGGATGAAGTTGCCCGAGTAGTTCGGGCGACCAGAGGCGACGGGGAAAGACATGGAAGTCTCCTAGATTTAGCTTGCTTGCATGATGCGTCCATCCCGCTGTGCAGCGAAGATGTCGCGTTCGATACGGTCACGCTCCGTCTCACGGCCCCTGTACTTACCGGAGCGCACATCATTGAAGAACTTCCTGATGTCTTCCGGGGTATAGGTCTTCGCATTCGTGCCGCCCGTCGCGCTTCCTGCGCTGCGGGACCGGCCCGGTGCAATCTGCCGCTCCAACTCCGAAGCCTGCCGAGTAGGTTGAGCATTCGCTGCTGGCGCAAACTTGCCAGACGCCGCCGTGAAGGCGCTGAAGAACGCCGTGACACGGTTCACGTCGAGATCACGCTGGGCGATCTCAAGGTGTGTCTGCCGCGAAGTGTTTGTCAGCGGATCGATCTCCAACAGCCAAGACTGGAAGTCCGGGTCGTTGTTGATCTGCTGCCAGTTGGGTACGCGCTGGGCGAGGTTCGACCAGAACCGCTCTTCCGACGTTGCAGCCTGCTGCTGTGCAACACGCTGAACCTGCGGAATGACCGATCCCGATACGCTCTGCGTGAGGTTGGCGATGACACCCTCAAGCTGGGCGATCTTGCCCTGCAAGGAGCCGACTTCCTCACGAGTAACCTTGCGCATCATGTCAATCGACTCGCCATACTCGGCCACGTCGTCGTCAGTCACGAGCTTCTGCACGGACTGCGGTGCTGCGGAAGCAGCGGGCGCGGCGGGAGTAGAGAGTGACGACAGAAGGTTCTCCAACTGCGCGACACGGGCCTGCAATTCTTTGTTTGCGCCCCGCAGTCGCGGTACTTCTGCGTTGAACTGACCCTGAAGCGTGCGCCAACGCTGGGCATACGTCTCAGAGTTCGGGTCTTCCTTGGCACCATGCTCAGTCGTGCCAGAGGATTGAACGGACCTCTCCGCATCGTCAGCCTGCGGGGCAGGAGCAGGATCGGAATTGGACTCGTCAGTGGGCGGATCGGCCACAACGGCCTTCGGCTCACCAGTCAGTTCCTTGATCTTGTCTTCCGCAGCTTCGATCTGCTTACGAATTTGTTCAGGCAATGCCATCTAATACGCTCCTATCCGGTATGCGTAGGGTTGGTCGGCGAGCGTGGCTGCTTTGCCGCCAAATCAGGGGAATTGGTAGCCAACTTTACGAGTTCGGCTAGAACTTGACAGCGCCCCTGCGACACTGCCGAGTTTTGGAAGGCGAAGGGAAGCTGTTCGAGTTCGTGGGCCTTCCACTCACTGAGAAAGGTCAGTACCTGCGGGTACTGCCTCACAATGAGGGCAAAAGCCTTCACAACCTCGTCAGTGGGACGGATCATCCGGCCCCTCCCGACGCATTGGGTGAAACGACGTTGGCCTGCTGCCCGCCTTTCGGCGCTCCGTCAGGCTGTGTCGGAACTGGTTTGCCGCCGCCCTGCGGTGGCTGTCCCTTCGACGGGCGCTGTACCAGCGCCAGCGTCTCGCGGGACGGAATGATGTCCTCAGTGGGCATCTGAAGGCTCTTGGCGACCTCGCGCAGCAGCGCGGCGCGGCCATCAGGACCCATGATCTCCATGTCGGCGGGGTTCGCCGTGGCATTGAGGAACTCAATGCGGCGCACATTCATCGTTTCGCGGTTGGCGAGATTGATGGCACCGCGCGGCATGATCTGGAGATCACCCTTGATGCTCTCATCCTCGTCATAACGCATGTTGTAGACGTACTGACGCTCCACGATGGGCTTGATCACGTCGGAGTCGATGTGCATGACCACCTGACGGATGCCCTTACCGGCGCTTCCCATGAGCATGGAGAGGCCAGAGGAGGTGCGGCCCGCGCCTTGGACGTTCAAATCACCGTACAGGTAGGCCGGAATGCCGGAATGCTCGTCGGCTAGGCGTGAGAACCTCTCGTAGACGCCCATGAGCATCTGAGCATTTGCTTCAGGCTGCGTAAAACGCACCGCTGGTGCGCTCGAACCAGTCGGATCGTTCGTGACCTGCCAAATCTTCCATGGGTAGATTTGCGTGATGTCTTCATTGGCCGGAATACGCTCCAGATTGACCTCAACTTGGGGTCCAGACGAGATGCCCATGTTGTTGACAAGGGCACGCGCAGCCGCATTGCAGATATTTTGCAGGTCTTCGATGATTTCGGGGATGCCTTTACCCCAAAATGCGCCCGGACACTTGATGAACGAGGTCTTGGCGTAGGGCTTTTCGCCCAACGGGTCGTAGTTGAGGACCGCTTTCAGCACGAAATTGCCGCAGACCCACACATTTGCGTCGTATTCGAGCGCCGCATCGGGCACTTCGTCCTCCGACATGCCCCATTCGCGCAGCATCGCACCGGAAACCTTGCCCCAGAACTCCAGAGCGTCGAAAATCTGCGTCGGGCGCATCTCCGTATGGAACTTGCGCTCCTCTTCTTCCTTGATCAACTCAATGTCTTGGTTGATCCACGAGCTTCCGTTGCCCTCTTCGAGCAGTTTGCGGATGGCCGCGTCGTCGTAACCGGGCATTCCGATGAGATCGGAGAGCATTGTGCGGGTCAGCGGGTGGTGCTGGAAGCAATACCCATCCTGAATGCGGGTGATCCCCGGCTCCGGGTAGAAGTAGAACGGATCGACGCGCTCATACTCAGGCGCGATCTTGTCCACCGGCACCGCCATGGTGCGCCCCGAGGCGTCCTTCTGCCAGCCCAGTGTGCGCTGGCGGCGCACGACGGGACCCTTGATGACAGCGGCGGGGTAGGTGACGAGGTCGGTGATGAAGTCGTTGAAGCTCTCGGCCCAGCCGCCCTCTGCGAACTGGTCGGAAATCTTGTGCTTCATCTTGTCGGCGCGGTTCTGCGCCGCCTGAAGCATCTTGAACCGGTACTCCTGCGACACCGCCTCCTTGGCCTCGGCCATCTCGGACGGCGTCATGGCGCGGAGTTCTTCCTGAAGCAGGCGGGCGACCATGTCAGCGAACGCCGCCTTGATCTCCTGTGTCTGTGTAGGTGACAGGTCGGGGATCGGCGTGGGCTGGATGTCCCACGGAGGTGTGCCTGTGTCGAGCAGGATGTCCCGCAGCCAGCTTTCGGCGGCGCGGCACTTCACCTCGGTGATCATCATGTAGACTTCGGAGCCGCCCTGCTTCTGGATCGCATTGAGCTTCTCGGGTTCGTACTCACCGTTGCGCTGGCGCATGGCCCGCAGCATGATGTCTTCGATTGGCTTCTTGGCGATCTTCGCCGCGTCCCAGCACTCGCGCAGATAATCCACGATGCCAAGCATGAGGGAACTGGACTGCCGTGCCTGAAGCTCACGGTCAATCTGTTCGCGTTCCTGCCGTGCAAGCTCGTCGTTCGAGACTACACGGAATATGCTCAACCCAGCAGCCATGGTTTACAGTTGTAGAGGATTTGTGCTGTGGTTGCAATACCCAAAAGAAAAAGGCCCTCGACGGTAGGCGAGGGCCAAGTCACAGGGGTTGGTCTCATGGGAGGAAACCGAGGTGGAAGCTATCACGTCCAGCCTGCGGCGGCAAGCACCTTGACCTCGCGCCGCGCCTGAAGGGCCGCACCCTCACCCGCCGTGGCGATGTGCAGCATCAGGTACTGCAAGGCTTCTGCAACGTGTGAGTGTTTGTTCTTATCGATATCGCTGTCGCCCTTGGGTTTGTAGCGATATCCGCCCATCATTGCAGCCTTAAGCTGTGTACATCTGGGGTCCACGAGGAAGGCCGGGTCGCCGTCCACCTGCCGCATGAGGTAGTCATCCACCGCGTTGATACGCGCGGAGATAGAATTTGTCCGCGCCGGGATGACCTTCAGCCCTTCGGCCTTGATGATGTCCACCGCCGACCTCTCGTCCGTCTGCGCCCGCTGGATGCCAGCGGGGTCTGTAACGACGAGAATGGGCGACCCCGAAAACCGCTCGAAGAGCAGTGGCTTGAGGATTTGGCGCACGAACCGCTGGACCCCCATGTCGAAGCTGACCGCCTCGGCAAGGACGAGCGCCCGCCCGCGCGGGTCCTGCTGACCGATGACAGCAGCAGGCGTAAGGCCCAAGTCCATGCCCACCACAATGGGACGCACGCCATTGGCAATATGGCGAAGACACTCAGAGGCCATGTGATAATCAGTACGGAAGTACTTATACACAGGCATACCCGCCGAACTGAGGCCGTACTCACCGTCGATGTAAACCCGGATGTACTCATCTGAGCGTCCTTGGGTGTCGTAGTAACCATCGGGGAGATTTTCGATGTTCTCGGCGTAGGGACTGCGGCCTGACGGCTGCTTGAACACAGCCCAGCCGTTGTCGTTGGGGCTGACGCCGTCCTTCGGGTCCAGCTTCTCCATCTGATAGTACCACCATGTGTCCATGGTGGGCGGGTTGGTGTCGCCCCACATCCCGTGCCACGTCGGCCCGCCGTCCTTCGCGGACGGGAAACGGCCAATACGCTTGGACATGGCGTCCACGATGTCAGGGTGGATGTCCCGGCACTCGTTGAACCACGCGAAGGTCAGTTCGAGCGAGTTGAGGTTCGCCACATCGTCCGCGTCGTCCAGCGCACGGAACATGATCTCGCACTCGACGTTGCCGACCTTGAAGTAGTAGGTCTTCGTGGTGCGCATGTACTCACCGCACACCCCCGGTGGGAACCAGTCGAGGAAGGTCTTGATGGTGGTATCCTGAAGCTGGCGTGCCGTCTCGCGGACGACCGCCGCGCGGGTCTTCCTGATACCTTGGGCGTTAGGCTTTTGCAGGCTGGCCCTGCGCACGATCTCAAAGGAACAGGTTACGCTCTTCCCCGAACCTACCGGTCCCATGAGCGTGCGCATCTTGGAGTTATCCTCCATGAAGAGCTTGCCGGTGGGCGGCGGCGTGTAGTTGATCTCAAGTCCCATTGAGCAGGTCGATCCTATATTCGAGGCCGCGCTTGCGCGTCTTGATGATCCGTGTACGGAAGGACAGGTTGTTGTCCCTCAACTGGCTCTCGACTTCAGCGGCGGCAAGGGGTGACGTGAACACCGCACAACCACGGTCGTCAAATAGACTCAGCAGGCTCATGTTCGACAACGCGCATCTCCTGCGAGGTTCCACCGAGATTGATCGTGATCGACACACCACCAGTGCTTTCTGGCGCGTCACCCTTGACCTCCAGTCCTGCCCACTTGACGGTGGACTTGATCAGGTCGGCCTTGACGGCGGCGCTGACATCCGGGTGGTGGATGAGAGACCATGAGGTCGTGAGAAGTTCCTCGGCCTGTGCGCGTGCCTTCAGCCGGAAGGTGATGCCCTTCTCGCGGATTTCATCCCGGTAGTGCTTGACCTTCTTGTCGAACACCGGGTCCTTGGAGATGTCCGCGAGTTCGGAAGAGGACAGGCTATGCCGCGCAAGGATTTCCGGCAGGTCCTCGCCACTGCCCTCCAGCTTGAGGGCAATGTCAAAGCAGAGACGGTCGGTCCACTTGGTGTACTCGACGGGTGCGAACATGGGGAGGGAAGGTAACCTGCGGGTGCGGTAGTGTCAAGTCAGTGCGTTTTTGGAACGGCCGAGCCGGGGAAGTTGTAAGTTAATGTTAACAATGGTTTTTGGGGTCTTGCTTTGAGAGGTTGCCTACAAATGGGGGGCCGGTCGGATTTTCTTGTCCATGTACCCCCGGTGCCCTGCTTCCGCCGCGCCGCGCGGCGATTGCGCGGCGATTGCGCCTGCTCATTGGCAAGCGCCGAATTGCTTGGATTGCCACGCCGATTTGACAATCTGGTATGGATATGCCACATTGGAGTCACTGGAAAGCAGATGCCTTCCAGTGTCGGCAGGGCAATCCTGCCCTGCTGATTGACATCGTAAGGAGACTAAAATGTCCAAGGACAATTCCTCGAACGGCTCCACCGTCAAGAAGGCAATCGAGCCGATCACTTTCGTGATCGAGCTTACGGCAGATCGAGTGAACGAGAACGGCACGTTCTCGGGTATCAAGATCGGCTCCATCAAGTCCACGGTTAAGGACTTGTCTGGTCACCTTCGAGTGTCCTGCCCGCCAATGGGCGGCGGCAAGATGTTTCTGATCACCGACACCCTGAAGGGCGTCAAGGTGCTCGGAGAGATCGGGACGGCAAAGCCGGAAAAGAAGAAGTTGTTCTAACACCAACGGGTCCCGCCTCCGGGCGGGACCTACCTTCCTCAACCTCAACAAAGGACCAAGACCATGAGAAAGACCATTGCCGTGGAAATTTCCACGAAGCGCGGCACCCGCCGCGTCCTGCAAACCGTGTACGTCGAAGTGCGGGCGAGGAACATCGCTGAGTTCCTCAAGCGCATCCAGATGAGGCACAAGCTCAAGGCTCGAATTGTGGAAGGCTGACACCAACGGAGAGCGGGAATGGTCCCGCTCTCCAACTTCTTTGAAAGGACAGCACATGCTTCTGACCCTCGGGTTCTACCTCGTGTTCATCTGCACAGGATATCTCTGGGTGTTCCACTGGAACGATTGACCCTGACCCCTCTGGCTTCGGCTGGAGGGGTTTTTTGTTGCCTGCGTTTTGACCTGCCGCGCCTGTGGCGTTGGGGGGTTTTGCCCTCACTTCGTTCGGCCATACGTCGGGGGCCTATAGCTTGCCGTAAAAAGGTGAACTCTTAAGTCCTCTGGCTATCTTACAACCTAAGCCCCTTATGTAAACCCGATTATAACTTTACACTCAATGATTTCAAGCACTTAGCGCCAACTATCTGCGATTTGGGCTGTGCTAGATGTAAAATCTGTAGCTAACTTTACACGAACAAAGAGGGAATACTTTACAGTATAATTCCCGAAAGACCAATGAAACCAAGGACTTAGCAAAATACCAGAGCGTCTATCTATCTATACTATCTAACTATCTGTATATTATTAAGAGTCACTCACCTTTTTTTTTTCATATACTCTACTAAGACACTAGGACTTTACACTCCTAACCCGCCTCACCTTCCCAAGTTACCCCCACATTAACAGAAAAAACACAGATAGTTCAGATAGTACAGATAGCACCCAATAAAAACAAAGACTTACGCCTATCTGTCGCCTATCTAAAATCGCCCTGTTAGCTATCTGTTAACGGATAGTCGAGCCTTTCGGCATGTAAACTTAGCCTAACTTTACATCTAAAGTTTACACTTATGGGGGTGCGACGACGTGTCGCATCGACGCCGCGCCGGATTTGTGGGACGCTGTGCCACGGTCGATCAACGGCCTAAGGAGATACCAAATGGATAAGTTTACAGTAGAGTTTACAGATACGTTCGGCGGTGAGGCCAACTACGCTTGGGTCAAACGTGACACCTTCATGGTGGAACAGGGTACGCCCAATAGCTTCATCAAGGGCTTCGCCAAGGACCTGATGGGCATCAAGGGCGTTCGAGGCCGCTGGGAAGACTACGGCGACATGCTCAAGTTCACCCCTCGTGGTTCCTGCACCGTGTTGTTCGTAACATATTCTCAGGAGTAAGGCACATGGCTAACCAGACAGATTACAGCGACGAAGCCCTCGTCAAGTTCATCAGGGACCACGCCCTTCGGCATTACGCCGAAGGCGGATGGGACTATCTCGTTGAGTGTTGGGACGACGCCGCCATCCTTGGCGAGGTGAAGAACTGCCGCAGTGCGGATGCTGCTATCCGTAAGCTGCGCAAGACGCTGAAGGCAATGGATGATCACCGCAATGAGATCGTCGCAACAGGGGAGTGGTGATATGTGGGTACTCATAGCCTTTCTCAATGTGCACTATGCTGGTGGCCCCCTTGTGGTGGATTTCCGCAGCGAAGCTGCCTGTGTAGCGGCCAAAGCTGCCATTGAGGCCAAGCATTACTCGTTCGCTATGGAACGAGGCGATAGTTGGGTCATCTGCACCCCCAAGTTCATCAAGGATATCCCCAATGGCTAACCGTATCATCTACCGTGGTTCCAACCCCAATGGCAGGTCCGTGGTGGTTCGCCGCGACACTGAGTGGAACCAGTACATCGTCCAGTTCTTCGACGGTGAAACCTATCTCTTCAAGGCTGACGCCTATGTCACTGACCGGGTGGAAGCCTTCGACACTGCGCAACACTGGCTGAAAGGATAACCCATGTCATTCAGGATCATGGAGAACGGAACGCTGACGGACTGCCGTGAAGGTAGCGGCGAAGATGACTACGACATGACCGAGCCTAAGACCACGGTCTACATCCTCGACACCGAGCGGGAAACCCTGACCGAGAGGGACGAGAAGGATATCCGTGGTTACTTCGAGATGCGCTGTTACTGCCAGCGTGACTGCTGTGGTCATCGCACTGGTGGTGTTACCAGTATCAACAGGATGTACGGCAACCGCTACATCGTCACCGTGCATTCTGCACGAAACTTCTGAGGAGGATAACATCATGGTTAGAACCACCAAAGCTCAGCGCAAGGCCATCAAGCGGGTCTTCGACCGCGATGCCACACGGAACAGGATGCCGCCCAAGGCTACCTACCGTGATTTCCGTAAGCTCGTACAGCCCACGTTTGGCTGCGATGGCGCGGTGACCGTACCGTGGTGCGGCATGTGGCTGTGCATTGAACGTGATGGCTATTGCCACAGCTAGGGAAACTCTACCGCCATCAGCATAAGCTGGTGGCGTTGGGGCAAGCCCGCCCAATGGAGGATAAATGGATCACAATCACTGGACCCGTGAGGAAATCTTCCTTGCTCGAAGGACCTTCGCCATTGCTGACGAGATCACAAGGCGAAGGTGGGAGCGCATTGGCTGGATGGCCTACTTCGCCATGCTGTCAGTGTCGCTCATCGTCACCCTTAACATTCTCTATGGAGTATAAGTTATGAAGCGAATTAACGGACGGCTGTCCCGTCCATATGTTCAGCGTAAGCTGCCGTTCAAGAACAGCAACGGTCAGCTTTATGCTGAGTGGGTTGGCCTTAACGGCATAGAGAACGGTGACGCTCGTTATGTGGTGTACTCCTATGGCACCCATTGGCCGCTGTTCGTCTATGTCTCGAAGGTGGATACATGGTTCGAGAACAAGGATAAATTCAGCCCAACAACATCCAAGCACCGGACGCAAACGCATCCGCACTGTAGCACCGTGTTGTTGAGTCCTGATCAGATCAGGCTCTTGGACAGGATGGGCTACAACTCTCTCGTTTATGAAAGGCTGACCAATGGATAAGCGCACCAAGGACGTGATGACCGATCTCATCGCCATGCTGGAGGTCTATGCTTCTGGTAAGACACATAACGACACACGGGGTCAGGCTCTCGCCACCCTGCGTGAAGCCCGTAAACTCATGGAGGAAACAAACAATGGCTAAACACAAGATCAAGACCTACACCCTCATGCTGCCCATGCACTGGGCCTCACCGCTCATCAACGGCGATGAGACGGGCCTTGAAGATGAGGATCAGGCTCAGCTTGAAGCCTTCGTCAACGATATGGTTAGAACCTACGGGTCCTGCCACTGTGTGGATGTATCGGAAGATACCGAGTTCATGCGGTGGCACGATGCCGCACAGTATGGCGTTCTCGCCTGTGATGTGGCGACCTTCACGTTCTTCGCATGAGGTGCGCTATGCTGGATAAGTTCAAGGTTGTAGCCATACAGCGTAACGACGAGTGGATGGATATCATCATGGTTGATACCTGCCGCAAGGCAGATCGGCGCGAGTGGCGGTTCAGCTTCGACACCCAGACCAAACACTACTACGCTACGCTATCTCGTGCCCTAGACGATGAAGCACCGTTTGACCGTAGTATTGGCCTACCAAAGGCTATGACAAATAAGCTGTGGTACTTGGCCGCGCCGCATATTGCCTTGGCCCGCATCAACGGTAAATTTTAAGGGAAACCTTTCCTACGCAGTCAGCGCAACTGGCTGCGTAGTGGGGGCAAGCCCGCCCAATGGAGATAACAAATGGATGATATCGTAAAGCGTATGGCTGATGCGAAGCGTGACCTCGAACATGCACAGGCCAAGCACGACAAGACCGTAAGGTTTCTCGAACGAGTTGCGTTCGTTCGGGGAGTTCTGGCGAACAGCGAGAACGATTTCCCCTTGGCTATCCTGACGCTCAAGAGCGCAATCCGTGGTGAACCTGAGATCATCGCGGATGCCGAGGTCTATAATTGGATGTCAAGGCATCAGGATGAAGCCCATGTGTTCATGGGCCTTGTCAGTGAGTTCCCGGTGAAGCTGGCCGAGTATCGCGCCAAGAACGGTAAGAGGAAATAAATCATGGATATCGAAATCAAATACGTCACCCTCGACGGCAAGCGCATTGCCTACACCAACCAGACCGAGTTCTTGGTGCAGGTGGGCAAGAACCGCAGTGCGTACCGCACTCGCTATCGCTTCATGGGGAACATCCATCAGGCGGTGTTGTACTACAAGGCCATCAACGTGGGGCTTGGGTATAAGAAAAGGCTCTATGTGCCGAGCTTCAACAAGCCCACCCTCGCCAAGATGGTGACGTGATGGACGACTGGGTCATCCATAGGGTGAATCTCAAGCCAAAGTATGCGGAGGTCATTGCCCATAGGAGTGGGCGCAGGGTCGTGCTGCTTTACGGCTATGCCACTGGCAGGCTGACCTCGTCGTTCAAAGCCGATGGTCTTACCGACCCCCGTGTATCACCCGCTGAACTCAAGGCGCTGAAGCCTCAGATACTGACGGCCATCGCTGTCAAGAAGATGGTTTTGTAGCCTTCGAGTACTCATTCAACGAGTTCTGCTGCCCCTGATATATCAGGGGCAGCGGCCCCCTGCGACACCGTGCCGCATCGACCGCCCCGGCTGGCCGTGCGACACTCCCGGCCCTCGACCAACCCAACCACTGCAACAAGGATATATACACCAATGCGTGCACCTCTTCTGATCGACACCCTCTGCTCCCTCATCCAGTCGGAGGTTAAGTCCTCCGCTGTCGTCGTCGGTATCCCCGGTGGCGGTAAGACCTCCATCATCAAGCAGGTCGCCAAGAAGCTCAACTACCAGTACCTCCAGCGTCACCTGCCCACCATGCCCGTCGAGGACCTTGGTGTGCCGATGGTTGACAAGCCGATGCTGTACTACAAGCTGCCCGACTGGTTCCCGGCCAAGGGGTCCAAGCACGACAACGATGTGCCGGGTATCCTGTGCTTCGATGACCGCAATCAGGCTGGCAACGATCTCCAGAAGGCTCTCGCCAACCTCGTTCAGGAGCGTGAGCTTCACGGTGTTCCCCTCGCTGACAACTGGTTCATCCTCTCGACGGGTAACCGTCAGGAGGACCGTGCTGGTGCCAACCGTGTGCTGAGCCACCTTGCTGACCGTGAGTACGAGTTCACCCTTGACACCCACCACACGGACTGGACCGCATGGGCCAGCGAGAACGGCGTTCGTCCCGAGGTGATCAGCTTCATCAACTTCAAGACGGCACTGCTGCACGATTTCGATCCGCAGCGTACCAAGAACGCCTCACCCCGTGGTTGGGCTGAGCGTGTCTCCCCGGCCCTTGACGTGGTGCCCAAGGAGGCCGAGCGCGAGGTGTTCATGGGCGCTGTTGGCGAGGGTCCTGCCACGGAGTTCACGGCCTTCCTCAAGATCGCCCGTAAGCTGCCCAACCCTGACGTGGTGCTGATGAACCCCAAGACGGCTGACGTGCCCAATGACCCGGCCACGCTGTACGCTCTCGCTGGTTCCATCGCCCAGCGTGCCAGTGTCGGCAACTTTGAGCGGGTGTGCCAGTACGCTGAGCGTATGCCCCCTGAGTTCTCCGTCCTCATGGTCAGCATGGCGCTGCGGCGCGACAAGGAACTGCACAACACGGCTGCGCTCAGCAACTGGGTTGTCAAGCATCACGATGTGATGTTCTGATCTCTGTACGGGGGAGACAATGGTGTCTCCCCCTAACCTTCTACAAGGAACATATCTCATGCAACTCTCCGACCGCGCTCTCCTCGTCCAGTTGTCCATCTCCCAGTGGACCGCTCGAAAGCATGACAAGAAGGCCACACAGGAGGTGGCCCATGCTCATGGCGTCAACGCATCCGTTGGCCGCTATCACAAGTCCCTGCTCCCGGCGAATGACTACCTCGCCATGGTGCATCAGAAGGCGGGCTATATCCGCAACAAGTTCTACGAGAACACGCTGGCATGGGGCATCGAAGGCACCCAGTTGCTGCCCACTGCCAACTACCTGAACTTCATCAACGAGTTCCGCAAGGAGAAGGCCGAGTGGGAGACGCTCAAGAACCTGTTCGTCGCCAACTTCCCCACGCTGAAGGCCGACTCCAAGCGGTTCCTTGGTTCGCTGTACCGTGAGGAGGACTACCCCCACGAGAGCCAGATCGCGGCCAAGTTCAGGATGGATATGGCTGTGTTCCCCGTACCGTCCAACGATTTCCGGGTTCAGCTTGGCGGCGAGGAACTGGCGCGTATTCAGCAGGACGTGGAGCGCCGTGTGCAGGACGCCAGTGCTTCCGCAATGAAGGATGTATGGCAGCGGCTCTACGACAAGGTGGAACATCTTGTGGATAAGATGGTTAAGGTAGACGATCCCAAGTCACGTTTCCATGAGAGCAGCATCGAACACGTCAAGGACCTGTGCGAACTGCTGCCGCGCCTCAACTTCGCGGATGACCCCAACCTCGAAGCCATGCGCCATGAGGTCGAGCAGAAGCTGGCGAACCTCAACAAGGACGCCGTTGTCGGTAACGATAAGCTCCGCGCCACCAAGATCGATGAGGCCAAGGCCATCATGGACAAGATGGCGGCGTTCATGGGTGGTCTGTGATCGAACTGCCGAAAAAGTGGCCGGGTATGGAGCGGTTGCGAGTGATCCTCGCAACCCTTCGCCTGTTGGGTATCGACATACCCCGGCACGCTGTCACTATGACAGATAAGGACGGTATGCACTGGGCAGAGATCAAACCCTATGACCAACTCTCCCGGCGCGAGAAGAAGGAACGCTGGGAGCGGTTCCGGCTGGAGGTCACCAAGCGACTGAGGGCCATGAAGTGATCGAAATCCCACTCGATTATCCCGGCAAGGAAGAGGCCAAGCTGATCTTCGCCAAGGTCATGCTGCTGGGCGTCGAGACGCCTATGCTGCGTGACGTTCCTTACTACCAGTGCCATGAGCAAGAACTGATGCTATACTGGCAGGCTTACCGAGAATATGTTCACAAGAAACTGACAGGAGCATACAATGAGCAATAGTCCAGACATGGACCTCGTCCACAAGCTGGTGCCGGAACTTCTTTCGCTGCCACCGGACAATGCTACGGACGCCGAGGTCATCCTCGCCTTCGCCAAAGCTATAGCACTGCTGGCTTTCATGGTGGCAGACAGGCGTGGCAAGAACGCTGACGGGCTGATGAATGATATCATCGACTTGATCGAAGACTGCTACCGCAATCAGACCGTGGTGGTGGAGGAAGTTATCACAAATTGACGGACCCCGCGACGATCTGTCGCATCGACCTGCACGGCCCGCCGTGCGACAATCCCAGCCCTCGACAACACAAAGGATATTTACACCATGAACCTCGAACGTAGACTTGCCAAGGCGCGTACCGCGCTGATCCTCGAACAGCCGTTCATTGGAACGCTGGCACTCAACATGCCCATGATGCTGGATGATAGCATCCCGACTGCTTGCACCAATGGCAAGTGGGTCAAGTTCAATCCCAACTTCATCAAGGACCTGTGCGACGAGCAGCTTAAGTTCCTCGTTGCGCACGAGGTATTCCACCCCATGTTCGAGCATATGTTCCGCCTCAACGGGCGTGACATTCGCAAGTGGAACCGTGCTGGTGACTACGTCATCAACCAGCTTCTGACCGACGAGAAGATCGGCAAGTTCATCGAAGGTGGACTGCTCAACAAGTCGATCTACGATGCTGGCAACGGCAGCACTGACGGTATCTATAACATCCTTGAGGATGGCGAAGGCGGCGACTTCAACGGTGGCCCCAACGATGGTGGTATCGGTCAGGATATCCAAGAGGCTGACGGCAGCGCCACTGATCAGGAACAGCAGATCGCTGATCTCAAGGTCACCGTGGCACAGGCAGCACAGGCCGCTCGTGCAGCAGGTAAGTTGTCTGCTGCACTCCAGCGTATCGTTGGTGAGTTCCTCCAACCCAAGGTGGACTGGCGCGATGTGCTGCGCCGCTTCGTGATGAAGGCCAAGACCGACGAGCGTACCTTCGCCCGTCCCAATCGTCGCTTCTTCACGCAGGGTATGTACCTGCCGTCTCGTACTGGCGAACGCCTTGGCGAGATGGTGGTTGCACTCGACTGCTCCGGTTCCATTGGCGACAAGGAACTCAACGAGTTCGCCGCCGAGCTTCGCGCCATCCACACTGACGGCGCACCGGAGAAGCTGCATGTGATTTACTTCCACCATGAGGTCTGCAAGTACGAGGTGTTCATGCCCGACGATGAGGTCGGCAAGCTCTCCTCCCCTGAGACTGGCGGCACTGCCTTCTCTCCGATCTTCGAGTACATCACCAGCAACGACATTCACCCGGTCGCTTGCGTGGTGCTGACCGATCTGTGCTGCTCCGACTTTGGCCCTGTGCCCGAGTACCCCGTACTCTGGGTCAGCAACTACAGCGACAGCGCCCCGTGGGGTGAAGTGGTGAAGATGTGATGGAGGTGATCGCACTGATGTCCTGCGCCCTAGCCCTGTTTTATTACTGGGAGTGGCGCAGGACGAGAGACGATCTCTACGCACTGCATGATGCGGTGTGCCGGGTTGGCCGAGGCGAAGCCGAGGTCGTGCAAGTTGATACACATTCATTCAAGATAGAGGATAACTGACATGACGGTTCGGATTTCCGACAAGCTGATCGGCCAAGTGGTCGAGACGATTACCAACCTCTACCGCAAGCGGTTCGAGGAGTTCGAGAGGCAGAGGCCTGTCGTTGGCGACAGGCTCTACGAACTCGCTTACGGTCCATATCTTTCCAGCATGGAAGCCATACCAGCCGGGTTCCTTCCCAAGGGCGATGTCATTGAGGTCAGCAAGGTTGGTGATCGCAAGATCGTTCTCCGGTTCCCGCTCTCCGGTAGGCGACTGGTTGGTATGTCGCACCCCAGTAATGAGAACATGACCGCTGATGACTATGGGCGGTTCATAGTTAACCGCACCCCCATGACCGAGGAGATCGTGGACGGTATCCTGTCGTGGCGCAAGCAGATCGATGACACCATGGAAATCCGCGAGAACGGGCAGAAGGCCGTGCGCGAAATCCTCAAGCGGTATGTGTCACTACCCCCGGCCATCAAGGCATTCCCTCCTCTGGTGGAGTTGTTACCAGCAGCGGCGCGAGGCAAGACCGATGTGCCGCAGCACAAGCTGACCAGCGCCGAGATGGAACTCAACCCCCATCTCAAGCAGTTGGCGACCGACATCGCACTCAGCAAGTTCCTCAACCGCTAAAGGAAACATACCATGGGTTACGATATCCACAGCTACGCCGACTGCGTCGAAGCGTTTACCACCGTGCGAAACCCCGTGCAGGGCAAGCCCCTGCACGGCAAGGGCGTGCGCCTGTTCAAAGATAGGGACGACAGCTTCCGCCTCACCATGCACGAACGGACCTTCGCACGGATCACCAAGGATGACGTGATCACCTTCACCATTGATACCGATACGTTCTTGCGTACCGTCTGCTCCAGCCTTGTTTATACCATGACCCGCTTTCTCCCCTTTGGCGTCTACCGTGTCGGGCAGGGCCGCTACCGCATTGGCTACCTCGTCAACTACAAATACCTCAAGGACCTGCCCGAGTATTTCGGCGGCATCCAGTTCAATCTGGAGACCCAGCAGTGCATCAACCCCCGCACTGACAGGCACAAGAACACCGACAAGGAAGCCCGCAAGGTATGGCTCAAGACCCTGCGTGAGTACCGCATGGGCGTTCTCTCCCGGCTGAAGCTGGGTGTGCGCAGCAAGGGCGAGTATGAGTACGGCTTGCCGCAGCTTGCCCAGTGGATGAAGGACGGGCAGTATCCAGACGAACTGTTCAACTATCTCTGCCGCTACCCCAACGGCAGCATGGGCTACGAGTATCTGGCTGCGGAGTTCGAGCGCACGATTGACGAACATCGCAACCGCTTGCGCAGTGAGTTCGGGGTGTTCCTTGAATATGCTTAAGTATGTGAGGGCTGATTATCTGATGTACCATTTCCCTGATGTTCACAAACAGGTGCAAGAGATGGCGCGGGACAACCGCGCCATCTACACGATGAAGCGTTGCTTGCGTGCCGTATGTTTATACTACGGTGTGACCGAGGAGGAACTCAAATCCAAGAGCCGTGAGCAGCGCATCGTGGTGCCACGCCAGCACTTCTGCTGGGTGGTCTACCGCAACCGCCTAGATATGTCTTATCCCATGATTGGGCGGTTCCTCTCCAAGGACCATACGACCATCGTCCATGCTGTAGCCAAGTTCGAGGAGAACAAGACTGAATATCTGCGGGCCATCTCCGCAGTGGACATACTCATCAACAGCAAAGGTAACTAAACATGCAGACAGATATGGCACTGGCAGTTCTCGTCGGTGGATGCGCTGGCTTCATCGCGTTCATCGTGTTCCTCGTAATAACCAAGGAGCAGGGGTGGTGACTGTTATCGTATTCGACGGAGCTACATGCGCTGTGGACAGCGGCGCTGTCGCTGGCACGACAACGCACAGTATCAAGAAGTGGTGGGTGCATCGCAACCAGCTTATCACTGGGGCTGGGCTTGCCTCGCATGTTGTGGCTCTCGCTGAGTGGTACATCGACGGCGCTACGCTGGATAAGTTTCCGCCAGCCGTACTGTATCACCGGGACGCCGAGCTTGTGGTCATCGACCCCAACGGGGTGCGGCGATATGAAGCATCGCCCTTTGCAATTGACCACGGCATAACCAAGTGTGCATTCGGTGAGGGCCGCGACTTTGCCTACGGCGCTCTTGCCATGGGTGCTACGGCAGCGCAAGCTGCCGAGGTCGCCTGTATCTTTAGTCCTGTCTGCGCTGAGCCAATCCACACGTTTATCTGGGACAAAGGAGAAGTTCACCATGTTGCTGGATGATATCAAGGAACTGCCTGTCGCCAAGTGGGGTCCGCTTTTGCACCCCGAGGCCAGTAAGCGGATGAAGTCTATAGCACCGCAAGCCCGCTGCTATGTGTTCGACCGTGATGCTTCGTTCAAGCTGGGTCAGTTCATTCGGACGTGTGCAGACTTGATTGCAGAGCAAATTGAGTTTGCTATTGAGCCATACCCCACAACATATGTGGAGGTAGAGATTGACGCTGTGATCGACGGCATTGGGCGTGCGGGTTCACAAGCTGGTAAGAAAGCTGATTGGAAGCTTGGGTTTTTATCTCACGCAGGTAGGACTAACACAGTCGTATGTAGCCGTGACGTTGCTGACACGTTGGCAGGAGTCTATGGGTTTAGTCGTATTGCAAAAGAGTGGGGGGATAACCTCAGAAGCGATCTGTTGGATCAGCAGGTGCTTCATGTATTGGGTTCCACATATGTAGACCTGACCCCCGAGCAGCGTAGGAATTTTGCTGGCCGTTTCGTACCCATGTTTTACGGGGATACATCGGTCGCACTCTTGCAAACCAAAGCGGTGATGGACGGTCACATAGGTGAAGCCCGCATCTACGCCGCAGCCCTGCTGCTCCTGCACCAGAAGAAAGCCATCGCGCTCACCGAGAAGCCCGCATATCGGACGATGTACCGTGGTAAGTCTCGCCCCTTCATGGCGCACAACGTGGTGACCATCACGCTCGACAGCCCGGTTCAAATCCGCAAGGCCATGAGTTCCGGCAGCGGGGAAACCCGCAGGGCACACGAAGTGCCAGCACACTACGCTCACCGGCACGGAACCCGCAACTGCGAACATACTTGGCAGAAGCGTGGGGACGAAGAGAACCACTGGGACTGCACCAAGTGCGGGCGCTTCCGCTATATGCGGCGGCACCACATGCGTGGCGATGCCTCGAAGGGCTTCGTCAAGAAGAGCTACAACGTCACAACGGAGGATGCAAAGTGACACTTGAAGGCAAGAAGTTCGATGACGGCAAGCTACCATACGATTTACTACCGGGTGATGCCATCGAAGAGATCGTGAAGGTCTTGCAGTTCGGCGCGGTCAAGTACGGTGAGCGCAACTGGGAGAAGGGTATGAAGTGGAACCGCCCCTTCGCTGCGCTGATGCGCCATATGTGGGCATGGTGGAGGGGTGAGGGGAAGGACCCCGAGACAGGTTTGTCGCACCTTGCCCACGCTGGCTGCTGCATATTGTTTCTTCTGAGTTACACACTGCGTGGCCTAGGTGAGGATAACAGACCATGACTGACCCGAAGATGACCCGCGCTGAGATGGCGTTCAACGCCATGATGAATGCACACAGCGATCTCAAGGACGCCTTGAATACAGACGACTTCTCTAAGCGGTATAAGAAGATAACGAATGCCATGCTGGCACTTGTGGTCGGGATGGATGTATTGAAGAAAGATATACCATGAAAGCCTACCAGCGTGCGAAGGAACCCGCCAAGGGTAGGGCCGTCCACCGCTTCGTGCGGTGGATATGGCAGCAGACCAATATGCAACGCGCCAGTCAGGAGGACATCGCGCAACGCTCTGGCGTTTCTTCCAGCGCCATGCGAAAGTGGAGGAGCGGGGAGAATAATCCCAAGCTCTCCGACATCGAAGCAGTGATCAACGCATTGGGCGGTAAGCTCGTAATCAGGATGAACGACGATGACATTGACAGTCCGACAGCTTAAGAAGGTGATCGAAGGCGGTGGGTATAAGATGCTCAACGTAGAGACAGGCAAGCACTTCAAGGTGACAGTCGCCAACGGCGAAGGACGAACCGCACGGATCACTGTATCCGTGTCACCGCGCAGCCAGTCGCACTGGCCGCACTTCGTGCTGGCCGACATCAAGAAGAGGATGCGCTGATGGTATCCAACTTGAAAGTGTACGGTAGCGAGAGCATCACGTTCAACGACTACCGCTCGAACAACTACCCCGTGGTGCTCCCCAACAAACTGCAAGAGTGGGCAAATCATATACAGCAAGCCAACAACCTGCTCGTCGATGGGAGTGACTTGGCGAAGTTGCAGATCAGTGAACTCAGCACCCGTGTCAAGGACCTCGAAGAACTGATCCCCGCCATGGCTGATCTTCTTGAGTTCCTCAAGGGGGCGCACCCCGAGATACTGAAGGCGTACTACGATACCCGCGCCGCAACCAAGAAGATGGTGACGTGATGGCGCAGACGATCTTGTTGCTCTCTTCAACTGTGTACTTTGTGGTAATGCTTATCCACATACGCACCAAGCTCGACCGGATGGAACACAAGTACGCTGAACTGCGTGTTAGGTATAGGCTCCTCACAGGACTGGACCCCGATGGACATCGTAACGATTGACTTTGAAACCTACTATGACCGGGAGTACTCCCTGTCGAAGATGACCACTGAAGCCTATGTGCGCGACATCCGTTTCGAGGTGATCGGCGTGGGCATCAAGGTCAACAACCATCCGACTGACTGGTACAGCGGCAGCGATCCCGGTCGCTTTCTGCGGTCGCTCAACTACACGAACAAGGCGATCCTCTGCCATAACACCGCCTTCGACGGTGCCATCCTGTCGTGGCATTTCCACATCCAGCCCAAGCTCTGGCTGGACACGCTCTCCATGGCGCGGCCCCTGCACAACGTCACGGTCGGCGGCAGTCTCAAGAACCTCGTCTCGCACTACCAGTTGGGCGCGAAGGGCGACGAAGTGATCAACGCGATGGGCAAGCGCCGCAATGACTTCTCGCCAGAAGAACTTAAGCGTTACGCATCCTACTGCGTCAACGATGTGGACCTGACATACAAGCTGTTCCACAAGATGAAGGGGCGGTTCACCCCTGAAGAACTCCGGGTGATCGACATCACCATGCGCATGTACACTGAGCCAACCATTGAACTGGACCGGGCGCTGCTCGACCAGCACCTTCACGATGTGGTGAACCGCAAGACCGATCTCGTCAGTCAGCTTGGACTGGACTGCACCGAGGAAGAAGCCAAGTCCATGCTGATGAGCAACGACAAGTTCGCCAACTTCCTCTCTACCCTTGGTGTTCTCCCACCATTGAAGGTCAGCCCCAAGACGGGCAAGGCTGCATATGCTTTCAGCAAGACGGACAAGGCGTTCACCGCCCTGCTGGAACACGAGGACCCATGGGTGCAGAACGCCGTGGCCGCACGGCTTGGCGTCAAGTCCACCATTGAACAATCCCGTACTCAGTCTCTTATCGGCGTATCCAATCGTGGCTCGTTGCCCATCATGCTGAACTACTACGGAGCGCACACCGGACGCTTCAGCGGTGGCGACAAGATGAACCTCCAGAACCTCCCTCGCGGTGGTGCCCTGCGCAAATCCCTCTGCGCCCCCAAGGGGAAAGTTCTTATCGCCAGCGACAGTTCGCAGATCGAAGCCCGTATGGTGGCATGGGTGTCGGAACAGAACGATCTGCTGCAAGCCTTCCGCGAGGGGCGTGACGTGTACTCCGAGTTCGCCAGTGAGGTCTATGGCAAGAAGGTCACCAAGGCCGACAAGGTGGAACGCTTCGTCGGCAAGACCTGCATCCTTGGACTGGGCTACGGTATGGGTGCCCTCAAGTTCCGCGACACGCTGGCCCTTGGGCAGGGCGGCATCAAGGTGGAGATCGAAGCCGGGGATGCGCAGCGCATCGTCCACCTATACCGCAACAAGAACCACCGCATCGCCGGGTTCTGGAACCGTTGCGGGCGCGTGCTGGATGATCTCGTGGGTCAGCGCAGCGGGCAGGTCCTGCCCATGCGCTCCATGCTCGACTACAAAGACAACGCCATCATCCTCCCCAGTGGACTGCCTATTACTTATCCGCTGTTGCGTGCCAGCGAGAGCGGCGACGGGTACTTCTACATTGCTGACGGCAGGAGCTACCGCAAGGCGGTGGTCAACAGACTGACAGGCGACAGCAGCGATGGTCTGCCGTGGGTGCGCATCTACGGCGGCAAGGTTACGGAAAACATAGTTCAAGCATTGGCGAGGATCGTGGTGACAGGCCAGATGGTCGCCATTGCGAAGCGGTATAAAATCGTGCTTCAAGTCCATGACGAGATCGTGTGCTGTGTCGATGAGGACGAGGCCGAGGAAGCCAAGGCGTTCATCATGCAGTGCATGTCCACCCCTCCGTCGTGGGCACCGGACCTCCCTGTCGCTTGCGAAGCAGATATTGGCTACAACTATGGAGATGCCAAGTGAGTGAAGCTGATCTCGAAGTCGTCAACCGCGCGTTGGGCGAAGCTCTGCGCAAGGCAGAGGCAGACGTACTCATGCTGCGCAATGGCCTAGCGTTGGTCATCGGTGTGCTGAAAGTCGCGGGCTACTACAGTTTGGCTGACAAGATGTGGGAAGTCCTGAAGGAGACAGAGCGGTGAGGGGGCACAACAGTTTCGGCAAGTTCATGTCGCAGTACCACGATCTGAAGCGGGCGCACGCCGCGTTGGAGAAGCGGGAGAAAGCAGAGTTGGTCTTGCTTTACGAGGTGCATGACGAACTGCGGCAGATCGCATCTGTCCTGCGCCTTCACGGACTTACCGAACCCGCGAACCGCACCAACAAGCTGTGGGACAAAGTCGCTACAGTACTCATGGAGGTGCTCCCCCTATGAAGCGCCAGTCCCTCCGCGATGAGATCATCAGGCTCTACACAGTAGAGAAGAAGACGGTCACCGAGATCGCCAAGATCATGGGGTGCAGCAAGCCCAACGTGTCGATGGCAATCAAGCGGGCGCTGAGATGGAACCAAGTCATCTCGCCGCTGCTCCCTGAGTTCATCGTCTCGTGGATCATGGACGAAGCTGTTAGGCAGGATAAACCACCTGCAACAGTCGCACGGGACATAATCATTAAAGCCTATCACACAGCAAAGGAAAGCGAATGACCCCGTCTTGGAAAGACTACTTCATGTCGATGGCTGAGCTTGTCGCCAGCAAGTCGAAGGACCCCAGCACCAAGGTCGGCTGCGTGGTTGTGACCGAGGACAAGGTCGTGGCAGCGACCGGATACAACGGCCTACCTCGTGGCGTCCAAGACAGGAGCGAGCGCATGGAGCGTCCTGCAAAATATCTTTGGACTAGCCATGCCGAGGAGAACGCGGTTGCACAAGCTGCACGGGTGGGGGCCAAGCTCAAGGGCGGCACCGCCTTCGTCACACACCACCCTTGTTCGCGCTGTGCGCGTTCGCTTATACAGGCGGGGGTCACCACGGTGGTGATCGGCAACGGCACGACTTCCATGCCCGACGAGGAGTTCGACGTTGCCCGTGTGATGTTCCTCGAAGCGGGAGTTGAAGTGCGATGACCAAGCTGACCCACTCCTACTCGTCCATCAAGATGTACATGAACTGCCCGCTGAGATACTACCACCAGCGGATCAGGAAGGCGGTCAGCGACCCCGGCAGCGAAGCCACGCACCATGGTGAGCGCATCCACAAGTTCTTGGAGGACCGCCTCAAGACGAACACCGAGCTTCCGCAGGAGGCGGCGCACTACGAGCCATTGACCACGGCGATCATCGACAGCCTTGGCGCGGGCGAACTGCTGGTCGAACAGGAACTCACGCTGAACGTCGAACTCAAGCCCACCGGATGGTCTGACGATGACGCATGGCTGCGCACGAAGATCGACGTACTGGTAATAAATCAGAAGGATGCAAAGGTCCTCGACTGGAAGACCGGCAAGCGCAAACCCGACTTCGATCAGCTTGAACTCTATGCCCTGCAAATCTTCACGCACTACCCAGAGGTCGAGCGTGTCGCCGTGGGCTTCGTCTGGTTGAAGGACAAGGCCATGGACCGCGAAGTCTACATGCGACAGGATGCCGCAACACTGTGGACGAAACTCCTTACACAGATTAAGCGCATAGAAAAGTCAGTAGAAACAGATAATTGGCCCGCCCGCCCCAGCGGATTGTGCCGTTTCTGCCCTGCACGACACCTGTGTCCTTCTGCCCAGTAACTTGACAACGATGTAAACCGGAATTACCTTCGATGACACCAGAGGGAAAGATCAAGGCTAGGGTCGATAAGCTTCTCCACCAGTACAAGGTATGGTTCTACAGCCCACAAGCTGGACCTTACGGACGTGCTGGTATTCCTGATCGTGTGGCGATTGTGCGAGGCCAGTTCGTAGGCATCGAAGTCAAAGCCGACAGGACCAAGAAGCCCACCCAGTTGCAGCGCAACTGTATGGCTAAGATCGAAGCCGCTGGTGGCAAGTGTTTTGTCGTTTGCGATGTTGAAACATTGAAACTGTTAGAGGACTACCTGAATGCTGGTGCTTCCCAAAGCAAGGGCGCTTCTGCTGAAACTGAGTAACCCGCACCGGGTACTCGAAGCGGTTCCTTCCGCCAAACAAGTCAACATCAAGGGTAACGAAGCGGTCGTGGTTCCGCTGCGGCTCGAAGAGGCATCGGCCCTGCAAGCTCTGGGCTTCGATGTTCCGTCTCCCATCCTCCACTTCTACGACTGGCAGGGACGGTTCCAACCCTATGACCATCAGAAGCAGACGGCGTCCTTCCTGACCCTCAATCAGAAAGCCATCGTGCTGAACGACATTGGCACGGGCAAGACGCAGAGCGCACTGTGGGCGGCTGACTATCTCATATCGATTGGCGCGGTGAAGAAGGTGCTGATCCTGTCGCCCCTGTCAACGCTGAAGCGCGTCTGGGATGACGCTGTCTTCACCAACTTTGTCTCACGCAAGAGCGTGGTGCTTCATGGTAGCGCAGAGCGCCGCAAGAAGCTGCTCAAGACCGAGGCCGACTTCTACATCATCAACCATGATGGGTTCGGGATCATTGCCGACGAGTGCCATGATATGTTTGACTTGCTCATCGTGGACGAAGCTGCTGTACTGCGGAACCCCAGCACAAGACGTTTCAAGGAAGTCCGTAACTGGATGGCCCGCAACCCCGACACCCGCCTGTGGCTGATGACCGGAACCCCGACACCGAATGAACCATCGGATGCGTGGGCGCTGGCGCGGCTGGTCGATAGCCCGTTCATCCCCAAGACCTACACCGCCTTCCGCGAACAGGTGATGATGAAGATCAGGCAGTACACTTGGGTGCCCCGCCCCGAGAGCGTGGAGATCGTGCGCCATGTGCTGCACCCGGCGATCCGCTATACCCGCGACGAGTGTTTCGATCTGCCCGACACCGTATTCCAAACTCGTCAGGTAGAACTCACGCCGGATCAGCGCAAGCATTACGACCGTATGATCCGCCACCTGATCACCGAGGCCGAGGAGGGCGCGATCACCGCCGTCAACGAAGCCGTCAAGATGCAGAAGCTGATCCAGATTTCCTGCGGTGTTGCTTATGGAGAAGATGGTCAGAATATCGAACTCGATTGTTCGCCGCGCATCAATGCCGTCAAGGAAGTGATCGAAGAGGCGGGCGGCAAGATCATCGTGTTCGTGCCGCTGACGGGTACACTGCGTATGTTGGAGCGCGAGATCGGCAAGGACTACACCGTAGGCGTGGTCAACGGAGAAGTCAGCAGCAACAAGCGCAACGAAATCTTCCAGAACTTCCAGCACTCGCCGCATCCGCAGGTGCTGATCGCACACCCGGCTACCATGGCGCACGGCCTGACACTGACATCGGCGTCAACCATCGTGTGGTACGGGCCGATCACCAGCAATGAACAATATGTCCAAGCTAACGGACGTGTCGAACGCATCGGTAAGAAGCACGCATCCAATGTGGTTCATATCGAAGCTACGGACTTGGAGTACAAAATGTACAGCCGTCTCCAGAGCAAGCAGAAGCTCCAAGGTCTGCTGCTCGAAATGATCCAACAGGATACAACGAGGTAAAGGACCATGACTGTGGACGATGTGGTCGCACTGTATGTGCGGCTCCGCAATGAGAAGAGCGCCATCCGCGCTAAACTTGAGGAAGAGGTCGGCGTCATTGACGCCAAGCTCGACAAGCTCGAAGCTTGGATCAAGAACAAGGCCGACGAGCAGGGCGTCACGTCCTTCAAAACCAACCACGGCACGGCCTTCCTGACGACTGTCGATTTCGCCAGCGTCGAGGATTGGGATGCAGTCGTGAAGTTCGTCAAGGACAATGATGCGTATGATATGTTTGAGAAGCGCATCAGCAAGACGGCTGTGCGCGGCTACATCGATGCGCACAAGTCCGTGCCGAGTGGCGTGATGTACGGCACCCGGCTGGAAGTCAACGTCCGTAAGCCGACGAAGCGCGTGGAGGCAGCATGATCAGGGCACTGAAGAACTGGATCGGCAGAGTTGCCCGTGATGAGAACAGCGTCCCTCATGTGGTGAGCAATGGTGGCCCGCCCATGATGTCGATCTACAAGATCGAAAACGGGTATCTCGTCCACAAGTTTGGTGCGAACGGATACCGTGAGGACGCCCGCATCACCTTCTGCCCGACACCGCTCGACGTGGCGAAGCAGATCGTCAACACCGAGGCGCTGGCGAAGATGGGGTTCAATGATGTCAACCCTGTCACCGTTGGCGGCGGTGGCGGCGTCAATGCCCTGAATACCAGCGGCTACGCTTCCGGCTCACTTAAAATCTAACCGCTCATTACAGGAGAAATCATATGAGCAACATCGTGTCTCTCGACGCCAAGGTTCCGGCGCATCTTGCGAACCGCATCGGCAAGCCCTCTGCGCTGGCAGAGAAGCTTGTGGGTGGTATCTCCAACGGAGAAACGTGGCCGCGTATCTCCATCAAGGGTGGCCGCTTCCGCATCAAGGAAGGCGATGCCGAGACTGTCCTCCAGACCACCACCATCGATGTGGTGATCGTCGGCTCCAACCCGCGCCTGTCCAAGACTTTCTATGCCAAGGCGTGGGACCCCAATGCGGAACCGACCGCGCCCGACTGCTCGTCCATGGACGGCGTGCGCCCTGATGCCAACGTGGCCGAGCCGCAGAACGATCTCTGCGCGACCTGCCCGCACAACGCATGGGGTTCCAAGAAGGGGCCGCAGGGTCAGGACCTCAAGGCGTGCAGCGACAGCAAGCGCATCGCTGTGGTATCTGCTGACGATCCGTCTGGCCCGGTCTACCTCATGCTGGTGACCCCGGCTGCGCTCAAGGACCTGAACCAGTACCAGAAGGACCTGAGCCACCGTGGCATCGCCCCGGAACTGGTGCGCACCCGCATCGGGTTCGACACCAACGCCTCGTTCCCGAAGATCAAGTTCGGGTTCGGCGGCTGGCTGACCGAGGACGAGATCACTGCGGTGGACGAGGTCCTCGCCAACCCTGTTATTCCTGAGATGACAGGTGAAAAGGCGCGGCCCGCCCCGGCACAGATCGAAGCGCCCGCGAAGCCCAAGCCCCAGTTGGTGAAGGCTGCGCCCGCCGAGGATGAGGAAGCCCCTGCCCCGGCTGCTGCGCCCAAGCGTGGGTTCGGTGCCAAGGCTGAAGCCGCTGCCCCGGCCAAGCCCGCTGCCGCGCCGAAGGCCGCGAAGCCGAAGGCTGCGCCTGTGCCCGAGGCGAACGCCAGTCTCGAAGACGAGATCGCGGCCATGCTGAGCGAAGCGCCCAGCGATGACGCAGACGCCTAAGCTGGACTTCTCCAAGGTAGAGCTTCTGCGCAACCGCCTTGGACTTAGCTCTTCAGACGTGGCCGCAGCGATTGGCGTATCGCGCATGACCTACTACTTGTGGGTGCGTGGTGGGAACATGCGACAAACGCAAGCGTCCCGTGTGAAGAAGGTCGTCAAGGTCATGCTGGACCTGATGAAGGACAAGCAATGGGAGGAAGAGGTCATGCCTCTTCCCCCTCCCCAGCGCCGCGAACGGTTGCTTGCGCTGGTCAGCTAAGATAGCATCACACGTTCATGGGGGCTGCGGCCCCCATGCCTCTCTCACAGGGCAGGAGTTAACATGAACACGCTGGACTTCTTGCGGTACGTACTGCCGTCCCAAGGCTGGTATGTCGTCACCGTGATCGACAAGGGACAGCAACCGAAGCAGCGGAGCTTCGACACCATCGATCAGCTTGCGACCTTTGCGAACGCGCTGAGCGACAAGGGCCACAACGTCTACTATGCAGTCGCTTCGTTCAACGAGAACGGCACCCGCAAGGCTCACGCCGTGTCGGCTCTTAAAGCATTCTTCCTCGACATCGACTGTGGAGAAGATACTCCAAAGAAGTACGCCACCAAGAAGGACGGGCTGCTGGCACTGAGCCAGTTCGTCAAGGACACCGGGTTACCGAAGCCCATGGTGGTATCGTCGGGCAACGGCTGGCACGTCTACTGGGTGCTGGAGGAGGAACTCGAACCCGGCGAGTGGAAGCCCATCGCGGAGAAGCTGAAGGCGGCGTGCCGCCAGCATGGCTTCAAGGTAGACCCGGCAGTGCCCGCCGATGCTGCGCGAGTGCTGCGCCCCACAGGGACGATCAATCCCAAGGGTGGTGGCGAGGTCAAGGTGGTGATCAATGCCCCGGCCACCACGGTGGAAGCGATGCGACAGTGCTTGGGCAAATATGTGGTCGCTAATGTCGTTCCTTTTACTTCGCGTACAAATGCTAACAACAAGACTACTCTGCTGGATAAGTTATCCGTAAGACAAGAGTACCCGCCTGCCAAGCCGGATGTCATCGTATCCAAGTGCGCCCAAGTGAACTGGGCCGTGTCGAACCAGAAGGATGTCCCCGAGCCTATGTGGTACGGGCTGATGGGTATCGCAGCCTTCTGCGAAAACCCGGAAGACACCGCCATTGCGTGGTCGAAGGACCACCCCACCTTCAGCGAAGACGAGACGATCCGCAAGGTAGGCCACTGGAAGAACGCCGCCACGGGTCCGACTACCTGTGCGAAGTTTGACAGTGAGCGCCCGGATATCTGCAAGTCGTGCCGCTTCAAGGATCGCATCGGGTCGCCAGCGCGGCTGGGCTTGCAGCGTGAAGAGGTCACCGTCGAGCAGAGCGCACCGGATCAAGTGGCGTTCCAAGTCCCGATCCCCAAGCCCTACAAGCGCACGGCGGATGGCATCAAGCAAGTAACGGATGGCACCGACATCGACGTGTGCAAGTTCGACATCTACCCGGTAGGCTATGGGTACGACGAGACACTGGGCTACGAGGTGGTGCGCTACCACTGGAACCGCCCGCACTCTGGGTGGAAGGAACTCCGCTTCCGTCAGGCATATCTGGCCCAAGAGAACCGCGAGTTCGCAACAGCCATCGCTGACCAAGGTATCGTCCTTGCCAGCAAGAACCAGACAGCGAGTTTTCAAAACATGCTCCGCGCATACATGGATGAACTCCGCAAGATCAAGGCGGTCACCAACCTCTACTCCACCATGGGGTGGAAGGAGAACAACACCCAGTTCCTCATCGGTGACCGGTTGATCCGGCGCGACGACAGTGGCTCCGCAGTGGTTGAGCCAATCAACCTAGCAGCGACATCGCAACGGCTTGGCGAGAAGTTGTTTGACGTAAAGGGTGACGTGCAGAAGTGGGCGACGTTCACGTCCATCATTGAGAAGGCCAACCTGCCGATCCACGGCTTCGCCCTTGGCGTGGCGTTCTCCGCACCGCTCTACCAGTTCAGCGGTCTGCGTGGCGTGGTGATCAGCCTCTGCGGCCCCACGGGGTCGGGCAAGTCCATCGCGCAGCTTTGGATGCAGTCGATCTACGGTATCCCAGACAAGCTGCACTTCACGGCGAAGTACACACAGAACGCCGTGTTCTCTCGCTTCGGGTTCTACAACAACCTGCCCATTACCATCGATGAAGCGACGATGATGCCCGACAAGGAAGTCGGAGACTTCTGCTACTGGGTTACTCAGGGCAAGGACAAGGCCCGCCTCAATAAGAACTCGGAGGAAAGAGAGGGCAAGACGTGGGGTCTGCCGTGCGTGACCTCATCCAACAGATCGCTCGGCTCCAAGATGATGACCTCGGGCATGGACACCGATGCGCAGCTTGCCCGACTGCTGGAGATCAACATGCACGCAGTGCCGATGTTCAGCGACAGTTCGACTGCTGGCAAGAAGATATACGATTTCCTCGCTGAGAACCATGGCACCGCAGGTGAGGTGCTGATCAAGCATCTGGTCGAGCTTGGCGAGGATGGTTGTAGGGCGATGGTCGAAGATCACCGTGTCCGCTTCTTCAAGAAGTACAATGCGAAGTTCACCGGGCAGGAACGCTTCTGGGAGAACGGCATCATTAAGGCCGATCTCGGCAACGAGCTTGCCAGCAAGCTGAACCTCAGTCAGTACGACTACGAGAAATGTACGAGGGCTATCCTCAACCAGATCGGCGCGATGCGCGACACGATCAAGTCCAACCAGATGGATGCCTTCGACATGCTGGCGGCGTATCTCAACGATGCGGCCAGCGAGACAGTCACGGTGATGCACACGGTGGGTCAGGCCAAGCCAATGGTGGACTACAGCCGTATGCCGCGCAACGGCATTCGCGTGCGCATCGATGCGCACCGCAAGTCACCCAGTGAGCCGTTCACCAGTGGCACGATGATGATCGATAGGAAACATTTCAAGCAGTGGGTGAACACCAACCACGGTGACTACAACGCCATCGTCAAGACCTTCAACATTTGTGGCATTAACGCCACACCCAAATCTGAGAAATTTTCAATTGGTAAGGACTGTCCTGTGAAGCCGGGTCAGATATACGTTCTGGGCGTCAACCTCGCACACGACAGGTTGCGTAGCATCCTTGATGATGCTGATGGTGCTATCGACAACATGACCCTGAACCAGCTTCAGGTCATATCGTAGGAGATCGTGCATGAAGAAGATCATTGCTGCCACGGCTGTGGCTCTTGCCTTTGCGGTTGCTGCACCCGAAGTGCGTGCCGATGCGAAGCCACTGGTGATCAGTGCGGCCAAGCGCCATGGTGTTCCCGTTCACTTCGCCCTTCGCGTAGCCCACGTCGAGAGCGGCGTGAAGTGCGGACGCACTGGCGCTGCCGGGGAGAAAGGCCCACTGCAAATCCTGCCATCGACGGCGCGAGGGCTTGGGTATAAGAACATACGTGCAGCATCCTGTGCGACACAGACTGACGCGGGAATGAAACATCTGGCGATGTGCTGGAGGAAGACCCGCAATCTGTGGCGTGCCGCAGCTTGCCACAATCAGGGGATCAGCGTAGCCTATGGCCGGAAGGTCAACAAGCGTGCAGCACGCTACGCCAATAAGGTGGTCCGGTAGGCTTCATCCGGGCCACTCGCCGCAGGTGCAGGTCGGTAGATATAACAGCACCCGCTAAGGCTCTCGTTTCATCCTTTGGAGAGCGCGATGCCGTAAGGCTCCACGATACGGGCCACCATCACTCAGGCGGTGCGACGTTGTCCAAGAAGCGTTCGAGGCTGGCGCGGGACGCGACAGGCGCAGACTTGAGGAGCCTCTCACCAGCAGGGCGGCGGGCTTCCTGAAGCGCCTTCTGGGCGTTGCGCAGGAAGTTGCGGATGACCCCCGGCCCACCCTTGTTGGCCTCGTTCCAGTCGTTGACCTCGCGCACGATGCGTGCAGCCTGTGCCCTGTCGCCTGTCATCATGGCCTTGACCCACGCCAGCTTGTAGGCAGTGCCCACCTCCTTGTAGTCATAGTTCATGCGGTTAGCATACTTGATGAAGTCGTACTGCCGTGCTGCATCTGCGGGGTAGAAGCCAAGGATGCGAGACGCCACTGTCATTGCACTGACTTCCGGCGAGACGATGTATCCACGGCGGTCCACGATAGCACCATTCTGCATGTAAGCTACGCTGTCACCAATGGCACGCACCAGTGAGAAGGGCGCTTCGCGGGATACATCAAGCAAGTTTGTGGTAGACGAGAGCGGGGCGCGACCAGCCGCGTAGACAAATTCACCGATGCTCAGACCCATACCGATCACAGGTCCAGCGATACTCTTGAGTTCCTGCGTGGTGTTGGCACCCTTGAGGAAGATGCCTGTGCCGGGAATGAAGTCTTCCAGACCGAACTTCGCGCCAACGTCCATACCTGTGTAGTGGTTCATCGGGCCGCGCAGGATGAAGTCGGACCAGCCGGGGAAGACTTCTTCAAGCTGACGAACAATAGCCATGCGCACAGCGGGACCCTGTCCAAGATCAAGGCCGAGGCGCTGCGAGAGCGTATCGATGAAGTCTTCAATGTCATCCACCAGTGGGAAGCCCGCAGCACCAGCCAACACGTAGAGTGCGGTCAACATGCCGAGCTTGCCGCCGCGCGACAGGTTCTTGAACAGTGACAAAGATGTCAGGGGGTAAGTCTTGTAGACGAACAGCAGAGACATCCAGCCATCGCGCCACATGGGAGGACGGTTGGTGTTGGAGTACTCGCCCAGCGTCTTATCCACCGTATCGACGGCGAACAGGCGTGCCATCTCACTGGCCTTGTCCTCTGCGAACCCGGCTTCCTTCAGGCGGTTGAACTCCAGACGGAATGCGGTGAGGAACGTGGCGCGGCGGGTGGCCTGTTCCGAGACGTTGAAGGGAGCCATGTACCAGTCAGAGAACTTGAGGAAGCCCTTGGCCCACGCACCAGTAAACATACCACGGGCAGTCTCCAGCAAGGCGTTGGCCTGCGCCGGGATGAGCTTACCTTCGCGGATTTCGCGGGCGATGTTCAGAGCTTCGTAGTAGGTAAGGCCGTACTGCTGGATAAGCTCAGCTTCCTTGGCAGTGTTGCCAGCGTCACGCGCGGCCTTGATCTCATTTGCGGCCTTCTCGAATGCCTTGGCATCTTCGATGGGATCAGAGAATGGATTAAGTCCACGCCAACCAACCACGTCCTTGAAGGACTTCAGGTACATAGGCATGACCGCCATGCCGAAGCCGCCACCGAAGCCCGTCTGGCTATCCTTAGACGCGAGGAACGGCAGCACGTTGGTATAGAAAGACATGATGTTCTGCGCGAACTGCGTCATCACACCGCCGAGGAAGCCCACACTGGTGATCATCTTTGCCAGTGCAGCGTACCGCTTACCCTCGAACGTGGACTCGTTGATGTTGGGTGCATCGTTGATGGCGTCGAAGTCTTTGACGGTGTCGCTATAGAAGCGCATACCAAGACTGGCCTTGGTCGGCTGATTGTTGAACGTCGAGCGGCTACCGTCCCAACCCTTGGCTCCGGGGTTGGTAATGACGTACATATAGAGTTCCTTGGTGAGCCTGTCCTGCCAGTAATCCTTCTGCTTCTGGTCAGTCGCGGCGTCGAGGCGCTCCTTGGCAGTGATGACTGCTTCCTTATCACCGAACCACTTCTTGCCTGTCTCAGAGGACTGATCCATGAGATCACGGAGTAGCGGCTGAAAGCGCGTCTTCACGATGAGCGACGAGCGCGTGGTGACGTGGCGGGCAACAGCGTCGATTGTCCTGCTGGGGTCGTAGCCGGGGGAGTCATCGAACTTCAGCGACTTGCGAAGCGCACTGCCCGGAGCCGTAAGCATGGTGATCGCCTTGGCGTGCTTGTCAGGAGCCAGCGGGATACCAAGGACGCGCGACACATAGAGGAAGTTGTCAATATCCAGCGACGGATCGGATGAGACAGTATCCACGGCCTGAGATGCACGGGCGAACAGCTTGAAGGTCTGCGTCTTGTACTCGCCGGTCGCGTCGTCCCTGACAAGGCCGCTGTACTCGATATCTTTCATAGCGTCGTTGTAGAACGCCGCCTGATTTTCAGCATCCGACAGTTTAGGAGCCAAGCTGTAGATCATCTTGCTCTGCACGTCGGGATGAAGCTGAACCGTCCTGCCGTTGATCTGCGCTTCGACACGGACTTGGAACTTGCCCTCGCGCCACAGCGGGACGTGCGACGAGGCGATGGACCTGCGCACAAACATCTGCGCCCGCTCGAATGCGGCGTCAGCAAGGACGATCTCCTTGACCTTGTCCTGCACAGTATAAATTACGCTCTGCTCTTCGAGGCCGGTGAACTCCTTGCGGCGGCTACGGAACTCCTCAATCTTCTTGATGGCGGCTTCGGACTTCTCGTTACCTTTCGCCAAGGCTTCGGCCCTAGCCTGTTCCTCTTCCTTCGTCAGCTTCTTCGTCGGCTTCGGGAAATAGAACTCCCGCACGTCCTTCTTCAGGTCGTCGGTGAACTCCTTCTTCACGATAGCCGTGTTGACCGCCTTGAAGAACTGCTCCATGCGCATTGCCGTCTTGGTCGTGACATCCGGCAGGCCGCGCTCGTCATATTCCATGTCATCCACGAAGAGCTTCTTGGCGTGGTTCACGATGTCCTTGACGAACTTGGCGTCGTCGCCTGTCACTTCCTTGTTGGCGAGTATCCTGTTGATACCCTTGGTGGATACCTTCTCAGACAGGAAGTAATTGTCGAACTGCGCCTTCAGGCGCTCCACATGGAGGTCGGCAAGGTTCCGCATCGTCTCGACGTAGCGGTCATACTCGTCGTCGGTCAGTTCACGCTTGAGTTCTTCCTTCAGACCCTTGATCTTTTCAGTGGTTTTCTTGGTCTTGTTACCTTCGACGGCTTCCTCGTAGGTGATCTCCGCGCCGTCTTCGAGTTCCTTCTTGGAGAGTGTGCCGATGGCGAGGAGCCTCTTGAGTACATCCTCGTCAACCTTCGTGTCACGCCCGGAACCGTCCAGACGTTCATCACCGAGGATGAGCAGAGGAGCGTTGCGGAGTTCCTTATCCAGCTTGAACCGGGGGCTGGCAATGCGGCGGCTAATCACCAAGGCATAAGATACCACGAGGCGAGAGTTTCCCGTCAGTGCCAGCAGCTTGGCGAGACGTTCATTATACGTGTTGTACAATTTCGCCGCGTTCGTGCGCATGGCGTCCTTGAGATGCTCAGCGATGTTTGCCCCATGGTTGCGCAGAGCGTTGTAAGTACCCAGACGCAGGAACTTGCGCACGAACCTCTCGAACCTGTCGAGGTTATCGATCTTGAGGTCCCTGAGAGTGTTGGTCGCTTCCTCCATGCTGGCGGGCGGCGTAGGGAGAAGGTCAAGCTGATTGCGCAGTGAATGCTGCGCAGAGTAGACCGAGTCTTGACTGAACCTACCCGTGCCGTTGTTGGTCATCACGGTCTGGAGGTTGAGCGCGAAGGTGCTGGGCGTGAACATGGACGAACCATTGCGCACGGTGCTGCGGGCCTGAGACACGAGATAGCGGACGATGTCGTCCTCGAACTTCACACCCAGCTTGTTCAGTACATCCTTGATGGCATACCAGACACGGGCGAGGATGCTGCTGTCCAGCTTCTCAGCGAACTTCGCCATGTACTCTTCGACCGCCTCGCGGCGGGCACCGAGCATGTCAACATCTTCGCTAGTAGTCGGACGAGCTTCTCTCTTTGTATCACCTCCAACTTTCTTCTTAACCATGTCCAATGTAGAGCGGAGATGGTCTTCAATCTCGATGTTCCTCTTTTGGTAGGCTTCCTCTACCAGCGAACTGAACTCTTTCAGTAGTGAAGATGCGTTACCTTCATTGTCTTCAAACCAATTCTGGATAATTAAATCCGCATCGTCTTGGTATTCAAGATCGGTAAGAAGTTTACTGAGTGCTCTGCTGCTACCTTCAACATCACCGTCTAGTGATCTGGCGTTGTCGAGGATGCTGTCCATCTTGGCGATGGCTTGTTTGTAGTCAGAACCCTTGATCGGAGAGAGTATCTCAAGAAAGAGGTCACCCACCTTTCCGACACTGTCGGGGTTGTTGATATTACGCAGCTTCTCTTGAACTTCAGAGAATGCGCTAACAAACGTACCCACATCTAGCTTTGCTGGGATGCGCGGCATCTTGGGAACAGCAACAGCCCCGATAACAGAGCCTGCACCTTTCAGAAAACCGCGCCGAGACATAGGCGCAACCCCGGCAGGACGTAAGCCAAGAGCACCATCGACCGACTGACGCACACTGGGGTTATTATCATAGACGTAGTCCATGAGTGCATCGAACTGCTTCGCGGGCAGCAGAGCACGCATACCATAGTGACCGATGGCCTCGTGAGCCAGCAGGAACCGCATGTGCTTCTCGGTCGGGATGCGGTCGGTGAAGACCAGCACCGTGTTGTCGAAGGCGTAGCCCGAAGCCGGGGCAGTGTCGAAATCTCCCTGCGGACGCGCTGCCACTGCACGTTGGTACAGTTCGGGATTGCGGCGCTGGAGGTCAGCTTGGTTCTTGTAGACGTAGAAGCGCGGAGCCTTGGCAAGACCACTGCGGAACTTGTCCACGATAGCCTTGGCCCGGATCGGGTTCACACCCTTGGCGGGGCGACCGTTCTCATCCACGGGGTTAGTGACGGCGTCGAACTGGGAGAGGCGATACCGCCCTTCATCGATGTCCTTGAGCGCCTGCTCAACACCGGCCCACCCTTGGGATGTCTTGTCCTTGTAAGTTTCAAGATACGCACGCGCAGTCCACTGCGCCTGATCAGAGATACCCTGCCCCTTGGCCCAGAAGATGAGGTTAGTAAAAGCGTTCCTGTACTCTTCCCTACGTTCGGGCGTATCCTTACCGGCCTTGGCTAGGCCCTTGATCTTATCTGTCTGCTTCCTGACTTGAGCAACGGCGGAATAAACCTCCTCCAACTCACTGGCGGGAACCTTATTCTCATCGATGTTTTTCGACCCCTCCATGGCGTCTGCGGCAAGGTCAGCCTTGGCGTCATCCGATAGGTCCGCGTACTTGGCATCTGCCAGACGGGCAGCTACCATTATCTGTTCCAGCGGGCTGAGTTCGGTGACAATGTACTCTTGCGCCTTGGCGCGTGCAGCGGGCGAGAGTTTCTCGTCGTTACCCATCCGCACAAGCTGAGCAAATGCAGTCGTGCGCTCATCCGCGTTGGCATTATTGGCTGCTATGATAGCGTCATCGACCTTCTTCAGGTCCTTCGCAGCTTTCTCAGCGGCCTTCTTCTCAGCCTTCAGTTCAGCGGGGGTTTTTGAGGGGGCGACCGCGACCGCCCCTTGGGCTTTTGGGGGTCGCGGTTTCCTGCCCGTTGGCTTCTTTTCCTCTAGCTTAGCGGCCCCACCAGCTTCTTCCCGTAGGGTTTCACTCCGGGCGGCAGGCCCTTGTTCTGCTTGCGCGGGTTCTTGGGCGGCGGTCTGCTGTCTTGCGCGGCCACGATTGCGCGGGCCTGCCGTTCCGCCTGCTCCGGGCTGCTCGGCCTGCTGTTCCCCAGTCTCCCTGTCTGCTGGTACGTCTGCAAGAGTCCTTGTATCCGCGCCTCCCGGTCCTGATCTGAAGTCATCAATGACCTCCTGCCTGATGGTGAACTCTTCACCGCCTGTACCGAATGTGCGTGCGCGATCAGCAACCTTGAGCGTGTTGACCATGGTATCAGCAAACCGCTGTACCTTCTCTTTCTGCTCAAGCGTAAGCCTCTCGACCTTCAACAGCTTGGTCACCTTCCCCAGCTTCTTGAAGATATGCTTGGCGATGTCGCTCTCATTGAACTGCGTCTTGCCAGCAAGCAAAAGCTGGTTGAGGAAAGTACGGATACGCTGCGATGCCTTACCGACGTTGGGTGTAAGTTTAGGCGTAACACCAGTCGAAAGCGTTTCGACTTGCGCAGCAGTACCTGTGGGTATCACATCTTCAGTGCCACGCTGGACAACTGTAACCTTACCAGTCGGCTCGCCCTTCTTACCCTTTGCTTTGCCGCGCTGAAGGCGCTGCAATGTGGCAGTAGGGGTTTCCGTTCCAGACCTAACGGGTGCGTAGCCAGTCACACCACCAAGCTGTTCCGGGGTGTACGTTGCCTGCATACCAGCACCCATAGGGGTCTGGGCAATCGGCTGGCGCTGCGGCCCTGCAACGAACTGCTGCGCCCGCCCACGGGCAAGCTCAGCCTGACGGTTGGCAACAATACGATCCGTAGCGACGCGGCGGCGGGCTTCGGTCGTGGTGGGAACACCACGCACCACATCAGCAATCGGAAGGGCAGGTGCCGTACCGGGTGCCACACCAGTGGGGATAGGCTGCGCAGGCGCAGCCTGACTGCCGAAAAATTGCTGCGCACCCTGCCGCTGTGCGGCCTGCTGCTGTACGCCCTGCTGCGCCTGCGCTGCCTGCTGCGCCTGTGCCAATGCAGCGGCTTGGAACTGTTCAAACGTACCGAAACCACCCGTCTGAGCGGGGGTCATGGTGGTGCCCATACTCATGGGACCACCCGTCACGGGGGGAACCGCAGGCGTGGGAGGAGCCACAGGAGACATCTGCAACGGCGGCGCACCGACAGTCATCGCACCCGGAGTTACAGTCGGAACAGGACCAGCCTGCCCCATAGCGCCGGGTACGGCACCTTCAGTACCGAAGTATGGGCCGGGGATCGTGCTGGGGATAGCGGGTGTAGGACCAACTTGGAACGTCTGGTCAGCAGCACCCGTCAGCGGGGCCTGCGTACCAGCAAAAGGCTGAAGACCAACGACAGGGTTGGTCATCTGCTGCACAGCGGCCTGCTCAGCCGCCTGCTCTTCCATGATACGGGTGTAGGGCTGCGGCGGGGCGAAGACCTTCTTATACTCAGTGTCACCGATCTGCTTCTTCAGATCGATAAGATACTGGGCATAGCCGGGATCGTCCTGAGATACCGGCAGCAGGAGATTGGCTTCGGTCTTATTGTCAGCCAGCGAACCAGCGAACGCACCACCGGCACCGCCCATCACGCCACCCATTAGGGCACCGGCAGCGAAGGCGTTGATGATACGATTGGTCGCTTCAGCGGAGTTCAGGTCGAGGACAGGGTTAGCTGCGATCTGGAGGACTTCCTGCGTGCCTTCAGTTGCGCCTTCGATACCCATGCCAAGTGCGCCGTATCCGGCGATGCGGCCTGTGCGCCCCTTGGCGACACCCTTGAGGATGTCCATGGACTTGCGCTGGGTTTTGGCAACGCCGACAACGTCACCCGCGAGTTCACTGAAGAGACGGCCAGCCAGCAGCAGTTCGGGGGCAGTGTCAAGAAGACCGCCAAGCGTACCGACCAGCAGAGACACAGGGCGGTTGCCCTCGCCCCCGTCAGCCATGGTTTCGCCGTAGGCAGCACCCGTTTGCTGGAAGATATTTGAAGCAGTAGACGCTGCGATACCACCACCGATCTGCCGCATACGGCGCTCAATGGCAGGGGCCTGCTTCATCACAGCCTGCGCACCAGCCGTCAGACCCTCGTTCAGCATCTCGTCAAAGGCACCGGGAGCAAGGCGCGTCTTGGCGGCATTCGCCGCCGCGTTGGTCATGCCAGCCGCAGAGAGCATGAGCTTCTTTTCGGCGGCGTCCAGTGCTTCGCCCTTCAACTGCTTCTTGGCAGCTTCGAGCAGCGCCTTCTTGACCGCCGCCTTACCGAAGAATCCACCGATGGCACCAAGCACGGCACCAGCGGGGGCGGCAGGACCCGTAGCAGCACCACCAGCGACAGCACCAACACCGGCAGTGATGGCAGACTCGACCACGTTGGGGCCAAGGCGACCGATGGTCGCGGCCATCCAGTCAAGGACGCCGTTCTCAGGCGTAGAGCCAATATCGGTGAAGTTGCGACTGTAAACCTGATTGGGCTGGAGGTCTGCTTCCTGATCTGCCAAGTACTGCCCGGTCTGCTCTGCACCCAGCCACTGAAGCCCGAGACCAGCCATCTGCTGCATCTCGTCCGTACCCATGCTGAAGTTCTTGCCCATCAAGGTCAGAAGACCGGGGTCACGGATGCTCTGCACATACTGGCTGAAGCTGGTATCGTCCACCACTTGCCAGTTACCTTCAGGCAGCGGGGCTTCCTGCCCAGCGTACTTCGACATGACCGCAACGTCTGTGTCGTTGTTGGCGTCAACGACATGACCACCAATGAAGTACTTGTTCTCTTCGGGGCTGTAGGCGACACGGGCAGTACGCTGCGTGGGTTCTTCTTCCGGCTGCATAAACTGCTGGTTTTGCGTCCTCAGACCCGCGCGGATACCAGCAGCGTACTGGTCGATATCGCGCGAGGCCCTGTCGGCAATCGCCTGCGGAGTGTTCTGCCCCAAACCCTGAAGCATGGGGGAAGTTGTTCCGAGGAACCTGTCAGCCATAACGATACCCTTATTGCGGCGTAACGCCGGTAGCCCGTGTCACCCTAACCTGCGGCTGGGGTCTTGTCACTACCCCTTGTGGCGTTGTCGTCTCCGCACCCATGGTGTACTCGATGATGTTACCACGCTCATCGGTAAAGACAATCTTACCAAGCTTACCTGAGACAGGGTCCATCTCTTCGCTGGACTTCGTCAGCTTGTTGGTAGCGATCAGCTTCTGGAACTCTGCGTTCTGCTTCAGTTCTTCGAGCGTCGTGACTTCAGCAATCTTACCCTGTATTTTCACTTTTTCGAGAAGGACTTCGCGCTCAAACTCAGCGTTCTTCTCGGCGGTTGCTGCCTGTTCGGCTGCTGCCGACGCCTTAATCTTCGGCAAGAACAGGTCCCGCGCTTCCGTTGCGGTGATACCGCCACCGGAGATGAGTTCGTTGTTAACATACACCTGAACAAGCGTAGAGTTCTCGACCGGTACAATCTCAACAAGCTGTCCAGTGCCGCGAGACACCATGTCCGCAAACGGCTTCGGGTTGTTATTAACCATCAACTCGTTGACAGCAATGTTGATGTACTCATCGACACGAGCCAGATTGAGTTCTTCGATCTTGAGTTCAGCGGCACGCTCAGCCTGTCGCACCGTGTCCTCGACATCCGTCAGGTTTGTTGCAACACCTTCGATCTCAGCGAGGATCGTCTGGGCTTCGTCGTACCTGCCAAACTGCTTCGCCACTTCGAGGCGGCGCTGAAGGTCCTGATACTTCTTGGTTGCGGTGGCACGCGCCGTTTCCGCCGTCTGGTAGCTGTAGTTCAGATCGGACTCGACACGCACCTGCTCCCGGTCGTACTTCTCCAGATTGAAGGTAGAGAGTTCGGTCGGCCTCGCCGTATCAGTGGTCATCGGCGTGTTGGCAACCACACGCGCTTCGTTGTAGAGCGTAGCGAAGTACGCATTGTAATCGCTGTTGGTAAGACCAGCGATACCTTCCTTGCCCGCATCGTGCGTAGCCGTGGGCGCACCCATCTTGAGTACATCCCAAGCGTTACCCTGATACGCAGCACCCCAGAGGTTAGGGGGGATACCGAGAATTTCGATCATCTTGAGTTGGAGCAGCGCCGCATCGACGCTTTCTACTTTCTCCATCCCACCGGCAAAAATTTCATTGGCAAGCTCAGTGAACTTGGGCGGAACGCCGTATTCCGCAATGAATGCTTCGTCGGTGTAGAACTTCTTCAGTAGATCAAGCTGACCCTTCTGGACATGGAAGTCACCAAACGTACCGGAAACGGGGTTCTTGCGCTTGTCCTTACCAAAGGCACTCTCAATACCCCAGACAGCAACGAGCGCCGCACGAGGTACTTCAAACTCATCTGCGCGAGCCAGATACTCCTGACCCTTTTTCGACTGTACGGCGGGACCAAGAAGCGGAAGACGTTCAGGGACGCGCTCAGCGACTGCACTCGCGGAAAAATCGGTAATGGCCTTCACACGCGCCGGATCACCCGTGAGCGGCGTAGCCGCTGGGATATCCAAAGCAGGATAAGCCCCAGCCACAGCTTCAGGCGTCTGCGGAGGAGTTACACCGGGCGCAGCCTGAAGGTCCGTCTTACCACCAGTAGCAGTCTGAGCAGCAGCGGCATCAGCGACAGGGGTTGGACCTTTAGCAGTTTTACCAAACCTACCCTTGTACTTCTGATAATACCCAAACGGGTCTTTCTGAGCCTCTTCAATTGCTGCCGGGTTGGCAAGCATGAAATCCTTTACCGCAGGTGTCTCGAACCACTGAAGAGCTTCAGTGTTGCGTGCCTTCATCGTCTGGCGAGTATCGTAATCAGCCTGCGAACCAAAAAGATAGCTACCTGCATCCCCGAAAACATTCGTCATAAGGGAGCCGCGCAGACGATTATACTGGATAATAGCCCGCTGATTTGCCTTGTACGCTTCTGTCGCATTGGCCGCTGGCGGTAGATACGACTTCGGCTCATATCCGCCGCCACCGGGGGGCAGGGCGCTGGATGGTGTATCAACAACATACGGCGGCAGACCAGCCAGACCTGCGCGAGAAGCGGGGGCAGTGCCGGGAGCGCCGGGGGCGGGAGCGACAGCACCGGTAAACCCGATGGAGTCGGGAGCCGGGATGGCATTTGCCCTGCCGCTCTCACCGACACCACGGGGCTGCGTTTCACGTTCCGGCATGGTCCCACGGGGCTGTGCAGCCGGAAGTTCGCTTACAGACTGAGCGGCAAGGTTTGCACGCTTGTAGTCACCGGTACGGATCGCCTCATCGATAGTCGTGAAGATATCATTAAAGAAGGTCACACGCTCACGAGTACCGCCGACCTTGGTAGCAATATCTCCATCAAGTTTTGTAAGCGCAGCGCGAATGCGCGGCTGCATGTTGGGCGGGGCCACTCGCAACTGCTGCTCAAGGATATACTTCTCACGCCCAAGGCTGTCGATCTCAGCCTTCTGGGCAGCAAGTTCAGAATTGTACTGTCCCTCAAGGAGCTTGCGCCTTTGCACGGCGCGGTCGCGCTCATAAGACACACCAGCAGCACCGCCAGCATCGGCAGCACCGCCACTTCCCGGCTTCGGAGAAGTCATACCGGGCGGCATGGGCGGGGCCGCAGGAGCAGCCCAATCGGGGAGCGCAACTTCAGACCGGGGCGTCAGACCAGCGGTGAATTGATCCAGCCCCGCCTGCTGCTGACGCATCAGACCTGCGCGTTCGCGTGCCGCACGCTGTTCATTCAGTTCCTGCGCTTTGGCGTAACGCTCACGTTCAAGAGCAGCAACCGAGCTTGCGGTAGTGTAAAGACCCGGAGTGTATGCCATCAGATGGTCTTTCCGTTATCATTCAAACGATGCGAAATTACGATCACCCAGTCGCCTGCGTACCCGTAGCTCTTCCTCGTCCGCGCTCGTCAGTGTCGTGTTACGCGGTCTGAACTCTTCCGCGAAGGGTGTGAGGATGCCAGCAATGTCAGAAGCAAGACCGGCCTGACCCCGCTCTGCGCGGGAAAGGTTACCTTCAAGGTAGCCGGAAGTCGAACTCTGGTAGCGCGGCGGCTGCAAGCCAGCCAGACCTTGCAGCTTTGCACCGAAGGACCGCCAGTACTCATTGCCGTAGGCAGTGGACCCCATACCTGCGCCTTCGATTTGCAGCCTGCGCTCTTCAGCTTCCTTGTACTGCTTGCCAGATGCACCACCTGACATCTCAATATTACGGAGGTTCTCACTGGACTGCTGCGCCACCCGGCGCTGAACGTCAGCTTCAGCAGACTGCGCGAGGGCCGTGGGGTCAATCTGACCGTATGTGGCGACCAGCGTGTCGTAGAGTTCGCGGGCCTTCTGGTACGCAGCCATGTCGGACTGCTGAAGACGGGCCATCTCAGCCTGAAGTTCTGCCTGCGCCTGCGCGGCGTCGGCGTCCGACAGACCGGCAACGACGGTGCCGATGGCACCCGGAGCCGCCTGAATGGCTGCGTTGAGCAGCTTGGAGCCGATGCCGGGGGTAGCCGTGGCAGAGACGGGAGTAGCAGTCACAGTGCCCGCAGAACCGGGCACCGTCTGGACGACATTCCAAGTCTCACCTGCTGCGCCAGTTACAGTACCGGCAGGGGAAATACCACCAACCGATGGCAGGGCACCAAGGCCAGAAGCGGGTGCCTGCGACGGAGAAAGAGCGCCGAACAGCCCTCCTGTCTGGCTATAACCCGCAAAGCCGCCGCCGATAGCACCGCCAAGAAGGCCAAGGCCAGCACCCATGAGGACGTTCTGTCCTGTGCCGTAGGCCGTCAGGGCACCTGCGGCGGCACCGAGTCCAGCGCCTGCGATGGCAGCGCCGATGGCACCTGTGGCAAGGGCTGTTCCACCAAAGATAACACCAGCAACAGCCGGGGCGATGAAGGGCACCGCGATGGACGCAGCAATACCGACGATGGCGGCGAGGGGCTTGGCGTATTTCTTGAACGCCTTCTTGATGCTACCCCACAGGCCGAACTCGGTGAGTGCCACGGCGGGGGTCGTCATGGCCGAAGAGTGGTTCAGCGCCGACTTGATGTAAGTGATCTGGGTCATGCCTGCACCTTATCCTTACCGATGAGCTTGTCGAAGAACTCCGTGCCCTTGCGCTCCACGACGTGCTTCGGGATGACGTACTCACCACCGGAGACGCGGATCGGGATGTCGTCGGCGCGGCCTGTGTTGTCGCCCGTGGGGCTGCGGGTCATGGGGATGTGCCCGCCTTCCTTCATCATGGCAGTCGCGCCCTGCGGGGCGGGAGTAGCAGGAGCCTGCTGCATTGCACCACCGGCCTGCTGCATCGCAGTACCAGCCACGATGAGCGAGAAGACGATGCCCTGATCGTATTGCATGGGCAGGTCTTCTTCGTCAGCCAAGTCCTGCTGGATCGCCATCTGGCGAAGGCGGGGGTAGAGTTCAGGGTTCTGGGCGGCGGCGACCGCCATCTGAACCAGCATCGTGATCTGCTGCGGGGTCACGTCACCCGACTGGACGCCCTCCATCAGAGACTCACGGATGAGTTGTATTGCCTGCGGGTTCGCCTGCGCGAACTTCTGGGCTTCCTGCTGAAGCTGCTGGAGCGACATGCGCTGGGGTGCAGCCCCGCCTGATGGAGCAAGACCGGGCTGTTGGGGTGCCATACCGGCCTGCGGCGGGGCTGCACTGGGGGCAGGAGGCACCATTCCCCCGTCTGCGTACTTACCCTGCTGAGCTACCATCATCGCCGCCTGATCTGGCTGGTAGCCCTTGTTAACCAGATTAACAATCTGGTTCAGAGTGTTCATGTCGTCAGGCAATCCAGCTTTTGTCGCGGCACGAACAAAAACACCCCCGTCCAGTTTCGCCGCAGGCATGACCTTGCCCCCGTCTGCGTAAGCGGGCGGCATACCCGGTGCGCGAATGTTGAGTGTCGACCCCGACATGGGGGTCGAAGACCCAACTGGCGCAGCAGTCGCCATTGGATTGACATTGACATAGGGGTTCTGGGGCAGGAGTCTGCGGATGTCGAACCCGCCCTCTGGATTAAGCCCACCTCTCTTCATGCCATGTCTCCTGATCAGCTACGAAGCTGTGCGACGAGTATGTTTACCGTATCGCGCAATGCTTGTACATCGTTAATGAGGACCTGCAAAGTGGCTGCTATCTGAGCGATGTCAGTGGCAGCAGCCCCGGAAACTGCAACCGGAGTTGCACTCCCAGCCGGGGCACCCGCAACCGTGACTTGCCCGGATACGATAGCCTTGCTGACACGGGTACTCTGCCCGGTGAGCAGGTTGATATTCTCGTGGATCGCAGCCAGCAGGCGATACTCGGCCTCGGTGAGGCCAGACTGCGGAACCGGAGGAAGAGCAGCAAAACTCATACGTTCACCAATCCTGCTGGGGTCTCACCGAAGTGGATCGACCGGATGCGGGCAGAACCTGACACCGACACCTCGAACGTATCGGACTTGTACCCTGTGGGGAGACGGAAGATGTCAGAGTCCGAGATCACCACATCTGCGATCTGTATCTTGTTGGCCCAGAGCTTGAAGTTCACGAAGTAGGAACCGACCGGTTCGAGGCGGTACTGCATGAACTGGTCGCCATTGAACATCACCGTGTTGAGCGTGCCGAGCGGATCGACCGTGGTCAGCGTATCCGGGTCAGTGTAGCTGAGCGGGCCGTTGAGAACGCCAAGTTGCGGGACATAGGTCCACAGGGTCGTGTTGAACGCGACGACTTCGAGGTTGAACGCCGTAATCGCATCGGCTTCTTCCGAAGACGAACTGTAGTCCGCAACGACGCGGGCAGCGCCGATGTTCATATAGCCCTTGTCAACGAAGACCTTGGACTTCCATTCCAGTGACAGAAGCGGCTGATCGGAAGCATCCCACTCATAGATGATATCAACATCATCGGTGGTGAAGTAGAACTTGTCGTAGCGCCCGTCGTAATAGGACGCGCTGAACCTGATGGGCGTCGTGACGAACACACCGCCGACCTGATCGTCTCGCTCAAAGATGAACGAACCATCGCTGTGCGAACAGAAATACTTGCCGTTATAGAACTCAGCAATCATCGTCGTGGGGTCGTATGCTTCCTTCCACGAGTCGAAGTCGTAGAGTGCCTTGGTGACGAGAACTGCGCCCGTATCCGGGCCATACATGGCGATGCCGCCCCACGTCGGATACATGACGGAGGTGCCCATATTGGTCACGCCGCGCTTCGAGGTGCAAGGCAGCGGGATGTCGATGCGGCGCGAACCCATGTTCTCAGGAACAGTACCGTCAACGATATACGGGTATTCCGTGGTCATCACGAGGATCGAACCCGCGACCGGCGCGACGGCGACGATGGGGTACTCGAACACAAGGCGATAGGCAATCGGCCAAGACCACGGACGCCCCGGCTCCGAGAAGCAGAGTTCGTTCTCCACGAAGCCGATCAGGATGTTGTTGTGGGCCATGGCGAGGCCCTTCATGTTCGCATCCGGCGCATCGGCATTGACAGTGTCCAGACCGATGCTCAGACCGCTGACATCGTAGTCATCCACAAATGTGGTGGACTCATAGTACCGCGAGGTGGAACTGTCGGGTTCCGCGATATCCCAGAACAGCGTGCCTGCCGATGTGGCGGTCGTCGCCTTGTTCGTACCGGTGCTGGCGTAAGTGAAGGTGTACTTGTCTACGACGGACGCGACGAGGGCGTCGGTCGCATTGAAGCTCGTGTCGGGTGATCCACCGAAGGCTACGCTCGTGATCTTGATCTTGTCGCCTACGACAAGCATGTGCGGATGTGTGGTCTTGACCGTCGCCACGTTCGTCGTGCGCGAAGCGGACACCAGTGTGTTGGAGAAGTACACGGTCTTGAGGCGAAGATACGCCGTGCCCGTCGCACCGGTCACCGTGCGATAAAGGCGGAACCCACGGACGTTGTTGTTTCCCGAAGGCTTCGCGGTCGGGAGAGTGCCGACAGTGACAACCTGCCCTTCGCGGATGTAGATCGCATCAGACGGTTCGCTGGGGATCGACTCTTCACCCCACGGGGTCAGCCAAGTGTACACATACTTGCGGCTCTGCGGATTACCCGCGAGATTGATCTTGCCGGTCGAGACAGAGATTGTCGGCGTCTTGGGACCAATGGACGGGTAGGTGAACGTCGTGCTGTCCACCACCGTGACTTCAGCTTCGTTGGTGTTGAAGTCGTATAGGCCGACGTAGACATCGGGCGTGCCGGTAGTTGCACCGTTGTTCGCCGGGTCCTCGAAGGTGAAGGTGTTGGTGCCGGTGTTCGTGATGACATAGGTCCCGGTCTGGACAAGACCGTTCTGGTTCGTCACCGCTGCCGTCGTCCACGGCTCAAAGGTCATGTAAAGCTGCGTGCCGGTGTCATAACCATGGCCGTTGAGGGTGACGGTGACCGTGCTGCCGGTACGTGAATACGTACCGGTGCGATAGGTCAACTTGGCAACGCTGATGTTCGTGCCAGTGATGAGGCCATGCGCTGCCGTCGTGACGATCTTTGCAGTGTTGTTGCCGTCGCGCTCAATCGTGCTGGTCGTCTTCTCGGAAAACGCCGTGAACGAAGTGGTCGGCTTCACCGAAGGGAGGGGGAGTCCAAGGTCATACGAAGACGCCGGATACGGCCCGCCACCGCTGATCGCCATCGCGTAGTCGGTAACCTTCGGAGCGCCGTCACCCGTGTAGTAGATGCGCTGCTCGTTCTCTTCCAGCGTCGTCGGTACGGCGATATCAACGTCAGTCAGCCACGACAGCCACTTGTTGATCGTCGGATCGTTGGGATCGCGCATCGGGTAGATGGTCTGCGCCGTGCCAGCACGAAACGTGTCACCCACATCTTTCGGATTGCGGTAAGGGATAAGATCGCCAGAGTAGAGCTTGGCATTCACGGCAACCTGCGCAAACTGCGCACCAAGAAGCTCCGGGGAAATCTTCGGCGCGATACCCAGAAAGTTTGAAATCTTGATGCCAGCCATTACCGCCGATCCCTACACCGCTTCTTGAAGTTATCCCACTCCCCGCCGCGTCGAATACACTCGTGCATCCGTGCTTCGACCTCCGGGGTGTTGCGCCGCAGGTACTCGAAAATCTTCGGCTTCAGCGCCGTGAACGCGCGGACACCGAACTCAATCCAGAAGGAAGGGCGACGGCCATAGATGAACGCACCGGCCAGAAGGCCGATGCACACCAACAGGACCGCCACTCCCTCCTGCCAAGCCATGTCACGCCTTCTTGTTGGGGATCGCCCAGACAAGAACCGGGGTCAGCAGACCGATGATGGTCGTCACCGTTTCGGCGCTGATCCAAGAAAGGTTGAAACCAGTGTAGGTCTGCACGATGAACAACAGACCCATGATGAGTGCAACGAGCGCCTTGTCAATCGAAGTGAACATACACGTCTCCTGTGTTAGCCGGGGTACTTCTTCCACGGCAGTTGAAAATGTGGTTTGTCGCTGAAGGTTTTCCAGTCGCCGCCCCACTCAACCGGGACACCGACATCCTTCGCGGCCTTCTTCACGATGGGGCCGAGTTGCTTGAACAGTGGCTCATCCCAACGGACCTTGCCGTTGAGCTTGATGGCAAAATCGACTGCGTGGGAGAGTTTATTGGTCTTGCCCGGTAAGTGCCGGGAGCGCATCGTCTTGGATGCGCCTGCGGCGACGAGAACCTTCTGCTCCGCAAGAGTGCGCAGCGAACAGGTGATGAAAAAAATGCGGTCCTTGTGCGGCCAGATGGCGGCAGCACGGCGCACCACCCGCGCAAGATCGGGGTGGAGCTTCTTGAGATGGGCTTCGTCCTTGGGCGTCAGCTTCACTTGCGCAGGGCCTCCTCTATCGAACTCAGCTTGTCCATGATGGCACGACTGGTCTCTCGGATTTCCTTGATCTCACGGTCATGCGACAGTTTCGCAGACGCAGTCTCAGCTTTCAGGACCGCGATATCCGTGTGGTGTGTCTGCTGTTTCTGGTAAAGCACCCAGACGAACGCAGCCACTGGGGCTACGATCCACTGCATGATCACGTTCAGTACTCTCAGAGCTTCGCTGTCCATGAGGGGGATCACTCCAACACCTTAGAAATTCTGACGATGGTGTAGACTTCGGTGCTAAACCCGCAGGCACGACCAAACCCAACTGTTGCTGTTGATGCCGAACCACGATGTCTGATCTCGAACGCCTTACTCGCCGCGATGGTAACAACCGCACACCCAGAACTCTCATTACCCGCGTAATCACCGCCGTTGTTAGAGAATGCACTTTGCCCTCTGGCAACTACTACGGCGTCCGTGACGTTATAGAGTAGTGATTGATGCGAGTCCACTTTATAGGCCGGTGCCGACCACTCGATGAAGTAGGTCCCAGCAGGGAGCGTGAAGCGGTTCGAGGAAAGAGAAGCGAGTGAGTTGAGGTTGCGGACCAGTGTATTCAGTGTCCGCGTCCGGTCTTCGGTGTTGTTGAACGTGCCGCCGTCAGTACCCGAGGTCTTCTGGTCTTGGATGATCACATCCGGTGCATAGGACGGCTTGCCCCATGCGACGTTAGCAGCAGCGCCACCTGACACCAAAGCCTGAACGGCAGTGCCCGGAGCCAGAACTACCCAGCCGCTGGCCCCACGGTATGCGACGTTGCCTTGCGTGGTGCCCAGAAAGTCGAGAAGCTGCGAAGCAGTGATCTCTTCGACATCACCTGAGAGTGCCGACGAGCGCCCCAGCGCACGGGCTGTGGCGATGTTCTGGATTTTGGCGAAGGTAACGGCGTCGGCGGCAATCTTGGCTGTCTCAACCGCATTACTCGCAAGTTTTGCCGCCGTGACAGTGCCATCACCGGGCGTGATGCCGTCGCGGATATCTTGGATCAGCGCAGCGGTGATGCGGAGTTCGATGCGAGAGCCAGAGGAGTAAGCCCGCGCCGTCGTCCCGTCCTGCGCACGCACCACGGTAAGCGTGTCGGTCGAACGGGCAGTGACCTTGACCACTTCCAGATTGTTGGAGGTATCGATCAGTGTTGCGTAGAAGTAATCACCGCCAGAGATCACGGGGAACCGCGAACCAGTTCCGGCAGCAAGTGAGATCGACGTGGCGACATCCGTGATCGTGGACGCCAGTGTGCTGTAGGCGTTGTTCTTCACCAAAACGGCCATGTCGATCTCCAAAAGCTTGCGTATGTTATACTAATACGTGCGGACATATCAAGCGGCTTCCCTCTCGGCTACCACATCCCAGCAGGTGTCGAACGTAACTCGCGGGTAGGAGACAGAAGCGACGAGCCGGGGGCTTGCAACAGACGCAGCCAGTCGGAGGTTACTTACAACCGCTGGTGTGTTATGTACCTCATACGATGCCTTAAGATACGTGTAAGTTGCAGTAGCCCGCAGCTTTACAACTGGCTCAATTGTCACGTCTGCGACAATTGCCGCAACCGACGCCGTGGCCCTGATAACGCAAGGTGCCTCAAAGAGGCTCTTTACAATCGTAGCCTGTACGGTGTCACCAGCTTGGGTCTGATCCAGCGTGGCAAACGTCGTGGCTTCGACAGAACTAACCGATACGTTGTTGGCTTGCGTCTGAGATAGTACAGCCTTGACCGCGACGGCGGCTGTCGCGCTGACGCTGTCGCCAGCTTGGGTCCGCGAAAGCGTACCGGCAACCCTGACCGCCGCCGTGGCGACGACGGTGTTACTTGCCTGCGTCTGGGACAGCGTAGCAAACGTCGTGGCTTCGATAGAAGCACTGACACTGTCGCCAGCTTGGGTTTGCGAAAGGGTAGCCTTGACCGCGACAGCCGCTGTCGCGCTGCCGCTGTCACCGGCTTGGGTCTGCGAGAGTGCAGCCTTGACCGCGACAGCCGCCGTCGCGCTGACACTGTCGCCAGCTTGGGTCTGTGAGAGTGTAGCCTTGACCGCGACAGCCGCTGTCGCGCTGACGCTGTCACCGACTTGGGTCTGTGAGAGATCAGCCTTGACCGCGACAGCCGCCGTCGCGCTGACGCTGTCATTAGCTTGGGTCTGCGAGAGATCGGCCTTGACCGCGACAGCCGCCGTCGCGCTGACGCTGTCGCCAGCTTGGGTTTGCGAGAGATCGGCCTTGACTGCGACAGCCGCCGTCGCGCTAACACTGTCACCAGCTTGGGTCTGCGAGAGATCGGCCTTAACAGCAACAGCCGCCGTCGCGCTGACAGTGTTGTCATCTTGGGTCTTATCAAGGTTGGCGACCGTACCAGTGGATAGCGTGTACTCGGCGCTAACGGTATCACCAGCTTGGGTCTGTGAAAGGGTAGCCTTGACCGCGACAGCCGCTGTCGCGCTGACACTGTCACCGGCTTGGGTCTGTGAAAGATCGGCCTTGACCGCGACGGCGGCTGTCGCGCTGACACTGTCGCCAGCTTGGGTCTGTGAAAGTGTAGCCTTGACCGCGACGGCGGCTGTCGCGCTGACACTGTCACCAGCTTGGGTCTGCGAGAGTACAGCCTTGACCGTGACAGCCGCCGTCGCGCTGACACTGTCACCAGCCTGCGTGGCAGACACGCTCGCATTAACACCGGCTGAAGGAGCCGCTGCTAAGGGTAGTTTTGCGAGGGCGTCAAAACCAAGCATCGTCTAACCTACAACAGTGAAGCCGCGACGAAGAACTGATCCTTCTCCTGCTCAGAAAGACCCATCAGGTCCAGCAGTAAGTTGTTGCGATAGTAGTTGATGGCGGCGAAGTCAATCTCAGCAAAGATACGCTGCTCTGGCGTCCAGTTCCCCTCCCCAACCTGAGCGTCAAAGATCGCCGCGATGGCAGCAGGAACCGTCGCCGTCTTGGTCATGTCGAGAGCTTCTTGCGCGGAGATGTAGCCCAAGGCGTAAAGTTGAAGTGCAGCCTGCCGACGCGAAATGTAATCCGGTACATCCGGTGGGAGCGTGGCCGGATCAACCGTGCGGACCACCCAGTCACTACCCTCAAGGCCCTCGAACGGAGTGCCGTACTCGCGCACGACAGGGTGCCACACCACTTTCTTGTGGGGAATATCTTCGGGTTTCGTATCGTAGCGGCGAATTTCCTTGAACTCACCATCAATCAGAAGTGCAAACTCAGTAATCATTTATGGCCCCCACGATGCGGCGGTACAGACGTTGGCATTTGACGAAGAAATAGATCGGGCAGTTTCAGCAGCGACGAGCGCAATGCTCGCACCCGAAGACTGCTGGTTTGTAATCGCCACGTCAAAATTCTCAGTCGCCCCCGTCCACGTTGTTGTGCCGGTAAGTTTCTTCACCGATGACCCCACCACCAAACCATTCTCGGGGATGTTGATACTTACAGTGGACGGAACAGCACCTGCATCTGTAGCACTAGCAAACGGTATTGGGTTGACCCCGAACAAATTCCAGATAGCGATGTTCACGTCAGCAACGGTATTGGAAAACGTAATCGACACGGTGGCGGTCGCCGCCGTAACCCCCGTCACGCGATAGAGGTAAGCCCCTTGGAAGTCGCCGCCGCCGTCGAACTTTGACCCGTTGACGAGGGTTGCCGCTATACCGTCTACTGTGACGGCTGTGATATTCCAGTTGTTGTTACCAATGCGCGTCGTGATACCCAAGACGATGAGTTCGCCATTGGAGGCCCCGAGGTTGACGTTCGCGAAGTTTCTGGTTCCCGACGCCTGACCCGTAAACGTCTGGTTTCCGACATAGGTGATGCCGGTGAGTCCGTGACGCCCACACCCTACCAGTTGCGTTGCACGCAGCATGGCTTAGTCATCCCGCGCTGCATTGGTGGTGTAGTGGATTTTGACGCCGTGCAGACGAGCGTCGATTGCCATCGTATCGGAGGCGTTGGCAGGGACACGCGCCACTTGGAAGACAACCCACTCCTCCGGTGCCGGGGTTCCAGCGACGGTGATGGCGGCTGTCTCGGGAGAAATATAGATATCATTCGTCGTGCCACCGGTATCGGTCGCCGTCTGTGCGGTTCCGAACGCGGCGTCTGCGGCATCATCATCGGTAAAACCTATTGCCTGCAACTGCCACACCACGCCGAAGTTGGTCGTGGTCGCCGCGTGCGACCAGACGAACTGTGCCACGATGGTGCCCTCGTCCCACGACTTCGGCATCTGGATGGCAAACTGCGCGAACTCCTGCGTGGTCGTATCGAAGTTCAGCGTGCGAAGCATCACGCGGTTCGTGGTCGTCTCCACTGACCCCAATGCTGGGGGGTTAGTGGTGCGTGGGACCATTGCGATGGCCGGAACCCAGATCGTCTGCTGACCGTCGATCTCCAGATTACTGCGGGCAACCGATGGGTTGACCGCGTCGAGGTTCCTGATCGCGGAGGTCGGGGCGGTAATGAATACCGACGCAGAGCCACTGAGGTTGAGCAATGACCCCGTAGAACTTTCCACCAGTGTGCGAGACAGCGTCGTACCCGACGCCGTGTAGGTGCCAGTGCCGATCTCCCATGCCGTACCGTCTTCGATGGTGTAGTGAACCACCGTGCCATCCGTGACACCCGCAGCCGCGAACGACTGATAGCCGGTGACCGCAGAACCGAGCGTAATCGTGCCCGTGCCTGCGGTCGCCGTCGTCATTCTGGCGCGGTTGAACACGTCAGTCATGGGAGAACCCCTTAAGCGTTACCGGCAGAGATGGTGAAGCCCGTGACCGTGACCGTCTGACCAGAAGCGATGGAGGTGTTATCCACCGTCATGTCGCCGCCACCGCCCGTCGCCGTGATGGTGCCCTGCATGTGGACGGTGGTGCCGTCCGAGGCATAGACGCGGAAGTGACCCGCCGTGCCCGTAGCATCAGCAGCCGTATCTTCCCACGTACCAGACTTGGCCTTGGAGCCAGCCGACGCCGCCGCCATCCAGTCGGAGGGCAGGTTGAGTGTCGCCAGCACCGTACCGCTGTCAGCAGCGGCGCAGTTAGCCGGAACCGTACCGCTCCTGATCTTCAGGACCGCTGAAGCGCCGATTGCCGTCTCGAACGCATCAAGCTGAGCGTTGCGAACCGTCACAGAATACTGAAGTGCCATAGTCTATCTCCTCGTTAGAAGTCCGCACGGACCCGGAATTTGAGAACATCATATACCGTATGCGTAGCGCCATCGATATTCACTTCGATCTCGCCCTCATACATGCCGGGGTCCACATCAAGGATGCCACCGGAAAAGTCGAACTCCACCACACCATTCACCGCGTCAACCTTGGCGCAGGAGATAATCTGCGGAGTAGCGGTCGTGCCGGTGGCGCGAAACTTGATGCTGACGGTAGTCGATGGGTTGGAGAGGTCGAACGGATCGCCGGTCGCCTCATCCGTCAGTGTCAACGTGATGAGCGGCTTCGTGTCACCTTGAACAACCTTGATCACTTCAGACATGCTGTCACCTATGCAAGAGGAACCATGCGCACGGTCAGGGGCGCACGGGTGGCACCAAGATTGGCCTTGGCGCGGCGAAGAGCCGTCTTATACGTGTACTGCTTGGCGTGATAGGACGCCAGATTGTAGTCCGTCCACGACTTGTCAGGCAGTGTATGAAGATGCTGAAGCACGCCGTGCGTGATCAACTGCTCACACTCATCGAAGGCGATCTTGTCCATCCCCGTGGCATCAGGCGTCGGCCTCAATGCCAGAAACATCTTAACGGTATACACCCGCGTACTGTCAGGGACGGGAGCCACCACAAAATGATCGGGGTCGAACTGCCCGACGAAGCGCGGCGACGACCGCTTATTGGCGTCGGCAGACGGCCAGTCGGGGTACATGCGATGCAGGTCTTCCTGAACTGCCGGGTCCAGCGTGTTGAGGAACTCGACGCCAGAGTTGAGCGCCGCGTGGATCACAGCGACCACCTCGCTGCCGGTGGGGATGTCGTAGTCGTATTCGTAGACACCGGAGGTGAGCGTGATCGGGTCCTGCTCGTACCGCCACACCAGTGTCTTCTCGCAGACTTCGATGGCGATATCGCGCACGAACTGTTCGATGGTCGGGCGCGGGCACCCCGGCACGTTGGCAGCAATCTTGTTTTCGAGCGAGACGAAGGTGCGGGTCGCCATCAGGGAAGCTCCCTCTTGTCCATACCGGCGCTGTCGAGATCGGTGAACAGGCGGGTCTTGTAGTTGGCTTCGAGGCTGGCAGCGAAGTTGTCGAAGAACATCTTCGCGCGGCCCGAGGTGATGTGTTCGTTATCGACGCTCTCGGCCAAGAACACCGTGCCGTCGATCACGGTGGTGAAGTAGGCATCTGGTAGCAGGGCAACCGTGTCACCAGAGGCGTAATCAGGCGGGGCCTTGGCGTACTCGCCAATCAGCACATGCGCGGCAGGAGCCTTGGGATAGATGAAGAACTTGTTGGGGTTGCGCGGGTGGCGCATCCAGTTGACCGTGGCACCAGCGGTGGCATCCACCCAGCCGGGGTAGGTCTGATCGATGGTCTGTCGGTTCGTCTCACGCACTGCGGAGCCGTTCTTGACCCGGAAGATTTCCATGAGGCGGATGGAGTCGGACGGGGCAGACTGCACCACCTCGCCCGCCGTGCATGAAATTTCTCCGACGTAAGCAAAGAGGTCGGGACGGACAAGCGCAATGCGCTTCAGGGTCTGGTTCGCAAACCCCAAGAGCGTAGCGTCCGAGAAACGCTGAAGGGACACGTCAGCATTCGTGTCCTGCAACAGCTTCCGTGCCTCTGTGATCACGTCGGAGAGGATCATACCTGCGTCTTCCGCGTCAGTTCGTCGTTGAGTTCCGCCATCTCATCGCTGATCGGCGGTTCGGGGATGTCGGTCGTGGTCAGGCTGACCTTGGGCTTGCGGCCCTTGGCGACCTTGGGTTCAAACCGTTCGGGGAACGCCTGTTCCTCCGTCACCTGTTCGATGTTCGGGTGATCCGCCAGAAACGGATTGTACTCGTACACCGTACCCTTGCTCTTGTGCCTGAGATAGGTCTTCATATTACTTCTTGCCCTTCATCAGGCACTTGCCAGCAGCCTTGCACTTGGCGGGCGACGGGCACTTGGAGCAGGGAGTGAACTTCATCATCGGCTTCTTTGCCATTGTAGGCTCCTATCTGTACTTCGCTGTCTTTTTGGCAACCTTGTCTGGCTGACGCACAAACTGCTTGCCGCTCTTCATACCCTTACGCTTCGCTGCGGTCGTAGCCGCGTACTCTGCGGAGGATAATGCCTTAATGGCTGCTTCCGGTAAATATCTTTCTCCCGTCTTGGAGGACGGCTTACCGGACTTGGTGCGCCACTTCTGGGCGGTCCAGTCCTTGAGGGACTTCT
>Ga0209985_10000267_pt1 | contig 59224 bp, 47 predicted proteins | sample NOAtaG_FD_187305 | JGI IMG/M metagenome (GOLD analysis project Ga0209985, IMG submission 187305) | Freshwater lake microbial communities from Lake Erie, under a cyanobacterial bloom - NOAA_Erie_Diel6S_1000h metaG (SPAdes) (version 2) | ecosystem: Environmental > Aquatic > Freshwater > Lake ... | reverse complement strand
GAGATGGCAGGAAGCACAACGCGAAGTCCCCTACACTTTAAAGGAAGCGGCATTATTATACGAAAGCGGCAGCTTCCGCCTGCTGGACAAAATTATTGTCGTGACCGCACCGCTGGAAGTTCGTATCGCCCGGGTGATGGAAAGGGACAAGGCATCCCGGGAGACGGTTATGGGCTGGATATCCAAACAAATGCCTGAAGAAGAAAAAGCTGCACGGGCAGACTATCTGATCCAAAATGATGGGGAACATCCGCTTCTACCCCAGGTCATGGAGGTCCATCTGGCACTGGTCGCTTTGGGGTTGCATGCAACCCCTTGAGACCGAACGAATATTGAGGCGCTATCATAAGTCCTTTGGCGGCTTGCGGTGCCAAAGGATATTTTTTTGAGACGCCGAAGGCGGCAGAATATTTATGGGGCAGCCCCTGAAAAATATATCCCGGGGCTTTTTATACAACCCCGGGATATTCCGGCGCTTTTGATCAAGACTGTTTTTTGCCAAATGCCAACCCTTCTTTATACACCTCCAGACAACGCTCCCTGGCGATTTTATGATCTACCATTGGCTGAGGATAAGCGGACGTGCCATACTCCGGAACCCAGCGCCGGATATACTTAAAATCGGGGTCGAATTTTTTCTGCTGCTCGGTGGGGTTGAAAATACGGAAATATGGCGCAGCATCCGTCCCGCTCCCTGCCGCCCATTGCCAGCCCCCGTTATTTGAAGCGAGATCAAAATCGAGCAGCTTTTCGGCAAAATATGCTTCCCCCCAGCGCCAGTCAATCAGCAGGTGCTTGGTCAGAAAGCTGGCAACGATCATCCGCACGCGGTTGTGCATGTATCCGGTCGCATTGAGCTCACGCATCCCGGCATCTACGATGGGATACCCCGTCCTGCCCGTACACCACTTCATAAAATCCTTCTCATCGTGCCGCCAGGCAATTGCGTCGTACTCCGGGCGAAAAGCGCGTGTGGCAACATGCGGAAAGTTAGCCAGGATCATGGCATAAAAATCCCTCCAGATCAACTCATTGAGAAAGATATCGTTTAAGCCCATCGCCTTACGCGCTTTTTCCCGGATGCTGATGGTACCGAAACGAAAATGGACCCCCAGGCGCGTAGTGCCCTGGACAGCAGGGATATTACGGGTCTGATCATAGTTCCGGATCAAACCCTGGTTGACCGACTTTTCCGGAAAAACAGTAACAGATGGTTCAAATCCAATTTCAGGCAGCGTTGGCATGGGGCAGGGCGGCGTGACCAAAAACCGGTCCATGCACTGTTCGCTGGGAAAGTGGCGGAAAGCAGCGGGCGCCTGAATGCCTTCTACCGGGACAAAAGCTTCTGCCAGTTTCCTCCGCCACACCTTGCTGTAGGGCGTAAAAACCGTGTAGGGCGTCCCGTCGGCTTTTGCTACCTCGAGCTGCTCAAAGATAACATGGTCCTTATAGCTGTGGAAAGGGATATTTCTTGCTGCAAGCAGCTGTTCTACCGCGGCATCCCTGGCAATGGCATACGGCTCGTAATCGTGGTTGCAATAGACTGCGCCGACGGGATACGAATCCAGTAGATGCTCCCACACTGCTGTAGGTTTACCATTGGCGACGAACACGGTACTGCCATTGTCTTCCAGCAGTCTTTTCAGGCCCTCCAGTTCGCGATGGATGAAGTTGACCCGGGCATCCTTTTTATCCGCCAGGTGGCCGAGGATTTCTGAGTCGAAAATGAACAGGGGTAATACCGGCAGTGGCCCCTGTAAGGCCTGGTACAAGCCGTGGTTGTCGAACAAGCGCAAATCGCGGCGCAGCCAGAAAATTGCAATCATAAGCATCTGCGTTATACGGTAAAGGCCTGCGGACGCTAATGCGGTCAGAGCACTACAGTCCCAAGTTCTTTTGCCAGTTGGTTTTCGATTTCTTTTAACCTGAGATGGAGCCGCAGGCAAACCTCGATTTCTGATTCGGGGCCGCCGGCTGTCATCATCGCATTGAGTTTTTCGGCATTACGCGCTTTGAATCGTCTGATTTTGCGTAGTTTAAAGCGCTTAATGAGGTTTTCCGCGTCGAGTCGCTGGTTTTCGTCCGGATGGGACTGGCTCAGGAAAATTTCCCATTTCTGTGCCCAGTTTTCGCTATACTCGTACGGAGAAGAGCTGAAATTGACCGCTAGTTGTACAATTTCCGGGTCGGGGTGGTTTAGAAAAAAATCTAGGCGCACCTCGCGTTTATCCAGGGCGAGTGTGCGGATTTCCATCACGACACGGTGGTAGAGGGGGTGGTCAAATTCGCCGAGGACATCTTCGATATTCATGAGCACATATTCCGCCACGGAGACACGTGCTTTTTCATCGAAAATTTTGTTTCCTGCGGTAATCAGCAACCGCACCAGGTCTTTCTCCTGAAAAACGTCCCCGATTGCTGCTGGTGAGGGCACAGGCACGGGAAAGCTTTGCCCCGGCTGCCCTGAAGGAAGGCTTTCTTTAGGTTTTTCGCCAGGCACCTCTTGTTTGCGCGTAAATTTTTCGTAATCCCTTTTCCGGATATTATTGATTTCCATGAGCAGCCTGCCTTCATCCACTTTGAGTGTTTCCCGGACGTTGCGCACGTATTCGTCCCGGCGCAGGGGGTTGTGGATACGGGAGATCGAATAGGCGATCTGGCTAATTACTGCTGCACGGCGCGTGGGGTCGTTCCCTGCCTGTTCGAGGAGCAATGCGGTTTCCAGTTGAATGATATCCTGGGCATTTTCCTGTACATACTTCAAAAAACGGTCTTTACCCACTTTCTGGATGTAGGAGTCGGGGTCTTCACCGTCCGGCAGGAGTACTACCCGCACGTTCAGGTCTTCTTCGAGGGCCATATCCAGGCCGCGAAGGGCTGCGCGGATACCTGCGGCATCGCCGTCGTACAAGATGGTGAGCTTACTGCTGAAACGCTTGATCAGCTTGACCTGGTCTGAGGTAAGTGAAGTCCCGGAAGACGCAACCACGTTTTCGATCCCGCTCCGGTGCAGGGAAATAACATCTGTATATCCTTCTACAAGAAAGCATTCATCCTGCTGGCGGATGGTTTTTTTGGCGAAAAAGGCACCATAGAGCACCTTGCTTTTGGTATAGATATCTGTTTCCGGCGAATTGATGTACTTAGGGGCTTTAGGGTCTTTGTGCATGATGCGACCGGCGAAGGCAATAACTTTTCCGCTCAGGTTGTGTATCGGGAACATCGCCCTGTTGCGGAAGAAGTCGTTGTCAAACGAAGTGGTAAGCCCAAGTTTTCTGAGGAGCTCGATGCTGTACCCTTTAGCTACGGCTACCTGGGTGAATCGGTCGCGGTCGCCCGGGGCGAAGCCAAGACCAAATTTTTCGATCGTCGCATCGTCGAACCCCCTGTGCTTGAAATAGGACAGGCAAACGCTTTTTCCAAGATCGGTACTTCTCATCTGCTCCGCAAAAAAATCCTGTGCGAATTGATTGATCAGGTACAGGCTCTCCAGTACTTGCTGCTCCTGGAGGGCCAGGTCGTCATTAACGGTTTCTTCCAGTTCTATCCGGTATTTCCTTGCCAGGTACCGAATGGCATCCGGAAAGGAAAGGTTTTCGTGCTCCATGACGAAGTTAACAGGCGTGCCTCCACGTGCACATCCAAAGCATTTGAAGATATTTTTGGAAGGGGAGACGTAGAAAGAGGGGGTTTTTTCGTGGTGGAAAGGGCATAGCCCCGCCAGGTTTACCCCGCGGCGGCGAAGTTCAACAAAATCACCTACGACCTCTTCGATCCTGGCCGCATCCTGTACTTCCTGAATACTTTTCTGGGAGATCATGAAGGTTTGTATTTCCGGTTAATTTGCCAGCATTTGGGGTCTGATACAATAAGGATTATGCGCATACGCGCCAAAGGGCAGCAGAAGGGCTACCTGTTTTGCTCGATAATCAAAAAATCTACACTTTCCGGGGTCAAACGGACACTGCGGATCAGGGGCGGCATTTTTGAGATCATCAGTTGTGCCTTTTCTCCGTCGCTGGCTGCGGGGTTTTGCGGTAATTCCGCCAGTACCTCAAAATCTGTGGAGCGCACCTTATCGAAGCGGCTCAGGCCAACCCGAAAGCTGATACGTACCTGCGCGGGGAAGAATCGGGCGGCATTCGAACCTGAAGCAGGGCGGATAGGCACGAATATCTGCTTCTCCGTATATTGTTCTACCCGCAGGGACACCCGGATGCGCCCGGGCGAGGCAGTCACCCCTGGCGGCAGGTGTAGCGCGGTTTCGTCCTGGAAATCATTTGACAGCCCTTTCAGATTTATAGAATCGGTTGGGGCAGATTCCAGGCGTCGGACAACAGAATTAGGCCCCTTAATCAAAACGCGGTCGGGGATCAGACGGATTTCTTCCTTCAGATAATATTCCGGAAAAAATTCCAGGTTCCCCGCAAAACGCACCGGTACCTGCTTCCATGCCAGCGGCTCCACGCGAAGGTGTATTTCATCGTAGTTCAACTCGGCGATGCTGAGGTTGGTGGAGTGTAGCCGCTCAAAAATCGCCGAGCGCAAACGACCGGGGTTCAGATCAAAGGATGCGTTGGATCCAGTAGAATAACGCAGTACGATTTCACGGGAAAAAAGTGCATCGTAAAGCAGGCTCCATCCACGGCCCTCAATCAATACCCTGATATCTTCCGGCGGGGGTTTCAGAAAGGTATATCCCGCAGGCAACCGGAATTCCAGGCGTACCTTCTTTTCTATCTTGTACACCTGGGCCATTTTGGTAGGTATCCATAAAGACAGGGCCACACCTAAACAAATCAGGAGGATGACCCTGTCCTTTTTAAACTGGTCGAGTCGCTTATTCAGCTGTGCCCGTCGGCGCAGGTTTTTGATTACCGCCATATACGGATTCTGTCATTTCTTTGGAAATGGCACTTCGGGTCACCCGGAGATATACTTTGGCGCCTACCTCGATGGTAATGATATTCTCCTCGATTTTGGTGATACGGCCAAGAATGCCGCTCGCAGTTACCACCTCATCCCCCTTTTGCAGCGAATCGTTGAATTGCTTCTGCTCGCGCTGGCGCTTTGCCTGAGGACGAATGATAAACAGCCAGAATACCAGGAACATCGCCCCAATAAAAACGAAACTCATAATTGGACTTCCGCTACTGCCTGCCTGTAAGAAAATTAAACTGAATGGTGTCATTATAATATAGGTGTTGGTTTATGAATTTTAAATCCTAAATAGGCTTCCTTTCCTGCGAAATGATCCGGATAAATACAACAAACCCGCCGGACAATCGGAGCCCCTATTGTGTTTCCGCCGGGAGTACTTCCCCCTGGAGATATACTACATGTCTGCCCTGCAGGGTATTGGCCATGATGGTAATGGGCTTGATCTGAGGTCCTGTCTTACCCTCGGTATCGAAACGGGCACTGATTTTGCCTGTGCCGGAGGGTGGTACAGGTGCTTCCGGCCACTCCGGTACGGTACAACCGCAGGTCGAGCGCGCACGGGAAATCAGTAAAGGCCCTTTTCCGGTATTGGTAAAGACAAAGGCACATTCAACGATCTCTCCTTCCCGTACCTTGCCAAAATCGAACAGGGTATCCCGAAACACCATGGCCGGTGCCAGCTCCGGCGCTTTATTTCCCCTGAGGCTCGCAGGGTTGCGGATCAGCTCCGCGTTGGAAAAAGCACCGGAAATAGGGGTTTCTTCTACGCGCCTTCCCTCAGGGGCTGCAACACCAGGCCCGCAGGCAACAAGGGAATACATGACACAACTTAAAACGAAAACTTCTTTTCTCACCAGACAATTATTTCGTTTTTGACCGGCAGCCTTGACTGGCTCCCCGGGACAGCGTCAAATATACGGCTTTTTTTACCAGTCTTGTCGGGATGGATCCGCATAGTGGGAAAAATGCATTATTTTTCATCCATATAAAGACTTTTTTAAGCCCTATTTGGCGCACTATATGCCGGATATTCTAAGGGGGCACATTTTTTCAAGTATTCGCGGGCAACTTTTATCTCCCCTCCATTTTTCGTTTTTCCGAATTTCAAAATACTTCCTCCAATCGCTATATCGGAAAATGTGTACCCTTTCTAAGCGGATATATTTATTTTTACAAAAAAAACCCTCGATGGATTTTCCCCCGCGCATTTACCTGACAGGTTTCATGGGATCCGGTAAGTCATACACCGGTCGGTTGCTTTCCGAAAAGCTGGGTTATACCTTCATTGACCTCGACGAACAAATCGAGGAGACGGCAGGCCTGCCGGTAAAGGAAATCTTCAGTCAATTTGGGGAGCAATACTTCAGGGAAACGGAGCGCGAGGCACTTCACCGGACCGCGGGTCTTCGGCGCTGCATTATTGCCTGTGGCGGGGGTGCCCCCTGCTTTTTCGATAATGCCGACTGGATGAACGCCCATGGGGTAGCGGTATTCCTGGATATCCCTGTCCCTGAACTCGTCCGGCGGCTGGAGAGCGGGCTGGAGGAGCGGCCACTGCTCCGCGGGATCGGCCAGGGCGGGCTGGAAGCATTCATCCAGGGGCGTCTTGCAGAAAGAAGGGCTTTCTATACCAGGGCGGCGGTTTGTTGCCAAAGCAGTGACCCGGAACTGGTGATGCGGGCAATCGGAACCTGGTGTGCCGAAGTGGCCGGTTTTGCAGGGATTGATTATGGGAGTAAGCTCGCAGGGACAACAGTTATTGCCTTTTATTCCGTCCAGGCCGGCCACATCACATTTTATAAAACGGCCAGGGGACAGGATGCCGATGCCTTTATCCTTGCGCATTTTGAGCAGAATCCCTGGAACGCGGCTTTCCTGGACGCACCTTTATCCTTGCCCGGCGTGTATCGCGATCCCTCTAAAGGTGGTGATTTTTTCCATCGTGAAGCCGACCGGGCTACCAACGCCATGTCGCCGATGTTCCTGGGAGGGCTGACTGCCCGCGCAATGCGGCTCGCCGCGACGCTTGAACTGAAGGGTATCGCCACCAGAGAAGTATATCCGGGCAAGCTTGCAAAAAAAATGGGGCTGGATACCCTGGGATATAAAACCAGGGAAATCGCCCCATCTGCTTTAGCTGCAACCCTCCAGAGGGTGCTTTCTTTTCCTGTTCACCTCGATTCCGTAGATACCTGGCACGCTTTTGACGCCTTACTCGCCTATATGAGCGGGTGGCGGTATATGCGCGGCGAACACGAGACCTTTGGCGACCCCCAGGAAGGTCAGATCATTATTTGATAGCCTGAAGGAATTCCTGGCGGGTAGTATCCTGTAAAAAAGCGCCCCGATATTCCGAAGTGACGGTAATACTTTCCTGATGCTGTACACCCCTTGCCTGAACACACATGTGGAATGCTTCTATGTACACCGCTACATCTTCTGTTTGAAGGGCTTGCGCAAGCTCGTCTGCGATTTGCATGGTAAGCCTTTCCTGTACCTGGGGGCGCTGGGAAAAGTATTCTACGATACGGTTCAGCTTAGACAACCCAATCACTTTGTCTTTTGCGATATACGCTACATGCGCCTTTCCATAGATTGGAAGAAAGTGGTGTTCGCAAAAAGATTGTACCCGGATATTTTTCTCCACCAGCATCTGCCGATACCCAAATTTATTCTCGAAAAGCGAGATATCCGGCTTATTGGCGGGGTTGAGGCCCGTAAAAATTTCTTTCACAAACATTTTCGCCACCCGCTTCGGAGTGTCGCGGAGTGAATCGTCCCTTAAGTCCAGTCCCATAATTTCCATAATCGAACGGAAGTGAGACTCTATTTTTTTGACTTTCTCTTCTTCAGAGAGCTTGAAAGCATCTGGGCGAAGGGGGGTATCTAGGGAAGTGGCAATATGCCCTTCGCCAACCGGATCGTCCTGACTTTGAACTGGAGCGCTATGGTACTTACCGTTTACTTCCCCATTTAAATAAATCATATTGTTGAGATAAAGAATCGAACAAAAAGGAAGGGAATCTGCGTACACTCCCAAAATTTATTTTGCCTGACTCTGCAATGTGGTTGAATAAATAACATAAACAGAACATTGATAAAATACGAAGGTTTAAAAATTTTAAAACTATTTCCCCCCGCCACTTAAAAACCCGGTTCGTTATCAGATACTGGCAAAGCGCAATGGGTATTTTCTACATCCCTATGTAGTGACAATTTGTCGGTTGCCGCCGTCCCGCTGAATCAAAGGTTTTTTTAAAATATTGTAAAGAAAAAGGGACATTTTTTTATTTCCGTTCAGCGCTACATTTTTACAAATACATTTTATTTATTTTTTATTCATCAATGATAATCATAAATTTAATCAAAAAACTTACATGAATTCGCAAACTGTGAATTGACAAATTTTCACTGCTATAATTTGCCATAAAGGGATAAAACAACTAAGTTTGCTCACAGCGCGGGAAAAAGAGGGTCTTTGTTTAGATCAGCGTTATTTCCCTGGGTGAGAATCGGCAAAGGTATCAGTAAGTTAGATATGCCCCATTGGCCATGCCAATGGGGTTTTTTATTTTCCCAGGCCTTCCTTGTTTGTTCGCTAAGGTACAGTGCCTATCTTTGCGCGCGATAAAACAAGAACGTTCACCGGACTTGTTGCAATAGGGGGCCGGTACAGGGGGAAAAACAGGTTATTCAACATCCACGGGAAAGCTTTTTGAGCGGGGTATAGCCCAGCTACGCGACCTAAAAAAAGAGCAGCCCTGGCGATAGAAGACCTTTTTACCACGTACCCATCCTACCGCACCAGGTTCACTAAAAGAAATGGAAATGAATTACGATATCATTATCATTGGTTCCGGCCCCGGAGGCTATGTAGCTGCAATCCGGGCTGCACAACTGGGCATGCGTGTGGCAGTGGTCGAACGGGAATCGCTCGGGGGGATTTGCCTGAACTGGGGCTGTATTCCGACGAAAGCGCTGTTGAAGAGCGCCCAGGTATTCGAATATATCCAACACGCTGCCGATTATGGGATCAGCGTGGGCAATGCGAAGGCTGATTTCACGGCTATGGTCGCCCGCAGCCGTGGCGTTGCAGACGGTATGAGCAAAGGGGTTCAATTTTTGATGCGGAAGAATAAGGTCACGGTAATCAATGGGCACGGGCGCCTCGTCCCAGGAGGAAAAGTGGCGGTAGAAGCGGATGGCAAGGTGACGGAGTACAGTGCACCGCACATCATTATTGCGACGGGAGGCCGGGCAAAAGCATTGCCCAACCTGCCGATAGACGGGAAAAAAGTCATCGAATACCGGAAAGCGATGTCGCTGGAAAAGCAGCCCAAAAGTCTTGTCGTGGTAGGAGCCGGGGCCATTGGAGTCGAGTTCGCCTACTTTTATCATTCCATCGGTACCGAGGTCACAGTCGTTGAATTTTTGGAACAGGGGCTACTGCCGCGTGAAGATGCGGACGTTTCAAAAGAGCTGGGTAGGATATACGCAAAAAAAGGGATCAAAGTGCTGGCCAATACAGCAGTGGAAAGTGTGGATACCTCTGGTAAAGGGTGCATTGTCCAAACGAAGCACCGTGGCAGTGGAAAAACGGAGACCATTAGCTGCGACGTGGTGTTATCGGCCGCAGGCGTAGCACCCAACACCGAGCATCTCGGGCTCGAAGAAACAGGCGTCAAGGTGCAAAACGGGTTAATTGCCGTGGACGAATACTACCGTACGAATGTACCCGGCGTATATGCTATTGGCGATGTGGTTCCAGGGCCTGCCCTCGCCCATGTAGCGAGTGCGGAAGGGATCCTTTGTGTAGAAAAAATTGCCGGCCAGCACGTCCGGCCGATTGATTATAACAACATCCCTTCCTGTACTTACTGCGTGCCGGAAGTCGCCTCTGTAGGTTATACCGAGGAAGGGGCAAAGGCTGCGGGCTATGAAATAAAGGTCGGAAAATTCCCATTCTCTGCTTCAGGTAAAGCGAGTGCTTCCGGCGACAAAAGCGGGTTTGTGAAAGTTATTTTCGATGCCCGTTATGGGGAATTCCTGGGTGCCCACCTGATTGGGCAGAACGTGACGGAGATGATCGCCGAGGTAGTTGCGGCACGCAACCTGGAGACGACAGGACATGAAATCATCAAATCCATCCATCCCCACCCTACCATGAGCGAGGCCATCATGGAAGCAGCGGCGGCGGCATACGGGGAGGTGATCCACATTTAATTGCCTGCCCCGAGACGTTTTATGGACCAGCTTTCCGGATTGCCCAGTACGCGCTCGATGAAGCGCCGCTCCGTCGTGATGATGCGGGCTTCTCCGGAAAGCTCTTCCTCGGACAATATCGGCCGGTTGGTGTTGGTGACCAGAGGTTGGGGCAAGTTGACCTCGACAGGTACCACTATCTTGCGATCCACCGTACGGGTCACTTTTGATTTCCAGGAAACTTCGCCGATAATCGAACCGTATTCCGGATAGGGAAACCCATTGATCCGGATTACTACCCGCTGTCCGGTCTTTACCGTTCCTGACTTCTCAAAAGGGATTTGCATTTCACCGATTAGCTGGCGTTCCCCGGTCGGCATAACGACGAGCAGCTCGTCCCCTTCATCAACGAATTGCCCAGCTGCTACATTACGCCCGATAATTTGGGCTGTACCGGCGAAAGGGGCGGTGAGGAAATACTTCTTCATGAAGGCATTGAGGCGAAGCTTTAGTTTCAGGAATGCATCTACCAGTGCGCTGGAGGTCGCTACGCGGTTTTCTTCCCCTCCCTGCCGAACCGAGATGATCTGCCCTCTCAGCGATCCGATCTCGAACTGCCGCTCGCGAATAGCGGCCTCCAGGGCTTCGCGCTCTTCTTCCAGCAAGGCGAAGGCACTGCGAAAGCGGGACAGGTCGCTGATGGCAATCTTCCCGACTTTGTACTCCATCTCCCGCTTTTTGAGCTCGATACTGGCCTGGTCAATGCGCTCGGCAGTATTCTTCCATGCCGCACGCCTCCCGGCAAGGGCCGTCTCCAGAGAAGAAATTTGCCGTTCAAGGGTCTGGATATCACTGCTCTTGAACTGCCCCATCCGGGCAAGACGGTACTCCGATTGTTTTTCGTAAAAATTATACAGGTCTGCCTGCAACTCACCTATGATTAATGTGGTATCCAGGGAAAAACGCGCGAGCGTGGTGTCTGCCTCATTCGGCAGGTTTTTCATCTGGTCGGAGAGATAGAGTACATGGTTGAAATTAGCAGTATTCCTGAAGACCAGCAGGACCTGGTTGGCCTTCACTACCTGGTTGTCCCGTACGAGTACCGATTCGATGTAATTTCCTTCCTGTGCGCGGAAACGCACCGGAGGCTCTTTGAACGTAATACGGATCGGATCAACGACCATATCGGGATATTCGACCCAGAAACTCAGCCATGCGAACACAACGAAGGCAAACAGGATGAGGACGGTGCCATAGCGCAATAGCCACGGCGGTGGGGTACCCAGGATTTCCTGTACTTCCTCGCTCCGGTTCTCAAAATTTTCATCTTCGTACATAACAGGATATTTTGGCTAAAAGCGGTCAGGCCCCAAGTTCGATCTGATTGCGGACCAACTGATAGTAAGCTTTGCGCGAATACGTCAGCTCATCGTGCGTACCTTGCTCTACAATTTCGCCATCTTCCATCACGATGATATTATCGGCATGTTTTATGGTACTCAGGCGATGGGCGACCAGGACAATCGTTTTCCGGTTGAAATATTCGAGCAGGTTTTCCATAATGACCATCTCGTTAAAAGAATCCAGGGCAGTGGTCGCTTCGTCGAAGAACAAATAATCCGGCGATTTATAGACAGCGCGGGCAATCAGGAGGCGCTGGCGCTGGCCCTGGCTCAGCCCTACCCCATCCTGCCCGATACGGGTATTGTATCCCATATCCAGGGACTCTATAAAACTTTGGATATTCGCCGTTTTTACGGCACGCAGAAGCTTTTCCTTGTCTATTATTTCATCACCAAGAGCAATATTCCGGGCGATGGTATCGGAGAAGATAAACCCGTCCTGCAGCACTACCCCGCATTTTCGCCGCCAAAGCTTATTGCTGATCCCGGCGAGGTTGATATCGCCGACCCGTACGATACCCTCGGAAGGTGGATAAAAGTTGAGCAAGAGTTTCAAAAGTGTCGTTTTACCGCTGCCGCTGCGGCCAACGATGGCCGTCACCCTGCCTTTGGGGATACGCACGTTGATATTGCGCAGGACATAAGGCGAATTCGGGCCACTATATTGAAAAGAGACCTGGTCGAGAGACATATCGCCGTATTCGGGCAAGATCGTGATTTTTTCTTCCGGATTTTCTTCGTTCGTTTTGAGGTGGATTTCATTCATCCGGCTAAGGCTGATTCTTACCTCCTGCAGGGAAAAGGCAAATTCCAGTAACTGGTTGACCTGGCTGTTGAGCTGGCCAATAATATACTGGATGGCCACGAGCATCCCGAGGGTCATCTCGGTTGCGATGACCGCTTTGGCAACAAAAAAGATGATGATGAGGTTCTTCACCTCGTTGATCGCGATTGCGCCCACTTTCTGCACCTGGGTAAGACGCAGGTTGCTCAGTCCGGTCCTGAAAAGTTGAGACTGGACACGTTCCCATGCCCACCGTTTTTGTTTTTCCGCATTGAACAGTTTGATGTCCTGCATCCCGTAGATCAGCTCCATCAGGTTAGTCTGATTTTCGGCAGACTGGTCGAAGCGCTTGAAGTCCAGGTCGCGACGCCATCCTGCAAACAACAGTACCCAGGCAATATTCAATGCCGCACCCGCGACAAATATGACAAATACGGTGAGGTTCCAGAACACTAAAACACAGGCGAAGGCAACCAGGTTAAGAATGGAAAATAACGAGAGCAGTGAAGTTGAAGTCAAAAACCGTTGCACCCGCTCGTGATCATTGACCCGCTGCACGAGGTCCCCTACCAGTTTGCTTTCAAAAAAACGAAGGGGCAGACGGGTCAATTTGATGAGGTAATCGGAGATCAGGCTGATATTCACCCGGATACCTACGTGGAGCAGGATCCAGCTCCGCATATATTCTATGGAGACCTGGGTCATAAAGAGCACCAATTGCGCGATCAGTACCAGCGTGATGAAGTGCAGGTCATAGGTTTGTATCCCGACATCTACCACCCCTTTGACCATAAACGGGAACAGCACCTGGATGATCGTCCCGATGAATACACCGACCAGCAGTTGGATGATGAACGGGCTGTAGCGCCCAAAATAGTTCAATACGTATTCGAACGTCCCCTTGTCGGTTTGTTCGCCCCGGTGCTTGAAGAATTCCGGAGTGGTCTGGAGGATTAACACGACCCCTTTTTCCCCGTCGTCTTTATACTGCACCCATCGCTGCAGAAATTCCTGCTTGTTGAGCTTATATTTTGCCCTGGCGGGGTCCGCTATCCATACGTATTGTTTATCCGCTTTATAAACGACAACGAAGTGGTCGTTCCGCCAGTGGGCGATGCAAGGGAAGGGGATGACCGTTTGTAAATGGTCGTAATCTATTTCTACGGCCAGCGTCTGGAGCCCGATATGTTCTGCCGCATCGCTGATTTCGAGAAGGGAGACCCCCTGCTTGCCGATGAACGTCAGGTCTCTGAGGTAGTCGAGGGAATAGACACGGCCGAAGTACTTCGCGATCATACGAAGACAGGCCGCGCCACAGTCCATGGCGTCCAGTTGCTGGTAAAATGGAAAGCCCCTCAATTCCTGATGGTGTTACTAATCTTGCTGCTCTGACAAGCTGGCGGGAAAAGGCAGCGAGTGTCCCGCTATATCCTTTTCATGGTTGCCATACCCGGTGTACTGCTCCCCCGAAAATCGTCGTCGCGGCAAAGAACCCCTGTTCTCCCAACCTGCTAATGACTTGTTGCAGCAATTTTATGATAAAATACGCATCGAATACCATTCCGCACAACACAAAATTAACGTAAAATGTACGTTATTCGCTTGTAATTTAAAATTTTATGACATTATTCTAAAAAAAATCACATCGGAGTGCGGGTAAAAACGTCGTTTTGGACATAAAACGGCCACTCACAACAAGTCTATCGGGTCAAACCAACCAGTCTGCCGCTATTTTACCGAGACCAGTTTTTTATCAAAAGGGTTGAGGGCCGTACCCCTGACTTTAGCTTCCGCCTCGATACGGAATTCCGATTTGACTGCATTTAGCAATTTGGCTGCTTTTGCGATACCCCCCAGGAGGAAGGTCCGTTCCATTTCGTCGAACGCAGAATGGACCAGGGAAAAATTAAGGGAAAAAGGGATTTCCACGATCCTTCCTGCGGGGATTTCGATTTCTTTTGCAATTTCCAGCTTGCCGAGTTCGTATTCATCAACCAGTTTTTCCTGTCCCCTTCCCCTGGAATACCGTTCTATCAATGCGATTTTGATAAAAGTCACCTGTTGCGTGTTCATAGACTGAAAGCGCAGCCGTCCGGCAAAAGATCCCTGCGCTCCTTCGAGCTCTTCCGGGATCAGCAATTCCAGCTTAACACCTTCGATACCCAGCCACTGTTTTACTCTGCCGATCATAGTGCTATATTAATCTTTTATGCCAGCTTTGTCCAAGCGGTTTGATGAATTCTTCCTGCAACCTTCCGGCGGTATCCACTAATGTATCGAAAACGAGGGTGGAGTCATTAATTTCCCCCCGGGCAAAAAGCGCGGAGAATGTTTCCCTGCCCGCGCTGCGCACCTCGTCGCCTTCCAGATAGGTGAAGCACATACGGTCGAAAAGGTCAATGCCAAGTGATGCCTGGAGGCTTTTCATGAATGCCACCGATTGATCAATCGAACAACCACTTGCACCTGCCTGCCGCTCGTCAACCGCAAGGATGATAAACCTGCCGTGACGGACTTCTCCTGCCGCCCGAAGCTGTGCATTGTGGCTTGTCCATTGACGGACGAACACACCGAGGGCACGCTCAATAGAAGCTATTTCTTCAGCAGCCAGCGCCCTGCTGCTCTGATAGACCCAGACTCTGGCGGTCGAAGGCAATGTCTGTACCATAATATTGGTTTTCAATGACCCGGGGACGGTCTTCCGGCCGGGAGCAAACAATCTTCTGATCCTGATCTAAAACGGTTCCTGCGTGCCAAAATGGTATGCCTTTTTTAGGCCATTTGAGCGATATCCCTTCATCCAGGGCGTTGTATAAACGAAAAATAACACTTTTTTATGCAATATCTGCTCATCGCCGTGAATGTATTTATTAAATAAGACCCGGCAGTTGTGGAAACATCTCTGAAGTTTAACTGTTTTAGGTATATTTGTTTCCAAATCAAACCCTAAAGGGAGCATTCATCAGGTTGTTACAGTATGCTTTCAATGAAATTATTTCCTAAATGCCCTTGTGCAAGAAAATTCCCAAAGACAAAAGATCCGGGACTGTCTTATTCAAAACATTTTTGGCCGCCTCGCCACCAAAGGTCTTTTGAGATATCCTCATCAAAATATGATCTGACAGCGCGAGCCGCCAGAATTCCTTTGAGGCAGTCTCATCAAACTATATTTTTTCACTCAAACCTGTATTTATGAAGTTTAGATTACTCTTCTTTCTGATGGTGGCTATAATCACCATGAGTGTAAACAACCTTTACGCGCAAACAGTTGTAAGCGGTAAGGTTCTCGATGCAGATACCAACGAGCCCCTCGTTGGCGCATCTGTCACAGTAAAGAATACTTCCGTTGGCACGGTCACCGACCTGAACGGTTCGTATTCTATCGAAGTCCCCGCTGGTGGGACAGCACTGGTATTCTCCTACATTGGCTACCGCTCCGAAGAAATTGCCATAAATGGCAGGACGACAATTGATGCCAGTCTGACCGAAGGCCTTGATATTGACATGGTTACTGTTATCGGTTCCAGGAATGCCACCCGTACAAAGCTGGAGACTGCCGTTCCGGTGGACGTCATCCCGATTGCCAGCCTGGTCAACGAAATCGGTCAGGTGGACCTCAACCAGATATTGACCTATGTGGCACCTTCCTTCCAGTCGGCCCGGCAAACAATCGCCGACGGTACAGACCACGTTGACCCCGGTCAGCTCCGCGGTTTAGGCCCCGACCAGGTACTCATCCTGGTCAACGGGAAGCGCAGGCATCAATCTGCCCTCGTAAACGTGAACGGTACGGTCAACAGGGGTACCGTAGGCACTGACTTGAGCGCGATCCCCGCAACCTCGATCGAGCGTATCGAAATCCTGCGGGATGGCGCCGCCGCTCAATATGGGTCCGATGCGATCGCAGGGGTCATTAATATCGTACTGAAGCAAAAAACCGGGGTGGTTGACGGCAGCGTATCTTATGGGTTCAACAGGACTACCTTCGATAAGAATTTCGCCATCTTCAAGGCCCAGGGGAAAACCGATGACCCCGGTGTCACCGTAAACGATGGCCAGAGCGTTCAGGCCGGGCTCAATTATGGTTTCAACCTCGGTTCCAAGGGTTTCGTCAACCTGACCGGGGAATATATCACCCGCGAACCGACGTTCCGCTCCGGCACTTATTCCGGACAGGTTTACCCTTCCGTTAACGGTCAGGTACGCGACGACTCTTTTCTGCTTGCCCGTGGCCTCAACCGCGAATTCTTCGATATGCGGATTGGCCAGTCGAAAATCAGTGGCGGTGGGGTGTTCCTCAACTCCGAGCTCAGCCTCGGCGGTAGCTGGGAAGCCTACGTCTTCAGTGGATACAACCGGAAAAATGGCGAAGCAGCAGGCTTTTTCCGTTATCCTTCTTCTATCCAGACAGGCGCCGCCATTTACAGGAACAATGCGTTTGCACTTTATCCCAACGGATTCCTGCCTTTCATCAAGACCGACATTGCAGATTTCAGCCTTGCAGCTGGTTTGAGGGGCAAACTCGGCGATTGGGCAGTGGATTTCAGCAACACTTACGGACGCAATAACTTCGGTTTCAATGTGGACAATTCCGTCAACTACTCACAGGCGGCAGTGCGGGGCAGCAACCTGCAGACTTCCTTCGATGCCGGCTCCCTGAGTTTTACCCAGAACACCGTAAATGCAGACCTTAGCCGCAAGTACGATGTCATGGCTGGCCTGAACGTCGCATTTGGTGCAGAATACCGCTTCGAACAATTCAGCATCATCGCGGGAGAAGAATCTTCCTGGAGAAATTATGACCAGGCTTCCGGCGCTGCAGGTGGCGCCCAGGTATTCCCAGGGTTCCTGCCTGCAAACGAAGGCGACAACAACCGGAACAGCTTCGCTACCTATATTGACCTGGAACAGGATTTCTCCGATAAATTCATGATCGCCGGTGCACTCCGCTTTGAAAATTACTCCGATTTTGGCAGCACGCTGAACTACAAACTGGCTTCCCGCTACAAGGTCAGCAACGCCTTCTCTATTCGTGGCTCCATGAGCACGGGATTCCGTGCGCCGTCCATGCAGCAGCGCTTCTATGCCAAAACCAATACCCTGTTCGTCACGATCAACGGTGTACTCACGCCGGTGGAAAGCGGTACGTTTACCAACGACAGCCAGCCGGCAAAGCTGCTGGGTATCCCGCAGCTCAAGCAGGAAACGTCTCAGAGCTATACGCTTGGTATTACCACCCGCCCCGCCGATGGCCTCGAGCTGACCATTGATGCTTACCAGATTGACATTGACGACCGCGTGATTCTGACCAACAACTTCAGCGGTGGCAATGACCCTAACCTGCTGGCACAGCTCCGCGCCGCTGGTGCACAAACGGCCAACTTCTTCTCCAATGCCGTGGACACCCGTGCCCGTGGTATTGAGGCAGTGTTGTCCTATGATTTCCGCATCGCGTCCAAGCACGAATTCAAAGCCACCCTCGCAGGTTCTTTTATCAAAAACGAAGTGAAGAAAGGCGATGATGGCAAAGTGCTCGTCAAGGCTTCCGATGTGCTGGTACGTACCGGTCAGATCGGCAACTATTTTAACCGCGAAGACCAGAGCCGTATGGAAGTCGCCGTCCCACGTGAAAAAGTCAATTTCACCCTCAACTACAAAGTCGGCAAGTTCTCGGCAATGGCCAGGGGCGTTCATTTCGGCAAGGTCATTTATCTCGACCCAACCATGAACCCCGCCAACCCAGGGGCTTTCCCGATCAATTCGTTCACCGGCAACCGCGAGACCCTTGATCAGACGTTCGATGCAAAAGTAATCTTCGACGCTTCCATCAGCTATAATCTCGTGAAAGGAATCACGGCTACTATCGGTGGGAACAATATCTTCGATACCTACCAGGACCGCCACACACATTCCGGTAACATGAGCCTGGGACGCTTCGTCTATAGCCGCCGTGTCCAGCAGTTTGGCTTTAACGGCGCCTTCTGGTTTGCAAGGCTGAAGTTTGATATTAAATAAACGAAGCTAAGCCTTCGGCGTATTCTTTGGCGGCTTGCGCCGCCAAAGAATATTTTTTCAGCGCTGCGTTTTCAACGATTTTGCTTCGCAAAATCGTTGAAAACGCAGCGCTGAAAAATACTTTTTTACACCACCCCCGACTTTTGATACAGCGCAGTGATTTAAGATCCTTCCTCCCTGGTCCCCAGGTACACTGCCATTTCCCCTTCTTTCAGCCGGACTTCGATATTTTCCATGAGCGTGGTGGCCAGGGATAACCCTACATAATCTGCCCGGATCGGAAAAAGTTTATGCTGCCGGTCCACCAGGACGGCCACCTCGACCCTTTTGGGCAGGGTGGTAAGCAGAGGCTTGAAGGCATAGAAAATCGTCCGGCCGGTATTGGCCACATCATCGGTAATAATAATAGCTCCAGCCCGGAGATCCTCTAAAGGTAAGCCAATTTCGACCGGGTGGTTGGCGGGGTCTGCAGGATTAAGCCGGACATTCGTAAGGACGATAGGCTTATCGCTGAATTGCTTCAGGGCGGCAAGAAGTAAACGCGCAAATGCCAGACCATTATTATTGATCCCTGCAAGGATCAGGCTTTCCTCGGCGAGGTTGTTTTCCAGGATCTCCATTGCCAGCCGGGTAATCCTATGCCTGACCTGCTTTTCATCGAGGATTTTCATGGCGAAGTCGTTTTAGCTAGAGAAAAAAGGTTGCCCATTGCAACATTAAATTAGCGCAAAATCGTAATTTAGCGAAAATTCGCCTTAATATTATGTTTTCACAAGTGGCCTTTGCATTAATTGCCGGTGCTGCGGTGGGTTTCTCCGCCATGCAATTCCACCGGATCCGTCAAAACATATTGCTCGGAAGAGACGAGGACATGCCGGGAAGTACCGGAATACGATGGCGCAATGTGTTGCTCGTAGCTTTTGGCCAGCAGAAAATGTTTAAGAACTGGCTCGCGGCGGTTCTGCATTTTTTTATCTACGCCGCATTCCTGGTCACCCAGTTGGAACTGGCCGAAATCTTCATAGATGGTTTGCTCGGCCGTCACCGCTTCTTTTACCCTTTCCTGGGGTCATTCTACACTTTCGTGATCAACTTTATTGAGATCCTATCTTTACTGGCCCTTATCGGAACCTTAATATTCCTTGCGCGCAGGAACCTCCTGCGCATCCCGCGGTTTACCCGGCCTGAATTGAAGGGATGGCCTTTCAAAGATGCAAATATCATCCTCGTCCTTGAAATTTTCCTGATTTTTTTCATTTTTCTGATGAATAGTGCGGATATGGCGCTGCAATCCAACGCTTATGGATTCGTCATCAGCGGACTGTTATCGCCGCTATGGGAAGGGGTCCCTGAAAGTACCCTACACCTGATGGAACGGGCAGGATGGTGGGGCCATGTACTGGTGGTGTTTGGATTTCTCAATTATCTGCCCTTTTCCAAGCACCTGCATATCATACTGGCATTCCCCAATACATACTATGCCCACCAAAATCCGCGGGGTGAGATGGAAAATATGCCGGCAATCATGCAGGAAGTCAAGTCCATGCTTGGGATAGGAGAAGCGGTAACAGCAGAAAGTGGAGAAATCCCGGAGTTTGGGGCTAATGATGTGACCACCCTTAGCTGGAAAAATCTTTTAGATGCCTACAGTTGTACCGAATGTGGCCGGTGCACTGCTGCCTGTCCGGCCAACATTACCGGTAAAAAGCTCTCCCCGCGCAAAATCATGATGGATATCCGCGACCGGGCCGATGAGGTCGGCAGGAAAATCAGGAGTGAGGATACCAGCCTTGCGGCCGATCCTTCCCTTCCGCTCTCCGGGAAGAATTTCAGCGACGGCAAAAGCCTCTTCGATTATATTTCCCCGGAAGAACTCCATGCCTGTACCACCTGCAACGCCTGCGTCGAAGCTTGTCCGGTACTGATTAACCCGCTTGACCCCATCCTGAAGATGCGCCGGTATGAAATCCTTACCCTCTCTCAGGGCCCCTCCGATTGGCTGCCGATGTTTAACAGTATGGAAAATAGCGGGGCGGCATGGGCGATGTCGGTGGATCGCGATGCCTGGCGCAATCAATTGAATTCAGGAGAATGATCTGACGGAGGTAAGTACCAAAGCGCCATTTGAAAAAGATTGATTCTATTAAAGGAAAGTCATGAATACAGTACCAACAATGGCCGAAATGGCCGGTGCAGGGGAAAGCCCCGAAATTTTATTCTGGGTAGGATGTGCGGGAAGTTTCGATGCCCGTGCACAGCGGGTAACGATCGCATTTTCAAAAATACTGCAATCGGCAAATATCTCTTTTGCTATTCTGGGCAACGAGGAGCAGTGTACGGGAGACCCGGCGCGTCGTGCAGGCAACGAATTTATCTTTCAGATGCTTGCCCTGCAAAATATTCAGACACTCAACATGTACGGGGTAAAAAAGATTGTTACTGCCTGTCCGCATTGCTTCAATACCCTGAAAAACGAATATCCGGCGCTGGGGGGGCATTACGAGGTCGTTCACCATACACAGTACCTGCAACAGCTCATCAACGAAGGAAAGGTAACTTTGAAAGGTGGTGGTACATTTAAGGGAAAGAAAATCACCTACCACGATTCTTGCTATATCGGAAGGGTAAATGGCATTTACGAAGCCCCCCGGAAGATACTGGAGCTACTGGATGCCGATCTGGCCGAAATGAAGCGCTGTCGCACCAATGGGCTTTGCTGTGGGGCCGGAGGTGCCCAAATGTGGAAGGAGGACGAGCCCGGCGATAAGCGCATCAACATCGAACGGGTTGAAGAGGCACTGGATACCGGTGCTACTGTGATTGCTGCCAACTGCCCTTTCTGCATCACCATGCTCCAGGATGGGGTAAAAGCCAGGGATAAGCAGGATCAGGTGATGGTATATGACCTTTCGGAGTTGATACTGATGCAGGGTGGGGCTGTGTAAAAGACTTTTGCCACCGGGGGCGGCAAAATAAAATTATTTACAGGGGGCTTGTCATGAGTATTTATTCACCCTCAGCGAAAGAATAAAATTTTTGAGGCTGTCTCACAAGTCCGCTGGCGGTGAAGGTGGCAGCATAATTATGAGACAGCCTCAGAAATAATATTTTTCACACAACCCCTGCAAAATTTCCTGCCTCTTCACTAATCCTGCCCGACAGGATTAAAAGCTATATACAACGGCCAGAATCGCCCCGGAAGTGTTTTTAAGGAGGTTGCCGTCAAAGCTTGTGTAGGCTCCGGGGACTGAGGCCGAATCCAACCTGAATTCAGGAATGACCGTAAGGTTGCCAAGATAGATATTCCCGGAAATCGTGAATGCAGCGATATTGTCCTCCATTAAGCCCAGGATCAGGCCATCTTTATCCTGGATCAACTCCCCGCGCAGCCCCAGGGAAAATACCTTACCCAGAGCATATTTGGCATACAATGCGAGTCCTGACCAGGATGAGGTACTTTCATTCTCGGGCTTTACGTTCTTGAGCGTTGCATTAAGGCCGAGACCGAGGTGATCAGTAGCCTGAAAAGACGCGGTCAGGTCGAACTGGTGCGCAAAAGTCTCCGCGGTGTTTTCTGAAGCATCGGCCACCCGGCCGCCGATATAGTTCAGGTATGCCGACAACTTGTCATCGGTGTACGAAAATTGTGCCCCCAGATGCTTTCCACTGACGACATCAATCTTAGTGTCGGTATCGTTGAATACTCCGATCATAGCACCAAAGCGATCGCTGAGGGTAAGATTTGCTTTAAGGCCCGTATGGAAGAAAGGTCCATAGGAAAACATGTAGGACGTGCTGTAGTTGAAATTGGTTTTAGAATCAATCACTTCATATCCAACATGGGTACTGAAATTGCCAAGCGTAAACTTCAGGAAATCTGTTGCTGCATAGCTTACATAGAGCTGCTTGATGAAACTAAGGGCCGTCCCGGCATATCCATTAGCCGCCTCCGCACGGGGCCCAAAGGCAATATCTGCTACAAAGCCAACTTTGCCTTCTTTGGCCAGGACGAGGTTGGCCATGCCCAGAGAAAAGGACTTATCGTTGGGCGTGAAACTTGTGGGGAACAACGCATTCGTAGTGCTGTGTTGATAGTATGCGTCAACGAAACCCGATATCAGCAATCCAGGTGGTTGAGGGCTTTCGTTTTCTTTGACTTTCTCCTCCCCGGTGGGTAGGTCTGCGGTGCTTTCTTGTGCAAAAAGGCCCGTGTACAGGAAGAACAGGCAAAGAAATGTCATTGAAGCCTTGATTGGGTACATTTTAGACATAAAACATGATTTAAAGTGTTCGGAAAAGGATGTTGAGTCGCGAAAAATGCCAGCCGACAGCCGATGCTCCGGTGCCGGGCGTCAAAACGATGTGATGCAACGGAAATCCTCTTACCGGGTCACTTTAGCTATTGCCTGGAATGCCCCAAATAAGTACCTTTGTATTGCGAACAGGAAAATGGATCTCCGTTTTCTTGGCACAGCCCCCTGTCCTGCCAGACAGGGGGTCTGTTCTTACTTAATCTGAATTTATTCCATTGACAGGCTCATTTTTTCAGAAGCCGATTCAGAATAGGCGGACATCTCGTGTTCACCGATATCCAGGCCTTTCATCTCTTCTTCCAGATTGACCCGGATACCCATGCTGATTTTCAGGAGATACATAAGGACGAATGCGGCGATAAAAGAGAAGCCTCCAATGGCTGCCAGGCCTTTAAACTGTGTAAGGAATTGGTCCCATCCGGCTTTATCGCCGAGAATACCGACGGCGAGGGTGCCCAAAATTCCGCAGGCCAGATGCACAGAAGTGGCACCGACCGGATCGTCAATTTTTCGCCGGTCAAAGAATACTACGGAAAATGGCATCAGCACCCCTGCTACCAAACCAATGAGGATCGCTTCATTCGGGTTCATCTGATCAGCACCGGCGGTAATCCCGACCAATCCCCCAAGTATCCCATTGATGACCATAGATAAGTCATGCGACTTGAAAAGCAGGTAAGCAGTTATAAAAGCACCCACCGCACCGGCAGCGGCTGCAAGCGAAGTCGTCACAAATACTAAAGACACCGCTGATGGATTGGCCGACAGAACCGAGCCGCCGTTGAAGCCGTACCAGCCAAACCAGAGCAAAAAAGCACCAATCGTAGCAAGTGGCATACTGTGCCCCGGAATAGGCTTAATCCCGTTCGCGGTATATTTCCCGCTTCTCGGCCCGAGTACCAGGATCGCTGCCAAAGCGGCAAACCCTCCTGCTGCATGCACCATCGTAGAACCGGCAAAATCGTAAAACCCTGCGGCTTTCAACCATCCGCCGCCCCAGTTCCAAAACCCGGTCAGGGGATAGCAAAAGGCGACGAAGACCAAGGAAAAAATCAGGAAGGGTACCAACTTGATCCTTTCTGCTACAGCGCCGGAAACAATCGTCGCACAAGTAGCCGCAAACATCCCCTGAAAAATAAAGTCCGTCCAGTACGTATAATTCCCTCCCGCATAATCAATCGGATCGCCTTCGGGCAGGTTAAGCCCAAAGCCGCTGAACCCAAAGAACCCTCCGGCATAATCCGCGCCAGGGTACATCAGGTTGAAACCGACCAAAGCATAGGTCAATAAGCCAATGGCAACGATCATCGTGTTTTTGAAAAGAATATTCACGACGTTTTTCTTTTGGACAAAGCCTGCTTCGAGCGTTGCGAAGCCCAGGTGCATGATGAATACCAGCACCGTAGAAATCAAAATCCAAAGATTATTTGTTGTAAAAATCGCTTCGTTCATTTTTTGCTTGGTTTTTCGGAACGATACGGAGAGATCTGAAATAAGGATTGCCCTGATCCCTTTAGCGTTCCATTTTTTGAATCCTGTTTTCTTCCCGCGTTTTAGGGGCCGCTTACCCTTGTTTTATCCGGCTAAATTGCATCCGGCCCAGTCTCAGATGTCCTGATCCGGACGACCTGTTCAACATCCATAACTACAATTTTACCATCGCCGACCTCTCCGGTTTTCCCCGATGAGATAATAGCGTTGATAATCGGCTCTACCATTTCCGGTACGGCAAGGATATCTATCTGCAAGCGGGCGATGTAGTCGGAATCGTAAATACTGCCGCGGTACACCAGTTTTTCCCGCTTTTGGAGACCATATCCTTTCACCTCCTGCAGGGTGAAAAAGTTGACCCCAATGTTTGCGAGTGCATCCCGGATTTTCTCAAATCGGGACGAACGTACAATTGCTTCGATTTTTTTCATACTTTAAATCAGATTAAGCTGACTTGCTGCGATGGGGATGTCGTAGGGTCAAATGGAGGATTTCCCCTCGACATCAGCCTGCCGCAGCCAAAGTCTGATGAACAAAATAGACACGCAATACCGCCAGGCATGAGGGTTCCTTTTCCGGCAGGCACGGTTTACCCGCTGAAATCTTCCGCTCCGGGAACCTATCCTTCATGTTTGTTGGAAAGGCGTGTGTTGAATTAATGATTCAAAGATAGAGGCTCCATTTGCCGATGGCAAACGAGTTTTTTATGCCAATGTGATGCCCAAAAAAAACATTTATTCGCAATAAATTGAAATTCAAATAATTACGAACAAGTTTCGGCGTACCGCCAATATGGGTTTTTAGCAGACCAGATGAGGTGAAAATTCCTGGAGGGTGGAGTTGTGTAAAACGCAGGAGGCTTCATTTAGCGGCTGATGCCGCCGAATAATATTTTCAAAGAACACTGTTTTCACTGATTTTGCTTCGCAAAATCAGTGAAAACAGTGTTCTTTGAAAACTTTCTTTCGCGCCGTAGGCGGCGGAATACTTTTCACACAACCTCAATATTCTCCGGCGGCGAATGCCGCCAAAGGACTTGTGAGACAGCGTTACTTCTTCTTTTTTGCAGCCTCCCGCTGAGCGGCAACACGTTGCTGTTCTTTGAGCGCTGATTCGAGCCGCGCGGAGAAACCGGTTTTCGATTTCGGCTTTTTGCGGAACTCCTCCATTTCCCTTTTGATTTTCTCTTCGTCAATAATAAAATGCTTGGTCACCAGCGTCTGCCCGATATTGATGACGTTGCTGAAGAGCAGGTAGGCGGTAAGTCCGGAGGCATAACCATTGAAAAAGCCCATGAACATGACCGGCATGATATACTGCATATATTTTAAAGCAGGATTGGCCGAGAAATCCATGTGCCGGGAGTTATACCAGGTATAAATCAGGGTAGTCAGCACCCATAGCAGGGTGAACAGGCTGATATGGTCCCCAAAGCCGAAGGGTATGGTAAAGGGCAATTGAAGGAATTCATCATAGGAAGATAAATCCGGTGCCCACCAGAAACCCTTTTGCCGGAATTCGATAGCTGCGGGAAAAAAGCGATAAAGGGCAATCCAGACCGGCATCTGGAGCAACATGGGCATACAGGAACCCAGTGGGTTAACACCAAATTCGCGGTACACACTCATCGTTTCCATTTGCTGGCGCTGGGGATCGTCCTTAAACTTTTCTTTGAGCTTCTCCATTTCGGGCTTCAGTACCGACATTTTAGACTGGGAGTAAAGCATCCGGTAGCTCAGGGGGAAGAGGAGTACTTTTACCAGCAACGTAAGCATGAATATCGCCAGCCCCGCGCTCGCAATAAATCCCGACAGCCAACTAAACAAAGGCCTGACGACCCATCTGTTGATCGAGCCCAGGATACCCCTGCCGAAAGGGATGACTTCCTCGAGACCATAGCCAATAGTATGCAGACGCTCAAATTCGTTCGGGCCAACATAGAAAAGCATGTTAAAGTCGCGGTCTTTCATCTGTTCCAGCGGCAGCTCGATCTTTGAAGTGGCGCGTTTCATGTAATTCGATTCCTCTGGCAGGGATTGGATGCTTGCCGAAACATTGGCAAACGAAGAAGCTGCAACAAGCGTACTGTTGAAGAACTGATTCGTATTGGAGACCCATTTGACCGACTGCCCCTCGGAGCTTTCGGCATCCTCGTTTGCCGTGGGCGAACAGCGCACTACCCGGCCATCCTGTGGACGAAAGTAAACGGTGGAGAAGGTGCGTTCGTAGCGGGTGGCTTTTTCGATTTTGCCCAATACATTCTCCCAGTTTAGCGCGATCGTTTTGGTATTTGCAGCCAAAATCCCGTCGAGTCCGTTGAGGCGCACAGAATAATCGAGGGAATAGCCATCCTTGTTCAGGGCATATCTTTGCTCGAAGTATTTGCCTTCCCCGGCTTCTGCCCGAAACACCAGTGCATCGCCCACTTTTTCCGCCTTGAAAGTCAGGTCGCCCGTATTTACACCGCCCGAAGTCAGGTTGGCCATGGGGAGGAAATAATCGAAACGGTTTTCATTCGCATTGAGCAGAAAGAGTTGCTCCTTGACATCTTTTCGCTTCTTGTTGCGGGTCATTTTAGCGTATTCTTTGAGGAATACTTCCTTGACCCTTCCCCCTTTATTTGTAAAGGTTACGCGCAGCTTGTCGTTTTCCAGTACAAACGCCTGTTCGTCGCCGAAACCCGCTGCGGCGAAAGGGCCCAGCGTACCGGCCATTCGGAGGGCAAGAACAGAGTCCGGGATTTTGGGTTGAAGTTCTTCGGCTTTTGGGGCCACCTCATTATTTGCGAGTACATCATTTTTGCCCTGCCCGACCTGTGCAATGGAATCCTGCATCCTTTTTTTCGCCTGGAGTTCTGCAGCCGAGGGGGCTGTGAAATATTGCCATGCAAAAAAGAGCAGGAAAATGAGCGTTAAGCCTATTGCGGTATTTTTATCCATTCAATCTTGGTATTTTGGCGGCACCTGCCTTAAATTAAACTTAATGCGTAGGAATTATCGCGAGCCAAGAAAGATCCTGCCCACCACGCTGACCAGATGCAAGAAGTCTAATGAGGCTTACCTTTCGTGAAACCTCTGTTTTAAATGCCCTCTCTGTTAAGAAGCCTGTTGCAACAGCACCATTGCAGGGTAAAAAAGGTTTGTGTACCCGCTATGCTGACCTGTTTCAGCAGTCTGATTTTTTTTGCGCTGCAAAGTTAAAATATTCATACAAACTGGAAATTAAATTCGACGAGTATTTGACTACAAGCGCATAGCTTTTTCAAACGGCGGAAAACAGGTTTCAGGGCAGCGGCATACCACTGGTGGAAACTTCCAGGCTGGTTGCCACGCCTGTCCTTCCCGGATAAAGCTGCAGCGCAACAGCAAGACAGTCCATTGCAGCGTGTAAGTCCTCTACTCTGAGGATGTAGGCCAGACGCGCCTGGTCTTTACCGCTCCCCGGAGTAGCATAAAATGCGGCACCTTCGGCAAGCATGAGCGTAGCCCCCTGGTATTCAAAATCTTCTAGCAGCCATTGGCAAAAATGGGCGGCATCCTCCACTGGCAGACGGGCGAAGCAATAAAAAGCACCACCGGGCATATAGGTGCGTACCCCGGGCATTGTGCTGAGTCTTTGGTAAAGGACTTCCCGTCTCCGGGTATATTCCGCGATGACCTCTGGCAGATAGGATTCCTCCCCGGCAATCATACGTTCCGTCAGCCATTGCCCGATTACGGGCGGAGATAGCCGGAGGCGTGCATAGCGGCCAAGGGAAGAAAGGACCTCCCGATTGCGCGAGATGGCTGCGCCTATCCTGACCCCACAGGCACTATAGCGCTTCGAAACGGAATCAATGACAATTACGTGATCTTCTATGCTTTCCAGGCGCAGTGCAGAAAAAAAAGCCGCCCCGTCGTAGCAAAAATCCCGGTACACCTCATCCACGATCAGAAACAGGTCGTATTTGCGCACGATTGCTGCGAGTGCTTCAAGATTTTCGCGGGAATAGCATGCCCCGGTTGGATTATTGGGGTTGCAGAGCAGGATACCCCGGGTAGCTGGCGTGACCTCGGCTTCGAATGCTTCAGGGCCAGGGAGGGCAAACCCCTCTTCTATATAGCAGGCAACCGGCCGTACCTTTACCCCCGCCGTATGGGCAAAGCCGTTGTAATTGGCATAAAATGGTTCCGGAATGATGACCTCGTCCCCGCTGCCAAAGCAGGCGAAAAAGACCATTTGTAAAGCCTCGGAAGCCCCGCTGGTAATCATGACCTCATCCGGGCTGATTTTTACCCCCCATTTTTCATAATACGTTGCCAAGGATGCCCTGGTAGATGGCCAGCCCTCCGCTGGTCCGTACGGAATAATCGCTTCACTTAAACCGCGAAGGACACTTAAGCCATCAGGCATAGTCGGGATATCCGGCTGGCCGATATTCAGGTGATATACTTTGATTCCCCTTGCCTTGGCTTTTTCGGCTAATCCTGCAAGTTTCCTGAAAGGGGACAGGGGCACCTGTAAAGAACGGGAAGATACTTTTGGCATGTTGTTGTAATTTTTAAAATCGTAGAAGCCCTGCTTCACAATCCAGGTCATTCCACTTGAACAAAGCTAGTCGTCAAATTAAACCCCTGCCCGTAGAGGGATGTGCTGATTTGCACTGCGGCACGTTGTGCCGCTTCGGCCTGGTCGAAGATTTCCGGGAAAACGAGCATAAAATAGTTACTGCGGTCAAAAAAGCAGGCGCCCCAGATGGCATTGACCTGAATACCGGCTTTTTGCAGCCTCTCAATCATGGTTTTAAGGTATTCCATATCAAAGAACAAGCCAGCGGTAACGATATACCTGCCCCTGAATTGAAGGTAAGCCTCTTCACAGGGCAGACTCTTGAGTTTACCCCCATCGAAAGTTATCCAGCCCAGGTCCGTATTTTCCCAGGGGGGGATGGAATCCGGTACGATCTGAAGATAGGGCATGGCATTTTTGTTGAACGCATAGACGGAATCCTGCAAAACTGGAATAAAAAACTCGCCGGAAGCACGCTCCAGTTCTTGTTTTTTTGCCAGCATAAGGCGTTCGTACGCTTTTTCCCGCTCATAAACGACTGGTCGTTTGCCATACTCCCTGACCATGAGGCCAAGGGTCAGGGACGCAGAAACGGCGATCAGGGCAACTTGACCTAAGATGGGCCTTTTAAAGCGGAAAAGATCATTGAGTACCTTTTTTCCGGTCCATCGCTCGAGGAGTGCCCCTGTTTTTTCCCTCAAATCCAGTGCTTTGGTTTGCTGAGGAAGACGCAACGACCACTCGCGCTCAGAAAAAAAATGCACCACGCGCCGGTTCTTGCGGGCGGGCATACCCTCTCTTGCAGGGCTAAGGTGCATTTTCACCTTTCCCTCCCGGTCAACTTCCAGCAACCCCAGCCCGTTGAGGACGCATTGTTCCCGAAGCTCGGTGAAAACGGGAACGGTATATCCCGGGAATACGTCCCATGCAAAAGCGACCCATTGTTCTGTAGCCTCGTAGCGCTTAAATTGTTCGATAGCGTAAATATACCGATACCTGCGAAAAGGACGGATCGCGAGAAAAACCAGCCATGTTGCGACAGCTAAAAGCAAACAGCCTGCGCCGGTGAGAAGCCAGGGATTGCCTTTGAAGGGACCTAAATGGTCTGAAAAGTGCATATATGCAAAGATGGCACTTAAGGCCATTGTCGAACCTGCCAGTGCATCCCATGCCGCCAGTTCCCACAAAACCCTGAACCACAGCTCGTCCCTTTTGAGGTAATCCGTCGCTTCTATGGAAGCCAGAAAATCCGGCGCCCCATCCCGGGTAAATGACACGGTACCGTCAACAAATAAGTATCCACTTCCCTTCAGGTTTGTTTTGAATTCGATATTCCCCGAGCGCAAAGGATGGTATTTATAACGTGCCCGGAGGAACAAGAGTACGATTTCTGTGATACGGGACTCGGTTATTGGGCCCATTGACTTTCGTTTTCGATCAATTGCCAGAGCTGTATGGTCTCTTTAGCTGCGCGCACGTCGTGTACCCTGAGTATCCGCGCACCTTGTTGAAGGGCTGTGATATGCAGTGCAGTTGTACCGTTCAAGGCATCTTCCGGGCCCGTCCCGAGCGCTTTATACACCATGGATTTTCGGGATAATCCGACCATTAACGGCAATCCAGTCACTTTGAAGACCTGCAAAGCCCCCAGGAGCCGGTAATTGTCTTGCAGGGTCTTTCCAAACCCAAACCCGGGATCCAGGATAATATCCCCGACACCCATTGAGCGAAGTCGCCCCAGCTCCCGAATGAAAAAGTCCAGAATATCCAGTGCCACGTTTTCATAACGGGGGTTTGCCTGCATATTTTCCGGCTTACCCTGCATGTGCATCAGGACGTAAGGCACTTTGAGCGAAGCAGCAGCATCCAGAATGCCCGGATCTATCCGCCCCGCCGAGACATCGTTGATCAAAGCGGCACCAGCAGCGACCGCACGGCGTGCCACTACCCCATGGACCGTATCAATGGAAATTAACGCTTCCGGAAAGCGCATGACCACTGCTTCGATTACCGGCCCTACCCGTGCCCATTCGGTTTCGGGGTCCAGGATTTCTGCTCCCGGCTTTGAGGACATACCCCCTATATCAATGCACCATGCACCTTCTGATAACATCTGCTCGGCATGAAACAGCGCCCGGTCAATCTCCTGGTATTTCCCACCATCGTAGAACGAGTCGGGGGTAACGTTCAGGATACCCATGACTACCGGGGCAGATAAATCTGCCAACTTTCCCCCACAATTCAGCGTTGTTTGTTCGAAGTGCATAGAAACGGGAACTCGGGAAGGGTTTTGCCGCAAATTGATTTATTTTTGTCACAAAAATATAAAAATTATGGCCAGGGAGCCAAAAGTTGAACACGAAGGGCTAAAAATCGGCCAGCTCTTATTGGTGGTCGCTGTCCTTTCTTTCTTAGCGGTGGTAGGGCTCAAATTTCTTCCCAAAAGTGGCAGGAGTGCAAAAGTGCCGAAAGAAATGCAGCTTAACTATATGCCAGCGGATTTTTCCTTTCAGGTGGACGAGGATTTTGCCCTTGCCGTATTATCAAATCCCGACAAGTACCAAAAGGAATTCAGCCAATTGGTTTACGATATCAACATGGCAGTCCTCGACCATGTTTCAACGCGAATGGGGCTGGATGCCGGGCAGCGCCGCCAGGTTGCCGAAAACTATGAACGGCAGCATCCTTATATCCGTAGCCTTTATTACCAGGATTTCCTTTTACTTCAGGACTCTTCTTCGCAAATATACCAAACCTGGTATGACAACCGTTTCAAAAGTGCAACTGCGGCACTGTTCGAAGTCGCATCCAAATACACCTGTGGTATGGTCAACAGTGTCATCGCACCCGTGGTGCCGATGAAGGAAGGGACCCTCTTCGGAAGGGGTAAGAACGTGGACTCACCATGTTCGATCGCTGTGAACGAAGCCCTTGCCCCCTTTCTGAAGCGCCTGGAGGACCGGGCAGCCATCCAGGATTTTGGCCGTGCCGAAGGTTTGTTGCAGGAACGGGTCACGAAATTAATCTCAGAACTTGCCACTTTTGAGGTCAGAGACAAAAAAGGCTTGAGCAAGCAGCTAAAAACCAAGCTATTGGGGATTAACGTCTCTTCTACTGAAGTTCAGATTTCAGCGATCAGTATTGCAAAGATCGGGTTCAGGTTAAATGATTACTTCAAGGTTTCACTGGATCCCAGCAGCAAGGTGGTTACCTTTACCCTACCCCAGCCAGTCATATTGTCGCATGAGGTGTACCCGCGGTTCGATAAGCTCTCTATTGGTTGGATGCGGGAAGTCAGCGATGCGGATTTCAACCGCGCATTTAATCTGCTCAGAGAAGAGTTCCGTCGCGATATTCAGCAAAGCGATGCTGCTGAGCGGGCAAAAGGACAGGCAAGGGAAATTTTGAGTACCATGATGGAGCCGGTGGTAAAATCTTTTGGGCGCCAATACAGGATGCAGGTCCAATTTCTGGCTACTCCATCAGAAGGTTTTTCGAACGAGGAAACCATTTTTTCAAATTAAGATTACTTAAATGGGTATTCAGGTAGTTGATATTTTGTTATAAAATGTTATTTTTACAATACTTTTCATCAAAACACGCGTTAATAGAAAGCCGAATTCATTTTTAATCAATCATCTAACCATGAAATCTATCCTGGTATTCGTTTTTGGGATGACCCTTTTATTTCAAAACCGCCTTTCCGCAACAGCTTATTATTTATACTATGGTGAAAGCTGTATGTCCCGCCTGGAATATGCATTCCCCGAAACGACGCCGGGCAAGGAATATATTGTCTATTCGCTCCAGATGGCCAACTCGGAAAAACTTGTCCTGGAGGTGGGCATAGAATCTATCGGAAATATTTGGAAAACACTGCCTGCCACGCCGATTTCCTGCAATTCACCCGAGTTCCTCGCGATGAATGTTGGTTTGGCGGATGCCGTTAACCGAAATACACACCAGGTATTTGTGATCTACCCCCTGGGGGCCGGGCAGTACCGTGTGACCCAGGTAAAAACAGCATCGGTTTTTAAAAATGATGCTTACAGCCTGCAGGTGAAAAGCGAACAATACCAATTTACTTTCAGCAAATCAGCAGGTGCGCAGTCCGGCGATTTATCGGGCAACTATATCCGCGGGCAGGTCTTTTATTCACAAACCGTCCCCTATGGCAATTGCAATGCGTACGTGTTCAAAAAAACGACACCGGGCACAAATAATGTCCTCGATATTTTCGTCGTCCCCAATCTGGGCGTTGTAGAAGAACGCAGCGGAGCTGCAGTGGCATTCAAACTGAAAACCATCAACAGAACGGATGCACAAACGGCCCTAAACGCTCTATGTGCCCAGGAGGCAGCATGGCCGGTAAACGATGCGTTCACACGTCGTGGCGCATTAGATAGTTACGATCAGATCAAAACCCAGCCGGTTGTTGCTCCCGGACGCCGGACGCATACAGTGCAGGCCCGGGAAAGTATGTATGGGATTGTTAAACGGTATCAGTTGAATTTCAGTGATTTTATGGAATGGAATGGTCTGAACGAGCAGACCGTCCTGCAACCGGGGATGTCGTTGTATGTTGAGGGACCCGCATTCAAAGAAATGGCGGACAAGGGCAACAACAATACTCCCCTGCCCGAATATGAGGTAGCCAGTTTAAGGCCCGACAAGGCCGGCGAATATGGCTGGCTGTCGGCCCCCGAAATTTATACGGTACAAAAAGGGGAAACTGCAGCCTCTATCGCAAGAAAGCTCGGGTTCTCGGAAGCACGGTTCAGGTATTTCAATAACTTACCAGACAACCTCCAACTCCGGGAAGGAGATATGGTAAAGACCAGTGATTGCGCCCCCTCCAGCATAGTACCTTCTCCGGGGAAAATGAGCCCTCTTTACGAAAGTCCCTGGGAGACGGGATCACAGCCTGGTGCGGCATCATCTCCGGTAAATGTCCCTGCCCCCTATGAAACCGAATATGGCCCGGTACCTGTTAATCCGCGCAGCAGCCTGGTGCCTGCCACTCCATTCAACATAAAAGGCGCTAATGATATTCCGCTGCCAACCCTTACAGAATTTAACTGGAACCAGCCCGCCGAGGCCCCTTCCAAAGGATCTGCTGTACAAAGAAGGCATGTCGTCAAAGAGGGTGAAACCCTACAGAGCATCGCCCGCCGCTATGGCATGACCGAACAACAACTCCGCACCTTGAATGGGCTGGGGCCTGGGGAAACGGTCATAGAATTCCAGACGATCCGGGTAAATTGACTTTCGACGCTTCAGCGATCAAAGCCTTAATCTGTGGGATTGCCGATGTTGCCGTCCGGTACCCGGCATCATAGATTTCCTTAAATTTATTGAACTGGAACATGTGGTAGGTGCGCATACTGCATGGTTCCAGTACCAGATCGCAGTGCCGGATACCCGGCAGAGAATTGGCGACGATGGAGAGCTCAAATGTCCGGACAGCAATGCTGAGGGCACTTTGTAAAGCATGGGAAGGTGCGGTGAGGTGGGGCATCAGATTGACCCCGATTACGATATCGCAGATCTCTCTGAGTGGGGCAGCAGGCAGGTTATTCAGTACCCCACCATCCACGTATATCTGTCCATTAAGTTCGACTGGCTTGAAAACCAATGGAATAGAACACGATGCGACGATTGTGTCGAGCAGCGGCCCCTCACTGCGTATTTCGGAAGTGCCCAGGTTGAGATTAGTCACTGAAACAAAAAGCGGTTTTTGCAGCGCTGAAAAGCTGTCCGCCTTAACCATAGCGTTCATCCTTTCCCGCAGGTATCCGAGCCTTGCAAGCCCATCCGTAGGCAGTCCAATGCGGAATATTCGCCAGAATTTGCTGTCTTTCACAAAATTCAGTATCTCCGACGGGGCCAAGCCCGCCGCATACATGGTCCCTACCACAGATCCCGCGCTTGCCCCGGCAAGTGCAGCCGGGTAAATCCCGTGGTCTTCCAATGCCTGGAGGACACCGATATGTGCAATTCCCCTGGCTCCTCCCCCTGATAGTGCCAGTCCGATTTGTAAAGCTGTATTTTTCATAATATTTGAACCATCCTATCGAAAAGATGTTTTAGGTTTTTCTTTCAGACAACAAACCCGTCTATTTTTCAATAAATTAATACGTGCTTAACACGATTATAATTACTTTTGCGGCGGGAAATAAATCCTGTCTTTTCAATCACCAAAATGAACTAGTTTATGAATTGGTCAAAATTTACGAACGCATTTTTCGTATTTTTTATGATGCTTCTGCCGGCATTATCGTTTGCGCAGGGCGTCACCACCTCCTCTATGTTCGGCCGCATCACAGATACGAATGGCGAACCGCTGGTCGGGGCTAATGTACTTGCAACGCATGTCCCCTCAGGTTCTGTCTATGGTATTGCCACCGACCTGGATGGCTACTACCGTATCCCGGGTATGCGCGTCGGAGGTCCTTATAAAATAGTTATAAGCTACACCGGCTATGAAGAACAGGTTCAGGAAAATGTCTATCTCAGCCTGGGTACGACCGCAACGCTGAATTTCCAGCTTTCAGAACAGGCCGTCACGCTGGAAGGGGTACTTGTCGTATCTGACCGCAACGACGTATTCTCCGGCAAACGCACTGGTGCTGCGAGCAACCTCACTTCCGAGCAGTTGAACGCGCTCCCGACGACCAACAGGAACTTCCTCAGCTTCCTGAGGCTCGTGCCACAGGCCGTGGGCAGCTCCTTCGGTGGCCAGGACAACCGTTTGAACAATATTACGATTGATGGCTCTATTTTCAACAATAGCTTTGGCCTCGCGGGCCAGCCGGGCGGACGCGCAGGGGTCTCCCCGATCAGCCTCGATGCCATCGAAGAACTTCAGGTGAACCTCGCGCCTTTCGACGTGCGTCAGTCAGGTTTCGTAGGCGCAGGCGTCAACGCCGTTACCCGCTCAGGGACAAACGAGCTGTCCGGCTCTGCATTCTACTTCCTGCGCAACCAGGACTTAATCGGCGATGAGGCGCGTGGACGTTCTGTAGCAACTACCGATTTCAATTACTACAATACTGGTTTCCGCCTAGGCGGTCCTATTATCAAAAACAAACTCTTCTTCTTCGTATCCGGGGAACTTGAAAAAGAAGCCAGCCCCTTCCAGCTCCGCGCCAACCGCGGGGAAGCGCAGGGCGGTAATATCACCGGTGTAGCCGCTGCCGATCTGGATGCCGTTTCCAACTTCCTGAAGACCAACTTCGGCTACGAAACGGGACCTTACGAAGGATACGAGCTCGCTACAGAAGCCAATAAACTGCTGGCCAAACTGGACTATAACCTCAACAACAACAATAAGTTGAGCCTTCGAATGACCTACCTGGATTCCTACCGCGATGTGCCAATCTCCAATAGCTCTTCCCTCGGTTTCGGTAACCGCAGTACGCTGAACTCGCTCAGCTACCAGAACTCCAACTATATCCAGAATGACGATATCTTCTCCATCGTCGGCGAATGGAACTCGATCATCAACAACAAGATCTCCAATAACCTGATTATTAATTTCACGTCGAATAACGAAGATCGCGGGATCTATGGTACATTCTTCCCGCTGATCGAAATTCAGCGCAACGGGATCAACTATATCTCTGCAGGTTTCGAGCCGTTCACCCCGAATAACCAGTTGTCATATAAAACATTCCAGATTGCAGATAACCTTTCTTTCTTCCTGAAGAAGCATACGGTTACCACCGGTTTCAACGTGGAGCGCATGACTTTCCGGAACGTTTTCTTCCCAGGCTCACAAGGCGTGTTTGTGTATAACAACCTCAACGACTTTTATGCCGACCTCACCGGGTTCAAGGATAATCCAAACCGCACGGTGGCTCCGATGACCCTGCGCCGCTTCCAGTACCGTTATTCTGCACTACCAGGTGGCGCAGAGCCAGTCCAGCCAACCGAAGTGACATATCCCGGCATTTATATCCAGGATGAATTTGCCGCTTCCGACCGCCTGAGCCTCACCTTCGGTATCCGCGCCGATTTGCCGATCTTTGGTGAGACCGGCTTCGAAAACCCAACGGTAGCAGGTCAGACTTACAGCCTCCAGGGCCAGCCTGTCAAAGTAAGCACTTCAAAACTTCCAGAACCAAAATTGCTGATTTCACCACGCCTTGGCTTCAACCTCGATGTACTGGGCAATAAAAGCCTTCAGGTACGCGGCGGAACGGGCCTCTTCACTGGCCGTCCGGTATTTGTATGGATTTCCAACCAAATCGGCAATAACGGCGTCCTGACCGGCTTCGAGCAAATTGACAACACAAATACTCGCCCGTTCACGACCGACCCAAAGAAATTCATTACCAACGTGGCGTTGCCTTCATCTTTCGAACTTGCCCTTACCGATCCGGAGTTTAAGTTTCTCCAGGTATGGCGTTCCAATATCGCCGTAGATGCTAAACTGCCGCTAGGTATCATCGCAACGGTAGAATTGCTCTACAACCAGAACGTCAATGGGTACCTTTATTATAATGTCAACGAGCGCGACGCAACCACCCGATTCACCGGTGTAGATACCCGCAACCGTTATCCGGGCGTCGGACTTTCCGGCACTGCATTGAATAATGCCATCCGTATCAATCCGAATACCGTCAACGCAATCTACCTTTCGAATACCAACGAGGGTAAATCGTTCACTTTCACTACTCAGTTGAAAAAGTCGTTCAATAATGGCCTCTTCCTGAGTGCTGCCTATAACTACGGCCGTGCGTACGACCTGATGAGCGCCGGTTCGATCGCCGCCGGCTCTTACAACAGCGTACCTTCCGTCAACGGCAACAACTATCTCGATCTCGCTTTCTCCGATAACGACCTTACACACAGGATTATCGGTATCGCAGGCTTGCGCATTTCCTATGGCAACATCGGTTCCACGCAGATTTCCTTTACCCTCAATTCCCAGAGCGGTTTCCGGCGTTCTTATACCTACAACCAGGATATGAACGGCGATGGGATCAATGGAAATGACTTGATTTTTGTGCCCAACAGCGGCAGCCAAATCCGCTTCCTTTCCAATACTGTCAGCGGAGTGACGTTCACTCCTGAACAGCAGCAGGCTGCATGGGAAGCATACATCAAACAAGACCCTTACCTTAGCACCCGTCGTGGTCAGTTCGCTGAGCGTAATGGCCTTACCTTGCCCTGGCTGACCGATGGCACCTTCTCCGTCGTACAGGACTTCTATATCAATGTCGGTGGTAAGCGCAATACACTCCAATTCCGCGCAGACTTCGTTAACTTCCTGAATGCGCTCAATCCAGACTGGAACGTCAATCAGACGACTATTCAAACGCGTCCGCTGTCGTATGCAGGAGTGAATGCCGCTGATGGCGTACCGCAATTCCGCATGGCGACGATCACGGGAGCAGACGGTAAACCGAAATTACTCGACAGGACATTCCAGTACACTGCAAGCCTCGGCGATATCTGGCAGGCACAAATCGGTGTGCGTTATATTTTCAACTAATATTTTGTCCGCCTACGGCGACGAATAATATGGTAAATGACATGGGCTCTGAACCTGCTTTGCAGGTTCAGAGCCCATGTCATTTATTCCAGGCGGTCAGATTTTTGGAGTGTCCCATAATGCCGGGGTTGTGTAGGAAGCCTCCGGCACGTCCTTTGGCGGCTTACGCCGCCAAATAATATTTTCAGAGCTGCGTTTTCAACGATTTTGCTTCGCAAAATCGTTGAAAACGCAGCTCTGAAAAATTTAACTTTGCCGCCTACGGCAGCAAAATACTTTTTACACAACCTCAGGGCTTTTCGGATCGCCGGCCTTCAGTTTTTTTGAAGGAAAACCTCAGCCATCATACAGCGCACACTTCCGCCGCCGTACATTTCGATGGTAGGGATATTGGCCGTAAGGATTTGGGTATGTGCCTCAATTTGGGCGAGTTGGTCCCTGGAGAGGGAGGAATAGGCTTGATGGGACATTACCAGGAAGGTATTACCTGCTTTGTTGCGCACCTGGAGCATATTCCCGGAAAACGACATCATTTGGGCGATAGAAATTTCGATTACTGTTTTTTGGGTGTGGTGCAGAAAAGCCAGTAGCTTGGCCCTTTCGGCGGGGATGGGAAGGGTGTCGAGGGCGACGATTGCAAAGGTTTCGCCGAGTGCCATCATGACATTGGTGTGGTAAATCGGTTTGCCTTGCCCATCGAGTGCGCGGAACACCACCTTTTCATATCCGGAGAACAAACAAAACTCTTCCAGCAGATCCTCATCGGTGCGTTCGCTGAGACAGGCATAGACGATATGGTTGGGACGGTCCAGGATCATGCTCCCGGTGCCTTCCAGAAACCGGTTTTCCCGTTCGTGCCATTCCATTTTGAGCCGGTCTTCGATGCGGTATTGCTTTGCAAGCGTTTCGATAATATCCTCCCTCCTTTCCAGCCTTCGCTTTATGGAGTACATGGGGTAGGTGATTACGCTGCCATCCTCATGAAAAGTGACCCAGTTGTTGGGGAATACCGCATCGGGGGTGTATTGTTCCGGGCGGTCTTCGATGACGATAACTTCCACACCCACTGCCCTTAACCCTGCGACCATTGCATCGAACTCAGCCATAGCGCGTTGCTGAACGGCCTCACTGGTCAATGCGGTATCTGCACGTTGAAAAGCATTGCTGGCCGCAGTTTCCTCGTTAAAGCCGAAATGGGCGGGCCGTACCATAAGAATTGTATCCGTGATCTGTTGGGTTTCGTGGAGCACCAATACCAAGATTTTAGAGGTCAAAAAAATTCGTCAAATAGCCTGTACTGCATCGTGTTTGGAGGTTGTATAAAAAGTCCTTTCGCTGCCTCCGGCAGCGCATTGACATCCTATACAACGCACACCATTCCATTATTTTTTGGCGTGCAGCGCCCAAAAAAGTTTTTGAGACAGGAAGACGCCTGTTGAGCAGCATACAAAATTAGTCATTTTTTCGGTTTGACAGCTTGAAAACAACCCTCAGCATACCATGCCGGGCAAAAGCAGCCGTACGTGGAAAGCCAGGCTTGAAAAACACTATACTCTGACCGTCCGTATAATTTTTTACTTTTCTGATTGAAGGCGAAAGGGGTATCATTGGGAAAATTCTTTAAATTAGGCGCAAATTTATCGCAGGAAATTCAGAACAACAAACAGACTTATAGAGAAGGGCGCATCACAGCAAATATTATAAACGAAAAATATCTTATGGCAGTGCAGATCAAATCCTTTGAAGAATACCGTACGGTTTACCAGGAAAGCATTGATGATCCGGAAGGGTTCTGGGCGCGGCAGGCGGAAACATTTTACTGGCGGAAAAAATGGGACAAAGTACTGGAATGGGATTTCCAACAGCCGGATATAAAATGGTTTTTAGGTGGCAAGATGAACATCACGGAAAACTGCCTGGACCGGCATCTGGAAGCCCGTGGGGATACAACGGCAATTATCTGGGAACCCAACGGAGCACAGGTAGCCGAAAGGAGACTCACCTATCGCCAGCTCTACGAGGAGGTCTGCAAAACGGCAAACGCACTGAAAGCCAATGGCATAGGTAAAGGTGACCGGGTGTGCTTTTACATGCCGATGGTACCCGAGCTTGCCATTGGGGTACTCGCCTGCGCCCGTGTAGGGGCAATACACAGTGTGGTCTTTGCGGGCTTCTCCGCACACTCCCTTGCCGACCGCATTAAAGATGCTACCTGCAGAATGGTCATCTGTTCTGATTACAATCACCGGGGCGCAAAGCATATTCCAGTGAAAGAAGTCGTTGACGAAGCCCTGGCAATGGGCTGCGAGAGTGTAGAAACCGTGCTGGTGTACCAATGTGCGGACGCTCCGGTCAATATGCAGGCCGGTCGGGACAAATGGTGGCATGAAGCCGTCAACGACCAGCCGGCCGTCTGCCCGGCGGAGGAGATGGATGCGGAGGACATGCTGTTTATCCTCTATACATCCGGCTCGACCGGAAAGCCGAAAGGGGTTGTACACACTTGTGGTGGGTATATGGTTTATACGAGTTATACCTTTCAGAATGTATTTCAGTACCAGGAGGGCGATATTTACTGGTGCACGGCAGATATTGGCTGGGTCACAGGGCATTCGTACATTGTCTATGGCCCGCTGTTGTCCGGGGCCACTACGGTGATGTTCGAAGGTGTGCCGACCTACCCCCATGCCGGCAGGTTTTGGGAAATCTGCGACAAGCTTCAGGTCACGCATTTCTACACGGCCCCTACGGCGATCCGGGCGCTCATGGCCCTGGGCGACCAACACGTGACCCCCTACCGCCTTGACAGCATCAAGGTCCTAGGCAGCGTCGGGGAGCCGATTAACGAAGAAGCGTGGCGATGGTATCACGATAAAATTGGAAAGAAAAGATGCCCGGTGGTAGATACCTGGTGGCAAACAGAAACCGGGGGGATTATGATTTCCCCGCTTGCGGGTATTACGCCTTTGATCCCCAGCTACGCCACGCTGCCCATGCCGGGCGTCCAGCCTTGTCTGTTGGATGCCAACGGGGAAGAAATCCACGGCAATAATGTGGAAGGCCTCCTGTGCATTAAATTTCCCTGGCCTGCTATCCTCAGAACGACCTACGGCGATCACGACCGCTGCCGGCAGACGTATTTCGCGCCCTTCCCCGGCAAATACTTTACCGGCGACGGAGCCAGAAGGGATGCCAACGGCAACTATCGCATTATTGGCCGGGTGGACGACGTCATCAACGTATCCGGACACCGCCTCGGCACCGCAGAAGTCGAAAATGCGATCAACCTCCACCCGCAGGTTGTAGAATCTGCTGTCGTAGGTTATCCGCACGACATAAAAGGTCAGGGGATATATGCCTACATCATCACTGCCGGAATGATCGCCGATGAAGCACGTTTCCGGAAAGAAATCATGGAGGTCGTGGCCAAAGAAATCGGCCCTATCGCCAAGCCCGACAAAATCCAGGTTGTCAGTGGGCTGCCGAAGACGCGTTCCGGTAAAATCATGCGGCGCATACTACGCAAAGTTGCTGCCGGAGAACTGGGTGAGCTGGGGGATGTTTCGACTTTACTCAATCCGGAAGTCGTAGAAGAAATCAAAACCGGTGCCGAACAAATCCGAGATTAAAGCTGATGGCTACAGGAAACGTACCCACCCATAAAAAAATCGCCTACCCCATCAGCCCCCCGCTGCGGCAATACCTTGCAGATTATGGACGGGCATTACCCCTGCCCGTCCATTATGAGGACCTGCTCCGTCACCACACCTCGATCCCGTTGCTCGACCTGGAAGGCCAGGATACCCTCTGGGAAAGTGTCTATTATCCCGAATACGAGCAGCGGGAAATCTACCAGGCCCTTAAATATATCTACGCACTCTTAAAAACATCAGGTACGCTCGATGTCATTGAGCATCTCACCATTGCCCGCATTGACCACTGCACCTTTGGTAACTCCAAGCCCTTCAGGATAAGGATTATCAATCGCCTCAACGACAACTACGATCATTTTTATGTAAAGAAGGCAGATGCCTCGCGGGTCTATGGCCTCGAACTCGAAAACCTCCTCTCCCCGAATCAGGTGTTGTATTTCGTCCATGAAAATACGCTGATCGAAGAGCATATTGCCGGCATCCCCGGGGACCTGTTCCTCAAAAAATACCTGCAGGATTCTGTGTTCAATCAAATCCGCATTGCCAAAGAGTTTGTAAAATTCAACGAACGTTGTTTTGTCAGGCTGCTCGGCGATATGCGCTCCTACAATTATGTAGCGGCGATTACTCCCGATATCGAGGGCAACCAATACCGTCTCCGGGCCATTGATTTCGATCAGCAATCCTACGAAGGATGGCGGACTTTTTATCTGCCCCAGTATTTTAAGGAAAATAATCCGGTCATTTTTCTTGGAGTACGGCACATGGCGCCGGAAACTGTACGGCAGTACCAGTTGGAGGAACATAGCCTCATGGCCATGCGCATACAAGCAGAAGCTGCGCAGGTCGGCCACCTCTTTCGCGTAATGATTGCCGATGATATATCCAGGCCGGAAAAAATCGTCCGCCTCCGGGAGGAGCTTGCAGGATTTCACCGCCATGCTCCTTTTGAATCGTGCAGCACCATGGGGGAGATCGTCCTGATGAATATCCGTTTTATGCTGGAAAAAGACTTTAAGAAAAAGGTGCTACCTTAAGCGGGGGGGTACGTAAAACACTATGCTCAGCTGCCAATGGGCAATTTGATTTCTTGAAGGCACGTCAAAAAACAATTATCGTAAATCAAAAATTGTTTCCTGCCACATCCCAGCCTATATTTTTGCCGGAGGCAGCGGGAGGCCTGATGGTGTGCTTCAACGTCACACTACCTTATCGGCACAATAGGAGCTGGCGAACGCATCGGGTTTAGCTTTAAAAACAAAGCCCATCCCCAGAATATATCCCATGGCTTCGCGCAGTGCCATATTCGATTGGAAATGTGGATCGGTATTGATATCGGCATGGACTTCGAGCGCAACTTCGTGACGGTCGAGCAAATCGCAGAGGCTGTAGGCCACTTCTACTGATTTTGACACCTCGAGGATCATCCGTTCGCGAAGGCCCATTTTCTTGTTTGACTTGCTGTTTTGAATAAACATAAAGCCCCCCTTTTTTTCCCTCAGGAACACAATGACAGTTGCAAATTCAACGAGGGCACCCCTAACCTGGGAATCTGAGCCAATACAGACTTTGAGGCGGTAACCTGCTTCTTTTTCTTTAATGATTACCTGTTCTACAGCTTCTTTGAGCGGTAATTCGATCGCTTGTCCATTAAGTCTTCTCCAGGCCATAAGGTTATGTTTTGGCAGCATGAGGTTTTCGGGAAGTCATATTGGGCGCTCAAACGTCGGGATCGTGCAGTGCGGTATCATCGCCGGCTTTTTGCTCCCCCGCGACCCATCGCAACAAATCTATTGAAACGACAGACCACCGTTGTGTACTTTCGGGTTAACGATCTGTAAATCCTGTGTATAGGAGAAAGATTATTTCCCTTTGTTAAGCTCCAGGCAGTATAATAGGTTAACAAATATGGCAGGCAGAAAAGTTCCGGAGACAGGTATAAAAAGGGTCATACCTGAAGTTCCTGGTCGTCAATGATATGTCCGTTGAGGCAGCGGATAATTCGGGCGGGAAAATTTTCGAGCATACGGTAATCGTGGGTAGCAAACAGAACGGCGGTATCGTTAGCTTTTGAGATGCGGCGCAGCAGGAGCAGGATATCGTCGGAAGTTTCCGGGTCGAGATTACCGGTAGGTTCGTCGGCGATGATGAGTGCCGGATGGTTAAGTAGCGCGCGGGCAATCCCCAGTCGCTGTTGTTCTCCGCCCGAGAGGCGATACGGCATGGCATTTTCCTGACCCTGCATTCCGACCTGTTCCAGCACTTCGCTGGCGCGCAAGCGCATTTTGGTATTATCTTTCCATCCACTTGCCCGAAGGGCGAACATGAGGTTTTCGCCGGCACTTCTGTCGGCAAGGAGCATAAAATCCTGAAAAACCACTCCCAGTTTTCTGCGCAGTAAAGGGATCGTATTGCGATCGAGTTTAGAGAGGTCAAAGTCGGCGACTTCGCCGGTCCCTTTTACCAGGGGCAGGGCGCCGTACAGGACTTTGAGCAGACTGGACTTTCCACTTCCGGTTTTACCGATGAGGTAGGTAAATTCTCCTTTATTGATGCGCAGGTCCACATCTTCCAGGATAAGCCTGTTCTGTTGGTAAATACTTACATTTTTTAGTCTTACAATCAGATGGTGCATTTTGAAACGGGAGCTGTTACATGTTCAAAGATACGATTTTCGCCAAGGAAAGGAAAATCATTTTGAAGCCCCTTTCTTTTCGAAACAATTCAGCCGTAAATTTGTCCAATAAAACAAAAGTGCTTTATGAAGCCAATCTATGTAGTCGGAGCCGTAATGGTTTGTGTGGCGATTTATTTTCTTGCCAATATCGCCGGAGACACGAGTACGTATGCGACCTTTGCGGATGCAGCAGGCTCCGGAAGGAAAGTAAAAATTGCCGGGCAACTGAGCAAGGACAAGGCGATGATATATGACCCGGAAAAGGACCCGAACCACTTCAGCTTTTATATCCGGGACAGCAAAGGCGAAGAGCGCCAGGTCGTGCTGCTTGCTGCAAAGCCCCAGGATTTTGAATTGTCCGAGCAAATCGTTGTGACCGGAAAGATGAAAGACGATACGTTCGTCGCGACAGAGATGCTCATGAAATGTCCATCCAAATACAAAGACGAGGAGATCAAGATCAAGTCGGAACAGATTTAGCCACGTCGTATTTTTTTTAACAACCATGCAATCAGTACAATATATCGGGGAGCAACTGCTTCCTGGCCGGATTGGCCATTTTGCGATTATCCTGGGGTTTGTGGCAGCGCTGCTCGCCGGGCTTTCCTATTTCATGGCGGTACAGCGGCGTACAGCGCCAGACGGAAAGGGTTGGCTGGCTATAGGCCGTGGGGCATTTGTCTTACATGGGCTCAGTATCCTTGGGGTAATCGGGATTATTTTCTATCTCATGGTGCAGCAGCGCTATGAATATCAGTACGTTTGGGCACACGTTTCGGAAGATCTCCCTTTCAAGTATATTTTTTCTGCATTTTGGGAAGGCCAGGAAGGGAGTTTTCTGCTCTGGATGTTCTGGCATATTGTCCTGGGGATGTTACTGATATTCAAAGCGGGAGAATGGGAAGCACCCACCCTTGCCGTAGTTGCTGTGATCCAGGCCATTTTAGGATCCATGATCCTTGGGATTTACCTGGGCTGGGGTGCGGACGCTCCCAAAATCGGATCTAACCCGCTGCTTTTGCTGCGGGAGACGATGGATGCCCCGATTTTCAACAACTCCGACTATTTGAAGCTGATCAAGGGCAATGGATTAAATCCGCTGCTACAAAACTACTGGATGACCATACACCCCCCTACCCTTTTTCTTGGTTTTGCCTCTACCACCATCCCTTTTGCCTTTGCCGTTGCAGGGCTTTGGGAGCGCAAGCACCAGGAATGGCTGGCGCCTGCATTGCCATGGGCGTTATTTTCGGGTGCGATTCTGGGTACAGGGATTTTAATGGGGGGAGCCTGGGCGTATGAAGCGTTGAGTTTTGGTGGTTACTGGGCCTGGGATCCGGTAGAGAACATGTCTCTGGTGCCCTGGCTGGTATTGATTGCAGGTATCCACGCGAATTTAATTGCAAAGCAGACGGGGCATTCCATCAAAAGCACCTATATTTTTTATTTACTCGCTTTTATCCTGATCGTTTATTCCACTTTCCTTACCCGCAGCGGGGTATTGGGAGATACCTCTGTTCATGCGTTCACGGAGATGGGGCTTGAAGCCCAGCTCATTGGGTTTCTGGCGGCGACTTTTCTGGGTGCGGGCGTCCTTTACCTTTCCCGTCAGCGCGGGATATTCTCCCCGCCGAAGGAGGAGTCCCTGCCTTCAAAGGAGTTCTGGATGTTCATCGGCACGTTGGTATTGTTATTTTCTGCAGCGATAATAACGGCTTCCACCTCATTGCCGGTGTATAACAAAGTCATGCAGATTTTCAATCCGGCATTCCAGGGTCGGGTAATCACCGACCCTGTGGCCCATTACAACAAGAACCAGTTGTACCTGGCGATATTCATTGGCTTGCTCTCGGGGATTGCCCAGTTTCTCCGGTTCCGGGAATCGAACTGGAAAAAGCACTTTTCGCGTTTTGCCTTGCACGGTGGCCTGTCTGTTGCGCTCGCCTTGGTGCTGAGTTTTGGGATTACCCAATGGATCGAAATCAATGCCTGGCAGTACTGGCTTCTGTTGTTTTCAGGGGTATTTACTGTAGTGAGCAACCTCGATTACCTCCTCGCATTTCTGCGGAACAACCTTAAAGCCGGTGGTTCTGCCTTTTCGCATATTGGATTTGGGGTGATGATCATCGGTATTCTGGCCTCCGGGTTGAACAAGCGGATCGTCTCCAACAATAATTTTGTCATGGACGGACTGATCCAGGGCGCGGATGAGGAAGCCTTGCGCAAGAACATCCTGTTGTTCAAAGGCAGCCCGACTCTTATGGACGGCTACGAGGTTACTTATGTGCAGGATACCCTCGTCACCTTTACCCGTACCTTTACGCTTAATTTCAAGCGCAAGGGCGAGGAGGGGAAGGTATTGGAAGAATTCAATCTTTACCCTAATGTTTTATATGAAAAAACTTTTGAAAAAATTGCTGCTTCCAATCCTTCTACCAAGCGGTATTTCAATAAAGACATCTTCACGCATATTGCCTCCCTGCCAACGGTCGAAATAGACCTGACCCAGCGGCAGGCAAAAGAGGACAGCCTGAATTACCGCCCGGTGGCCCTTCTGGAAGGTAAAAATGTGATTTTCCTGGATACCGTTCAGCTCGACAATCCCGATACGACTTTGGTGCGTAAATACACCTTAACCCTCGAATCGTTGGATTTCAACCCTTCTAATCCGGATTATACCCCTGAGCCGGGAGATTTTGCACTTGGTGCGCGCATACAGGTAGGACGCGACGACCAGGACGAGAACTTTGTCGCGGCACCGGTCCTGGTGTTGCGAAATGGAATGCTTTTTTCCTATCCGGCTCAGATCAACGGGCTTAGTGCGCGTGTCCGCCTTAATGATGCCTTCCTGGAACAAGTCATGGCATCGGAAGCAGCCCTGAAATATCAACGCGTTGAACTGGGCATAGGTGAGGAAGCCGGGTTCCGCGGCCATACGATACGTCTGGAGGCCTTGGAAAAATCCCCCTCATCGGAAAAATACCGAAAGCGGGAAGGCGACCTGGCGGTCGGGGCCCGTCTTCGGATTACCAGCCCTGATGGAAACACATCAAGTGCGCAGCCAATCTTCCTGATACGCGAAAACGAGGTTTATGACTATAAAGATTTCTCTGAAATCCATGGCCTCCATTTCCGTTTTCCGTCCCTTGATCCAAAGACTGGTAAAATCGCACTGCTGATGGCTGCTGCGGAGGGCAATCAAAATATCCCTGTCGAACTGGCGACGGATGCCCTGCGATCCGACTACATCGTACTGGAAGCGATCGAATTCCCGGGGATTAATTTGTTTTGGCTGGGGGCCTCGATGATGATGCTCGGCCTGACACTGAGTATGGGGCATCGCATAAAAAAACGTTGAATATGCGGATTATCGGTTATATCGAATATCCAGGGATGAAAGTGACGGTATTTAAAATGGACAACCGCCTTTCGGTAAAATTTGAGACGGGCTTGTACGAGCAGATATACAAATTCCGAGAAGGGGAAGGCATAGAAACCCTTGAAGCAGCGCGTGTATTTGTGGACGAAATTTTCGGCCGTTCCGTTTTGGGGCAATTTCAGCAGATGCACGCGTCAAGAAACCTGCGTTTGTCCGAAATGCAAAAAGATGACGGGCAGGATGAAGATTTTGAGGAAATCATCTGAAAAACAGGATCACCGGACTTATTCCGATCAACTTATCAATAGAAATATCATGTTCAATTTATTCAAAAAAGATCCGTTAAAGGAATTAGAAAAGAAGTATGCACGCCTCATGGAAGAAGCCATGCAACTTCAGCGAAAAGGGGATATCAAAGGTTATGCTGCGAAGATTGCCGAGGCGGAGGCCGTACAAAAGGAAATTGATGCGCTGAGTACCTGATTTTTCAGATCAAGTTTGTGCGGGGCTGTGTAAAAAAACTTGTTGGGGTTGTGTCTGCTCAGCAGCGCTGTTCCAGCTCGTGCAGGCAATTCCGCAGGTAACCTGAAATGACTGCGATACCGAGTTCAAGATCGTGGTTATTGTTGATCACGATATCCGCCTCTCCGATATAAGGCTTCACAAATTGCTCGAATGCGGGCAGTACATGGTGTTCATAGCGATAGAGTACATCTTCCAGGCCATAGTTCCGTTCTTTTTGATCGCGCCTGATCCGGCGGATGACCTTAAGATTTTCTTTTGCATAGAGGAAAACCTTCAAATCGATTAATGAGCGGATGCGCCGGAAGTGGAGGACAAAAATCCCTTCGACAAGGATTATTGGTGCCGGTTTGAAAACCAACTCACGTGCGCTCGCCTCCGGATTGTTGAAGGTGTATTCCTTTCGATGGACAGGTGCCCCGCTGATCAGGGTGAGGATATCTTGCCGAAAGGCTTTTTTATCAATCGAATCCGGGAGATCGAAATTAATTACCCCCTGGTCGTCAGCTTTCTGTCTTTCTTTTGGCTTATAGTATTCGTCCTGCGAAACGATACAAAGTTCATCTTCGGAAAAGCGCTCGCGTAGTTTTTTCACAAAAGTTGTTTTACCCGATCCGCTTCCTCCGGTAATCCCAATAATCAATGGTTTGTTCATAAGGTCATTTTGCGCTGCAAAAATAAGCAGTTGTGCGAAGCTTCCCCAATCAGTTTTTTGTTAGTTTTGTCCGACATACGAAAATAAACAATATGGAACTGGTAATGACGATACTTCGCGGTCTGCTTGGAATGGGTTTTTTGGTTTTAATCTGTTATCTTTTGAGTACGGTCCGGTCTGCGATAAACTGGAGGACGGTGATTGTGGGGATATCGTTGCAATTTATCCTGGCGGTCGCCATTCTCAAGGTACCTGGGGTAAGCCAGGTCTTTGATGTTGCCGCAAAATTTTTCCAGCAGGTCCTGGAGTTTTCGTCGGCGGGGGCGGAATTTCTTTTCAGCGGCCTGGTATCGGATACAGATACCTTTGGCTATATTTTTGCGTTTCAGGTTTTGCCTACCATTGTATTTTTCTCCTCGCTGGCGGCGGTATTGTTTTACCTGGGTGTTCTGCAGAAAATCATTTACGGGCTGGCGTGGCTGATGAAAAGGACCATGCATATTTCTGGTCCGGAGAGCCTGGCAGCAGCGGCAAATGTATTTATTGGTCAGACGGAGGCGCCCCTGCTCATCCGCCCCTATCTCAAGAATTTTACGCGGTCGGAAATTATGTGCCTCATGTCGGGTGGAATGGCTACGATTGCCGGAGGTGTATTTGCAGCGTATGTGGGTTTTCTCGGCGGATCTGACCCCGAGCAGCAGTTTTATTTTGCCAAGCACCTGTTGACGGCCTCGGTGATTTCTGCGCCTGCTGCTATTGTAGCCTCGAAAATCCTGGTGCCTGAGACCGATCCAAAAGATATCGAATCACAGTTGAAAATGTCTGAAGACCCGGATAACAACCTTCTGGACGCTATTGCCCGGGGAACCACGGATGGGCTGAAGCTGGCGATCAATGTCGGGGCCATGCTCCTGGTGTTTACTGCGCTCGTTTTTATGCTCAACAAACTGATGCTGGAATTTCCCGGTAAATGGTTCAACCTCAATGCGTCTATTGCCGAGGCGACGAAAGGGAGGTTTGAAGGGTTTACTTTTACGTACCTGCTCGGTTTATTGTTTGCCCCCTTTGCCTGGCTGCTGGGTACCCCGACACAGGACATCACCATCATCGGGCAACTCCTGGGGATGAAGACGATGATCAACGAGTTCGTTGCATACTCTGAGCTTGGCAACATGCAACTGGCAGGCGTCAAGCTCGATCCCAAATCTACGCTGATTGCGACTTATGCGTTGTGTGGGTTCTCCAATTTTGCATCTATTGGCATTCAAATTGGCGGCATCAGCGCCCTGGCGCCCAGCCAGCGCAAGAACCTTACCGAGTTAGGTCTAAGGGCATTGGTCGGGGGGACGGTTGCCTGCTTTATGACCGCTGTGGTTGCGGGGGTCCTGTACGAATTTTAGGCAGATTAGCCCAGGGCACGCCTTATCTGCTTCTCGTGGCGTTTAAAGTGCAGGTCAAAAAACACCATCAAGCCCATGAGGGTGATTTTTCCTGCCCGTGGGTGACGGAATATTTCCAGGGTAAAGGCTTCTTCCGGAAGGTTTGTCAAAAATTCCCTGAAATCCTGGCGGACTTTGTGGTATTCGTCTGCTACCTCGTCCAACGACCCCACCTCAGGGAAACTTTCCTCCGATATCGCTTTAGGTGCTTTCACTTTAATCGGAAGGGCAAGAAAAGCCCTGAAGAGAAGCAAACGGAGCGAGGTCAGAAAGGTAGCGGGCGGAATAGCCTGGAGGCCACCCGAAGTCTTTTTCTTCAGATAGTTCAACGATCCCCTTTCAGATAGCAACAGGTGTTGCAGGACCTGAATGGGCGACCACTCCCCAGAACCGGGAGATTTGAAAATCAGGCTTTCTTCTTTCGTGGCCAATGCCTTTAATTGATGCTCAAGCTGGCGATCAAGTCGGCCAAACCGATTCAGGACCAATAACTTTTTCATTAGCTGTTTTTAAGATAATCAAACCATTCTCAACAAGTCTGTTTATTGCACCCGGGCATTCAGGTTGTAGAGCGTAAAAGCCCACTTATCCGCTTGTTCGTCAATAATCATCGCTGTAGGCTTACCGGCGCCATGCCCTGCTTTCGTTTCGATACGGATAAGTACGGGATTTTCTCCTTTGTGCGCTTGTTGGAGGCGGGCGGCAAACTTAAAGGAGTGCGCGGGCACGACGCGGTCGTCGTGGTCGGCGGTGGTCACCATTGTAGCCGGGTAAGCCGTGCCGTTTTTGAGATTATGAAGCGGGGAGTACCCCAGGAGGTATCTGAACATTTCCGGGCTTTCATCGGCGGTGCCGTAATCAAATGCCCAGCCGGCGCCTGCCGTGAACTGGTGGTAGCGCAACATATCCAGCACTCCTACCGCAGGAAGCGCCACTTTGAAGAGTTCCGGGCGTTGGGTCATCGCTGCGCCGACCAGCAACCCGCCATTTGAGCCACCGGATATCGCCAGATGGGCGGAGGAAGTGTACCCTTCGGCGATGAGGTATTCCGCTGCTGCGATGAAATCGTCGAATACATTTTGCTTTTGCAGTTTAGTGCCTGCGAGGTGCCATTTTTCGCCATATTCCCCTCCCCCCCGGAGGTTCGGCACGGCATAGACCCCGCCATTTTCCAGCCAGACGATATTGGCAGTGCTGAATGCCGGAGTAAGGCTGATATTAAAACCGCCGTATCCATAGAGCAGGGTCGGGTTATTCCCATCGCGCGACAGTCCTTTTTTATGCGTAATCATCATCGGCACCCTGGTACCATCCTTTGAAGTGTAGAACACCTGCTCGGAAACATAGTCATCCGGATTGAAGCTGACTTTTGGGCGGATATACAGGGATGACTTTCCGGAAGCCGTAGCATAGCTATAAATCGTAGGTGGATTGATATAGTTGGTAAAAGTGTAGTACATACTTTTCTCCTCCCATTTTGCACTAAACCCGCTTACCGTACCTTTCCCGGGAAGTTCTACCTTGCGTACGACCTTGCCGTTCAAGTCCACTTGTTCGACCAGGGAGAGGGCATCTTTGAGGTACTGTGCGAAGAAGAAGCCGCCGCCCGTCGTAACGGAGAGTGGTTCGGCGCGTTCGGGAATGACATCCGTCCAGTTTTCCGGACCGGATGCGGCGGCACTGGCTTTGACGAGACGCATATTTGGTGCATCGAGGTTAGTGAGGATATACAGGTTTTCCCCCTCGCTGTGCACAATAACGTGTTCTTTCTCAAAATTACCGACAACTGTACGGATTGGCTTATTGGGTTGCTTCAAATCCTGGAGGTAGAGTTCGTTGCCGGAAGTGGATACAGAAGCGAGAATAACCAGCCAGCGCTGGTCTTCCGTGACATAGCCCTGGACATACCTGCGCGGCGTTTTTTCACCGCCAAACACGAGGATATCCTGACTTTGCGGGGTACCGATTTTGTGGTAGAAAAGTTTATGGTACTGGGTGAGCCCGGAGAGCGCGCTACCTTCGCTGGGCTTGTCATAGGAGGAATAAAAAAAGCCTTCGTTCCCTTTCCAGGATAGCCCGGAGAATTTTACATCCACGAGGGTATCTCCGAGCAGTTTTTTGGAATTGGCGTCCATGACGATCACTTTGCGCCAATCCGAGCCACCCTCGGATATTTGGTAAGCGGCCATGGTGCCGTCTTTAGTGAATTCTATGCCACCCAGTGAAGTTGTCCCATCCGGGGAAAACTGGTTAGGGTCGAGGAATAACTCCGGCTGGCCTTCCCCTTTTTTGCGGTAAAGTACCGACTGGTTTTGCAAGCCGTTATTCTTGAAAAAGTAGGTGTATTCCCCTTCAATAAATGGGGCTGAGTATTTTTCATAGTTCCACAACACCTCCAGGCGTTTCCGCAGTGTCTCGCGGAAGGGGATTTTGGAGAGGTAATCAAAAGTGACCTCGTTTTGAGCCTTTACCCAATCGCCGACTTCGCTCGCAGTATCTGCTTCCAGCCACCGGAAAGGGTCGGATACAGCCTCGCCATGGTAAATATCTTCATGTTCGATCGTTTTTGTAGCAGGATAGACGACAGGGATAGTTGGGTTATTCACAGGATTGCGGTTATTGGTTAAATTACACGCTGTAAACAAGAACAGCGCTGCAAATGAAGCAGAAAATGGAAATTTCATAAACAGAATTTTTGTAGATGCCGCTCAAAAATAATGAATTCCCCGATTTTTCGAAATATACTTGCCGCGTGAAGTTGCGACGGGTGAAAAATGTGCCATGTTCCAGGTCATAAACGGCATTTGAGGAGTTATGGCGAAGCTACGCGGCATAAAGCGCTGTGTTTATATCCCGTGATGCCGATTTTATTGAACCAATAGCCCCTAAGATGGGTTTAGACAAAGGTCTTTAAGTAAATGCTCACCTAAAACGGACGTAATCTTGGAACAGGCAGCCACCAATGCCCAACCCACTTCAAAACGGCTGATTTTTATTGATGCCCTTCGTGCATTTGCCATTCTGATGATGCTGCAGGGCCACTTTGTTGATTCCTTGCTCGCGGAGGTTTATCGCGTACCGGAATCTGCGGTATATTCCACCTGGTTCTTTATGCGGGGCCTTACAGCACCTATTTTCTTCACTTCCAGCGGCATCATTTTCGTATTTCTGCTTTTGAAAGACGGCAGGCCCCTTGGCGAAAATATACGGGTTAAAAAAGGCCTTCGCAGGGGCATCATGCTGATCGCATTGGGATATATCCTGAAGCTGAATATTTTCGCCCTTTTGCTCCTGAGGTTTTACGATTCCTTTATCACCGTGGACGTTCTTCACTGCATAGGTATTGCTATTCTCTTGCTCGTAGGCAACTATGCGATTTCCTGGAAAGTCCCGGGATTGTTTCCCATATTGCTTGTTGTGGGTGGAATGAGTCTTTTTGCATTGAGCCCTGTCATGGCGAAAGTGGACTGGACTTTTCTACCCGTTCTGTTTCAGAATTTCGTCACCAATGCCAACGGATCGGTCTTTACTCCGATTCCCTGGGTGGGTTTCACGCTCCTGGGCGGATTGCTGGGCTGGCACATTCACCGGCACACTTCCTGGTACCTCAGTATCTGGCCGGGGGTGGCGCTTATGCTCACGGGCATCTGGATGCACTATTCCTCTACCCAGGGGCTAAGGAACCTTTACGAAGTCACTCATTTCAGCATTTTCGCAGAGCTCTCCAACAACAACTGGCTATTCTGGCGGTTGGGGCACGTGCTCATCGTCATCGCCATTTTCACCTGGGGGGCACAGCTATTTTACCGCTATATCCCGAAGTTGTTCCTTACCATTGGCGGAGAAACACTAACCATCTACTCCGTTCATTATGTCTTGCTTTACGGTACATGGACGGGCATCGGGATTGTGCGGCTGGTCGGTTATCGCAGCCTTGGCCCCATTCCAGCGGCGATTGGTGCTGTATTATTTGTGGTAGCGTTCATCCTGCTGGTATATTACCTGGAACCGATCCGGGCATGGCTGGACCGGGTATTTTATCCCCGGATCACCTATCTTTGGCATGAGCTGTACAAAAGGTTCCCCCTGTCACATCGCAGAGCGCAATTTTTTCGGAGGCTTTCGCGCAGGGCATGGTGGCAGAACCGGAGTTAAAAAATATATTTTCAAATTTGAAGGGCTGCCGGAATATGTCTGGTAAACAGCCCTACGGGCGGCAGGCGGAAAACCTATCCAGCAAATACCAAATTAAACATAGATGAAAATTTTAGTCGCCGGCGGGGCAGGATTTGTGGGGTCTTCCCTTTGCTTCAGGCTCAGGGACAAATACCCGTCATACAGCATAACTGCATTTGACAACCTTAAGCGACGCGGTGCGGAGCTGAACCTGCCTGGATTCAGGAAACGGGGCATCGCTTTTGTGCACGGAGATATCCGCAATATGGAAGATATCCTCGCAGCGGGGGCGTTCGATGTTTTGGTGGAAGCATCGGCGGAACCCTCCGTCCTCGCCGGCCTTGAGAGCGACCCTACTTTTGTCATCAACAATAATTTGTACGGGTCGATCAATTGCTTCAATGCCTGCCTCAAATACCAGGCGAGGTTGATTTTTCTTTCGACCAGCAGGGTCTATCCCATTGAAAGGATCGAGCAGGCAAACATCGTCGAGCTGGCCGGGCGCTATGCTTTTTCCGAAGTACAGGACGGAGTGGGAATCTCCGTACAGGGAGTTTCCGAGGATCTTCCGCTAGAGGGGCCGCGCTCTTTTTATGGTACCACGAAACTCGCGGCCGAGCAGTTTATCGCAGAATATGCAGCATTTTATGGCCTCGAGGCTGCTATAACCCGTTTTGGGGTCATTGCAGGACCCCGTCAGATGGGTAAAACCGATCAGGGCGTAGTAACCCTTTGGATGGCGAAGCATTACTGGAAGCAGCCCCTGACCTATATTGGGTTTGGGGGAGCGGGCAAGCAAGTCAGGGATATCCTGCACATTGACGATGCCATTGACCTGATCGAATTGCAAATCCATCGGCCAGAACTCTTTTCAGGAAAGGTTTTCAATGCTGGTGGGGGGCTCGAAGGAAGCGTTTCACTACGCGAAATGACTGATTTGTGCGCCCGGATTACCGGAAATACCTCGCCAATCGGGCACGAACCCAAAACCCGCCCTGCGGATTTGCGGATATATGTCTCCGATAATACAAAAATCCGGCGCGAAACCGGATGGTCGCCAAAACGGAGTATCGAAAGCATTTTCACAGATATTTTTAATTGGATCCGGCAGGAAGAAGATCAGTTAACAGGTATCCTGAAATAGGCCCGCCAAAACGGGCCCAGGGGTACGCAATTTTTGGATTCCTTTGTGCGGATGGGGATAATCTTAAAAATTGGCTGTATTTTAGCACATTCTTTTAACAACAGACTTGACGCGACGGGTCAGCCTCTTGGGAAAAAAGAGCATTTTTTCCATATAAAGTCTCTTTGAGGGAATATCGCCCCCGGTATATGGCTAAAAAGAGGTGCCTTGCAGGCGGTTCGGCCCGCGGTAATCCCATCGCAGCAAGTCTAAAACTAAGCAAACATGGACATTGCGGTCATCACCGGGTCAGCAGGCCTTATCGGTAGTGAATCCGTTCGTTTTTTTGCGGATAAGATGGATTTGGTCATTGGTATAGATAATGACCTCCGGGCATATTTTTTCGGGAAAGAAGCCTCTACCGATTGGTCCAGAAGGAATTTAGAGGAGAAAACACCCAACTACAGGCACGTACAAGCCGATATCCGGGACTTCGACGCCCTCAAACTGGTTTTTGCGGAGTATGGTGCGGATATCAAACTCATCATCCATACCGCAGCACAGCCCAGCCATGACTGGGCAGCCAGGGAGCCGGTAACCGACTTTACCGTCAATGCGAACGGTACCCTTCACCTGCTCGAGCTCACGCGCCTGTACTGCCCGGCAGCGGTCTTTATCTTTACCTCTACCAATAAGGTTTATGGCGATACGCCGAACGAGCTTCCATTGGTAGAGCTGGAAGACCGATGGGAAATTGATGCCGAACACCCATATTTCCTCAAAGGGATTGACGAGAATATGCGCATTGACCAATCAAAGCATTCCCTCTTCGGCGCTTCAAAAGTAGCGGCCGACGTACTTGCACAGGAATATGGAAAATACTTCGGCATGCACACCGGAATTTTCCGGGGGGGCTGTCTGACCGGACCTAACCACTCCGGTGCGCAATTACACGGCTTCCTCAGCTATCTGATGAAGTGTGCAGTTACTGGTGATCATTACACCGTATTTGGCTATAAAGGGAAACAAGTCAGGGACAATATCCATGCCTATGATCTGGTGAATATGTTCTACCACTTTTACCTCAATCCCCGCCAGGGGGAGGTTTATAATGCCGGGGGCGGGCGACACTCCAACTGCTCGATGAAAGAGGCCATCGCCATTTGCGAGCAAATCACCGGCAAAAAAATGAATTACACCTATGCCGGTGAGAATCGCATTGGCGACCACATCTGGTACATCTCTGACGTTTCAAAATTCAAGGCTCATTTTCCGGAGTGGGATTTCCGGTTTGGGCTGAACGATATTTTAGTTCAAATATTTGAGCAGCAAGTCCAACGGATAAGCTAACGATTAAAGGTTTACTGTTATGGCAAAGAAAACCAAACCAGTCCAAACGGCAAAAAAAACCGTGCCGAAGGAGGGGCAAAAGCAGCCCTTCAACTATCTCGCCCTCTTCTTCTATTTTGTTGCACCCCTGATATTTGTCAGCCTACCTAGAAATAAGACATGGCTGAACGATCGGTTGATGACCTATTACCGGGAGATACCCGTTCAACAGGACAGCCTGAGATTGGATTTCCGAAACGCGCAGCGGCATGGCCCTGCGTTCACGGTTTTTGACTTTGCCTGCAAAAACGTACCTAAAGGATCCAGGTTCCTGATGCCCCCTCAAACATACTTTTTAAAGAATCTTTACGACAAACAGGCTTCGGCACAGCTTCAAGACCCCTTAAACTTCCTGGGCGAAACCAGTATTTTCAGTTTCCATTGCATGGACCTCATCCCGATTACCCTGCAAATGGACGAGCAGACGGTACGCAGCGCCCAATATACGGTATTGCTCTCTCCTCAAAAGACCCTCCAGCTTGTCAAAATCGAAAACGATACGATTTACAAGCAAATCAGACAGATTTTTGACCTGCCGCTCGACATCATTACCGACCGGCAAAAAGCAATTGACTTCATCAATGCCCAATAAGCCTTTTATATTTGTGTTGTGCACCAATCTTTGTCCGGAGCAAAGGACGGTTAGAAAGCCGGTGGTGTTGCACGATCTGAAAAATCCGCTCTTTTTATGCAAGTATTATTGATTACTGCATTTATAGCCCTGGCGATACTTGCCGGGCTAAGTTTCCTCGCGATGGTTCACGCCGGCAAAACACTTCGCCTGAACCTTGCCAATTTTTCCCTTTCGTACATCCTGGGTACCGGGATCATTTCCCTGCTTACCCTGATTGCAGAGATGGCAGGCTTGCCCCTGGGTAAACCGCTCATTTGGGGAGTACCCCTGATTTTTATATTGACGGGATTTATCTGGAAAAGACACACCCTTGCGGAATGCTTCAAGACCCTGCGTCTTTCGCTGGGGGTCGCGGATATTCCACCCCTCCTGGTCATTATATTATTTGGTATCGTCCCGGTTTGGCGGTCGTACTATTTTCCGCCCTATTCCTATGATTCCATGCTCGGGATAGACCTCATTGCGAAGTATGCCGTCCGGGATGGTTCTATTTCGGGGTCTGAGCTGTTCAAGACTTTGCTTCCCCTCTCGAAGGCCTATGACAACCAGTTATTCTATGCGCCTTATGCCATGCTGATGCAGGTGGTAACGCGGGGGATAGGGATAGATTTTGGTCAGGCATGGCTCGGTTTGCTCAGCTTTTTTTTCAACCTGTATTTTTATGCCATTGCGCGGAAGCACGCACACGCTGCAGTTGCTTTTTTCGCTTTGTTGTTTATTTTGTTTGTCCCGGAGTTCTTCGCCTACACTTTTATTTTGCAGACCGACTATTCCAACGCCGTATTTTTCTTTATCGGGGCCTACTATTTTTACGCCTATCATCAGGAGGGCAAGGACACTTCGCTGGCGCTTGCTTGTGCAGGGATGTTTTTTGCCTGTTGGAGCAGGACGGAGACGATATTCTTCATCCCGTTCGGCTCACTCTGGCTATTGGTCGCGGCATATAGAAAGGTGAAAGCAGTGAAACTGGAGATTATCCGGGCACCTTTCCTTTTCTCTTTTATCCCGGCATTGGCCGTATTTTTGTGGAGCGTCCTTTATAAAAGCCTATACCTGCCGGATACAAAAAGCCTCGGAGATCAAATCCAGACAAAATCAGGTAACCTGGCCGCTATGGTCGGACAGCATTTCCGGGAGATGAATGAGGTGGTCATCTTTAAAATGGAATACTGGAACTATGCTGTCCTGCTTTTTATTATTGCCTGCGTCATCGGTTTATCCTTATCCGCATATAAAAAGGCTCCTCCTCGCGGGGCAGTGTTTCTTTTTTGGATCCTTGTCATTTATGCAGGTTTCCATTTATTGTTGTTGATTTTCCCTGCGGTAAATATCCCCTTCACCTTCCGGCGTGGCTTTTTTAAGCTAATCCCATTAATGGGCT
>Ga0209985_10000266_pt1 | contig 59346 bp, 53 predicted proteins | sample NOAtaG_FD_187305 | JGI IMG/M metagenome (GOLD analysis project Ga0209985, IMG submission 187305) | Freshwater lake microbial communities from Lake Erie, under a cyanobacterial bloom - NOAA_Erie_Diel6S_1000h metaG (SPAdes) (version 2) | ecosystem: Environmental > Aquatic > Freshwater > Lake ... | reverse complement strand
ACGATCTTCGAAATGATCGAATCCTTGAATTCCTTCGAGTAGCTCGGTCTTTTTCTCACTTGCTTCTACTTGCTCGCCCTCTTTGATTTCAATCCTGGTTAAGCGACATCTTTCCTGAAACAGGGGGAGAAAGACTTCATCTTGATAGGCGATCTCAACCTCACCAAACCTGAGGTGAATCTACTCATGACAGGAATGGCAGGGAGTCGCACCCAAATTCAAAAGGGTGACCACCCCACCATCCGACAAAAATTTCTCGATTACAAAGCAGCGGGATATGTGACGCTGAACAGTCAATGTGCTCCGACAAACGTTGGAGGAGACGAATGTTTTGATCATGTCATCTTCCGTCCAGCTATCACAAAAGAAATTGATACCGACTATGGTATGCGTGTGATCGATTTGCAAAGTGTCGCTGAAGAAAGTGGCTATTGCCAAAAAAATCCATCGATTTGTGAAACCACTACGCGTTTCATTCCCTACTTTACGGATCACAATCCCATCGTTTTCCAATGGTCGCATCTTGCTGACGATGACTGATGGTCCCTCACACAGGTCTTGCGGCCGAGAATTTCTGACATTCCTGGACAAACCTGGATATCGGCTATCAAGTCAATGACAGTTTCTACCAAAGCCACCCGCCGTCTTGTGACAGAAACAATCGCATAAAACACTCTCGAAGATGGACCTTGCGCCATTTTCGGTGCATCCTCCAACGACTCCTTTTGAAGAAGCGAAGGGTCATCTCCTGTACTGACCGAGTCAAAGACGAACGAGTCAGCAGGTTGGCAACCGGATACACATGATTCGGAAGAGCAGAGAAAAGCGAAGCGTCAAGTTAAGCATGGACAGACCCGGCCAGACTCAGAGTCTTGAAGAGGCCCGTCCTGCGCGACTTCAGACTTGGTCTGGGCTAGCGGCTTGATGCGTCAGGGCTGTGACTCGGGGGCACGGGTATCGCAGCTACCAAGACCGAGGGTGTTCTTATTCTTCCAGTCATTCAAGACGAAGCGCGCCTGACCGCCTTCGATTGCCAAGAGGCTTAAGGTGACAGTGCTGTTATAACCTGACACACCGGTCCAGAGCTGAGGCGCAGTTAGGTGTAGGTTGAAAGTCGCTGCTGGCTGATGATCGGCATAAAGCACGACCTCGGTCACGGCTGAGGGATTATCCGCTTCGATGAAGCCACTTTGCCAACGCAATTCCACTCTCTTTCCTCCCCAGACGCCTGTCCCTTCACCTGAACAGAAATAACCTGAACGCACCTCTCCAGCCATCACTTGAGTTGCCAACAAAACGCTCATGCCGAGCATATATCGCAAAATCAGCATATATAAACCTCCAGATTTGAGTCCAAGGGCAGCTGTTCCGCTGCTGCGGGTCAATATGGGCTGCTGCAGGGCAGAAAGTCAAGCTGCATCCAGCCTCCACGCTCGACGCTGAGGCATTCACCCCATCGCAGTTCCGGAGGGCGGGCAAACCTGAACAGCGAAACACAGGAGTCATGCCGTCATAGACGCTAGAGCGCAGCGCATCCGTGCTCAGGAGACTGACCACTCGAACGAATAAGCATCGATTTCAGAGAACGATTCCTTGATTCCCTATATGCCAGCAAGTTTTGCGACACACATTCCGATTCGAGCAAGCTCATGGGCTCACCACGGACACAAGATGTGCATGACATTCGGTCTCAGTCGGCCGAGGCAGGTTCTTTACGGAAGGGATACGCAATACCACATCTCAATCGTGATTCCACATGGCTCAGCTTTGTGCAAAGATAGGTCTATGTCGCCACATTGATCTTCAAATCTGCGATAGAACCAAGCATGAATGGGCATACCAGGTCGGACGCGAGACTCCGTTCCGTCGATACATGAGCCTAACCACGATCCACATCCTCGGTTGAAGATTGCGAAATAAATTGCGAGTAGCCTCTCCGGCTACCCGCGACTTTTCCTCATTCATCCAAAGCCTTGGCCGTCCAATTCATTCCTTCGACTTCGAAGAGATTGATACGACCAGCAATGACGCCTTGCATATAGTTCGAGCGATTGATCCAACCTTGCAGAAAAACCCTCAGACTAGCGTTTCGATTGGCAATCAGGCGATAGTAGGCTGTCTGCTGGTCGACAAACCAGGCGGCACGATTTTGAATACTTCCCTGGATCCCTTGCGCCGCCATGCGATTGAGAAACTCCTGAGCCTTCCCACCACCCGAGTTGACTTCGGTATTCATGACAGCCAGATTCAGTGGCCAGGCAAAGCGCGCCGCTCGCTGGTTCCAGTAGTCCTCTCGGTAGATTGCGAAGATTAAGGAATCCGGCATGGTGCACACATCACGCGTCCACCCATTCATGCGTGCTCTGGCGGTGGTCACACCTTTGTAGGTCCTTCCACCTGGATCGTTTGGATGATCCGAACATCCTCCTTCCCAAACAAGAATATGCTTCATCACACGCGCAAAATCGGAAGTCTGGGGCGCGTCGATGAGTTGATTGAAGTGGCTCACAAACAGAAATCCCGTTCGAAAGCTACAATTGGGCAACTCGCCTTCCGCGAAGGTCACCCTCGCGTGTCCACGCCCCACATCCTCCGGAGCCCCCGTCAGCGCATACTTTCGATCACTCGGCAGCGCGCACCATTCACTCGCATTCAAATCTGATGAATCAGCGACTCGTACCTTAAAGCGTGTCTCGACCTGAGTTTCTGCGTAATAGACCTTCCGGCTCGAGAGTTCAATGTGATCCTCGAACAGATAGCCTGATTGAAAAGAACAGCCGGATGGCGCCTTTTCAAGGGTGATAAAACGATGCCGATCACGAATTCCCCCAAGACTCGTAAACCGAAGCTCCTGTCCTGCATCCAATTCGCACTTCTCGTCAGCATCCAGATCGTCACCTTGAATCGTCGACACTTTCAGCAGAGTTGTTCCCTTGATTCTTACAACACCTTCTGTCGCAGAAAGTTTGAGTTCGGGGATATAGCTCGCACTGATCTCCTCCTCACTCAGCGCCGCGATCACACTAGGATCTGACTTAGTTTGCTGCAGTTCTCGGGTTGAAGGATCAACCCCGCACGCCATAAACAAAAATGTTCCAGCAAGCGTAAAACCTTCCATCTTTACCTTGTGCTTCATCACTTTCCTTCTCCCTCTATCATAAAACACGGCTGTCCTTCGGCTCTTGATCGGGGAAAATTAAGTCTTTTCACAAAGAAGTTTGCTATATGAAATAAAAACATCCCGTTACACAAAAGAGAGATACGTGATGTGAACATGTGAAGCATCTGCTAGGTGGAAATTGACTAAAAACTAAAACCACAGCAATGGCTCACGTCCCAGTCTCCTTTCAGAGACAGCTATCCTTCACATCTCGAAGTAGCAGTACCACGTGATCACACATCAATCAACGCGTGACAGAGGCATTTTAGTCACCGCTGAAGCAATTGTTCTGGGCACTAACAGCTCGATCGCGAATTTATGATGCTGTGTATGAATTTTAATTTTCGCATGAAATCTTTTAAGAAGATGATTGGCTTGATTTTCTCGATCACGACAGTCTTTTTCTGCAATTGGGTGGCGTGGCTGCCATGCAAAAACAATTCCCAGAACGGGACTATCTGGTTCCTCCACGACAGTGATTTGCCAATTGGTTGCATGATCGGGGAAGTGGAGATCAAGACGTAAAGCGAGTTCGAGGCTGTTCTTGAGACTGTGAAATTCGACATAAATAGGCTGATGAAGGTCTTGGAGCGTAGAACTTAAGAGATCTCTTATCTTGGGAGAATGTTCGTAAACTGTCATCACGATTTTATGGAGAGACTCACCTAAATCCATAACTCGTAGATTCGTCCCGTCAATCCCACTGAGAGAACGAATTTCAAGGATCGATGCTGCTGCCAAATCTACGCCTTCTCGAAGCTCGTGGAACGGCTCGAGAATATGCTGGAGGCGCTCCTTGAAATGCGTCTCCACTTCACGTAATTCGGGATCGGTCTGGTCGGCACCATGGAAGAGACCCAGAACCTCTTCCTGGAGGCGGAGGACTTGATCCTGAATGTAAAAACTGGCGGTACTGATGTAGTTCAGGGGGTTATTCAATTTGTGTGCGACTTGGGATGCGAGATGAAAACGCGATTCGACCTCGAGACGGAGTTCACGCTGGATCGATTCTCGTTCTGACGAGAGATAATGGGCCATGGCTTGCGCTTCAGCGGCTCTCTGCGTCATGAGGACAAGATTGAGGATGAGACAAATCGCAATACCCCAGGGGAAAGTAAAGATCCCGTGCTGATGAAAGATCGACACCAAAAAGACATCGTTACCAATAAAAACACAGAAAAAGAAAATACTGATAAGGATAAGATAGGCTCCTCGCTGTTTCTCAAACGCGGCCCGCAATGTCATGACTACAGATAGCATCGCAACCAGAACAATCGAGATCTGATACAGAACTAGAAACTGACTGAAGATAAAGACCGGTGTAAACAGAGGGAGCAGGAGCAAAGGAACACAAAACACCACAAGCACAGCAGTAGCTCGTTTTTCCCAAGACCGAACTCCAAAACTGGCTCTTAAAAAAAAGAGATAGATCACCGACCATGGAATGCTGAGATATTCAAGTTTACGGAGAATGAATTCGAATGACTCAGGGAAAATATCAGCGAAGTAAGGACTTGTTCCCAACACGCGGATGATCCCACCTATACCAATCACAGCAAGCAGCAGAGGAATCCAGTAACGACGATCCCGCAACCACGTGAGTAAGCTGTGTATACCAACAGCCAAAGCAATACCGACGACAAGCATATTCGCTAAATCGTTAATCTTCGTGATGCTGCGGATGGTCGAGGCTTCTCCAAACTCGACTCTGCCCCAAATGCCCCCCTTGTGGTTACGATGATTCGCGACCTGGACCAGAATCTTATAGGCTCCGTCGTGTTGAGCACGGAAGCTAACGACAAGGGCCCGTTTGGTACTGCTACTCTGCTCTGCGGAGACCTTACCAACTTCCTGAAAGACATAGCTTTCCGGATGATCAGGGTGAAAGACAAAAATTTTCCCCGAAGATCCCAGTGCTGCCATGCTGAGAGTGTATTCTCGTCCCTTGACCAAAGACGGCGTGTCGTGCGCATAGGTCGCATACCCAAAGGATGAGATCACTTCTCCGGACGGTAGCTGAAGCCCGTTCCATATCCCCAGTTTGACAGAGAGATCAGCCGCAGGAAGAACATGATGGGGTTCTAACAGCTGCTTCCAGTAAAACTGCCAGTACCCATCGAGCTTCACTGTCGGAGAACGTTCCGTCTGACCATAGCCGAGCTTCGCTCCGCTGAGGGCAAACAACCCAAGCAAAAGAGCGAAGTATCGTCGACAGAGTGAAGCGGCGGCAGTCATGAGTCCTCGTCCCTTTACCTTCCAGGTGCCCTGAGGGCCTCTTGCTCGAAACCTTTTGATGTCGAAAGGTCTTCGGTCAGATCAGGGCAAAAACTGAGCTTGATTGAGCCGCTAGGTATCGAGAATGACTCTCTATAGACTTACAAAATTGGCAATTTTCCAGATCTTGAGGGAGGAATCTGTCTTGTGGGTTAGATTGCATGCCAACAGACGACCCTCCCTTGCCAAAAGGGAGAGTTTTTGGTTTCGAGAAATTCTTACAATGAATCATGGATGTGACAGCGGACGTCCCAGACCCGATCACCCGGGATCGCCTCGGTTGCGGGTCGAGGTTCATCACTTGATCGATCGACGAGGATGGTCCCAGCACTTGAGGTGATCACTGTCACCTTCAGCGTTATCAGCTCCAAATTGTTCATCCAAAAACGCCTTTTGATCGAAGTCACGACCAAGAAATTCATAGATCGACTGCTCGGGAGCTCGTGTGTTACCAACCGCAAAGATGTTATCACGAAGTCTTTTCCCTAACATCACATTCGTGAAGCCTTCTGGACTTTTACGGAATGTGTCAGCAATATCAGCAGCGATGACATCAGCCCAAGCGTAGCTATAGTAGCCTGCATCATACCCTCCAAACAGGTGTTCGAACGAGGCAAGAAAGCCCGTGTCTGGATCGACAGGATAATAGCGACTGAAGTCTTCATTGGATCGAGCATAAAGCTCTGCAACGGTGCTCGGTAGCTGCTCGGGACTTTCAATTCGATGCAAATCAAGGTCTGCTATACCGAATGATAGCTGTCGCCTGTAATAATGTGCACGGGTCGCTGTCTGGGCCTGCAGAATCTTTTGTAACAGTGAGTCCGTTATGGGCTCGCCGCTAAGATAATGACGCGCGAACATTTTGAGCAAAACAGGATCCTCGAGCCAGCGTTCGAGAACTTGCGATGGTACTTCGACAAAGTCCTGAGGCACATTCGTTCCGGCAAGCGCCCCCACACGAGCTTCTGTCAAGACAGTATGCAGCACATGACCTAATTCATGCATGAGAGTCGTCAGCTCCTCATAGGACCAAAGCGAAGGTCGTCCTTCCTGTGCAGCCGGAAAGTTACCAACAATGGCAGCTATAGGCGCCTCGTAAGATCCGTCCTCAGCTTGCCGTCCATCCACCAGGGTATACTCTGCGAAATGAGTGTACTTACCAGGACGCGGGTGAAGATCGAGATAAAAAGCCCCTAGAAGACGATCGGACCGCTTATCTTGAACTTCAAAATACCGCACGTCCTCCACCCATGTCCCCGGTGCCGTTTTTTCCTCAAACCTCAGCTGGAACAGATCCCCCAGAATCTGGAAGAGTCCAGGTATGACCTGGGACTCCGGAAAGTAAACCCGCAAGGCCTCGGCATCGACCGCAAACTGCTCCTGCATCCATAGATCGATGTAATAATCAACATCCTCCAGCGGTAAAGTGACTGGATAATCAGGGGGCAACGCCAGGTCTCTTCGCTTGATCGACTGCAGTGCGAGCTGTTCCTGCTTGAATTTCGAGTCTATCTTTTGGTCCAAGCGCTCCAGAAAACCAAGAGCCGTTTGACCATCGTGGGCCATCCTGTGTTGGATTCGAAAGTCAGCCCAGTTTTTCTTGCCAAGCAGTTGGGCGATGAGCAGTCTGAGTTGCAGTACCTCGAGCATGAGCGGACCATTCTCATCCCTAGCCCTCTGATAGCGTGCCATGAGCGTCTTATGTCGCGTTTCGGATTGTCTTGCTTTGCGCATGATCATGCGAAAGACAGAGGTATTGCTAGTTCTGACAGTAGACATTCCCGTCAGCGGATCCAAAGGCAACAGAGACATTTGCTCTTCATCCAATCCTTCGAGATGTGCCCGACTCAAAAGTACATCGCCAAGGGCGTTGTTGATATGTCTAGAAATCGCTGTCGTCAGTTCGCTCAGTCGATTCTGATAGTCTTTCAGGCGTTCGCGTTCTGCAAGTGGTAGTGCCATCCCCTCTTCTTCATAGGATCGAAGGGTGATCGCGATATACCGTTGTTGTTCAGCCGTTAATTCAAGATCCCCAAGCGTGACCGCAGCCTCACGCAGAAAAAGGTAGAGATCCTCATTAAGTTGGATCTCACGGATATAGAACTGCTCGAGATTGACAACGGCCTCTGCAGCTGCCTCGCGCACCTCCTCCGAGGGGCTTGTATCCATCAAGAGATAAAGTCGATTCCAAGTACGAAAGAGATCGCTGATTATATCATCCAGCGCCCCAAAGGTCTGCATAAATGTGGGATAGCGCTCCTCCTGTAGTAAGTTGTGAATTCTTTGTGTCGTGCGACTGATCTGGAGTATCTCGGCATCCTCAATCGCATCGGCTGTGGTTTCAAAATTCGGAACCTCAAGAACGCGCTGGCCCGAAGCTTCCTGGTTCAATGAATGATATTCCAAAGAAGAGTCATAGCAAGCCGTAAGGGACCATCCGATCACAAAACAACGAAGTAAGCTTCGGAAGTTGGACATGATTTCATCCTCGCCGCTCGAGTTGCTTTCTACTTGTCCATGTTCAAGAATCATTTATATCTTTTTCAGGAACAGATCCTATTCGGATGATTAAGCAGGTCGCTTCGCCCCTTCATCGAGGTGATGCATTAGGATACTTTTAAGCCTTTCGGTGTCGAATCGGGGCGAAGTGGTAGTTGCGGAGGAGGATGCCCAGCTCGTAACCTGAGTTGCGCTCGATCGATTGCAGCGTTCCCGCACCCCATCGCATCCGTTGTGAGCCTGCGAGCAAGGACGAACGAGACAGGGAGAGAGACTTCTATTTCATGCGTCAGATAAGGATGGTTAGGTAGGAGAGGAGCTTGCGCTCCTCGACCTCCCACACCACCGGACATACGGTTCCGTATCCGGCGGGTCGTTTAAACAGACTTAACTCCACGTACCCTGTCCAGTAGTGACTCAAGACCAAGTTGAGTAAGGTGTCGATTCTTTACAGCCTCGTGCATATCACCTTTTTTTAGCTCTTCGGATCCCAACTTCAGTCCCCTATCGCCCATAAAATTATCTCAGCCATGAATATTTGCAAAGGCAGGGTCGGCGCAACCGTTGAGCCCAGCGAGCGCAACCTTGCCTTTGCAAATAGACATGACCACCATCGCGGGTGTGATGGGTGGGCGAAACTCACCCACAGATTCTTTCGGGGACACACAAAAAGAGTCCGTCCCGGGGAACAGACTCCGAGCCGGTCAGCCTAAGGCTGCGCAAACAGCTTCTGTAAAGTCATTGGTGAGAACAGGACGCTGTGGATGGAGATCGGCGGTGAGGTAGCCTGCCGCGAGCACCTGCTCAACGGCGCTTTCGACCCTCTGAGCCAGACTGTCTCGTGCCAGTGAATAACGGAGCATCAATGCCACACTGAGGATAGCTCCAACTGGATTAGCGATTCCCTTGCCGGCTATATCCGGAGCTGAGCCATGAATGGGTTCGTACAAGCCCACGCTCCCGCCTAGCGATGCCGACGGCAACAGCCCCAGTGACCCTGCTAAAGTGCTACTTTGATCCGAAAGAACATCTCCAAACAAGTTCTCTGTGAGCAGGACATCGAAGCTCGAGGGACGTTGGGCGAGATACATGGCAGCCGCATCGACCAAGATATGTTCAAGGGTCAGATCGGGATAATCGCGCTCGACGAGCTCCGTCACGGTTTTGCGCCACAGCCGTGATGTCTCGAGCACGTTCGCCTTGTCAATCGACGTCAGCTTCTTGCGCCTGGTACGGGCTAGCTCAGCAGCCACCCGCGTGACCCGCTCGATTTCGTATCGATGATACACACACTGATCTGTAGCTGATTCTCCGTCGGTGTGCTTCTCTCCGAAATAGAGACCTCCAGTAAGTTCCCGAACCATCACACAATCGACCCCGCTTAAGATCTCGGATCGGTAGGGTGTTCGCTCGGCGAGCACAGGTCGAGCCTTGACTGGCCGCAGATTAGCAAACACTCCGAGGGCCTTTCTCAGTTGCAAAAGTCCTGCTTCGGGGCGTTCAGCGCCCGGGAGCTTATCCCACCTTGGCCCCCCGACTGCCCCGAGCAAAACTGCATCCGCAGACAAACACCTCTCAAGCGTCGCCGGATCGAGAGGCTGACCGCAACGCTCATAGGCCGCTCCACCGATCCATCCCTGCTGGAGTTCGATGCGAAAAGACTCGATCTTGGCAGCTTCACGCAAGACCTTGACTGCGCTTTCTATCACTTCAGGACCAATGCCATCACCCGGTAAGAGCACAATTTTGGCGCTCATGGAACTTCCCTCTTCTGCTCGAAGGCTCGGATGGCCTCCTGTTGGGCGAGGAGATAGCCCAACTGATCCACCCCCTGCAGAAGACAGGCTCGTGCGAAAGGATCGATATGAAATGCAAAGGGCTCCGTGCCTAACACTTCGACGGTCTGTCGTTCCAGATCGATGCTGACCGTCGCATCGCCTGCAGTCAGAAGCCTCGCGTAGTAGACCGCGGATACTTCGATGGGTAACAGACCGTTCTTCAGTGCGTTGCTTTTGAAAATATCACTGATCGAGGGGCTGATCACGGCACGAAAGCCATAATCATAAAGAGCCCAAACAGCATGCTCACGCGACGAACCGCAGCCAAAATTGCCTCCCGCCACGAGAATTTGCACACCAAGACCCTCTTTTTGATTGAGGACCTGGCCGGCTTTTTTCCGACCGTCAAGATCGTAGCGCCAATCATAAAACAGGGCCTCGCCTAAACCCTGTTTATGGGTCTGCTTAAGAAAACGAGCCGGAATAATTTGATCGGTGTCAATGTGTTCGGAGGATAAAAGAATAAAGTTTGATTCCAGTTTTTTAAAGGGTTCCATAGTACTCAGACCTCCCTTGATCGGCTAGCAGGAAGCTGCGCGGATCGACGATCTGCCCCGCTACGGCAGCAGCTGCCGCTGTGAGAGGACTGGCCAATACTGTGCGAGCCATCTTTCCCTGCCGGCCTGCAAAGTTGCGATTGCTTGTACTCACGGCTAACTGTCCCGCATGCACCTGGTCGCCATTCATCGCTATACACATCGAACATCCTGGTTCACGCCATTCTCCTCCAGCAGCAAGGAAAATCTGATGCAAGCCTTCAGCCTCAGCCTGTCGTTTCACCTCCTGGGATCCAGGAACAATCAATAGACGAACGCCATCCGCTTTCTTGCGTCCCTCCAGAATGCAGGCTGCGCTTCTGAGATCGCTCAAACGTCCATTGGTGCAGCTACCAATGAACACGACATGAACCGGGGTTCCTTCCATGCTCTCTCCACCTTGCAACTGCATGTAGTCGAGCGCAGCTTGATGATAGGACTGATCACTCGTAGGCACCCGGCTCGTGACGGCGATCCCCTGATCAGGCGAGATGCCGAAGGTCACCATCGGTTCGAGATGGGTCACATCCAACGTGATCTCCCTATCGAATCGAGCTCCAGGATCACTCGTGAGACCTTTCCAGTATGCTACCGCACGATCCCAATCCCCGCCTTGAGGAGCAAAACGTCGATTCTTGAGGTAGACGAATGTTGTCTCGTCGGGCGCAATCAAACCAGCCCGCGCTCCCGCTTCGATGCTCATGTTACAAACCGTCATCCTCTCTTCGATCGAAAGAGCGCGAATGACTTCACCACGATACTCGATAACGTAACCAAGCCCTCCAGCCGAACCGAGTCGCTGGATGACAGCCAATATCAGGTCTTTAGCGCTCACACCCGCTTGCAGTCGCCCCGTGATCGTCACGGCCATTGTCTTGGGTTTATACTGCAACAGACATTGCGTAGCGAGCACGTGGGCCACCTCACTGGTACCAATCCCGAAGGCTAAGGCCCCAAAAGCGCCATGGGTAGCTGTGTGACTGTCACCGCAGACGATGGTTTGCCCGGGTAAGGTTAAGCCTAACTCGGGCCCGATCACGTGCACAATGCCTTGATCATCACTATCCAGGTCGAAGAGCGGAATCGCGAACTCTCGGCAATTCGCTCGCAGAGTTTCGACCTGCTGACGGGCGAGGCCATCGACATAGGCCTCTCGCGTTGAGTCAGTGGGAATCGAATGATCCATGGTGGCGAAGGTGAGGTCGGGTCGCCGAACCCTGAGCCCGCGCTGGCGGAGCTCAGTGAAGGCTTGAGGCGACGTCACCTCGTGAACAAGGTGACGATCGATGGAGAGGATTGCAGGATGATCGTCTGATGCATCCTGCACAAGATGCGCTTGCCAGATCTTGTCAATGAGGGTCCGGGGAGACATAAGCATCCTCTGGGTAAGGACTGGGTGCAGGCTGAGATTGCACCCTTTCGAGCCAACCCCACTTGTCCACGGTCTCGCCCTTAAAGAGACCGAAGAAAGCCTTCTGTATCGCTTGGGTCACTGGACCAGGTTTACCGCTTCCTACTTTGCGGCCATCGACACTGCGAATCGGGGTGACCTCGGCTGCCGTCCCTGTGAAGAATAACTCATCAGCGAGATAGAGTAACTCCCTCGGATAAGTTCCCTCTTCCACTTCGTAGCCAAGATCTCGTGCCAGGGTCATCACCGTATCGCGGGTGATACCTTCGAGAATAGAACAGTGGATAGACGGAGTGTAGATCTTGCCCCGTCGAATGATAAAGAGGTTCTCACCAGGACCTTCGCTTACGAAACCCTGACTGTTAAGCGCAATTGCCTCGGTATAACCGTGGCGACGAGCCTCGTCGACCATGAAGAAAGACGCGAGGTAGTTACCACCCGCCTTGGCCAACTGAGGGTGGGTGTTCGGAGCAGCCCGATGCCAAGAGGTCACACACACATCGATCCCGTTGTTGAGGCCATCAGCCCCGAGGTAGGCCCCCCATTCGAAGGCTGCAATCGACATCTCAAGCTGAGTAGCAGATGTTGGCATGACCCCCATACTACCGTAACCGTAGAATATGATCGGACGAATGTACGCGCCCTTCAATCCGTTCACGGCCACAACTTTGTGGCAGGCCCCACGGACATCCTCAGCAGTCCACGTCACCGGCATCTTGTAGATATGAGCGGATTCCATCAGACGCTCGGCATGCTCCTTCAGACGGAAGAACGCAGGTCCTTTGTCGGTCTGATAACAGCGTATGCCCTCGAACACGCTCGTGCCGTAGTGTATCGCGTGCGAGAGGACGTGAACGGTGGCTTTTTCCCAGGGAATCAGTTCACCGCGGTGCCAGATCCAATTGCTAGGCTTGATAGACATGTCGTGCTCCTTATCGTGTAAGCGATCGTACTGAGGCTAAGGATGTCTGATGGGCCGCAGTTTGCACGAGATCACGCACGATGGCCAGCAGTTCATGCTCTTCCGGTTCCTTTTTTTGATCACAGAGTCGCTTAAAAGCGTTGAAGGCCTCCTCAAACTGTATTTCGGTGCCATGCAATCCCCGCTCTTCCAGCCAATAATGGAAGGCGTGTCGCCCGGAATGCTTACCGAGTACCATGCTGCTACCGCTGCGACCGACGTCCTCCGGTCGCATGATTTCGTAGGTCAATGGATGCATGAGCATCCCGTGCTGATGAATACCCGCCTCATGGGCAAAAGCATTCGCCCCGACCACCGCTTTATTCCGTTGCACTTGCAAGCCTGTGATCCTTGAAAGCATTTGGCTTGCATAAAAGAGCGAACGGGCGTTGATATGGGTGTCGAGTCCGTAGTAATCCCTGCGGGTCCGCAGCGCCATAACCAGCTCTTCGAGCGAACAATTGCCTGCCCTTTCTCCGATGCCGTTGATGGTGCACTCCACCTGCCGAGCCCCGGCTTCCAGGGCTGCCAGGGAATTTGCTACGGCCAAACCCAAGTCATTATGACAATGAACACTCAGCATGGCTTTGTGGATGTTGGGCACATTCTGTTTCAAGTGACGTATCGTGTCCGCAAATTGGTGCGGCACGGCATAGCCAACGGTATCGGGAATGTTAATCACCGTGGCACCTGCCTCAATGGCCTCGTAGACAGCTTCCGCCAGGAAATCGGGCTCGGTCCGAGCTGCATCCTCGGCCGAGAACTCCACCTCGTCGAACAAGTCCTTGGCCAGGCGGAGGCCTTCCTTGAGACAGGTCAGGACTTCCGCTTGCCCCATCTTCAATTTGTATTCGCGGTGGATGGGACTCGTTGCCAAGAAGATATGAATGCGCTTGCGCTTAGCCGGCTTCAGCGCATGATGCGTCCGCACAATATCGTCGCGTCGACAACGCGAGAGGGCTGCGACGGTGGGTCCATCAGCAACGGAGGCGACCGCCTTCACCGCTTGAAAATCGCCTTCCGATGAAGCCGGGAAACCACATTCCATCACATCGACCTGCAGCTGACACAGCACTTCCGCCATCTGCGTTTTTTCATCGAGATTCATACTTGCGCCAGGGGATTGTTCCCCGTCACGCAAGGTTGTATCGAACACGTAGACCCTTTTATCCGTGGCTCCCGCTTGCATACACAGCCCTCCGCACTTGATTGGCACACCCACGTGCTTCGTGTTCTCCCGCAACAACAGCCGCCTCCCGTCGTTTCCCCCCCATTGTAACCTCAAGAACACCACAGAGCTTCTCAAGCTGCCTGGTCAGAAGCAGGGGGGAGCGATCGCTTTCACCTTCCATCTCGACCAGGAGTCGATTTTCGATGGGGTCGGTGATAGCGTGCAGTGTATGGGCCCAAAAGCCTCGGTGACGGCAGACGCGTAGGATCCGCTCTAACGCACCCTCCTCGTTCTTGGCGACAACTTCAGCGTGAAACAACATGGCGAGAATCCTCCATCATCTGTGTGTTCGATGCACCCGGTGGCACCAGTGGCCAGACATTGGCCTGCGGATCGATCTTCACGTGTAAGAGACAGGGACCAGAGTGATTGATGAGAAAGTCGATCCCGACGATCTCTTCACGCCGATCTTCGATCATAAATGCATCAATCCCGAAGGACTTAGCGACAGCGACAAAGTCAGGATTGTCTGAGAGATCGACAGCGCTATAGCGTTCTTTGAAAAAAAGCTCCTGCCACTGCCGCACCATCCCGAGTCTTTGATTGTCGAACAGTAAAATCTTGACGGGCAACTTGTACCGATTGAGTGTGGCTAATTCCTGGATGTTCATCATGATAGAACCATCACCTGACACGCAAATGACCAGGGCATCAGGGTCACCCAACTGGGCTCCTATCGCAGCAGGGAGACCAAAGCCCATAGTCCCAAGTCCGCCGCTCGTTAGATGATCGTTGGGATGATTCAGGGCAAAGTGCTGAGCCACCCACATCTGGTGCTGCCCGACGTCGGCCGTGACGATGGTGCGCCTGGGTACCAGGCGCGAGCACAACTGGAGCAGACGCGGCGCATAGATGCCTTCCCCGGGAGCTTCGTAGTTCCAACGATGTTCCTCCTTCCATACCAGACACTGTTCGAGCCAATCGACCTTTTCAAGGGGCATTGACAGGGCTTCGAGGGAATGGACCAAGGGTCCACACAGCGACACCTGTGGTGCTCGCAGTTTGCCAATCTCCGCAGGATCAATGTCCATGTGGATGACTTTGGCATGAGGAGCGAACTCCTGGAGCTTCCCCGTGGCGCGATCATCGAAGCGAGCCCCGACGACGATGAGGAGATCACAGTTTTGGACAGCATAATTTGCAGCTTTGAGACCATGCATACCCAACATGCCTAAAAACAGTGGATGCTCCGTCTCCAGTGTGCCGAGACCTTTGAGCGTCGAAACAACTGGAATCCGCGTGGTGTTAACAAATTGCCGAAAGACCCCTACGGATTGGCTGATCCCCACCCCACCGCCGACATAGATCAGCGGCCGAAAGGATTCCCGCAACATGATCTCCGCTAGATCCAGACTGTCTTCACGGGACTCCACACTCGGAAGCTGTCGCGACGACTCGTATAGGAGGGGCTTTTGCACCTCTCTCACAGAGATATCCTTCGGCAGATCGATCAAGACCGGACCTGGCCGGCCACTTCGCGCGATTGCGAAGGCTTCTCTCACGAGACTGTAGAGCTCATCTGCGCTTCGAGCGATAAAGCTATGCTTGACGACACCCAAACACATGCCGAAGATGTCGACCTCCTGAAAGGCGTCCGTCCCCATAAAAGGACTTGCCACCTGACCGGTGATGCAGACCATAGGGACCGAGTCGAGGTAAGCATTCGCGATACCCGTGACCAGATTGGTGGCTCCGGGACCGGACGTTGCAATGCAAACGCCGACTTTGCCAGTGGCACGAGCATACCCATCAGCAGCAAGCGCTCCACCCTGCTCATGGCGAACTAGAATCAGCTTAAACTTAGCATCCAGCAGCCGGTCAAAGACCGGCATAATCGCTCCCCCTGGATAGCCGAAGACGATATCAGATCCCTCGTCCTCAATGGCTCGGATGATGGCGTCGGCTCCGATCATGGCCTCTGTCTCCTGCTTGTTGAATCCAACTCATATGCGATCGCAGACTTTTGCCCGTTTGTTCGATCGGATGCCGAAGTTCTTCACTCAGGTGCTGGCGGTAATTCTTGAGACCACCCTCATATTCTTTCTGCCAACGCTCGGCAAAGGTTCCATTTTGAATCTCTTCCAGTATTCTTTGCATATTGCGCCGGGTATGAGCATCGATGATACGACGTCCGCTGACGAGCGTACCGTACTTGGCTGTATCGCTGATAAATTGATGCATCTTAGCCAATCCACCCTCGTAGAGGAGGTCTACAATAAGCTTGAGCTCATGAAGACATTCAAAATAAGCTAGTTCGGGTTGGTAACCGGCCGCGACCAGTGTCTCAAAACCAGCCTTCACGAGTTCCGTGGCGCCACCACAGAGGACAGCCTGCTCGCCAAAGAGGTCAGTCTCCGTCTCCTCCTTGAAACTTGTTTCCAGGACACCCGCCCGGGTTCCACCAATTTTATGAGCGTACTGCAGGGCTTTTTGTTTGGCTTTGCCCGATGCATCCTGAGCCACTGCAAGCAGACAGGGCACGCCACGACCTTCTTCATACTGACGACGAACCAGAGCCCCCGGACCTTTGGGAGCGACGAGAATCACGTCAGCGTCCTGAGGCGCTTCGATCAAGCCGTAGTGAATAGCAAAGCCATGAGCGAAAAGGAGAGCGGCTCCTGGCTTGAGAAAAGGTTTAACCTCCTCCTCAAACACCGCTTTTTGCGCCATATCCGGCAGCAAAAAGCAGATCAAATCCGCCTCCTGCGTCGCGGCGGAGACACTCCGAACGTCCTGTCCATCCACGAGCGCCTGTTCGTAGCTCGCACCTCCCTCCCGGAGTCCTACGAGCACGCGCGCCCCACTGTCTCGGAGATTAAGGGCATGGGCCCGGCCTTGGCTGCCATAGCCCAACACAGCGATGGTTAGCCCATCGAGAAGCTCAGTAGACAGGTTCGTTTCGGCGAAGAATGCTGCGCTCATCGTCATGACTCCTACATGTAGTATCTGTCCTGGTCTATCCTTTGAAGTGTCCAGAAGGAATCAAGAGGCTGGACGACCTCCCGACCCTCACTCATATGGATCTCTCATCCACAGGAGGCTAGAAAGAGAGAGCGACTGATACCTCTCGGCTCCCTCTGAACACGCACTCATCCAGGCAAAGCGCTGCCGAGGCCCTTCATGAAAGGGCGATGAGAAGATCTCGATTGTCGGCTATCGCGCTCCTGCTCGTGGTCCTAAAAGAGGCTAACTCGCCTATCGACGCGGCTGCTGAGTTCCATCATCCAAAGCCCTGGGAACCAGCAACTGCTGGACTCTTCTCCTTCTCACAAGCTGCGAATTTACGGAGCGACCGTTGACGCTCCCTCAGATGCTGAGCCTACAAGTTTCACATATTTTCCGAAGACACCGTGATCGAAGTGGGCCTGCCGCGGTGTCCAGTGCCGGCGTCTCGCTTCAAGGTCGGCATCGGTCGAGAGCCGACGATTGGGAATATCGATGCGCACGCTATCCCCATCTTGAAGCAGAGCAAGTGGCCCTCCCACGAAGGCTTCTGGCGCGACGTGTCCGATGCAGATGCCATGAGTCGCACCACTGAATCGACCATCGGTGATCAGAGCGACCTTGTCTCCTAACCCTGCTCCAACCAAAGCACCGGTTACGGCAAGCATCTCAGGCATACCGGGGGCTCCCTTGGGGCCCATATACCGAATCACCACCACATCCCCAGCTTTGATATGACTGTCTTGCACAGCCTGAAACACTTCAGCTTCGGAATCAAAGACCCGTGCTGGCCCCTCGAACAATTGGAGGTCCTGGCCCGAGAGTTTGAGGACGCAGCCTTCGGGAGATAGGGAACCTTTGAGGATCGCGAAAGCCGCATGATTTTTGTAGGGTTTCTGCACGTTGTAAACGATATCCTGGCCGATTCGTTCCCGCACATCGCGAGCCTCTTCGGCCAGCGTCCGACCTGTGCAATGAGGAGCATCGACTAACATCCCTGCGGCCAGGAGTTTTTTGCAGACCAAGGCTACGCCACCCTCGCGTTCGAGATCGGTAGCCACATACTTTCCATAGGGTTTGAGATCGGTAATCAGGGGAACTTCGGTCGCAATCTGATCAAAGCTTTCGATCGGCAAGGGTATGCCGACTTCTTTGGCGAGAGCGAGCAGATGCAGAATCGCATTGGTCGAACCACCCGTAGCACAGACCGCGACGATCGCATTGCGGAAGGCTGTTGGGGTCAGGTACCGACGGGCTGTCACGCCCTCTTCCAAGAGCTTCAGCACCAACTCTCCAGCTCGATGGGATGCATAGTCTTTACGAGGATCCAATGCTGGGATCTCACTTAGGCCGATCGGTGACAAACCCATGACCGAGAAGGCCATGGCCATCGTATTAGCAGTGAATTGCCCGCCACACGCTCCAGCTCCGGGACAGGCGCGATTCTCTAGGCTCGCTAGATCATCGTCACTCATAAAGCCGCTGGCGTGAGCCCCCACGCCTTCGAACACGTCCTGAATCGTTACGCTCTTGCCCTTCCACTGACCAGCAGCAATAGAGCCGCCGTAATAGAGCACAGAAGGAAGGTCCAGTCGTGCCAGGGCCATCGCAGCACCCGGAATCGTCTTATCGCAACCGACGATGGCGACCACTCCGTCGAAGTAATGCGACCGAGCCATCAGCTCAATCGAATCGGCGATCACCTCACGAGACACCAACGATCCCCGCATTCCATCCGTTCCCATCGTGATCCCATCTGAGACGGCGATGGTGTTGAATTCAATCGGAGTCCCACCCTTTGCCCGAATGCCCTCTTTAACCTTCAGCGCAAGGCGGCGAAGATGGAAGTTGCAGGGCGTGACTTCGGTCCAGGTATTAGCCACGCCTATCAGCGGTTTACGCAGATCATCGTCGGTAAGACCGGTAGCTTTCAGCATCGCTCGGGCAGGCGGACGGGAGGTAATGGTCTGGCTCCGATATTTCATAGCATCCTCTCAGTGTGGAAAAATCAGCTAAAAATTTAAAGCCCCCAACACTTTCTCTGTGTTGGGGGCTCCGTCGTCGACCTTGTTCAGGTTAAGGCGGGCCCCCGCTCTCTACGAGGAGAAGGAGCACGAGCACAAGAATAAGGGAAATGAGAATAGAAAGAAGAAGAGCGAGTTCGCTGCTGCGAAGGCCTTGAGTAGAGATTCGACCCATGTGTCTCGTGCTTTGCATAAACTCGCTCTTCAAGATCTCATTCCGTTCTGTATTCTAATCTCCACCGACTTGACTCTGAAGTCAACCCGCATTGAGGAGCAAGGAGAGGCTCGCAAAAAAAAGATGTCGCTGTCGGTAGCTTTTTCCCATCACCGAGCCTGCCGCATCGGGCCCTTATCACCCATGCAAGTTCTCAACATCAAAGGTTTCATAATCATAAACTCACCGGTAGAAAGCCCCTCCCCTTCGAGCGAGAATACGTTGGGTCGCTCCGGATCAACCAAAGTCAAGCGCATAGGCTCGGTCTTATCTTGGGGAATTTTGGCAGAAACGCACATGGAACAAGCCAAGTCGCATACGATAAACCATAAAAAAAGCACCCCTAAGGGTGCGGAGGAGGGTGCCACGAGAGAACGCCAGTGTCTCAACTGTATATCAACTCTGTGCCGTCGCCACCTGACTCGAGGCGTTTCGGATCATAGCCGTCAGGCGTTCGAGACCCATGTACACCTCTTCTTTTTGGGGACCGTAGCTGAAGCGCACATACTGATTGAGACGGGAGGGGATATGACTCCGGCGGTTCCCTGGATTCACATCAAAGAATTTACCAGGGACCGTGATGACACGCTGCTGCAGGGCAGCTTCAAAGAACTTCATTCCCTCTTCCCACGTCTCTGCTACCGATCCGAGTTGGGCGAAGCAGTAAAACGCCCCCAGTGGTCGATTGGGCAGGCGGAAACCAATGCGCTGCAGTCCGTCCATCATCATCAGCCGCTTCTGCGCAAATTCCTTTTGAATCGTGCGCGCTTGCTGATCGGCTTGGCTGAGATCCAGCAAGGGAATGACAGCTTTTTGAATGGGATGAGGCGCACCCCCATCAAGGAAAGAACCGGCTGATGCAAACCGTTGAATGATCGACTTTGGTCCGATCGTCCAGCAGATGCGCAGTCCGGGGTATCGCCAGTTCTTCGTCAAACCATCCACAACGATAACCATATCGCGATTGACATCGTCCACGTACTGAGCCGCCGAAATCGAAGCCTGTGCTGCGGCAACTTCGTCGTAGAGATAGTGGGAATAGAACTCATCGAAGACCAAAGCGCAGCGGTGCCGTCTTCCCACATCAACATACCGGTCAAGCTCCCGACCATAAATCACTTGTCCCGTTGGATTATTGGGATTCGACAGGAGGACGGCTCCTAAGCCTCGTGCCACGATCTCCTCGTTGAGCTGGTCCGCAGTGGCGCGGAATTGATCCGCTTCTTGTAAAAGTATAGGGATGGGAACGAAGCCCTTGAAGGCATCAAAGAGTTCTTCGTAAGCAGTGTAGTCCGGGAGGTAGTGCCCCAGGTGAACGGGCGCTAAAGACGCCACCACCCGAGCCAGGCCGGTGCGCCCCCCGGATGAGATTGCGACGTTTTCGTAGGTATACTGCGAAGCATGGCCACGCCGGTAGCGTTTATTATAAAGTTCCGCCACCGCCTCCCGCAGCTCACGAATGCCTGCCACAGGCGAATACTCACTCAAACTCGGATCGATAGCGATCTGTGTCAGCCTGCGTTCGCCAGCCATGAGAGCCCCGGTCTCGGGCGCCCCCTGCCCCAGGTTAGCCCAATCACGCGCTCCGTAGGCAAAGCCCTCCTGGGCTGCACGCGTCATCACATAGATCACACCGGTATTAGGAACTTCACGAAAACTCGGGAAAGAATCGGCTCCTTGCGAGCTGCTATCTAGCGTTCTGCGCATCAATGTCGTGCACCTTATATGGAAGGCTTCCCTATCATCATAGGCCTTCGAGAGGAGTCCTTACAAGGCTCCTCTGTTGTTCATCATTAGCGAAGAGCCGAGGATGCGGACAAGTCTCCTTTCGCGCTGCCCCACTTGCTGCCGACCGGGATGAAGGCATGACCTCCAGAGGTCCTCCCCATCCTTCGTCAAGGAAGGTTCGTAGCGGAGAGGTCAAGGAAAGACCGCTATAGTGTCAAATGCCACAACTCACCTTTATATCCCACAGGGGGAGTGCCGTATATTCCGGAAAGCAGACCAAAAGAGTCGAAATGGGGCCTCAGGAGAGTTGGTACGTGCCTTGCTTTCATGGGAAGAGGGGGCCGACCTTAAACTCGAGAGCCCTGCCGCTCGATTGGAGGACAGCATGAAACACGTAACAAGCGATCCCCTCAACACACTGCCGAACAACGATTGTGTCCGGACTGGCGAAGCGTTCGAAGACATGAAAGGCTCCCTCAGAGACGCTGTCAGTAAACTCAAAACTCTGAGAGACAGACTGCAGGTGAAATTGCACCTCGCCGGGATGGAGGCCAAGACCTTCGGAGACGAGCTGGCTCACTCGGTCGATGACCTAAGCAACCGCCTGGAGGGTTACGCGAAGGGCTTGGATAGAACTGTAGACCAAGGTCAGGTGCAGTGGCACCTGGGTATCATGGAAGCCAAAGATCGTTGGGAGAAAACCCGCGAAGGTGCGAGCAAGGCTCTCCAAATATTAAAAGAAGACCAACAGAAAGCTGAGGAGTTGTTCCAAGAACTTCGTTTGCAAGCCAAGCTCGCAAAAGCCGAGACTCGAGATTTTCTTGCCGAAAACAAGCAGGAACTGAACAAAAATCTCAAAGATATCAGTGCTCAATCGGTTAAGGCTCTGAAACGGATGAATGAGAGCATCGGGGATATTCTGCATCGGCTGGATTAAAGTAAGAGGCCGAAAACTGGAAGGCAGAAGGCTGCCTTCCCTCCGTGGTCAGGAGGTGCTTATGCTCGTCACTGCCCCTCTGATTAGCAGTTATATGACGCCCCAGCCCTACACCATCGCTCCAGAAGCGACTCTCGCAGCTGCGATGGATATGATCGAGACCTATCGCATTCACCATCTGCCGGTCAGAGAGCAGGATAGACTGATCGGTGTTCTCTCGCTGCACGATCTTAGTCTTGTCGCGCTGCATAGTCAGCGTCATCTCAAGGACTTGGATGTCCGATCAGCTATGAATCGGCACGTTTACACGATCTCACCCGAAACTCCTCTGCACCTTGTTGCAGCTCGTATGGCTGATCATAAGCTAACTTCAGCCCTGGTCGTGCAAAGTGATGGAAGCTTGCTTGGTATTTTCACCGAGAGCGATGCCCTGCACGCCTTGGTCGATTGGATGGGGCGACAGCCCAAGGCGTCTGAGACTCGCAGTAGGATACCTTAAGGAGACAAGACAGATCTGTCGCGTGGGCCTTGTTGCGAGCAATGGGCGTCAGCTCTGGTCATGCATGGTGCTGAGAAATCCCCTTCCTGTTCACTCGCTGATGCGGGTTTCTGAGAAATGATATTCCTGGCTGACGAGCTAACGCTCGAAGTATCTTCACAGGCTATCCCCTCTAGCCAACGTGGTGGAATGACTGCGACCGAAAGATTTTTTGGTGATCGCCCGCCGATCTCTTTCAAGAAATTCTAGCAAAGTGAGATTGCCGAAGAGGGCCAAGATCGTCTGCTTGAAAGCTGGTGTAAGTGTTCGTGCCCTTTTATGATGGCCGACGACGGATTCAAGGACGAATCTCTGGTGCAAGCGAAAGATGCATGTATCACTCAGAGCAGGTAAAATCAATTTTACTTGGACTTATGCCAAGTAGATTTGTCACGACAGTCTTTTATTTAACTGTTCGAGTCATCAAGATCGTTCCAGATTCTTCCGACTTTCTTCTGAGGATAGGAGAAAAGCCCATGAACAAGCTGCGTCATGAAGCCGGTATGTCGCTTGTCAGTGTCCTCTTAGGAGCTGCTGGCCTTGGTTTCTTGGCGTTAACAGCATCGCAGATGAACCTGAACTCGACCCGCTCCACCAAGGCGACTGAACTGAGGGACGATCGAGTCGGTATCCGGCAGTCTCTCCGACATCAGTTGGATTGCGATAAGACCTTGACGGGAGTGACCTGCAACGGTAGCGCCTTCGCTCTCCGCAATGCTAATGGAGGAGTCATAGGCACGAGTCAGTTCGGGGTCTGGCGCTTAGGGGAGTTTCATATCCGCGGTACCTGTGACAGCTCAACTCTTCTGATCCAGACTGCGCGATTGACGGGTGTGGATCAGTTCGCGTTGCATCCATTGAGTCGGCAGCCGGAATCCTGGAGCAGTCTCTTCGTTCCCGGAGAACTCGATTGCGCAAATTGGTTTACAGGAGGACCTGGCGGTATTCGTTGTGCTGCCGGGGAATTTGTGACAGGGCTAACAAGCAGCGGCCGACCAATCTGCCAGGCATTCGCCGACAGGATCTGTCCCACCGGGGAAGCGGTGATTGGTATCATGGGTGGAGAAGTGATCTGCAGGAACGTCGCGAGCGCCCCGAGTCAGGGCGGAGGCTGTCCGTCAGGCTACACAAACCATGGAACCGCATTTAATGGGATGACCGCCTGCTTTGTAGACGGCCCCACGGGGAGAGGACAAGGATACTGCTACGCGCAGCCCTGCACACCGAGTCCGTCACTTCCTGCCCCCTGCTGTCGTCCTCCTTAATCGGCCCCCTGATGAGGGTCCTACAAGTCCTGTCTAAACGTGCAGACATAAGCTAGAGCCGTATGAAGTTCCCAGTCCTAGAGAAGGAGCTAGGAGCTTCTCCGGCATGCTCCCCGAGAAAGACGTCAAGGCGTGCAGGTATAAGGTTTGACCAAAAGAACCTTCATCAATCCGCGATGAAGACAAGAGACCCACACTCTTTTCTCCTCATGAGCACGCTTCTGTTCACCGCGACCCCTGAGTCATGAATGTTTCCTCCGCATCTATTTGCCAAAAGCCGACGGACCGTAGTTGATGGTGAATTCACCCCGACGGTTTTTCTTGAATACGCGGATTGTATTCCCATCCTCGATAGGTTGTGACTCTCCGTAGTACACAGGGTTCAAGCGATCCTCTTCAATTCCATTCGTCACCAAATAATTCCGGATGGCCTTCGCTCGCTTCTCACTCAGGGAGAGATTGTAACCCTCCGGCCCCTGTTTGTCGGCATGTCCAGCCACCGAAATACGCGCGAGTGGATCCTGTTTCAACCCTCTCACCAATTTTTGCAGCGCTGCAATCGCTTGAGAGTTGAGGCGGGCGTCATTGAACTCAAAATGAATCATAATGCCAGAGGGATCGAAGCTCTTATAATCAGCTATCGCATAATCTTCCACTTCTTTGTCAAGCTCCGGCGCTGCCGCCTCGATATCAGACACAGTCAGCGCTTGCCTGTCTGAAGCTGCCGCTGCAGCACCTTCAGCTTCGGCTGTCACGTCCGCCGGTACATCCATCGACTCTGCTCCAGAGAATTCGCCCTCCGTTGACACGGTCTCTGCAGGCTCCCGGTCGGTGGTCGTACAAGCCTGGGTGCTCAACGATACAATGAAGCCGATTCCCAGGACCTTCGGGTGCAACATGCGTAGCATAATCACCTCACTCTAAAACATTTGTTCCCCATAGGATGAGATCGGCAGGAGGATCAAACGCCTTGAGCACCCTTCACAACCAGTCTTTTACTCAATAGATTTCAGATTCTTGCATCCAGCACTTTTTATTTTAAACTCACCCCCTAGAGCCTTGCTCCGGCTCATTTTGCTGGTTCGCCCCAGCTGATCCCCCTCAGGTCCAGACTTTCCTGGCATTCTAGAGTGAGGGTCAAAGGTCGGTTCCTGGAGAGCTGGATTCCTGGTTGGAACGTCCGGAGATCCTCCTGTATGCTGCAGTCCTATCAACCCATGACGAGGAGGCTCCATGTCAGCCTATGAAACGGTCAAACTCACCTACCATAAAAAGGTCGCTGAGATCTGCCTACATCGACCCGACAAAGCCAATGCCCTGAACGAGACGATGTGGTTTGAAATCGAAGCAGCCATGCGCGCAGCAGATGCGCATCCCGAGATCCGCGCTGTGGTGCTTCGCAGCGAAGGTCCGCGCTTTTGTGCGGGTATCGACTTCGAGTTTATAACCAGCCTGATGCAACGCGTGCAAAGTCTTCCTGAGGGACGCAAGCAGGAGGAGATGCTCCGCGTGATTCGCTCGCTGCAACAAAGCTTCAACACGATCGAACACTCTAGAAAACCTGTGATCGCCGCGATTCAAGGCCCCTGCTACGGAGGTGGTATCGACCTTGTGACGGCTTGCGATATCCGGCATGCCTCTGAGGATGCCAGCTTTTCTGTCAAGGAAGTCGACCTCGGGATCGTTGCAGATATTGGCACCTTACAACGCCTACCCACTATTGTCGGCGAAGGTGTCGCTCGAGAGTGGGCCTTCACCGCTCGCACCTTCAAGGCGGATGAGGCTCAGCGTCGAGGCCTGATCAATCAGCTAGCGAGTGATCACCAAAGTCTTTGGCAGTTGGCGCATGAACAAGCTGCTCTGATAGCAGAGAAGTCGCCGCTCGCAGTTCGCGGAACCAAACACATTCTGAACTATAGCCGCGACCATGGTGTCCAAAATGCTTTGGACTATGTTGCAACATGGAATGCCGGTATGCTGCTCTCGCTGGATCTTAATCTTTCCATCGAGGCGATGAAGGCTCGCCAAAAGCCAGTCTATCCAGACTGACCCAAGTCTCGGACCCACTCGTCTGCTTGTTGGAGACGACCAAATCCAACCGATAGGACGAACAAGATTGCTGGAACAAGCCGCCCCCTACGCACCCGGACAACAGAGAGCGATGCTGGAGCCTGATCGCTCCAGGCGCCGACGCGGGGCTCCGGACCGGGCTGCTCCTCCAGCTTTTTCCATATCATTACAGAATCTTACTACCTTAGGCTTCCAACTTGTTGCTTTCCCCGTCCCGACAGGGCTTTGGAAAAGTCCAGAAGTTTTTGCCATTGACTTTGTTTCTCTTATCATGCAGCTTGATAAGGATATTAAGAATCGGAGATAGCGATCATGTCACACAGAAAACCCATAGCACCCAGGCCGAAAAGCAGTTTAGCTGCTTTAGTTTCTGCACCCCAGTCTTCTGATACCCTCCTTACATCCTGTCTCCCCTGCGCTTGCCTCTGTTGTTGTTGATACAACGACGCCCTATTTTCTCCTAAACATACTGATTTCGTAAATCCCAGGAACGCCATGCGGCGCAAGTCCGGTATGCTCGTGCACCTCAGCTAGGTCCCACGCATTCCTCTGCTTGATGGCCGTTTGAATCGACGAGGAGTCTCTTGATGCGTCCAGGAACTGTAGCCCTTGTAGGGGCTGGGCCGGGTCATGCCGATTTTTTGACTTTAGGCGCTTTGAAAGCGATCCAAAAGGCTGATGTGATTCTGTATGATGCTTTGCTCGGTCGCGACATTCTCGATCTCTTTCCGACGCAAGCTCAGGCGATCTATGTAGGTAAGCGTTGTGGTGTGCACGCTCTCCGTCAAGAACAGATCAACGAGCTCTTGGTGCACTATGCGAGGCAGGGGCTTGATGTCGTTCGTCTGAAAGGCGGCGACCCCTTCGTCTTTGGTCGAGGAGCAGAGGAGCTGACAATTCTGCGGGAACATGGGATCCCCTATCACATTGTGCCAGGGATCTCCTCGTTGAACGGTATCGCCGCTCAGTATGCCCTTCCCGTCACATCCCGAACCCACAGCAACGAATTCCGGGCTATTCAAGGGCACAGCCTTTCGGGTGATCCTAGCTACTGGCATGGCCTCGCCACTTATCAGGGCACGCTCATCATCTTCATGGGTCTCGAGAACCTACCCCTCATTGTCGAACGCCTCCGAACCTTTGGCGCCGAGCGACGACGCCCGCTGGCCATCATCGAAACTGCCAGTGACGGCCAGACACATCTCACCCGTTCCACACTAGGATTGGTGCAGCAGGTAGGCTTCGAACGCAAAACTCGCGGTCCGGGTATCGTCTATATTGGCGCCAATGTCGAACTCATGGATGCTCAAGCCCTCGCTCACTACCAACAATCCGAGGAGACAGCGGATGTCATCGCTACTGCCCATTTTTCTTGATTTGAAAGATAAGCCCGTGCTGGTCATCGGCGGTGGTCTTGTCGCCCTCGAAAAACTCGAAAAGCTCGTGGCCACAGGAGCACAATTGGTCGTGATCGCGGAGCACTTCCATCCGCAAACCCTGAGCCTCCTCCTGGTACACAACGTCCGATATATCCAACGGGCCTTTAGCCCTGAGGATCTGCACGGCCAGTTTCTGGTGATTTCAGCGGTCAATGAGGCCAATCGTCACGCCGCGATTGCCCATGAGGCTCGAAGTCGTGGGATCCTGATCAATGCCGTCGATGCTCCGAGTGCTTCGGATTTTTACTTCGCCGCACAAATCAGCCGTGGACCTCTCCAGCTTGCAATATCGACCCAAGGCTTATTCCCTGGGGTCGCACGTGCGATCCGGATCTGGCTTGAAACCTTATTGCCAGCGGAGATCGAAACCGAGTTGAACGACCTCGTCGACATTCGAGCCCACTTGAAGCAACTGATACCTGACCCCGTGCACCGCATGAGGGATCTCAAGGCACAACTCCAAGTCTGGACCAGTCAATATCCGTTTAAACGCACAGGAGAATCATCATGAGTGAAGTCGCCGAAAAAACCAAAATCGAACGACTCAAGGAAGACTCACAGGGGCTACGCGGCTCCTTGCGCGAAGAAATAGTCAGCGAAACACCCAAATTCAGTATCGACGGTGAGCATCTGCTGAAGTTCCATGGAATTTATCAGCAAAAAGACCGTGATCGACGCAAACCAGGTGAAGTCAGTGAAGGCCCTAAACCTTTTACCCTGATGGTCCGGGGTCGGATACCTGGCGGCCGCCTCAACTGGAAGCAATGGCTCGCCTGGGATCAGATCGCTGATCGCTATTCGACTCACGGCCTCCGTCTCACCACCCGCCAAAGCCTTCAGCTCCATGGTGTACTGAAGAAGAATCTCAAATCAGCTGTTCAGGACATTCATCAGGCTCTCAGCAGCACGACCGGCGCATGCGGCGACGTCGTCCGTAACGTGACGCAAGCAGTCAATCCCTGGGGAGATCCTAAACTCGACCAACTCAACGCAGTTGCCGACCTGATATCAAAGCACTTTGAAGTCGAATCGAATGCCTACTTTGAAATCTTTCTCGATGGCCAGGCTATCGTAGAAGAAAAAATCGATCGGATCTACGGCACCGCCTATCTCCCCCGCAAGTTCAAAATCGGTATCACGGCCGTGGGCAACAATTCCATCGATATATATACCCAAGACCTCGGCCTCGCTGCCACGTATGACGATCATGGCCAACTCGATGGTTACTTCGTCTTCGTGGGTGGTGGCATGGGCATGAGTCATAGCGATGCAGAAACGCACCCGCGTCTGGCGGATAATCTCGGTTGGATTCCTGCGGTCGCCCTCATCCCTGTCACGGAAGGTGTTGTCACGACTCAGAGAGATTTCGGGAATCGCGAGAATCGAACCTTTGCTCGACTAAAGTACCTGCTCGACAAAAAAGGAGTCGAGTGGTTCCGTACGGAGGTCGAGCAACGTTCCGGTTTTCACTTCGAAGCAAAAACCTTGCCCGCCTGGAAGACCCCGCCCTATCTTGGGTGGAGCCAGCACCGTGATGGCAGTCTTTCGCTTGGCTTTCATACCCTGTCCGGACGCTTGGTCGACACAGACAAGCGTAAATTGAAGACAACGCTTCGCGAACTGATCCAACAATACGAACTTGACGTGCAGGTGACTGCGGATCAAGATCTGGTGCTGCTTGGCATTCCGCCCGTAGCCAAGCGCGCCATCGAAGCCTTCCTGGACAGCCGTGGGCTCAGCCCCGACAGTCCGCGCAAACTGTATGATCGCGCCCTGACGTGTGTGGCTCTTCCAACCTGCGTGAAAGCCCTGGCTGAAGGCGAACGAGCAGGCCCTGAGATCTTCGGTTGGCTGCAGGAGAGTCTTGATCGATATGACCTGAACGATCGCGCCCCAGTGATTCGTATCACGGGATGTCCGAATGGGTGCGCCCGGCCCTTCACCGCAGAGATCGGCTTGGTGGGTCAGCTGCCAGGACATTATGCTGTTTTTGTCGGAGGTGATGCCGAAGGGCTGCGCCTGGCTCACAAGATCCGCGATAAGGTCAAGGTCGATACCCTCCCCGAAGTCTTCGATAAGCTGACCCAAGTCTGGGCGAGCGAGGGACTTGCAAAGGAAAGGTTTGGAGATTTTGCCGTGCGGATCGGCTTCGAAAAATTGGGAGCTCTCTTATGAAAGCCGCGCCTCAAGGCTTAAAAGAACGAGAGTTATGGGTGACGGAGCTCAATCAGCTCTATGGAGAACTCCCTGCTGAGGAGATACTCGCGCAGGTCCTCGATCACTTCGGTCGCGAAGTGGCTTTCGCTAACAGTTTTGGTCTGGAAGACGTTGTGCTGCAGCACCTTCTGCTCGGGCGGGACCGGCAGCCTTACACCTTCGTGCTCGATACGGGGCGTTTACCTCAAGAAACCTACGATCTGATTGATCGCTGGCGTCTTCGATACGATCTGACCTTCTCGATCTTAAGCCCTACAGCGGATCAACTGGAACCCTTCGTCCGGGATCATGGGCCCAATGCATTTTACCAAAGTCTGGAGCTTCGCAAGCGCTGCTGCCACATTCGCAAGGTGGAACCGCTGGAACGCGCGCTGCAGGGACGAACCGCTTGGATAAGCGGGCTCAGGCGCGAGCAATCGCAGGCACGGTCTCAGGTCGATGTCTTTGCGCTCGATGGGCAGGGGAGGCTTAAAGTGAGTCCCCTCACCCATTGGACTCTCGAGCAGGTGTGGGATTACATCCACACCCATCAGGTGCCTTACAACGTCCTTCATGACCGCGGCTATCCTAGCCTCGGTTGCGCTCCCTGCACGCGAGCGATTGCTTCGGGCGAAGACGCACGTGCCGGTCGCTGGTGGTGGGAAATCGATGCCCAGCGCGAATGTGGGCTTCATGTTAAGTCAAAAGAGGAGACGGCTTATGCCACTTAATCCAAGGGATCAACGTTACCTGTACGAACTCGAGGCAGAAAGCATCGAGATCATCCGCGAGGTCGCGGCGAGTTATGAACGTCCGGCTATTCTCTATTCAGTCGGGAAAGATTCGTCCGTCTTGTTACGTCTGGCACAAAAGGCCTTCGCCCCGGGCCGACTTCCTTTTCCCCTGATTCATATCGATACGGGCTACAAGTTCAGGGAGATGTATAGCTTCCGCGATCAGGTCGCCCGAGACATAGGAGCCGAACTGATCGTGCACCGCAACGAGGATGCGATCGCCAAAGGAACCAACCCCTATTCGATCGGCACCAAGGCTTGCTGCGGTCTCCTCAAGACTGAGGCCCTTCTCCAAGTTTTGAGAAAATATGAAGTCGATGCAGCCATTGGTGGCGCCCGACGCGATGAAGAAAGGTCCCGTGCCAAGGAGCGCATCTTTTCCTTCCGCGACAAACATGGACAATGGGACCCGAAGAATCAGCGTCCCGAACTCTGGCAGCTATATAACTCGCGGGTCCACCCAGGCGAAAACATGCGGGTGTTCCCTCTCTCGAACTGGACCGAATTCGACGTCTGGCAGTACATTCGCCTTGAAAACATACCGATTGTGCCCATCTACTTCGCTCGCGAACGTTGGGTCCTCGAGAAAGGCAAATCACTGATTCCGCTCGAGGACGACAACGATCCTCGCCGACAGGATCCAGATGCGAAGCTCGTCCGAAGTCGCTTCCGAAGTTTGGGTTGCATGCCCTGCACGGGTGCCATTCGATCGGAGGCCCAGGACCTCGACGCGATCATCGATGAACTTTTTGCCACACGCAGTTCCGAACGGGCCACGCGCGTCATCGATCATGATCAAGACGCATCGATGGAACTGAAGAAAAGGGAGGGTTACTTCTAATGAGCCAGTTAGCAGAACAAGCCTCAGTCCTTCGCATTACGACAGCGGGTAGCGTCGATGACGGCAAATCGACCCTAATCGGTCGCCTCCTCTTCGAAGCCAAAGCCATCCTCGACGATCAACTCGAAGCCCTGCAGAAGGCTCGACTCATCGATGGAGGCATCGATCTCTCGCTCGTCACCGATGGACTCAAGTCCGAACGGGAACAGGGCATCACCATCGATGTGGCCTACAAGTATTTTTCGAGCCCCAAACGCAAATTCATTCTCGCTGATGCACCAGGACACGTTCAATACACCCGCAATATGGTCACCGCTGCTTCAAGGGCTGATGCCGCCATCATCCTGGTCGATGCAAGGCATGGCATCCTGGAGCAGACCCGCCGGCACGCCTATCTTGTGCATCTGCTGCAGGTCCCACACGTGATCCTGGCGATCAATAAAATCGATGCAATCGATTACGATCAGGGACGCATTGTTGCTATCGAGCAGGAGTTCCGTCGCCTTGAATGGAACCAGGAAGCAAGATCGCTTCACGTTGTGCCACTCAGCGCTCTACGTGGCGATAATGTCAGCACCAGGAGCGAGCGCACCCACTGGTACTCAGGCCCGAGTTTGCTCGAGATTTTAGAGACCCTACCGAGCCATTCCCCTCAGGACACTCAAGCAGAACTTCCAGTGCAAATCATCCTCCGTGATAGCCATGGGCAACGCTACGCTGCAGGCACACTCACGGCTGGCTCCTATCAGGTCGGAGACGCTGTTCGCATCCTCCCGAGTCGTCAGGAAAGTACGATCGCCTCGATCCTGGTTCAGGGTAAATCTACCCAAAAAGCTGTCGCTGGCGAAGCGATCGCCATCGCCCTAGCCGACGAACGTGACCTCGAACGCGGCAGCCTCATCGTCCCCGTGAATACGATCGCAGCCCCCAGTCAGGATTTACGGGCCCACCTTGTCTGGTTTGACAATGATCCGTTTCGTCCGCAGGAACGCTATATCATTCGCTTGGGGACTCAAACCGCTCGGGCCCAGATTAAAACAATCGCCTATCGCTTCAATCTCGAGACGCTTCGACCTGAGAACGTCAGCGAGCTCCACATGAATGACATCGCCCTAGTCGATGTGCATAGCTCCCGAAGTCTCTACCAGAAGCCATTTCGTCAGCATAAGCGAGCCGGCGCCTTCGTGCTCATTGATCCTAGAAGCTACCGGACGGTAGCCGCAGGGATGATCGAGAGCAGTCTGGGTGATTCTGATCACGAAGATTTGCAGGGCCGTTTGGTGCTGGTGGATCATCTGACGGCTGCAGATCAGTTAGAACACGATCGTATTCTGCAGTTCCCCGCAATCGCGCTGAAGACCAGTCGACTCCGCTCACTGCAACAAAGTCTCGAACTTCTGCTCGAATCCGGTTGGTCGCTGCACCTTGAAAAGAGCCCTGAGAGTGAGTTTTTAGCCAAGGCTTTGAGTCGCAGGGGCATCCAGACCTTCGAACATGGCTTGGGGATTTGAGTGCAAGACCGCGATCCAGGGAGTACTGTATGACAACGTCAGCCTCTCATCTCGAGTCTTTACTGAAAGCTGTGTCCTGGCGTATCTTGGGCTCGCTTACCACAGGTGGATTGGTCTACGGCTTCACAGGCAATTGGACCGCTGCCCTCTCCGTCGGTGGCATCGAAGCTGTGGGCAAGATCTTTCTTTTTTACTGTCATGAAAGACTCTGGCATCACAGGTTTGTTCGCGGTATAACCAGTAAAAAGCTAGTGGTGAAAGGTGAAGCATGAGTCAAAGATTGGAACAATCGTTGCAACAATGTGCCCTGGAACACGCCCTGCTCTGCTCATACCATGAGCAGATTCAGAATCTTCTACGATATGTGATCAACGGTCTCTTGTTTGAAAAGGACCCACCAGCTTTTTTTGGCAGTAAGGTCCGAGCGACTCTAGACACTCTTTGGGTCTGTCTCAAGCACACCTATGGCGAGCAGCACGAGACCCTGAAAAAGTGGGATTCCCAGCGTCTTTCAGGCGAGCTCCTCACCATCGAAGAGCTGCTGCGATCGGATATCGAGGCAGCTTTGGTGAATGACCCAGCGACGACCGATCCTCTCGAGGTGATTTTCTGCTACCCAGGTTTTAAGGCCATAGCGGCCCATCGTATCGCACATGTGTTTTACAAGCATGCGATCCCCCTGCTGCCGCGGATGATCGCCGAGCTCGCTCATGAGCAAACAGGAATCGACATCCATCCTGGTGCGCAGATCGACTCGCATTTTTTTATCGACCATGGCACGGGCGTCGTGATCGGTGAGACAGCCATCATCGGCAGAAAGGTCACACTCTACCAAGGCGTGACCTTGGGTGCTAAACGTTTCTATCGCCATGAAGATGGCACTGTGGTAAAAGGTCAGCCACGGCACCCCATTCTCGAAGATGGCATTACAGTCTACTCAGGCGCCACCATTCTCGGTCGCATTCGGATCGGTCAAGGAAGTGTGATTGGTGGCAATGTATGGTTAACGGAAAGCGTGCCACCCAAGAGTCGCATCACACAGCAACATTTCCTCAGTTCTTATTTCACTGACGGTGACGGCATATAAAGGAGATCTATCATGCAAAGACGTCAACGGCCCAAAATAGCGAATAACATTCTTGAGACGATCGGCAATACGCCTTTGGTGCGGCTGAACAAACTCGGTGCTGGCCTGCCTGGCGAGATTCTGCTTAAGCTAGAGTTTTTCAACCCCCTTTCGAGTGTCAAAGATCGGATCGGTGCCGCAATGATCGAAGCCGCCGAACGGGAGGGGCTCCTCAAACCCGGCACGACCATCGTCGAGCCGACCAGTGGCAACACGGGTATCGCTCTGGCCTTTGTTGCAGCTCAAAAAGGCTACCGCTTGATCCTCACGATGCCTGAAACCATGAGTATCGAGCGACGCAAGATGCTGAAGGCTCTCGGCGCTGAACTGGTCCTTACCCCTGGCGACAAAGGGATGAAAGGAGCGATTGCTAAGGCTGAGGAGATTAAAGCCGAACATCCAACTTATTTCATGCCACAGCAGTTCAAAAACCAGGCGAATGTCGAGGTCCATAAGCGCACCACCGCCCTCGAAATCTGGGAAGATACGGACGGCCAGGTCGATTATCTTGTCTCGGGGGTCGGGACAGGAGGGACGATTACGGGAGTCTCGTCGGTCCTTAAAGAACTGAAATCGAGTTTTAAGGCTGTGGCCGTGGAACCCAAGGACTCCCCGGTGCTCTCGGGAGGCCAACCTGGTCCGCACAAGATTCAAGGGATCGGAGCTGGTTTCGTGCCGGATATTGTCGACAAGAAGCTGATCGATGAGATCGTACAGGTTAGCAATGAGGAGGCGGGAGTGTGGGCCCGTAGGGCAGCCAAAGAGGAAGGTGTACTCTGTGGCATTTCGTCAGGTGCAGCCATTGCAGCCGCTATTCAGATCGCAAGTCGACCGGAAAACAAAGGTAAGACGATCGTCGTCATCATACCGAGCACAGGCGAGCGTTATCTTTCGACCTGGCTGTTTGACGAAGCATAAGGGTTCCCATCTTATCGGCTGCGGAGAGGGTCCTTTACGATTTCGTAAGGGGCTTTTTTGTGATGATTGCCAAAGATGCCCGCGATGATGGCCTCGTCGTCTCCGGTCGGAGGCGCCGATCGCAACCCGTGGATGCTCGTCCGTCGCTTCCGCTCACACAGACTTGCACAAAGGTATCCGTGGAACTTTTGCATGATTCGCTCTCAGCGAGTGTCCATGTCAGGCGCACAGCCGAACCCTTAGAGGAGCCGTCATGCCACAAGCCAGGACGAACTCATGCACGTCCAGACATAGCTTCCAGACGGAGTTGCTTAAAAACCCTCAGCCCCCTTCACGGACCGCCTGTCCAATAAGCACTTTGGATCTTTAAGCGCCTCGCCTCTGGACCATTTCTGAACGAGCAAACGAACATTTCAGGACCAACACTCAGCCCTCAGACGGCTCCTAGTCTTCCAGTTGAGGATTTTTGTGCCTTGCACAATTGCACATGGCTTGACAGATCATCGGCCGTTGTTCATCATCGGGCGCAGCTTCAAGATGGAGATTGGTATGTCTATGACTGTACGTCTGAGTGTTCTGTCGTCTTTTCTCATCTGTTCTGTGGGTTTCGCTCAAGGTAGTCCGACTCCCTCTGTGCCGACCTATGACGAGGCCAAAGTCATTGTCGAGACCTATTGCTTGGGTTGCCACAGCGGAGACACGGCCTCAGGTGAGGTGGTACTCGAAACAGAAGACGACCTCAGAAAGTTTGGAGCGCAAGCGCTTGAAGCGATCAAGTCCGGTACAATGCCGGCCGGCGAACCGGAATTCGGAGCGACGGACGAGGGTAAGCTTCTGATCGAATATTTGGAAGGTGCAGAGCCTCTGCCCCCGACCTATGGACAGGTCAAACCTTTGTTCGATGCCAATTGTGTCTCCTGCCACGGCCCGAGGGCAGCTCGCGGTGGCATTCGTCTCGACACAGAGGCTTTCGCTGTAAGGAATGCGAGTGCTGCTTTTGCAATTTTGAATCGAGGTCGCATGCCTCCCCGTCAGCCCACATTCAAAGATTCTACGGCTGGCGTAACCATGCTTGGCTGGCTCAAAGCCCAGATCCCTTCGACTCCTTAAGTCCTCGAACAGCCCAAGTTCGTGACCACACGGAAGGATTGTATTCGCTGTCTCTGCCAGCGATTCTGGTCCTTCGTCACTTCTCCTATTTTCACCGTGCGCAAGAGACCAGCGATGCAACACCGAGTCCATCACCGGACATCTGTGGTCTAAGGCCGTACACGATAAGCTCCAGCACCACCACCGCTTGTCCCGAACTCTCCTCGTCGAAAACGATAGATACTCCACATTGACACCATCGTGCTTTGAAAGCCAGGAGTGACCGGGAGCTCCTTCGCATCCAAGGTACCCATCTGTAGACTCTAGATTGCCATCAGCAGAAAAAAAACTTGTCACGAGGGAAGCATTCAGCCTACTCTGAGATCAACAAGGATTTGTGGCCGATTGCAGCTTCCTCTGCTAAAGAGCCCATCCAAAGCCCAAAAAAGTCGTCATACGGCTCATTGGGTCCGGATGAGAACTTAACGAAACAAGCCACGCCCTTTGCGTGGCTTTTTTTTTAAGTGCAAATCCCACCTAACATCGTCAGCGCTCGGGCTGTCTCGACGGAATCATCCTGTGATGTTTCGGTAGAGGCTTCTTTTCGCCCACTGACACCTCTCGGAGGATGCTCATGTCTCGCGAATCAGGTCTGCAAACTCTTGCCGTGCACGCCGGCGAAGCTGCCGTAAAAAGTGAGTTCGGAATCGTCGACTCCATCAACTGTTCTTCGACCTTCACCTTTGCCAACACGGCTGCCATCATCGACATGCTCGAAGGCGGGCCAGAACGTGACGAGTACGCTCGTTATAGCAGTCCGAACACACGGACGGTTGAACGTAAGCTCGCAGCTCTCGAGGGAAGCGAAGATGCAATTCTCTGCACGACCGGAATGTCGGCCCTCACGCTGCTGTTCTGGGGTCTTCTCCGTCCAGGCGATCAGCTGCTCTTCTTCGATCGTTGCTATCACCGCACGCGACAGTTCTGTTACGACTATCTCCAAGCTTATGGGATCCGATGTCAGGCCATACCCACCGGAGATTACGCTGCCCTCGAAGCTGCCTGCGATTCCAAGACTCGCCTGATCTTCTCGGAACTTCCCACCAATCCGCACCTCGATGTGATCGATATCGAACGCGTCGTAGGCATCGCTAAGCAGCGCGGTATTGCGACCTGCCTCGATACGACCTTAGCCAGCCCCATCAATGTTCGCCCTGTTTCATGGGGTATCGACTATGTGGTGCATTCCGCGACCAAGTATCTCGGAGGGCACAACGATCTCTTAGCTGGGGTTCTCTGCGGCACCAAGCAGTCGCTGATACCGATGCGCCAACTTCAGGGCATCATCGGCGCTATCACTGCGCCGCACACAGCCTACCTTCTCCAAAGAGGCCTAAAGACTCTTCCGCTCCGTATCCGTCAGCAGAATAGCAGCGGCCTAGCCGTAGCCCAATTCCTTGCCCAGCACCCTAAGGTTAAAAGGGTCTATTATCCGGGCCTCGAAACTCATCCGAGCTATCCCCTTGCGCGCAAGTATCTTGCTGGAGGGGGAGGACTTGTGAGCTTTGAACTGCATACCGATCGCCAAGGCTGCGGACGCTTTATAGACTCTGTTCGCATCCCGAAGATCGGACCAAGCCTAGGTGGGGTCGAGACTCTGATCGAGCAGCCCCTGATCATGAGCTTCTATCGGGCCAGTCCCGCGGATCGTCAACGCTGGGGCATCGATGATGCCCTCGTCCGCTTAGCTCTCGGTATCGAAGAAACGGACGATCTGATTGCGGATCTAGACCAAGCATTAAGAACCCTCTAAACGAACGCCCGAAAGCAGGAGAAGACCATGCATCTATCTACACGCTCGATCCATGTCGGTAATGAAAAAGATCCTCTGACAGGAGCAGTCATCCCTCCACTCTATCTCTCTTCGACCTATGCTCCCGAAGGAGATTTTTCGACGGCCGTCTACGATTACGCGCGAAGCGGCAATCCCACGCGAGCCGGTCTCGAAACGACACTGGCAGCACTTGAGGAAGGGGTAGGAGCTCTCGCCTTCTCCTCCGGTATGGCTGCGATTCACGCGGCCACTCAGCTGCTCCGCTGTGGGGATCATATCATTGCTGGTACGGACATCTATGGAGGCACCTATCGCCTGCTGCATAAGATTCTGAATCGCTCGGGTATAGAAACCAGCCTGGTCCCCCTCGATGACCTGGAGGCTGTCCGCTCGGCGATCCGAACGAATACCCGTATGATTTGGGTGGAGAACCCGGGCAATCCCCTCCTCACATTGGTTGACATTGAAGCCCTCGCAGATATTGCGCATGAGCATAACGCCTTGCTCGCTGTCGACAATACCTTTGCCACTCCGGTTGCGACTCAACCTTTGACTTTGGGTGCAGACATCGTCATGCATTCGGCCACCAAGTTCCTCGGTGGCCACAGCGATCTTTTGGGTGGAGCGCTGGTCGTCAAGGATGCGACCTTACTCAAGGAACTTTATTTTATCCAGAACGCAATTGGTGCTGTGATGTCGCCCTTTGATTGTTTCTTGTGTTCCCGGGGCATCAAGACCTTGGAAGTGCGATTCCGAGAACAGTGTAAAAGTGCACTTTGGATCGCCCAGTACCTCGCTCATCACCCTGCTGTCCGCCGCGTTCACTATCCCGGCCTCCCCGATCACCCTCACTATGAACTAGCCCAAAGACAGCTACGAGGATTTTATGGAGCGGTGGTCAGCTTCGAACTCGATGCCGACTATGCAGCCACACAGCGATTTGTCGAGGCCACTCGCCTTTTCCAAAGGGCGGTCAGCGTCGGAGCTGTCGAATCTCTCATCGAGCAGCCGGCGTCGATGTCCCATGCAAGTTATGATAAGGCAGACCGATTGAAAGCAGGCATCGACGATGGTCTGATTCGGCTTTCGGTTGGACTCGAGCACGTCCACGATCTACTAAACGATCTTCAGCATGCCTTCCGGATTGCTGTGCCACTCGAGGATGCGCCCCAAGAAACAAGCGTCCTACGAGAAAGACAAGTAGGCTTTTTGACTTGATCCTTCCAAAAAAGAATCACTTCGTCGAAGAGCCGATCGACTCAGGCGCGTGCGGATCGCGCCACGGGATTATGCCGATGGGTTCAAGGCCATTGAGGGCAATTGCGAGATTCGATCTAACTCTTCAGCCTGAATACAAGTCAAGACGTCGATTAAAACAACCATCGAATCATTGATACGAGCGATTCCAAGTAAGTGCCGCCCCCTTTGTGTCAAAGAGGGTGGCGTATCGATACGGCTGGCTTCGATGCCGACAACTGCTTGGACGGCATGCACCAAGATACCGATCACTCCCTGGGGACTATCCAGCGCTATGACACAGGCTTCACGTCCCAAGGGATCGAGAGACAGATGAAATTTGACTCGCAAGTCGATGATCGGTAGCACCTGATCCCTTACCTGTGTGACACCAACGACACAGGCCGGAGCATCAGGTATCTTCGTCACGACTCCGACCCGATTGATTTCCCTCACGGCATCGATGACAATACCAAATAACTGCTGATTCAGTGTAAACGTTAGGTAATTACGCATGCTCACTCCCTTGTTCTCCCTAGAATCCGGAAGTGTTACCGATGCGCCCCTTGGGTTTTTCGTCTTCGTCAAACGGAATGACAGTTTCCGGTGACATGTCCGCCGTGGTTTTGATCGTATGACCAGGTCGCTTAGCAGGCCGAGCCCCATGTGTTGGAACAGATCGCAAGCTTACGACCGACCGAACAGGAGGCGCTTCCCGGTGAACCGGGCGCTTCGTAGCAACAGAATTTCCTTCGACGATACTATTCAATTGACCGACCAGATCTTGGAGAGTGCGAGCCTGTTGATTCATCTCCTCGGAGCTCGATGCGACCTCTTCAGAGGCTGCAGCGTTGCGCTGAGTGGCTTGATCGATTTCGTTCATGGCCTTGGATATCTGACTCAGTCCTGTCGCTTGCTCTTTGCTGGCCGCAGCAATTTCCTGGTTCAGATTGGCAATCTTTTGGACCGATTGCAGTATATTCTGCAGGACCTGCCCGCTGCGATCAGCGATTCGTGTCCCATGATCGATCTTTGCAACGTTCTCCGAGATCAAGGTGCTGATCTCCTTGGCCGCGGTTGCACTCCTCTGGGCAAGAGTTCGAACGGCTTCTGCGACGACAGCAAAACCCTTGCCCTGCTCGCCAGCTCGCGCCGCTTCGACCGCTGCATTGAGTGCGAGCAAATTGGTCTGAAACGCAATATCGTCGATCACGTTCGTAATTTCCTCAATCTTTTTCGAGCTGCCCGCGATATCACCGATGGAGGCAATAAGTTTCTGAACCTCTGATTCGCCTTCCTTAGCAATGCGGCTACTGGCATCGGAGAGCTGGGCGGCCTCACCAGCATTCTCTGCGTTGGCTTTGACCATACTGGTCAGCTCTTCGAGTGATGACACCGTCTCTTCCAAGGACGAGGCGACTTCAGTTGCCCCCGACGACAATTCCTGACTTGCATTTGCCAATTGGGCACTGGCGCTATCCACACTACCACCCGAATCACCGATTTGGGTCGAGATCGCACGGAGACGACGGGATAGCATCATAGAGAACAGAAACACGAGAACGATACCAATAGAAAATGCTAGAGACAGTGCGATATAGAAGACCCATCGCTGGGCGTTGGCCACCCCAAAGAGTTCATCCGTTTTACTGGAGAGTATGATACCCCAACCGACACTATCGATGAATTTATTGCCACGAACTGGCTTGAAAGAAACAACATGGGGCTCAGTCTCACCAATCTCACGATCAATTACCACATCGGACTCGCCGGCAATCAAGCGTCGGACCGGTTGGTAGCCAGAGTCTGCGTAGTTCGTCCCTAGCAGGGTTGTGCCGATTTCATGACGGATATCTAAGCTTCCAGCAGCCTGTGGACTGTAGCTAGTGATAAGCTGTCCAACTCGATTGGTGAGGCGAATCTCCGAAGAAGGGAGACCCTTCTCCTGTAGAATCTTATACAATTCTTTCACATCATATTCGACCCAGCGAAAGTTTGCTCGAGCCGTCAGTACACCGATAACCTTACCATTAGCATCTTTGACAGCGGTGGAAAAACTATTTCCCAAGATTTTATTTCGATAAACTGCTGAAGTCAAAGGGTCTGCTTGCACATCCTCGACAAAAGTTCCACTGAAGCCCTTGCTCTTGTCTTCTGTGTAGCGCTCATTCACTGAGGCATCGTACCAAGTACTTCCCCCGAAGTCCGTTGTCCGCATGCTCGAGACATCGATCGCTTGCCCAGCAGGATTGATATCACTGCTGGCGATATATCGTCCGTCACGGTCCACAAACAGAATGAGGTCGTAGATTTGATACAGGCTGATGTAGGAATTGAGGACCTTGGCAATGGCTGCTTCATTTTTAGTCAGAAGGACTGTATTTTTTGCAAAAGCCTGAACATCACCATATCGTTCGAAAAATTGGGCCCCGATATTCCCAGAGAGGGTCTCTGAATATTGGATGTAGGACTGGGTGAGTGCCTCTTTCTCCTTTTGTATCGCATTCTCAAAGGTGGCGACGCTGACTCCTACCAGGGTCAGGCCTAGCAAAAGAGGCTGGGCCAAAAGTTTCGCTGTCAAATTCTTCATGCTCATAGCTCTCTCGTCCAAGTGATAAGTCAAACCCAAACTATATGATGTGTTTCGGATACTGCATATTAGTACTAAAGTCTTCCTCCGAAATGTCAGCTTCGTACTTTCGCGAATATCAATCATTCTGCCATTTCGATTGCTAGTTTTCCGCTCACAAAAAAAGTCACCACGCCTCAAAATCAGGATAGCCGCAAAGCTGCCTTGCATTTTGCTGCCGGCAAATCACTTCCAAGCCTCGATATCTGAGGGAGAATCAATTCAAATTGAAGATTTTCAGTAAGAGGGATCTTTTTTTTGTGCGATAGAGTAGGCATAAAACCCACCGTGTTCGGATGCGAACTCAAGACACTCTTGTGATTCTTTGGTTACGAATCGCCATGAGCTGTGTCGCCATCCCCTGGACAGGCAACACCACGTCGGCAAACCCTTTCTCAATAATGCTGACAATCGTATGGTTAAAGGATGCCTCTTCGGGTTCCTGTACCATGACGTAACAATGTTTTTCGTGCAACATTTGGATGCCGTGCTGACCATCTGATCCGAAGCCACTCAATTGAATCGCCAGTGCGGCGTGAGGTAGATGGCTCGCCATCGACTCCAAAAGCCGATCTGCAGACGGTCGCTGACCAAGGTAGGGCGCCCCTCCTTCCAACAGAAGCCCCGTTCGGTGAGCAGAGGAGCGGGTGATCTTTGCATGCACATGTCCTGGTACGAAATATACATAGCCTGAGGCGAGGGTCGGGATATCCTGGTGAACAATTGTGAGACAGGTCTGACAGCGACTTCTTAGGTTCTCAACATAAGCTCCCATCAGAGCGCTCAACGTGGGAATGGCCACAATCACCGGAGGACAGTCAGAGGGCAGACTCTGGAGCAGTGTCTCAAGGGATTGGGGACTCCCCACGTTGCCGACCACGGCAATTGCTTCGATAGCCTGAAGACCAGCTGGAACATTCGTCTGCTGCTGCGTGCTTCGCTTGACTGCGGGACGCTTGGAGGGTGTAGGTGCGCTGGCTGCAGCCAAAATTTTGGCAATCAAACTTTCGGCCAATTCACTGAGAACACCAGGATCAAATTGTGAGGGTTTCTGAATGAATTCTAGGGCCCCCAATTCGAGCGCTTTGCGTGCAGCCGCACCGTCAGCTCCGAGCGAAGATACCATGATGACCGGAAGGGGGTGATGCGTCATGATCTTTTCCAAAAAAACCACCCCGCTCATCTTGGGCATCTCGATGTCAAGGGTCAGCACATCGGGCTTCAATTTGATGACTTTGTCTCGAGCATCGTACGGATCGACAGCTGTGCCAACAACTTCTATCGCCCGACTCTGTGACAGAATTTTTTGAAAGATTGCCCGGACTGTAGCGGAGTCATCCACGATCAAAACCCTGCACTTTTCGGGTGCTTTGGTCAATTGAATCCCACTGATCGACTCACTATCCTGTTCTTTCGATAGACGATGCTCCACCTGAAAGGTGTCAGTATCGAGTGTGATTCTGCGTCCCTTCGTGCCACCTAGGCTCTCTTCAAGGATAGGAATTCGGTGTCGGGATAAAAACTCTCGAGCTGCTTCGATATTCCGATCACCGATATTACCATCCATTCGATTGAGATGACTCATGACGTTAGCGCCACCATAGACCTTGGCTCTCAAATCTCTTTCGTCACACCCCAAATCGATCATCTTCACCAATAGGTGGGGCAAAGCGAAGCTTGCATAGCGAGGGGTATCGCCCACGCCTTGACCGTCATGTGGCAAAAGGTAATGGCAAAGCCCACCATAACGCTTCTTACAATCCCACAAGACGACCGAGACACAGGAGCCCAAAATGGTCCGGATGCGTGCAGGTTCAGCACTCACTGCTATCTGACCGGGATAGACAAAGAGATCCTTCATGCCGGAATCACCTCTTGCATATTCACGAAGAGGAGAGAGTGTTGATCATACGTCGAAGCATGAGAAATTCCACGATGGATCTGCTGCTCCTGATTCAAGGGAGTAATCGCCTGAGGCAGTGCTGAACGCGGAATCACCTGTTTGACTTCATCGACTTTGAAGCAAAAGACTCGCCCCTCGACTTCACACACGATCATACACCGACGCTCTGGATGAGCAGCCTCTGAGGAGACACTTCTATTTGAAAAAAGGGTACTTGAGACATCGATCACGGGAAACACCTGTCCCCGCAGAGTCACGAGTCCGATGATCCCTGGCCGTGAGCTAGGCAAAGGCCGTTCGGGTCGATGAGCGAGAATCTCCCGAACACAGTCGATCGGTAGAGCATAATGCTGAGTACCCAAGCAACACACCAGGTAGTGATTGACCAGATCCTTGCCGTTGAGTGCGTCCCCTCGAGCAGCAGCTAGGGTCGAGAGAGACTTATCGCCGTTGGGTGGGGATCCTGACCCTGCGACCTTTGAGTTGCTTTGGGGCAATTCTTTTCTACTCTGAGAGCTTATCTCAGTCCTATCTTCGAAAAGTCCCCACCTGACCCCTTCCCCCGGCAATGCCCCATGTGCCTGAGGTGGCTTCTCCATCGGCATGCCAGATCCTTGACCCAGATGATCGTGGGGGTGCATGATTGATGGATGGGTCGACGAGGACGTGCTTGCAGCTTGAGATACAAAAGCTGCGTGCAACGACTTGCCAGACTGGGGAATCATCCCCCAATCATCTGCTGAGGACGTTTTGCTTTGCAGGTGCTGTGGCACGCCTTGGCTCATGTTGGAGTCGCGCTCGACCTCCCGTGGGCTTTCTCTTTGGGACTGACTGCCTTCACCGCGATGCAGCTGCTGAAGACGCGACAGATGTTCGTTGGTCCGCTGCAGGATCGCTGTGCTTTCTGGCTCGTCCTGGATATGAAAGTATGCACATAGACCAGTCACGGCCTCGATGAATTCATGCCGATACTCTCTCTTGCGCATGTGATGGGCCTGGGAATGAGGATCACCATACTGCAGTATCTGAGTTAGAGTATGCATCACAGTAGGGAAGGAGCAACCCTCGAGACGCCCATGCAACTTGCGTAAGGTCTGCCAAAGTTCGGTGGTATCCAAGTCCCGACCCGCTTGTTCCAGGAGGCCCTGATCCAAAAGCTCTATCTCGTCTTTGACTCGAGCAAGAAGCTCCTTGCGAAGATCCCTTGACACTGCACTCATGACTTGCTCCTCAAGCTGCTTTCTGACGATAGTTAGAACCTCTTTGACTCATACCCACCAGGTCTTCTGCAGACAGCATAAATGCTAGCTCGTCGCCAGGAAGTTGGGAGGTCCCCTTGAATCCTGGAACACCGAGTGTGATACGATCAAAGGGTCGAACAACTGCTTCCAACTGGTCCGTGATACATTGAACTCGCAGAGCTATGTGCGCGTTTTTATGGGTCACGACGATGACTAATTCCTTTTGATCAATCGATGCGTGGCTCGGGTTGATGCGCTCGGGCGCTAACAACTCTTCGTAGGTTACGATAGGTATAGGCCGGTCTCGATAATTGAGGGTCCAGTAGGGGTGAATAAAGGTCAGATCCTTCACATCAGCCCGACGAATCTCTGCGATGCATGCTAAAGGTATAGCCAGGAGCTGTTCGCTCGTCTTTGCAACGATCGACTGTTCGACTATGATGGACTTAGGAACTGGCAGCACAAAAGTGAGAATCGTTCCCTTGCCTGGCTGGCTCTCAAGACGGATTTGCCCGCCTAAATTGATTGCCGCAGTCTTGACGACATCCATTCCTACGCCTCGCCCCGAGATACCGGACACCGTGTCGGCAGTCGAAAAGCCTGGTAGGAAGACGAGTTCGTAGACATCCTGGTCAGACATCACTCTATGCTCGTCTGTGACAAGCCCCTTTTCGCGAGCTTTCTCTAGAATACGATCTCGATTCAGTCCGCGTCCATCATCAGACACTTGCACAAAAACCAAGTCACCTTCCTGGGATGCCTTCACTGTGATGCGCCCGACTTCCGATTTACCGAGTTTTCTTCGCTCGTTCGCAGATTCTAGCCCGTGATCACAGGAGTTACGCACCACGTGCACCAAGGATCCAGCCAGTGCTTTTGCGACTGTTTTGTCAACCTGAAGCTCCAAGCCCTGAGTCTCATACCGCACATTCTTATCGAGATCTTGAGCAATTTGTCTGACCATCCTCGGAAGTTTAGCAAATGCCTTCTGCAACGATATTTTGCGTACATCCATAATCTGATTTTGTAGGTCTTCTGCCAGCTTCGAAAGAGCTTTGTACATCTCGAGAAGCTCTTCGTCTAGGCTCTGACTCGATGACTGCTGCTTGATAAAGCCATAAAAAGCATTCTTAAATGCAACCAATTCACCTGCCAATTCCATAAAATCGTCGAGCTTTTCGTTTGAAACTACGACACCCTCATCGCTCTCTTCACGTCTTTCAACCGTCTCAACACCCCGTAAAACAGACCTGACCCCCTGTGTTGGTTCCAACTTGCGAACAAGAGTCTGCTCGAATGCTTCAATCTGTTCTTTAACAGCAGGAAAATCGCCATTCTTTTCGATTGCTCCAACACATAATTTGAGTATATCGACACTGCTAAGCATCACATCGCAGAGCGCTTGACTAAACTCAATCTGACCCTCCTTGAGGGCTGAAAGGACACTCTCAAAAGCATGGGCTAGATCGGTAATAGGCTGTGCTCCCTGTATGCTTCCGGAGCTCCCTTTGAGTGTGTGCAAGCGTCGATAGAGTAGATTGATTTCTGCCTTATTGCCGGGATTGGACTCAAGTCGAAAGATGCTTTCTTCTAAATGGGAGACGATATCATTTGCCTCCTCAACAAACAAATTCCGTATTGTTTCGATCTCGAGTTTGTCTTGTAGAATTTGATCCAGGCGAGACTTCTTATATTTCTGCACCGTATCCATGAATTTCTGGGGATCGATTGGCTTGTCAATGAAGTCGTTCACACCCGCCCGAATGCCATTGAGAACGATTTCTCGGTCCGAATATCCTGTGACAATGACGAAGGGTGTTTGCGAATCAAATTTCCGAAACTCTCGAGCGAACTCGATACCGTTCATACCGGGCATGCGGAAGTCACATAGCACGAGGAAATACGTGATACCACTCAGCAAGCGCAAACCCTCTTCTGCACTACTACAGGCAACTACCTCCGTACCTTCCATCGTCAGAAGAATCGATAGCGACTCAAGAATATCTGGATCGTCGTCGATCAGTAAAATTTTTTCGTTGAAAGACTGTTCCATAAGAATCCTCCTCACAGAATGTATTCGGAACGATTCATAAGAAAATTTACTCAGTAGACCACGAAGATGTTTCGTTCACAAGAGCGAATATCACTCCAAAACCGACCAAAATACCGTTGATCATGAGATTTTATTGTCTCATTTTGAAATTCCGCAACACACAATCTCGTCTAACGTGTCTGGTTAAGTACCCAAGAATGGCTCGCGATCCAAGCACACTTTGCCCCGGATATTTTTTTCGAAGGATCGATTCACGAAGTGTTTTTACTCGCCAAAGCAGCCATACAAACCGTCCAATCACGATCACGCCTCGAGTGAGCATCTCGACTGGAATTGACTCGGCTGATGTTACCGACTCCGCAAGGTCGTTTCTTCCCCTTGAATGGCAATCAAGGCTCGGTAAGAATAAAAGTTATGAGACCTTATTTCTTGATCATCCTCTTGCAACTCAACCTACTCTGCTCCTCTGATTTGGCGACGGCTCGAGTCAGGCAGGGCGTTGCCGATTTTGCCCAAGAACACTGGCATGAGATCCAGGACCTTTCGGGAGAATGGCGGTTTTTCCCAAAGCGATTTCTAAAAGAATCAGATCTGCGAGCGCCGGACTTCAGTCTCGACACAGGACTTCTAGTGCAGATTCCCGGCGTCATTGATTCCTACGTGGACGCTCAGGGACAGCCGCTACATCCCCAGACTTGGGGAACCTTCCTGATCAAAGTCCGAAATCTTCATCCTGATTTTTTAGATCTCGGTCTGAGTGTCCGCGGGGACACAGCCTACGATGTCTTCGTGCTCGATATCCATCAGCAGTCACCCATGATCCCTGTGCTGAGCGTCGGTCAGGTAGGAAGTCGGCCTCAGACATCTATTCCAGAAGTCGCCTCCCCTATAGGGCTATGGCGTGCAAACGGGAGCGGAGACTATTTCCTGGTGATTCATCTCAGTGGATTTCATTACCCAACAGGGGGCTTATGGACCCCCCCTGAAATAGGTCGCTATGCAGCCCTGCAAACACAGCATCAGACAGTGTTTTTAGCTGAGAGCCTCGCGGTCGGCATGATTCTAGTTATGATGTTTTACCACCTCATGCTGTACGTACACCGGCGAGAGGATAAAGCTTCGCTGGTTCTCAGTCTCTTTAGCTTCAGTGTTCTGCTCCGAACTTTGGGCACAAGTCCAAACATCGTCCATGCCGTCTTCCCTGAACCGAGCCGACTGATCTTTGAGATCGTTCGCAAATGCGAATTTGCCTCACTGGGTATACTCGGTGTTTCAGGAGCCTGGTTCGCGCTAGCAACATTTCCGATCAAAAGCCTGCAGAAAATCTTCCGTATCGGGGTGGCGTTAGGGATCGCCTCCTTTCTATTCTGCCTGCTCACTCCAGCCCGAATCTATCCACGCTTTGTCGTGCTTATCGATGCGATTTTGCTTTGTCACGTCACGACCTATATCGCCGTGGTCGCCCATGCGAAATGGCAGAAGGCAATTGGCAGCAATTACCTTTTGATCGGTGGCTTGGTCATGGCGATGACCGTAGTCTACGATGTCTTGATTGGTGTTGGGCTCCATAACTCGCCCATTTTCCTATCGCCCTTCGGTATGGTTATCCTCTTGTTCAGTAACGGGCAGATTATCGCTGATCTTTTCGCCTACTCCTTTCGAACAGCACAGCGTTTAACCCAAAGTTTGCAAGAGGCAGTGGAGCGAAAGACGAGGAACATTCGGACCATGTTGGATCACATTCCCCAGGGCGTCATGGGTATCATCCACCCTGGGGTTGCGGATGAGGAATACTCCGCCCACCTCAAAGTCATCCTCGGTATTCGTGAGGTGGCAGGACACTCCATCCAAGATCTTTTGCTCAACCGAAGTCAACTCGACGATGATGAGCGTGCCAAATTAGCTGCAGTTCTCGATGCCGTGCTGAACGAGGATCTGCTCAACTTCGAACTGAATGCCCCCCAGTTACTTCGGGAACTCATCCTGGTCATCGACGGCAGGGAAAAAAACCTGCACCTCGACTGGGCCCCGATTGTGAATAAAGACAGGGTCGTGGAAAAGATCCAGCTGACACTCCATGACTTTACCCATATTAAAGCCGTCGAGACACAAAACAAAGAACAGGGCAAGCTGCTCCTTTACATCCAAGAACTGCTCCCTGTCTCTTCTGCCAAGTTCGCAGTGTTCGCGGAATCTTCTGCTCGACTCTTGCAGGAAAGCCGTCAGTACGTCCAAGATCCCGCCCTGACTACGGCAGACATCATGAGAATGCTCTCCATCCATATGCATACGCTCAAAGGTTCAGCAAGAACGATCGGACTCAACCAGATCAGCGCCCTCGCTCACGATATGGAACAACGCTACAAAGGCTCATGGAGCACACCCTTAAGTCAAGACGAAAAAGAGCGTCTTTTGCTGATTCTAGACGAGATGCAAAGCCTCATGTCTCACTATCGACAGGTGCAAGAAAACATGATGGGTCGAGATCTCAGCTCCAAGGACACTCACAAGCCACAGCGGGATCTTTATGAACAGCTCGTCCGCCTGCTGACCACCTTGGCGCCCTACGCCGAGCAAGTGCAAAGCAAAACGGAGCTCGCGGGTCTCATGAGTCGACTCGAGTCGCAGATTTTCCAAGATTTACTTGATCTTGCTCCGGAAATTCGAACCTCGCTAACTGGTATAGCGCACGACCTCAAACGCCCTGATCCAAAGCTTATCTTCCATGCAGACGGCATCTTGATCAGCTACACGGCTGAGAATCTCCTAAGAAACATCCTTGTCCACATCCTCCGCAATGCCATGGATCATGGCATCGAACCTCCCGAGCAGCGTCTCGCTCAAGGCAAATCCGCTGAGGGGACACTCACGATTCACTGTGACCATGGCGACGACCTCCTCTCCATCAGAATCCAGGACGATGGACGAGGTTTACCTTTGTCTAGTCTCCGATCGCAAGCAGAACACTATGGGGTGTCTAAGGACGCGAGCCCCACAGAGATTGCTGAACTGATCTTTCAGTCCGGACTCAGCACGGCAGAACAACTCACAGAAACCTCGGGACGAGGGATCGGAATGGAAGCAATTCGACTCTTTCTCCGCGAAATTGGTGGTGAGGCAACCATTGAACTGCTCGATAAGAAGGAGTCTTCGACCTTCAGTCCCTTCTGTCTCGTATTACATCTACCAGCTCAGCATTGGCGACGGAAGCCAAGACCAGGTGAGCGATAACCGCTGCAACTGTTCCTAAACCTTTAGTGATAGGGAATTTGCAGAGGTCCCAGACGATTGACGGCAATTTTGGAGGGACTTTTAGGGTCCCCGGGGACGTTCGAGCAGCAAGAGACCGGGAAGGTCCTGACACCAAGCAGTTCGAGGGTTTTGGAGGGCTGAAACAGGCTGGCCAGGAGAGAGGGTCTACTGATAAAGCTTCTGATCCTAAGCAAGGTCACCCGAGAGCCTCTTCCAGATCGTCCGACTACACAGCGCACTTACGATTCTAAGCAACGACACCCGAGAGATCCCATTCCAGATCATCCGACCATGCTTACGATTCTAAGCAACGACATCCGAGAGTCTCTTGAAGATGATTCCGACCGCAACGCAGTTGATGATGTTCCAGCCGAACTATGCGACCGTTTCGGATTTCTACCAAAGCATCCGAGTCTTCTGGCGAACCGATGACCCGACTACTTCCGCGTTGCGTTATTCCCTGGCTGATCAATAGACTTGTCACTTCATCCATAGTCTCCATCGTTCCGTCGAGGTCCATGCCTTGTCCGCCCTTCAAACGAATTTCGACGGCTGAGTCCATCGCAAGCTGCTTGGATTTAAACAGACTCACTTTGTAGCGCCGAGGTTCCTCACCATCCCAATGTGCCGAAAGCTGATAGTAATGTCCCTCACCCTCAAAATAACGATTCCAGTCGAGGAGAGGCAAATCATCGAGGTGTTTGAGAGCATCTGTAAAAGTACCGACTTCGGCAAGGCTCCCCGATGTTCCCAGGCGAGCGGAGCAATTGTGCCACGATACCTTTTCGTTGGATACCAGGAAGCTTCCATCATCTTGATAGCCGACCCCGAACATGTCACGAAAAGCAGCCTCAGCCGTCTCAGGGCTGGGTGGATCTGGCAGGACATGATCGTCTTCGAAGCGATTACCCGAGTCCTGCGGTTGATGATGGTCGGATTTCTGGACGTGGCTGGGACCATACGACGAGCCTTCTTTTCGCTCGACCCTCTGCGGCTCCCTGGATCGAGGGGGCAAGTCGTCGGGAGTCGAGCGCTTCCAGAAGGCGATCACAATCAGGATCCCTATCACCGGTATCATAAAGAAGAACGTCTTTTTCATCATAAACTCAGAATTGAGTGTAGAACCTTGGATCAACCCAATCGCCACGAGAATTCAAAAAGATTCCGAAATGGAGGTGTGGACCCGTGGAGCGCCCCGAATTGCCACTCACTGCGATCAGAGCTCCCTGGCCTACAGCCCTTGCTCCTGCAACCGTAACACGACTCAGGTGGCAGTAGATGCTCCGACTCTGGTCGTGCTGCACATACATATACAAGCCACACCCATTGGCTTCGTTATAAGAGGGGGTTGTCGTTCCACTCCGTGCCGCTACCACATTTCTATAGCTGGCACCGATATCCACAGCGTTGTGACCTGGCCTTGATGCTGTCCGAAAGCCGCTCGTAATCGGTCCTGCTACGGGTCTGATATAACTTGCAGCCGCGAAGCTCGGCACTTCAGGAGAAAGATGTTCCGACTCCAACAGGGCTACTGTCGATTCCCAATTCGGAGCTTGGCTCGGTACACTCAACCTTTGCGAACTGTCGCCACAAGCATACAAAAACCCAGAGATCACAAGCATGCTGAAAGCTTTCTTCATCAACGTGTTCCCTTCTTTGTTGGTGTCCACATTTGATCTACGTAAAGCTTAGACTGATTTGCTAGTGAGTGACAAGAACCGCCTGTCGCAAATCCGTGTGAATTTCTTCAAAGCACTTCAATCTCATCACAGAAAAATTGATGCGAGTTCTGATGAACGACTTTCCCAATCGGGGCTTGGGATCTCGATGTGCCTCGCCTTCCAATCCTCTTAGATCCTTCAAGGGATCTTTACAAATGAACATCATTCCGATAAACAAGGTCCATGGTCCAGAAAACTGATGATTTTTTTGAAACTCCGCTGTCCTATCGTTTCTATCTGGCTGCTAGCTCCGTCGAACCAAGCCTTTTGATGCCCAAAGAGCCCTTCAGGCGGTTCGATCCCACCAAGAAAGGAGGTACACAAAGTTCCCAAGCCCTGATGGAAGACGGAGCCCAAGTGACGAGCGAAAGGTGGTTCAGGAAGGTCGATCATGGCCCTCTTCAGGAAGCTCATGAGCGAGACAGCCTGGGTACAAGGCTGCCCAGAGGACTCCCGATAGTGATCGAATGGGAAGCATCATCGAGAGGCTCCCGACCTCTCATGAGATGGAATGCATGTTAGGTGTCGCGAACTGCCGTCGGAAAGTTGCGCTGACCAGGAAATCTGACTCCAAGAGCCTGCAGAATAAGGCTGTACTGGTCACCCTCCTGCATGGTCCGAAAGGGGTCGGGGCGTCCTGTATTGGGGTCAAACCCGTAGGTCAAACCTGTTTTGTCGTCAAGCCCCCCGAGGACTTGATTCCCTTTGAGTAGCGGGGATATCAGCACGTGTCCGTTGTTTAGATCGTGGCCACTACCCCCGATCTTGCTTTTGTCACGACCGAACTCTGTTGCCACATAAACCAGGGATCGATCCCAGATTCTGCCGAATTCTGGTACCCCCAGATAGTCTTCGGTCTTTAGCAATTGAATGAGGCGGTCAATAGCATACAAGACGCGCCGCCACATACTATTTTGTGCCCCCACGTGTGCATTGTGTGACCAGTCAAAAGCAAGAGGCAGGTGGAGAAGCTGACGTTCCTGGCCACTTTCAGTGAAGCGAACCAGTTCATCGAGACCAATCGTCACACTTGTGCTCAGTCCGTAGCGCAAGAGAAGAAAGGCCATGGCAGTCTGTGCTTCTAGTGGATCTGTAGCAAAAGCAGGAAACTGGTCGCGGACCCGCTGGAGCAGCACATTGCCCTCTGTCCGTTCAGCAGGAGCCTGCCCCAGTCGAGCTCGATCCAGAAGCATCAAAGACTCAATCAGTTGTGCTGCTTCCAGACGGGGAATATCTGAGCGGAATCGCAACACCTCCTCGAGCAGGGTTGCTGTCTTATGATCCTGATAGAATCGAGAATTTTGCTCAAGGCGACCACGAACGTCGCGAGCAGCAGCTAAAAGCTCCCCATCGATGCGCCCCTCGATCGACTGATCTCGATGCAACGCAAGAGGAAACAGGAGTGCATCCGCAACCGCTTCGGGCTTCGCGTACCTCGGCAAAGAAGGGTCACTTCCAGCGAGGGCATAGCCTCCTAAAGCCATGTTGATGTTGGGCAGTAGCAGATCCTGTCCATATGCTTCGGACACAGCTTCCATCAGTGTGCGTCCCCGGTTGATACCGTTGCCGTTCAAGGACCGTTGCTGGCCGATGAGATGGTTGACGCTGGTTCCTGTCTGAGCGAAGAGGACCATATCCCGCCCATGTCGCGCGAGGAAGTCCCGCATCTGATAGCGCGTCTCGACCGGGACCCCGAGACGGTAGGGAATGGACTTCACACAGCGAAAGGCACTGCCTGGGACTGTGTCGAGCTGCTGCTGCGTATAGGTGCGGAGTTGAGCATTATGTGTTTGGGCCAAGACGGGCAGAAAGGAATCGATCAGACTCGCTCCCCCATTGGCAGCAAATACGATCAGTAGCTTTTCAGGCCGTGAGCGATAGACCAAGGGCGACCGGGGCGCAGCGGCAGCAACTGTCGGCAGCGCCGTGCTCCAGAGAGCGGCCTCTAACAGACGTCGGCGACTCAGCTTGGGGCTCATATCTTTCTCCTTACGATCCGTGGTCTCAGGTGTGGGACGACTGCGTTATCAGAAGAGCAGAAACTCCAGCTGAGAGCCGATAGCGAGACAAAGAGCCTGGGCCAGCTCGCGTCCCGGTCGGGTCCCAAATCGCTGACGATCAGCCAGCGTCAAAGCGATAACACGCTCATTGGCACTGGGATCTCGCAGCAAAAAGCGTTGATACAGATCCGTGATCTGAGCGGAGACATCCGTATCGGGGATCATCATCAAGGGTTCGTTCAAAGCAAAGTGTCGAAAAACCTGGGGCTGCGACGAAGCGATATCTTTGTCCAGTCGTTTGATACAGCTCAGATGAATCACCCGTTCGAAGGCGATGGTCGTAAGCTGGGAAGGTTGTTCCATAGGGCGATACTGCCCGCGTTCGAAGGGATCATGCCCCCCCAAAGCATAGTTATGCACTTGGCTGAGACAAGAAAAACGCCCCAGTTCCTGACAGAGATCCTCTACATGGAGATCAAGGGCTCGAGCAAGATCCTGCTCGAGTATGGGCGCCCGTTTCCAAATGAGTTCTGTGGCTTCTATGCGAAAGCCTGCGAGACAAAGGGCCAGACAGAGCATCCACCGCATCTTCAGTTCCTCCCGGCAAAGCTGAGGGTATCGACGATCTCATGCACAAGATCTTCTGCTTGGTAGGATAAGGCTGGTAACTTTTGCCACAACGCATCAAAGTCTTTCTGCTCCTGTGGGCCTCGTGGTTCCCGACCCAAAGCGTAACGGAAGAGAGTACGGGTCATCTGCTTTTTAAAGGCGTCTGATGCTGCTGCCTTACGAGCCCATTCTCCAAGGTCGGCGACCGGTTCACCAAAGAGATGGGTCCAGCTTTCCCACTCGTTGCGCTGCGGAGCGTAGGTCCCCACAGGCTGACGAGCCCCGGCGAGGCCCACATAGGGTGTGAACGCATAGGCCAAGGGATCCAGAGTACTATGACAGACCGCACAGGCCTCCACTTTTACGCCTTTGCTATCGACATCGCGGGGCTCATCCGATACTGGATACAAGCCTTCGCTACGAGCGATATCGAGACCAAGATAGGCCCGATACGCTTGCGAGGCTGTGTTACGGGGAAGGGTCGCGAACATTGTATTGGTGGCGATAAACCATTGCGTTGTGATCATCCCGTAGCGGCGATCCACCTGCAGGGGCTGACCATTCGCGACTGTGATACGACCAGGAATCGGTGCGTCGGGAATCGGAGACTCGACCTTATCACCGGCAGCATTGATATGATAGCGCGCCAGGAGCAGGTCCCGCATGTCGCGATCTCCGCTCATGATATACACGAACAAACGATAATCGTAGTTGTAATCACCTATGATGAATGGATCACCTTCGACTCCAATCGCCTTATTCGGTCTGATCTTTTCGTCTGCAAGACGAGGAAGTGCTTGATATCTCCAAAAATCTGAGCGAAGACAACGATCCAGCTGCCGATGCAACTCCCCTTTCTGCTTGATCTGAGACATAGACTGGAATGCTTTAAAGGCTTGATACCCTGGAGTCGTACCACAGAAGAGCAGATGAATGCGACGCCAGGCTAACTCCGGATCGTAGTCGGTATCAGGCTCGGGATCCTGAACAGGTTGGCTCGAGGCGTCGCTCGCATTGGATCCAGCTAGGATTTCTTCCTGATTGGAAAAGCCGTCTCCATCGCTGTCGAGTGGACCTGCATCGTCAAGAGCCTGGCTCAGGTACTTTTGAAAGCTCGCAGGTGTCCTGTCATAATCAGGATAAGCGAGCAAAAGACCTGCTAGCTCACGCCCGTAGAGATTGGCTTCCGGTGGTGCCGTGTGACAGGTTTGACAAACTGTAGTTCCGTTTCGACAGAGCGGAGAACTGGAGTAGGAAGTACAAAACAGCCGCGTATTCAAAGGAATTGCAGCCGCTTGCCAAGCCCCCATCAAGCAAGATACGACCCAAAGGCTCCACAGCACGCGTGGCTTCATAGGCGTCCTTCTCGTGAGAATGTTACGGGTATTGTATGCTACTGGGATTATAGTGGACTTCGTTCGGCATTCAATCATAGTCATTTCGATCAGGCTGCTTCGCTTTCCAGAATGGGCATTTACGTGGTCAACAGCGTGAGTAATTCTTGCTTATTCATGCTAAAATCAGGGAGAATGTCGGTTCTGAGGTCCTGATCCCTTCTCCTGGAGGCGATACAGACGAGTCACGGACGCGGGAGTTGACGATGCCACGTTTTCCGAGCTTACTTTGGTTAGCCATTTTCACCAGCACGGCTTGTGCCCATTCCGCAACGGGAAAGCTCTCTGCCACGAATCGGGGATCACCCTTGACTCTCTCAAGTCTGGTCCTTGACACATCTAGCATCGATTGGCAACCCAGGGCAGCTTATGTGGAAATGGGTATCCCTTACCCACCGGTAGCCACCCTCAAAGAGCAGTTGGAGGCTGAGCTTCAAACAGGGCTCAAAGGGCGAGGAGAAGCACATATTACGGTCATCAGCCCACCTGAGCTCAAGCAGCTTCGGTCCCTCCTTAGCCTCGAGGACATTCACGCAGTGGTCGAAAAATCTCATATTCAGGCGACACCGATCACTATTCTCTGTTTGGGACGAGCCGAAGTGAAGACACAGAACCGCCAACTAGCGACTTACTTCATCGTGGTCGAAGCTGTCGGGCTCCGCGCCTTGCGAGAGCGGATCGATCAAGTTTTCGAGGCCCGAGGCGGGAGAGTCGAGGCGTTCGACCCTGGGCTCTTTGATCCTCATATCACGGTTGGATTTACCGATCGTGATCTGCATCGACAGGATGGGGTCGTCAAAAATCGCAGCAGCTGCTACCGCCCCATCACCTTAGTTCCATAAGCATCGGCCCAACAGGCCGTCATCCGACCTGCGATCCTCGATCCTGACCGAGTCCCTGAAGACAGGCATCTTCAGGGATATAGGCATCGAAGACACTCGCTACAACGCGACGCAGGAGTTGGCCGAGCGGTTGAGTCAGTTCGATCGCATCAGGTTCCAGCCGCACCAGACCATCATCGGCCAAACGAGTCAGGTAAGTCCATTGACGGGTCATACACTCGCGTAGACGGACACCAAAGCGCTCTTCGATCTCATGGATCGCAATACGTCCCTGACAAAAGATCTGATCGATCATAGCCTTTCGTAGCGTATCATCGTGCGTCAGGACGTGGGCCTTTCTCTGAGCGTTATGATCAGCGAGCAGGGTCAGCCACTCGCTTGTGCTCTTAGGGTTTTGGACAAAAAAACGACCATAGCTACTGATCGCTGAAGGACCTAGACCAAAAAGCGGTAAATTACGTCCGGTCGTCATACCCTGAAAATTTCTCTGCATGCGCCCCTCCCGCGCGGCGATAGCCAGCGGATCGGTATCCAGAGCAAAATGGTCGAGACCAATCATGCGATATCCTGCCGCCATAAAGCGTCGTATCGCCAGCAGATTGAGGTCTAGGGATGCTTCTCCTGTTGGCAGGTCTTTGTCGACAAAAGCTCTTTGGGCTGAGAACAGTTGTGGCAGAAGAGCCAAACGGTAGTAGGCAACTCGATCGGGTCTGAGACGCATGACCTGAGACAAAGTTTCATCCATCGAGGCCTGGGTCTGAAAGGGCAAACCATAGATCAAATCGAAGTTGATGTGACGAATCCCTATGGCTCGACTCATCTCAACGATTTGGCTCACCGTAGCAAAAGGCTGGATGCGATTGATAGCCTTTTGAACTTTTGGATCGAAGTCCTGCACGCCCAGACTCAATCGAGAGACGCCGATATCCCGCAGATAGCGAAGGACCTCTTCGGTGACCGTTCGTGGATCAATTTCCACGCTCCACTCGAGATCAGGACTGAGGTTGAAACGGCTGAGGACCTGTTCGTAGAGAAAGCGCCACTGATCAACATCAAGAAAGTTGGGGGTACCTCCCCCGAAATGGATCTGTTCGACTTTTGCACCATCAAAGTGGTGAGCATAAACCTGCGCCTCAAGCACCAGTCCATCGAGATAGGACTGCACGATACGCTGGCCCCCTGCACTCCGCGGGCTCATGATTTCTTTCTGACAGCCACAATAAAAGCAGAGCTTTTGACAAAAGGGAACATGGAAGTAAAGGCTTACTTGTTTCTCCTGTCGTAGCACCTCATCGATATAAAAGCGCGACTCGGCCTGAGTTGCCTGCCCTGACCAGTACGGAATTGCCGGATAGGAGGTATAGCGCGGCAGGTAGAGTCGGCTGTAACGCAGATACATCGATCGCAACGCTTCGGAAAAGGTGAATTCAGGATCCATGCCTCGACTCCTCTCGGTTCTCGTCCCTCTCGTCCGCCCAAGCAAGGAGCAGGCCATGCGATTTAGCACACGATTTCAGGGCATTAAGTCATCTTTTCGGGACTTTTGAGGCATTTCCCACAGACGGAATCGTAGCATCTCACTCCTGTCACAAAAGTATGTCCCTCCGGTCCGCATTCGGTTTAAGGCTGGACAAACGACACCCGATACGACCCTTAAGCGGTGAATCTGAGGCGTATGCGACGGGGAAAACGATGAACAAAGGCCTAGTCCTCTTGGTAGACGACGATCCCGATATCCTCGGGATATGCTCGATGGTTCTGCAAGACAGTGATTACGAGGTCGTGTCTTATGAGAATCCACGCGAGGCGCTGAGTGCTTTCGACAAAGGTCTGAGACCTCTGACGATTATCACCGATTTCCGCATGCCGCAAATGACAGGGCTCGACTTTCTGCACGAAGTGAAAATCCGGAAGCTGCGTATTCCAACGGTTATGTTCACGGGCGTTGCGGATAAGGAACTAGCAATTCGAGCCCTCAATGCTGGTTGCCTCTACTTCATCGAGAAGCCTTTGCAACAGGATATTTTCATCCACCACACCGAGCAGGCCATCCGCTTTCGCCGGCGTGAACATGTGATCGAATCGTTGATGGCCGAGTGCACACGGCTGGTCGGGCTGCTGCGGGAGCAGGCCGTCGCTCAGGATCGACGATCGAGCGATTTGGATCGTCTCGTTCAGACTCTGCCCACGGATGTCCTAGGTATGATTCACGAACTGCTTGAGAGCCAGAAGGTCCCCGCAGGTGGGACCGCTTTGACTCATGAGATCAATCGAGCCAAAGGCATCATTCGCGAGCTGGCCCGTGAATTCCAGGAACTGAACACCTAATCAGCCCGCTTACCAAAGCTTAGGGTGCTAGCAACACCGCAGCCTCTGGCTGAAAAGACCTGCACTCTCGATCAACAGGAGAGCGCGAAACATCGGTCGCGAAGACTCGCTTGACGACCCAAGCCGAGGTGATCTGGCCTGGGGAGCATTTTTTGTCGCCCTCTCGGCTCTCCGATACCTTGCGCTTACGCTTGCCTGGAGGCAGGACTATGTCGGCGCGTCGTTTGAAATTGGCTGCGAAGACTCCACCGTAGCGGACTAGCGGGGACGACCGCGGCGGTATCAGGGCGATCAGTTTTTCGATCTACTCCGACGGGCTTAACTGGAGCCAGCATCAATTTTCGTTCTTTGAAAATTGGTTGGATCGTTTGATCCAACCACTTGATCAAACTATCATCCAGTATCGAAGATGGTATGTCTCCACTGGTCTCATACAAACCCCTCATCGTCTCTGAATGGACGATGAGTTGTGCTTTCCTCGTATCGCCTGGGGTGATATTCCAAATTCTTCTAAGCTTAAAAGAAAAAAAGGCTCTTCAAAAGAATTTGTGGGCGAGGTCCGGCATCGGCAGTTCGCCAACTGTATGAAAAAGCATGACTCTCTGAGCTTGATACGTGTTGAATCCGTATGATTTTCTAGGTAGGCCGAGACAGTTGCCCATCTCAGCCCCCCACAGATCCAGCCGAGCGAGTTTCTCGCAGCTGGTTCCTCAGATTCACTGTCTGTTTGCAAACGACCCTTTACCACTTCTTCACAATAT